>Ga0209101_1001994_pt1 | contig 14160 bp, 17 predicted proteins | sample ConPoolayeCmetaG_FD_185481 | JGI IMG/M metagenome (GOLD analysis project Ga0209101, IMG submission 185481) | Hot spring microbial mat communities from California, USA to study Microbial Dark Matter (Phase II) - Cone Pool mat layer C metaG... ... | reverse complement strand
CCTAGCGGCTCAAGTCGCGGAGGAAAACGCGGCCCGCCTCAGGCGACTGGCGCAGGCGGCGAGGGGATGCTCGACGGGGTGTTCGGGGCCTCACCGGGCAAGGGATCGGGAGGGAGCACCAGGGGCGGAGGCTCTCCGGCGTGCGCTCGGCTCGGCGGTGGTCCCTGCCGCGCCGCCAGAATGGAGAGGCGGCGGTTTTCGGCAGCCAGCGGGTCCTCAGGGACGATCGGCTCGGTGTCCGCGTAGGCGAGCACGCGTGTCACCTGCCCGGGGCGCGTCCCGTGGGCTTCGAGCACGCGGCGGGCGTTGTCGGCGCGCCGGAAGGACAGCTCCCAGTTCGTCATTGCCGCGCCCGGGGGATAGGGGCGTGCGTCGGTGTGGCCGCCAATCTGCAGGCTGTTCGGGAGTCGGCCGAGGATGCCGGCGATGTGCTGCAGCAGGCGGACGACAGCGGGCTTGAGCTCGGCGGAGGACAGGTCGAACAGCATCTTGCGGTCGCGGTCGACGACCTGAATGGAGAGCCCTGCGTCCGTGACCTGGACGATCACCTGATCCTGGATCGCCGCGAGCTCGGGATCGCCGCGGGCCGCATTGCTGATGGCTTGCTCGATCTGCCGCGCCTGCGAGCGCAGCAGCTCGTCCTCGGCATCGCCCTGGACGATCGTCACGTCGAGGGACACGACCTTCGGCTCGCGGCTCCTCGCCTCGTTCGCCTCCGAGTTGATGATGGCTCCGCCGAGGAGCACGCCAGGGGAGCGAAAGTACTGGGCGATCTGCTGGCGCAGCTTGAGGTCGGCCTGGGTGAGCAGCCACAACACCATGAAGAGCGCCATCATGGCCGTGACGAAATCCGCGTAGGCGACTTTCCACGCGCCGCCATGGTGCGCCCCGTGGCGACCCTTCTTGCGGACGACGATGCGAGGCTTCTGCTCGTCGGCCATCAGGAGGACTGGGCCTTGACGGCCCGACAGGCGGCGTCGGTTTCTTCGGCCGTGGGGCGCTCGTCGGAAAAGATGGCCTTGCGCGCGAACTCGACCGCCACCACCGGCGCGGCGCCGCGCAGCGAGGCGACGACGCCTTCCTTGATGCAGCGGAAGTACTTGCTTTCCGCGACCGTGGTCGCCTCGGCGGCGTTGGCGATGGGATGCATCAGGCCATAGCAGAGCAGGATGCCCAGGAAGGTGCCGACCAGCGCCGCGGCCACGTGGTGGCCGATGACCTCCGGCCCCGCATCGAGGTGCCCCATCGTGACGATGATGCCGAGCACGGCGGCCACGATCCCGAGCCCTGGCAGCGAGTCCGCCGTCGTCTTGAGCAGGCCGATCGGCATGGCGGCCTCCTCGTGGTGCGTGTCCAGCTCGGCTTCGAGCAGCACGTCGAGCTCGTCGGCGGAGGCGGTGCCGTTGACGATCTGGCGCAGCGCATCCTGGAAGAAGGCGACGGCGTGGTGGCGACGGAGAAAGGAGGGGTACTTCGAGAAGATGGAGCTCTTCTCGACGTTGTTGACATGCTCGTCGAGGGCGACGGCCCCGTTCTTGCGCATGAAGGCGAAGATCTCGTACTGCAGCTTGAGCAGATCGAGATAATCGGCCTTCGTCGGGGCCCCGCCGGCGAATCCTTTCACGATCGTCGCGAGCAGGCGGGCACGCATCTGCCCGGGGGCCCCCGCGATGAGGGTGCCCAGGGCGGCCCCGCCGATGACGATGAGCTCCGAGGGTTGAATCAGGACGTGCAGCGGGCCGCCGACCATCAAGAAGCCGCCGATGACGCAGCCAAACACCACCACGAGGCCGACGACCGTGAACATGCGGCACCTGAGTCGGGTATCGGCAGGGGAAGCGCAGACCTTGAAGCGCCGGACACGGCGAGCGCCCAGCGCCGTCGCGGGTCCCCGCGACAGCCAGCGTGGCGCCTCGTGCCGCAGATGGCAAGACCGCGCCTGCCGTGCGGCCTGCGCGGCCGTTGTGCTGGTACCCCCAGCAGGTTATAGGGCGGCGCGGGAGCGAGGCGTGCGTGCGAACAACGAGACTGCGGGCGCGAGCCTGCAGGGCGGGACGCTCGGGATTCTCGCGGCGATTGCGGTCGGCGGCGCCACGCAGCGAACGTGGTTGCGCGTCGGGGCCGGCGTGTATCCTGTCTACGGAGACGACTTGCGCGGGTGGAGTCCGGAGCCGCACGATTTCCGTGGCCGCCGCATCTCGCCCTTCGTGTACACCTCGCTCGACGAGCTGTTCTTCGCGCTCGTGAACCTCACCGTTTCTGGCGGTGAGCCACGACGCCGGGCGGATGCCCGGCTCGCCCATTGACCGCGTCGTGGGGCGGTGCCGGGCCGCCCCGCGGTGACAGCGCAGGCACGGGGGCGTGGCGGGCGGGAGGCGGCGGACGACGCTTGCTGCGATGGCTCTTCCGCGGATCGGTTACGGCGGGGATCGTCGCCTACATCCTGGTCGACGTCGACCGCGGCCATCTTGCAGGCGCCCTGGCTGCGGTACGCCCCTCGGCTCTGCTGGCACCTTTGGCCCTCTATCTTGTCGGGCAGCTGATCAGCGCGTTCAAGTGGTGGCGCCTGGGTCGCGCGGTGGGGTTCGAGCGTCCGCTGGGGGACTACCTGCGCTTCTATTACATCGGGATGTTCTTCAACGTCTTCGGCCTGAGCACGCTCGGCGGCGACCTGGTGCGGGCGCTGTACCTGAGCGCAGGACGGCGCAGGGGTGCGGCGGTCAACTCGGTGCTGTTCGATCGCGCGAGCGGGCTCGCGATCCTGATGGCGCTCGGTGCGGTGGGGCTGCTGCTGTTCCCGGAGTACGGCTTCCCGGCCGTGCTCGAAGGAATCGTCGTCGTGGGAGGACTCGGCCTGGTGGTGGCCTGGTGGTCGAGCCCGCGGCTCGTCCGGCTGCTCCGGCCCGACCACCGGCTCCGACGGCAGGTGGAGGACGAGCTCGCCCCCTTCTGGCGGGATCGTCGCCTCCTGATCGAGATCAGCCTGATCTCTCTCGGCTTCCACCTGACGCAGGTCGGGGTGCAGTGGCTGATCGCGCGCGCCGCGGGCACGACGCTGCCCTTCTCGTACTGCCTGATCATCCACCCGCTTCTCAGCGTCATGATGGCGCTCCCCGTGAGCATCGGGGGCTTCGGCGTCCGGGAGGGCGGGTATCTGTACTTCTTCACGCGTCTCGACGTCGACGATTCGATCGCCGTCACTGCGGGACTGCTGTGGTTCGCCGTCACGGCCCTGGCGGGGATCGTCGGTGGTCTGGTCTTTCTCCTGAGCGGCGCCGAGCTGCCCCGCCTGCGAAGCGCAGGCGTCACCGCGCGCGTCGGTTCCGGGCCCTGATCGCGAGCTGCCCTTGTCCGCTAGGGAGGTGGTGCTATCGTCGACGGCATGCGAGACGCCGACGAGGGAGCACGCCTGCTCGTCGCTGGCGCTGGCGCGCTCGGCTCCGTGGTCGGCGGGCTGCTCGCAGCACACGGTCACCGCGTGACGCTGCTCGGTCGTGCGCCCCACCTCGAGGCGATCGCCGCCGCTGGCCTGCACATCGCCGGGCTCTACGGAGAGCATCGCGTGCGCAGCCTGCGCACCGTCACGGCGGTCGAAGCGCTGGACGGGCCCTTCGACGCCGTGCTGCTCACGGTCAAGGCCTTCGACACCGCGACGATGGCCTCGAGCGTCGCGCCCTTCCTGGCGCCTCGCGGCGTGCTCGTCTCGATGCAGAACGGCCTCGGAAACTTGGAACAGGCGGCGGCCGCGGTCGGGCGGGATCGCGTCCTCGGGGCACGCGTGATCTTCGGGGCCGAGCTGACGGCACCGGGACACGTGCGGGTGACCGTGCACGCGGCCCCGACCCTCGTGGGCAGTCCCGACCCTGCGCACGCCCGGTTGTGTGCGGAAGCCGCCCGCTGGGCGCAGGTGCTCGCTGCGGCGGGGATTCCCGCCGAGCCGACGCCGGCGCTGCTGGCGGAACTCTGGGCGAAGCTGTTCTACAACGCAGCGCTGAATCCGCTCGGCGCCCTGCTGGGCGTGCCCTATGGCGCTCTGCCCCCCGATCCGGATGCTCGCTCGATCATGGACGATGTGCTCGCCGAGGCCTTCGCGGTCGCCCGGGCCGAAGGCATCGCCCTGCCGTGGCCCGACGTGGAGGCGTATCGGGCGCTCTTCTACGAACGCCTGGTGCCGGCGACCGCCAGTCACCGCTCGTCCATGCTGCAGGATCTCGAGCGGGGACGGCCGACGGAGATCGACGCCATGAACGGCTGGGTGGCACGTCGCGGGGCAGCGCTCGGCGTCTCGACCCCGGCGAACCGCCTCCTCACCCAGGCCATCCGGGCGCGTGCACGGGCTGCGGGACGGGGCACGCCGTGATGGATCCTCTGGTCATCGATGGCGAGGCCCTCGCGATGGTGCTGGCGCACGCCCGCGAGACCCATCCGGAAGAATGCTGCGGCGCGATCATCGGCCGGGCTGGCGCAGCGGATCTCGTGCTGCGCTTCACGAACATCCAGAATCGGCTCCATGCCGAGGATCCGCTCGGCCATCCGCGCGATGCTCGGACGGCCTACACGCCGGAACCGGCGGAGCTCTTCGCGGCGCTGCGGACGGCCGAGCAGCCCGGCGCGCGGCTCGTGGCGTTCTATCACTCGCATCCCGTGATCGGAGCCTACTTCTCGGCCGAGGATCGGGCGCGGGCCATGTTCGGTGACGAGCCCGCCTATCCCGACGCGAGCTGGCTCGTCGTGTCGGACGCGCGGATCGCGGGCGAGGCGCGGGCCTTCCGCTGGGATCCGACGACCGGCGACTTCCTCGAGCAGCCGATCCTGCTGCGGGAGGAGACGACGGGAACATGAGCGAGGGGCCCCGCGACTTCGCGGCCGAGGTGGGGGGCGCGCACCTGCCGTTCTGCGCGATGAACGCCGCGGGGTCGGTCCTCCATGCGGCCGACCTGCGCGCGCTGGCGTTCTCGCGAACGGGTGCGGTGGTCATGCGCACGGCGACCGTCCACCCGCTGGTGCATCCCGAGTTCCGTTCCCTGCACAACCCGGGCTTCGACAAGCTTGTGCCGCTGGCCCGCGAGCTGGTGGCGCTGGGCGAGCGACCGGTCGTTGCCAGCATCGCCGGGGGCACCATCGAGGAATACCTGCTGCTCGCCAAGGCCTTCGGAGATGCTGGCGTCGTGGCCCTCGAGGCCAATCTCGCCGACGCCTGGGTCGAGGTGACCCTCGCCCCCTTTCTCGACTTCGAGCGGCTGCACGAGCTGGCCTCCCGTCTCGTGGCGGCGTCTCCGGTCCCGATCTGGGTGCGCCTGCCCGACCAGCCGCTGCCCTACGCCCGCGTCCTTGCGGCGCTGGCCACGGCCGGCGTGCGAGCGGTCGGGGTGCGCAACGAGTTCTCGCAGTTCGAGAAGCTGCTGCTCGAACGCACGTCGGGGCTCCTCGATGTCGTCCCCATCGGCAACATCGCCTCCGGATTCGATGTCCGCCGCGCGCTCGCGAAGGGCGCTCGCGCCGTTCAGGTTGGGCCCACGCTGGGGCCCGAGGGGCCAGGCATCTTCGCTCGACTCGAGCGGGAGATGCGCCGCGCGCGTGGAGAACGCTGACGGAGGCGGTTCAGGACGGCTCGGGCGCGGCCGCGGAGGGGACGGGCAAGGGCTCGCCGGGGGCCGATCCGAAGGCGGGCGCGCCGAGAAGCGCGACGGCCGCGACGAGCTCGAGGACGGCGTTGCCCCAGCCGACGAGCCCCGGGCTGCCGTCGATGGCGATGCCCAGCATGCGGCCGCCGAAGACGCAGAGCCAGACGGTCCCGACGAGGTTGAGCACGAGCCGGTGCCGCCACGGGTTCGTGGCCGCATAGAGGGTGAACGCTCCGAGCGCCAGCAGCATCCCGCCGTAGATGGCGCGAACCTCGCCGAGGGCCCCGGCGGGCTCGGTGGGAAGGCTCGGGGTGAGGCCGGTGAAGGGCAAGATCGAGGCTGGGGCGACGAGGCCGACGAGGGCGAGCGCCACCGTCGCCACGCCTACGATCCCGACGAGCACGCGAGCATTCATGCGAGCAGACTCCTTTCTGCGTGGCCGCTAAGCGTGTGCGAAGTGGCCGCGGCGATGCGCACCGACACGAGCGTTCCGGCGGCCGCGGGCCCGGGGAACACGACGGTGCGAAAATCCCGACTCTTGCCTGTCACCCAGCCCGCAGGGCGCCGCGCTGGACCCTCGACGAGCACTTCGACGGTCGAGCCCACCAGGGCCTGGTTGCGTTCCGCGGCGATGGTCTCCTGGAGCGCGATGAGCCGGGCCAGGCGGCGTGCTTTCTCCGTCTCCGGGACGTCGTCGCCCCATTTCCAGGCCCGGGTACCCTGTCGCGGGGAATACTTGAACAAGAAGGCCGAATCGTAGCGGAGCTGGGCAAGCAGCTGCTCGGTGGCGGCGAAGTCCTCGTCTTCCTCCCCGGGAAACCCCACGATCACATCCGTCGAGAGCGCCAGCCCGGGGATGCGTTCGCGCAGCTCGGCCACGAGCGCGCGGTAGGACGCGACCGTGTACTCACGACCCATGCGCGCGAGGATGCGATCCGAGCCTGCCTGCACGGGGAGATGCAGCTGCGGCATCACCGCGGCGCACGACGCCATCGTCTCGATCAGCGCCGAGGACATCTCAGCGGGGTGCGGCGAGGTGAAGCGGATGCGCCACACGCCCGCGATGGCCGCGGTCTCGCGCAGCAACCGGGCGAAATTCCAGTCGTCGTGGCGATACGCGTTGACGGTCTGACCGAGAAACACGATCTCGCGTGCGCCGCCGTCGACGGCCTGGCGCACCTGCTCGAGCAATACCGGGCCAGGGAGGCTGCGTTCTCGACCGCGGACGTAGGGAACGATGCAGAACGTGCAGAAGCGATCGCAGCCGCGCATGGCCGTGATCCAGGCGCGGACGCCGCGCTCCCGGGCGACAGGCAGGTCGGCGTAGGTCTCCTCGCCGCCCAGGCGCAGCGCGAGGTGCGGGTCGCCGCCATCGGCCTCGAGCAGCTCGGGGAGGGCGCGGTAGCCATCGGGACCGACCAGCAGGTCCACCTGCGGCGCGTGCTCGCGCAGGCTGTCCCGCAGGTGCTGCGCCATGCAGCCGGTCACGCCGAGTCGGACCGATGGTCGCGCTGCCTTGTAGCGCGCCAGATCGGCTATTCGCCCGAGCACGCGGCTGGTCGCATGCTCGCGGATGGCGCAGGTATTGAGCAGGATGACATCGGCAGCGTCGGGAGAAGATACGCGCGCATATCCTCGGGCCGCCAGCGTCCCCACGATCAGCTCCGTATCGGCCACGTTCATCTGGCAGCCGTAGGTCTCGATGTAGAGCGTCGGCACGACGCACTGGGTCTTAGCCACGACCGGCCGCCAGGCGCAACCGCTGCTCGACGCGTTGCGGCTCCTATGGTGCCTCGCTAGAAGCCTCGCTCATGGCTGGATCTGTCGAAAGCCGGGCCTGGCCCCGCGATGCCTACGGATCGCTCGAGGCCAGCCTGCTCTTCTGTCCGCGTTGTCAGGCGGCGATGCCGGTACGCAAACGGCTGCTCCTGGTGTTGCTCGAGGGGGACAAGCACGAGTACGTCTGTCAGCAATGCGGGACACCCTGCGGCTCGAAGATCGAGCCTCCGCCCAGACGAGCAGGCTGAGGCGATGAGCGTGGAGGCGCACCGTGCCCAGGGACCGCGGACCGTCACCTGTGCCATCGTCACCGTGAGCGATACGCGGACTCCGGACACGGATCGCAGCGGTCAGCGCATTCGCGCCCTCGTGGAGGCAGCAGGCCACCACGTCGGGGCGTACATCCTGCTCCCCGACGATCCGGTGCGCGTGCGCGCGGTGGTCGCGGGTCACGTGGCCGATCCGAGCGTTCATGCAGTGCTCGTGACGGGCGGGACCGGGCTCGGGCCGCGGGATACCACCTACGAGGCCGTGCTCGGTCTGCTCGAGCGACGGCTCGACGGCTTCGGCGAGCTCTTCCGGATGCTGTCCTTCGCGGAAATCGGACCGGCCGCGATGTTGTCGCGCGCCACGGCCGGGACGAGCGGGCGGACCTTCGTGGCCACCCTGCCCGGCTCGACGGCGGCCGTCGAGCTCGCGCTGACGCGTCTTCTCCTGCCCGAGCTGGCACACATCGTCGGGCTGCTGGAGGGCTGAGCGATGCGCGTGCGTCTGCGCTTTTTTGCCTCGCTCCGCGAGCGCCTTGGATCGGAAGCCGAGAGCAGCGTCGCCACGGGGAGTACGGTGGGCGAGGTCTGGGCGACTCTGGTGCGCGAGCACCCCGCGATCGAGGCCGTCCGCGTGCGCTTCGCCGTCAACGAGGAGTATGTCGACGCGGATCACCGGCTGGCAGACGGCGACGAGCTAGCCATCTTCCCGCCACTGAGTGGAGGCCAGGCGTGATTGCCGTCGTGCGGGAGCCCCTGGATCCGGCGACGCTCGTGGCCGCTGTCGGCGATCCCGAGGCTGGCGCTACGGTGCTCTTCCTCGGGGCCACGCGCGACAAGAACGCGGGCCGACGCGTCGAGCGGCTCGAGTACGAGGCGTTCGAGACGATGGCGGTCAAGGAGATGCGGCGATTGGCCCAGCGCGCGCGGCGGCACTGGGCCCTGTCGCGCATCGTGATGGTCCATCGGATCGGGGTGGTGCCGGTCGGGGAAGCGAGCGTCGCGATCGCCGTGAGCGCGCCCCATCGAGCGGAGGCCTTCGAGGCCGCGCGCTGGCTCATCGACCAGCTCAAGGCGCAGGTGCCGATCTGGAAGAAGGAGTATTTTCGCGGGGGAGCGGCGTGGGTGGAGCCGCAGGCGGATGGGCAAGCAGCGCGGCGGCGCCACCGCCCGACCCGTCTCCCGGCTGGTGAGTGAGTTGCGGTTGCGTTTCCCGCCCCCCTGCATCATGGTACCGGGGAGCCGGTTCATGCACATTCGCAGCGCGGTCGCCTCTGTCCTCGCTCTCGGCATGGCGGGCGGCTGCGCGGCACTCCGCACGCCGCTCGGCTGGGTTGGGGGAGGTCCGCATTTCGGGCCCCCGGTCGAACTCCCGCCCGAGGCGGTGGCACGTGCGTCCTTCGTTCGCGGGCAGGTTGCCCTGCAGCGCAACGACCTCGCCACCGCGGTTGCGGCCTTCGAGGCTGCCGTCCGTGCCGACCCCGGGGCAACGCTCCTGCGTCGGCGGCTCGCGCATCTCTATATTCGCACAGGGAAGCTCGAGCAGGCGCTGGCCCAGTGTCAGGCCGTCCTGGCGAGCGAGCCCGACGACCTGGAGACGCTGGGGCTGCTGGCAGGGGTTCTTTCCACGGTGGGGCGAGACGAGGAGGCCGTGGCGGCTTACGAGCGACTCATCGCCGCCGATCCCTCGGCCCAGGAGCCCTACCTGTACCTGGGGGCGCTGTACGCGAAGCGGGGCGACACTGCGCGGGCAGTGGAAACCTTGCGGCGGCTGGTAGCGGGCAACCCAGGTTCCATTCTCGGCTACTATTACCTCGGCCGGGTATACGCTGGCGCCGGGCGCTTTGCCGAGGCGGAACAGGCGTACCTCGAGGCCCTGGCCCTGAGCCCGCAGTCCGAGCTGATTCTCACCGACCTCGCCGTGGCCTACGAGCTGCAAGGTCGAACGGCGAAGGCCGCCGAGCTGTACGAACGCATCCTGACGCTCAATCCACAGAGCGTCGCGGTCCGGCGCCGACTCGGCGGCATCTACGTCGGCCAACGCCGGCTCGACGAGGCAATCGAGCAGTTCCGCGCCCTCGAGCAGGTCGAGGACGACCCTCGGGAGGCGCGCACGAAAATCGGGCTCATCTATTTCGAAAAAGGCGAGCTCGAGCGTGCGATGACGGAGTTCAATCTCGTGCTGGCGGCGGAGCCGGACAACGCGCGCGTGCGCTACTATCTCGGGGCGGTGTATGCCGAGATGGGCGAGCGTGCACGGGCCATCGAAACCTTCGGGACGATTCCGCAGGGCTCGGAGTACTGGGTCGATGCTCGACTGCAGCGCGCCTATCTGTTGCGCAAGGACGATATCGCGCAGGCCGTCTCCGAAATCGAGTCGGCGCTGGAGGCGAAGCCCGACGAGCCGGAGCTCATGGCCTACCTGGCGGCGCTTTATCGCGAGCAGAAACGCTATCCCCAGGCCGTGGCCGTGCTCGAACGGCTCGCCACCGTCCAGCCCGACAACGACCGCATCCGGTTCTCGCTCGGTGTCGCCTACGACGAGGCCGGCGACCGGCAGCGAGCGGTCGAGGAGATGCAGCGCGCCATCGAGCTCAACCCGAACAATGCGGCCGCCCTGAACTATCTGGGCTACACCTACGCCGAGCAGGGCATCAAGCTCGACGAGGCTGAGCGGCTCATCCGCCGGGCGCTCGGGATCGAGCCCGACGCCGGCGCCTATGTCGACAGCCTCGGCTGGGTCTACTTCCAACGGGGAGAGTACCGTCGTGCCGTGGAGCATCTCGAGCGCGCGGCCAGGCTCAGCGGGGACGACCCGACGATCAGCGAGCACCTCGGCGATGCCTACGAGCGTCTCGGCAAGCACAAGGAGGCGCTGCGCGTGTATCGGGATGCGCTCGGGCGCTCCACCGATGCCGCGCAGATCGAGCGACTGCGGGGGAAGATCTCGACGTTGGGAGGGGCCGTTCAGGCCAACGGCCCGTTGTGAGCCCGGTCGGCGGTCCGCGCTGCGCTGGGTGCCTCGCCGTGGCGATGCTGTTGGCGGTCAGCGGATGCGCGCTCGTGCGGCGGCCCCTCTTGCCGCCACCCCCGCTGGCCGCGCAGGAGCTGCTGGCCCAGGTGGAAGCCCGCCGAGCAGCGACGCAATCGCTCCGGGCACGGTCCCGCGTGAAGGCCGGTTTCGGGGGCATGTGGACACGCCAGGCGGTGCTCGTCCGACGGCCGGCCGAAATCCGCATCGATGTGCTCTCGCCCTTCGGTCTCGCCTTCGCTGTCGGTGTCGCAGCCGAGCGTCTGTGGCTCTTCCCGCCCGGCGAGGGCGTGCGCTTCGAGGGGACCCCGCGTCCGGAGCTCCTGGCGCGGTTGGTGGGCGTGCCGGTGGCGATCGAGGATCTGGTCGACATCCTGCTCGGGGTCCCGCCGATGCGGGTCGCAGCGGGCAGCCCGACGGCGAGCGTCACGGCCGACGGCGACGCCGAGATCGTGGTCCCGCTTGCCGACGGGTATCAGACCTTGTGGTTCGCGGCCGGGAGCGGCGACCTCCGGCGCATGGAGGAATGGACAGCCGGCGGCGCCGTGCTGCGGCTCACCTTCGGGGACTATCGCGACGGCTTCCCGTGGCTGGTCGAGATCGCGGCGCCCGGTCTCGGTCAGGGGGCGACGCTCGCCTACGACACCGTCGAGCGGAACGTGGCGCTCGACGCTCGACTCTTCGAACCACCCGAGGTGCCCCGCGTGCTGCCGCTGGACGCTGCCGGAGGCGGCTGATGGCGCTGCTCGAGATCGAGCGACTGCGGCTCGTCTTTCCTGGGGGTGGCGGGCGGGAAGCGGTCGCCCTCGACGGTATCGATGTGCGGGTCGACTGCGGGCGGACCCTCGGCATCGTCGGCGAGTCGGGCTGCGGCAAGAGCATGTTGGCGCTGGCGATCATGCGCCTGGTGCCACCCCCAGGCCGCATTGCCGGAGGCAGCGTGCGCTTCGCAGGGACGGAGCTGTTGGCGCTGCCCGAGCGCGAGATGCGCGCATACCGCGGCGCACGCATCGCGATGGTGTTCCAGGAGCCCTCGACAGCCCTGAACCCGGTGCTCACGGTCGGCAGCCAGGTCGCGGAGGTGATCCGCCTGCACCGACGGGTCTCGCGCCGCGAAGCTTGGGAGCGCGCCGTCGCGCTCCTGGCCGAGGTGGGGATCCCGGAGCCGAGGCGACGGGCGTCGAGCTATCCGCATCAGCTCTCGGGCGGCATGCGCCAGCGGATCGTGATCGCCATGGCCATCGCCTGCGAGCCCGCGCTGCTCATCGCGGACGAACCGACCACGGCCCTCGACGTGACGATCCAGGCCGAGATCCTCCAGCTGCTGCGGACGCTCCAGGAGCGCCACGGGATGGCGATGATTCTCATCTCGCACGATCTCGGGATCGTGGCCGAGGAAGCCGACGAGGTGGCGATCATGTACGCGGGCCGCATCGTCGAGCGCGCGGCGGTCGCGTCCCTCTTCGCCTGGCCGCGGCATCCGTATACCGAGGGGCTCCTGCGTTCCATGCCCGTCCTGGGGCGACTGCGCGATCGGCTGGAAGCCATTCCCGGCCAGGTGCCGGCGCTCACCGCGCGCCCCTCGGGCTGCGCGTTCCGCGATCGCTGCGCGCTCGCCGAAGCGCGTTGTGCCGAACAGTCGCCGCCGCTCGTCGAGAGCGCTGCAGGACACTGGGTGGCTTGCGTCCGCCGATGAGCAGCGCCGCCCCGTTGGTCGAGGTCTGCGACCTCGTCAAGCACTTCCCCGTTGGCCGTCGACTGTTCGGCCGTCCTCGGGCGGTCGTGCGCGCCGTGGACGGGGTATCGCTCGCGATCGCCGAGGGCGAGACGCTCGGGCTGGTTGGGGAATCGGGCTGCGGCAAGTCGACGCTCGGACGACTCGTCCTGCGACTCCTCGAGCCGACGGCTGGCGAGGTGCGCTTTGCGGGACGTTCGATGCGGGAAGTCGACCGACGAGAGCTGCGCGCGCTGCGGCGGCGAATGCAGATCGTGTTCCAGGATCCCTTCGGCTCGCTCAATCCGCGCATGCGCGTCGGCAGCATCGTCGGCGAGGGGCTGGCCATCCATCGTATCGGGACGCGGGCGGAGCGTGCTGCGCGCGTTGCCGAGCTGCTTGGCCTGGTCGGCCTGTCTCCGGATGCAGCAGAACGCTATCCGCACGAGTTCAGCGGCGGACAACGACAGCGCATCGCCATTGCGCGCGCCCTGGCCGTCGAGCCCGCGTTCATCGTGGCCGATGAGCCGGTGTCCGCGCTCGACGTGTCGATCCAGGCGCAGATCCTGAATCTCCTGCGGGACCTGCGGGACCGCTTCGGGCTGACGCTGCTCTTCATCTCGCACGACCTACGGGTTGTCGAGCACGTCAGCCATCGCGTCGCGATCATGTACCTCGGCCGTCTCGTCGAGATCGGTCCGCGCGAGCGGATCTTCGCCGCGGCCCACCACCCCTACACGCGGGCCCTGCTTTCGGCGGTGCCGGTCGTCGATCCGGCGAGCCGCCGCGAGCGCGTGGTGCTCTCGGGCGAGCCGCCGAGTCCCCTTGCGCCTCCCTCGGGATGCGCTTTCTACCCGCGGTGCCAGTACGCGCAGCCCGTGTGCCGCGAGGTCACGCCGCCGCTTCGCGCGGCGGGCCCGGCGCATGCCGTCGCCTGCCATGTGTTCCCTGGGGCGAATACCCCGGCGTCGGCCCCGCGCGCGCTATCGTGAGCGCGGCCGCGCGGCCCGCGGATTTACACCCGAGTCAGCGCAGGTTATCGTCCCAGGCAGGTGCTATCGCGGAGCACGCGCGCCGCCAGTGCGGCAGGAAGGGCAGCGGGAGAAACGGCAGTGGGGGGAGGGAACGTGTGGGAGGATGTTCGGGTGTCGCTCGGCGCCGACGCCGAGGTGACGGGGAAACTGTCATTCGTCAGCCCGACGCGCATCGAGGGCAAGCTCAAGGGCGAAGTGCGGTCCTCGGATCTGCTGGTCGTGGGCCCGCAGGCCGTGGTCGAGGCCTCCGTACGCGCCGATACGCTCGTCGTGCTCGGCGAGGTGCGTGGCGAGGTGCTCGGCGCAAGCCGCGTCGAGATCTGCTCCGGCGGGCGACTGTTCGGCGATATCGAAACGCGGGCCGTGGTCGTGCAGGAAGGCGCGGTCTTCGAGGGCACCTGCCGCATGGGCAAGGGAGGCTCGGCTACGGGCCGGCAAGCCGTGGCTGTCGCCCGGCCGGACGGACCGCTCCCGCTCGGCTGAGCCACCAGGCCGCCGTGAGCGCGATCAGCTCAGTCAGGCCGGGTCGGACCTGCTGAAGGGCCTGTTCGGCTGATGACGCTACATTGCCGGACTCGACAGGGAGCAGATCATCTCGTTGGCGAGCGGGCGGCCGGTCGCTTCCGAGACGACGCAGGAGTGGCCGGGGGTGCCGGCGGGCATGGGGACGCCGGTGCCGAGGACGAAGGTGACCGAGTGCGCACCGTACAAG
>Ga0209101_1001992_pt1 | contig 14175 bp, 10 predicted proteins | sample ConPoolayeCmetaG_FD_185481 | JGI IMG/M metagenome (GOLD analysis project Ga0209101, IMG submission 185481) | Hot spring microbial mat communities from California, USA to study Microbial Dark Matter (Phase II) - Cone Pool mat layer C metaG... ... | reverse complement strand
CGTCCGTCACGGTGGTTGGGCCGGTTTCATGGCAATCATCCCCATCTGCAGTATCTTCTATACCAACGCCACCTGTCTCAACAGCAATAGCACTGCCGATTCGTTCACCTATACGCCGCTCCTCAGCGGCAACGCGACGCTCGTCATCGAATCGCTGAGCGGCACCGGCGATTTCACCCTCACCATCGAGCGCGAGGAGACGCCGCAATCCGACGACATCATCCTTCCCGACGACGATGCGATCCTTCCCGACGAGATCGTGAGCGACGAGGAGGAGCCGGACGAAACCATCTTTGACGATGTGGCGACCGACGACATCTTCACCGATGAGGAAGAAACCGATGATGTTACCATCACAGCCGACGATGGTACGCCTCTTGCCGACGACACGGTGAAGCCGGACTACGACTACGCGTACAATTGTGAAGCGGATCACGAGACAGACAAGGATACCGTCGTGGTCGTGGACAACGAGGTCCCCGACGAGAGCGGCGACGAACTGCTCGGCGACGAGGATGCCTTCCTTCCCGATACCATGGTCACCACAGATACCAATAAAACAAAAGACGACGGTTGTGGTTGTTCGCTAATTTTTTGATGTACCGCACGACTGACAAGCGGTATCTTCTCCTCTCTTTTCCACCCATCGAAACAGTATCAAAAAGTTGATTATGGTTTACGCTGTGCTACAATCGCCTCCGTTACCAATTATCATGCCGGGAGACACATGGCTGCATTCATCCGTTGGTTAAGTAGCCGAAAAGTTATCATCGGTTTTGCTATACTCCTCTTTCTCCTCTTTCTTGGCTCGGAATGGTATCTGCTCTCCCACGTCTTGCACACCACTAATCAAACCGTTGTCCTCCTCGAGCAGGTTGTTGACGGCAAACAGATCGGTGCTATCGAAAACGCACGAGCCTTTATCAAGAAGTACCATGAAGAAGGAATCGGCATAGCAGGTCCCTTTGTTCTCACTCTCGCTATCGAATTTGCCTTCACTCTCGTATTCCTAATCCTTATGCGCGTCTTGCTCTACATCCCGATACGCAAACTATCTCTTGTCTTCGATGCGCTCAAAGAAGGCGATTTCTCGCGACGCCTCGAGATACACAACGATCCAGACCTTGCTCCTGTCGTGACGGGGTTCAACCGCACGGCAGAGAACATCGAACACATTTTGAAGACCATCAAAACGAGTTCAGAGCAGGTGCTCATTTCCGCCCAAGAGGTCTCTTCAGGAAACAACCAACTTTCGACAGCGACACAACAGATGGCATCCTCACTTCAGGAAACAGCGGCATCGGTGGAAGAAATTACCACTTCAATCCAAGAAGCAGCCAACCTCTCGGCCGAAGCAGCAGCAAAAATGCGGCGCACTACTGCAGACGCCGAGTTCGGCGCCCGTATGCTTACCGACATGGCAGCAGCGATGACATCGGTGAAAGAATCGGGCGATAAGATCCAAGAGATTGTCAATGTCGTCAATGACATCGCCTTTCAGACGAATCTCCTTGCGTTGAATGCCGCGGTCGAGGCGGCGCGCGCAGGTGAGGAGGGAAAAGGGTTCGCGGTGGTTGCAAGTGAGGTCAGGAGCCTCGCGACGCGGAGCGCTGACGCAGCAGCAGAGATAAAGCAATTGGTAGAACGTAACGAGGAGAGCATCCGCAATGCGACGGAACTTTCGAACAAGACCATAAAGGTGCTTCTCCAGGTGGTGAGCCGTATTCAAGAAGCAAGTCTTTCCATACAAGACATTGAAAAACGGGCAAAAGAGCAGGCATCTGGCATACATCAAATAAACGCTGCCATCATGCAAATGGACGATGTGACGCAGCGTAACGCTTCACTCGTCGAACAACTCGCAAGTTCGGCAGAAGATATGGCGAACATCTCACGCCACCTTGCTTCCGAACTGGAAAAATTCCACATTTCGGAACGTCCCTCAGCGGCGGCCGTGCTAGTTTCCTCCCAATCTCCGAAGACGCCAACACAAAAAAAGATTAGCGGAGGAGCAAAGACTTCTTCCTTTCCGAAACAATCCGATTCTCTCGAAGGGAAGAAGTCTCCTGCAAATGGTTTCTTCGATGATGACCAGTTCGAAGAGTTCTAACTCCTCCCTCTCTCTCCCACTGCTTATTTTCTTTTTCTCGTCTTTGGTAGTGTGTTCGTGTTCCTCCCCGAGACCAACCGAACCAACGGCAACATCCCATCCCTCGATACGAGACTACATCGAGATCGTGGGATCATCGAAAGGGTATCGCCTCCCCGACGACCGCTTTCTCTTTCTCTCCCGCGGAAACGGCGAGGTACGCCACCTGTACCTCGAGCAGCGTGGGGAGACGCGTGCAATCACGGAAGGTCTCGAACCGGTAGACACTTACACGGTGAGTCCCGACGGTTCGCGCATCTTGTTTCTTTCCTCTCGGGGAGGCAACGAACAATACGCCATTACCCTTCTCACTCTGGCCGACAACCAAAGAAAAGAAGTGTTGGCAAACCCAGCGGTACGCTACGACAGCCCCTTCTGGCTGGACAACTACCGTTTCTTATATGCTGCTAACGAGGTAAGCAACCGCGATTTCTATCTCTATCTCTACAATCTTTCCACAGAAAAAAAATCTCTCCTCGTCGATCGTCCCGGCACACACGTTATCACCGATGCAAAGAGCACGGATCAATTTCTCTTCTACACCCTTCTCGGCAGTACAGTAACGATCCCCTACCGCTATGAAAACGGCAAGGTACACAAATTCAAAGGCGCACGAGAAAATCGCTATTACCTACCTGTCGGCTACTGGCACGACGGAAGAGTGCTGACGATTACCGATGAGGAAAACGATAGTGCAATTCTCGTGCTCATCGACAAGAGAGGAAAAAGAGAAGCGATTTTTTCTTCTCCTTTCCCAGTCGAAACCGCTCTCATTGACAGATCTTCGCGTGAAGAGGCGGTCTTCTGCACAAATGAGGAAGGATGGTCTACATGTTATCATCTTCGGCATGGAACCATACGACCATTAAAACTTGGTCGTGGAGTGATAACGCTCGATCATCTCTCCGATGGCGCGTTGGTGTACACACTTTCGCGCCCCGACACCGTCCCTTGCCCGGTGTACTATGATCTCCGCACCGACAGACACCATCCCTTTGGTATTACTGACCCGCGTGGCATCTCTGTCGAGCGCTTCGTTTCCCCCGTCGTAAAAACCATTCGTTCTTTCGACAATGAACTTATTCCTTTCCTCCTCTATACCCCTCGCGACATTTCGCCCCCCTACCATACTATCGTGTACTTTCACGGAGGTCCAGAGGGGCAATCGCGTCCCTCTTTTGCGCCGATTTTTCAATACTACCTCTCAAAGGGTTTTGCCGTGGTGCTCCCCAATGTGCGAGGATCGACCGGATACGGACGACGGTTCAGCGAACTCGACAACTACACCAAACGAATGGATGCCGTGAAAGATGTAGGGCCGATCCTCGACAAACTCATTCTCGACGGCATAGCATATCCTGACCGCTTCATCGCGTGGGGCGCCAGTTACGGCGGGTTCATGACAGTTGCCTCCATGGCGTGGTATCCTGAACGATTCCGATGCGGCATAACGGTCGTCGGTGTAGTTGACTTCATCAATTTTCTCACGAATACACGACCTTATCGAAAATCTCTTCGCGAAGCAGAGTATGGTCCCCTCGACGACAAATCTTTTCTTCGTTCAATCAGTCCTACATCTATGGTTGATCGTATTAAAGGATCCCTCTTCATCGCTCACGGAGCGAATGATCCCCGTGTACCGGTGAGCGATGCGTACCTTCTCGCCGATCGAATGCGTTCTCTCGGCAATCCTCCCGAAATGCTCATTTTCGATGATGAGGGACATGGGTTCCGCAAAAAGAAAAATCTTCTCCTCTTCAATGAAAGAGCCGCGGCCTTTATCGAGAGATGCAGCTCTAATCTTTGACCTGTCTTTCTTCCATAAAAGTGCCTATTTCACTCTTCGAAAAAAGTTCATTCTGTCCCTGTGTTATCTTCTTGTTTGAAACCTTTCATACGACTGTCACGAAACCCGCCTCATAACGCGTATGCACGAAAACCAATTTCTGGGAGATACCCTCACCATGCCTAGAAAACAATCTACTATACCTACTTCTTGCCACAGAAATGCATTTGTACCGACGTTTGAAAACAACGAAGCACAATAATTTTCTTTTCGTTACCCCTCCACCTCCTTTTCGATGGTTTCCCCGGTACAATGATATTTCCGGCACTCCAACGCCTTCTGCGAGCGTTTCATTCTTATTTTTCCACTGTCTCCGGCTTATTCTCGTCATATTTGGTTATAACTAGTTGTTTTCCTATGTTTTTTTCTTCATAGAATTTATTTTGTGCCATTTATTGCGCTGGTGACTACTAACACTTTTTTATACAAAGAATGGAACTCCTCTATTTCAGGCAACTTTTTTTATTTTTTTCACTAAAAAAGGTTGACAAAACGCATGTGGTATTTCATACTGCACTCGTCCTTTAGTAACTTTTAGAAAGGAGAGCATTCATGGCGAAGAAGGCACTCATTGCGAAGACGAAGACGGCGTTCCTTAAGGTCATGAAGGAGAGCCTGTCGAAACATGTCAACCTGACCAATGAACAGACCAAGAAGGTCTATGACACCTTCATCCAAATCATGAAGGATTCGATTGCCGCCGAGAACAAACTCAACCTCAATGGCGTCGGCACCTTCAAGGTCTCGCACCGCAAAGCGCGTATGGGCCGCAACCCGCAGACCGGCAAGGAGATCAAGATCAAGGCCTCCAAGACAGTCACCTTCCGTCCTGCCCCCAGTTTCAAGAAGGCGCTGTAATCAAGCATCTTCGAGACTCGCTTTGTGCCCCTCCCCGTTGGGAGGGGTTTTTTTTACCTTTACAGCATCTTTCTTCTTTACTATAGTGGCACCATGAACGCATTACATTTGGCAGTACATTCTCTGTTCGTGTCTATTCAGGGTGAAGGGCGTTTTATTGGCCACCCTTGCGTCTTTCTCCGCCTATCAGGATGCAATCTTTCATGCACATGGTGCGATGCCCGCGAAGCAGCAAGCGAACACCCAACGGAACTACTCACTCCACCCACCGCTGCAGAGCGCCTTTCCCTCCCCGGCATTCGCGATATCTGTATCACGGGGGGTGAACCATTCCTGCAAGAAAAACCTCTCTGCAAAATGTTTACCTTACTCCCCCGTGATCACCGCGTTACCATAGAGACCAACGGCTCTTTACCAATCACTCCGTTTCTCAATCGTTACCCTTTTCTCTTCTTTTCGGTTGATTGGAAAACCCCGTCGTCAGGAGAACAACACTCTTTCGATTCTTCAAACCTAGCACTGATAGGTGATGCTGGGTGGATTAAGTTCGTCGTTGCCGATAGAAACGATCTCGACTTTGTTGCCGCTCAGGCACCTGAAGCCTTGCGGTATGGAATCGAAGTATTCGTGAGTCCCGTTTTCGAAAAAGGAGAGCACTGGTTTGCCGAAGTAGCCTCTTTTGTCACTCACCTTTCTTCACGTTATCCTCTCCGCCTGCAGATACAGATGCACAAAGTTATCGGTGTTCCCTAGCATATTTTTTCTTTCTCTTTTTTCTGTTTTGTATAGCATGAAGAAGGTGTGACCCTTGTAGGGTGTTGTTCACAAAGGAGGAAAAAAGATGCGGGATTTTATGGTGTTTTGTTGCGTGTTTCTTCTTCTTGTGGCGTGCGACTCGTTCGTAGAGAACGAGACAACACCTGTACCGGAGGATATGGTTGAAATTTCCTTCCTCACTTTCAACACTGGACTCGATCCCTTGACCGTCTTCAACTATGCCGAACGCCTCAAGGTATTACCGCAGGCGATCGCCGACACCGGCGCGGATGTCGTCTGTTTGCAAGAGGTGTGGAACAGAACGGACGAAAAGAAGATTGCCGATGACCTCAAACTAGTTTTCCCCTACCGCTACTACAAGGTGACGAAGGCGGAGGAGCCGGAACCACAGCCAGCCGCATGCACCGAGGATGATCTTCTGCCGATGGCGATGTGCTACCTTCAAAACTGCGGCGAGACCGATCCGAGCAATGTCGTTGCGATCGGGCTCTGCCTCGTACAAAACTGCCTTACCGAGATTACCGGTATTTCTGCCACATGTCGTGACTGTCTCATCGGCGCCATCATGGGAGGCGCCACAGACATCGCTTCCATCATGGGCGCTTGCACCCAAGAACAGACCCCGCCAACGATGGCACAGGAGGGGAACAATGGTCTTATGCTTTTGTCTCGATATCCTCTCTCGGGGACAAAACTCATTCCCTACGATTCCTTTGCCTATCAACGTGCATACATTACGGCAGTGGTAACTCATCCTTACTTCGGCGCCATAGAGGTCATATGCACTCAGTTTACCGATGCGGTCGGAACGATGACCTACGAAGGTTCCTACGGTACATGGGCAGGTGAAACGGCGGCACAGGCGCAGGAGATCATAGATCTCGAATCGGCGAAAGATACTCGTTTTCGGGTACTCATGGGCGATCTTGCTGCTGGTCCGGCGATCGGCCGAGACATTAGAGCAAAGAACGAAAGTATCTACGAACTCTTTTACTACGCTCACTACTTCAACCCATTCATTGAATCAGACAACGCACAGCCAATCTGCACTCTCTGCGCCGACAACCCGCTTACATCTACTGGAATAGTCAACCAGATAACATCCCACATCCTTTTTACAAACTTCGAGACGCTCAACCTGCGCGCCGAACGGGTACTCGACGCTACCTTCACCTACACCAAAGGCGGCAAAGAGAAGGAAAGCCCCTATTCGGATCATTACGGTATCAAAGCAACGCTCGTTCGATAACCTCCTTGTGAAGGAGCAGCCATGCATCTCTCAAAGTTCTCCGGTAAAATCGGGAAGGCCGATTTTCTCGATCTTTTCATGCTCGACATCTACGGCTCGATCCGCCATGTCACCATTCCCAAAGGCCACATCACGAAGAAACTGCTCACCGAGGGAATCGGCTTCGACGCATCGAACTTCGGCTTTGCGAAGGTCCATGACTCAGACATGGTGGCAGTGCCCGACTTTACTACGGCCTTTGAGAGCGAGGAAAATGGCCAACGCGGCATCCACTGTCTCTGCGATGTGGTCACCACCGAAGGAAAACCCTTTACCCACTATCCTCGCGCCGTCGCCCGCGCCACGCTCGACTTCCTCAAAAAGAAACGGATCGCCGATACGGCGAAGATGCTCGTCGAACTGGAGTTCTATGTCTTCGACGATGTCTCCTACGCTACCGATTTCGGCCACAGTTACTATAAGATCCAGAGTCCCGAAGGAATCGGCGAGGAATACTACGATCAACCGCGGTTCGGCATCCACCGCGGTTATCATCGGCTCTCTCCCGACGACAGGCATTTCTCGTTCCGCACTGAGGTAGTTGCAACGCTCGAAGCAATCGGCATCCCTGTGAAATACCACCACCACGAGGTCGGTGCTGCACAACTCGAGATTGAACTCAACTTCCTCCCGCTTCTCCAAGCGGCCGATGCCGTGGCACTTACCAAATGGGTCATCAAGAGCACGGCACGCGAGCACAACCTTTTCGTCACCTTCATGCCGAAGCCTATCTACAAGGTCGCAGGAAGCGGCATGCATGTCCACCAGTTTCTCGAAAAGGAGGGAGCATCGCTCTTCCCTGGCAAAGGGCTCTACAACTTAAGTCCGCTTGCCCTTTCGTACATCGCTGGCATCCTCGAGCACTCGCTTACCGGATCGCTCCTCGCGCTCACCAACCCTTCGACAAACTCCTACAAGCGGCTCGTACCGGGCTTCGAGGCGCCGGTCAACGCCACCTTCGCGAAGGGCTCGCGCGCCGCGGCAATTCGTATCCCCGGCTATGTGAAAGGCAAGGATGTCCGTATCGAGTTCCGGACCGGCGACGCGACGGCGAACATCTACTACTCGCTTTCGGCGATGGTGCTCGCCGGTGCAGACGGTATTCTCCACGCGAGCGATCCCATCAAGGCTGGTTTCGACAAGAGCGAATCGGCGCGCAGTTTTCCGCTCAACCTCAATCTCGTGCTCGACGGACTCGTGAAAGACCGCGCATACCTTTCTCCTGCGTTTCCCGCTGATCTCCTCGATCTCTGGATCAAGATAAAACGCGACGAGGCGACCTACATCTACAACGCCCCGACGCCGCAGGAGTATGAACTCTACTTCTGAATTATCCCCCGATCACCGAACAGCCGCACCCGCCGTGTGAGCCGGCGGCGCTGTCGGTGTCGCTCTGTTCGTCGGCAATGGGCGAAGCATCGAACGGCGTATCGCCATCACTGTAGTACCCGCCTTCACATCCACCGCCATAATCCGGTCCGGCAATCCCGTCATCAACCGGCGCCGCATGGTCGTCGAAGACTTCACTTTCATTGCCGGTCGTATCTTCATCAAGTGTCGGTTCGTCAGGTATGATATCATCGGCCGTTATGTCGTCATTTCCCCCGGACAAATCGGGATGATCATCGTCGGTCAGCAATTCATCATCAGCCGCCGCATCCCCTACTTCATCACTACCGACCACTTCGTCCTTATCGTTCACGCCCGCGTCACCCACTTCATCCGCATCGGGCACCTCCTCGCGTGGGGTGATACCATACCAATCGAAGATCCCGCCCAGAAGGGCAGTGCGTGTGTCGGCATCGCGTATCGTTTCGAATGGAAAACCGAGTGCCGCGACACGGTGCGGGCTTACTGTGACCACCCCTGCGCCCCCGCCGGAGCCATCTTCGTAACCGAGGAAAAGAAGTCCGTTGCCCGCGACCCCAATGAGGTCGGGATAGTCTACATTGTAGACAAAGGTACCATCATCGAAAACGAGCGATCCGTCGAAAACGGTCTCGCCGCCCGCTGCCGTTGCTGCGAGATAGGTGCCGGCATCATCGCCATCGTAAATAAGGCCAAGGCAATTGGTGAAAAAAGATTGGTCGGCGTTCGTCCCCTTTTTGTAGAGGTCCCATCCATACTCCGAGCCGGAAAGAAAGAGCATCCCGCCCTCTTCGAGATAGCCGCACACCTGCGCCTGTTCGGCGGCGGTAAAGGTCTCGTCGGCGGTCGACTGCTCGCCGGCGAACCAGACGACAGCGTCATAGGCAGTAAGGTCCAGCGCTGGGAGCCCCGCCTTTTGCGTCGTGTCGAATGAGAAATCGAGCGCCGCAAGTGCCGCCGCATGGGCAATGACATAGTCGTAGGTATTCATCCGCTCGATGAACATTCGCGCAACGACGCCGAGACCGAAGCCGGCAAGGTTTTCCATCACCAACTGATTGCGATCGAGACGCGTAAAGCCATCAACGACGAGCACCTGCGCCGCGCTGTTCTTCGGTCGCACGGCAACGACGGGTGAAGGGAACGAGCGGCCACCGTCATTGAGTGCCACTACGCGCAGGTAGGTGACCTCCTCCGGCGGAAGGTCATTGAGCACAAACATCGTTGCCCCGTCAACCCGCACGCCGTCGTCGAAGGCAGTCCCGTCACTGCTCCGCTGAACGAGGTAGGCGGTTGCGGGATCACCGTGGAGCGAGCGGGGCGAGGCAAGCGGCGCCTCCCACGAGAGGAGCGCCCGGCCGGGACCCACTGTCTGGACACGCACCCCGTATGGCTCGTCCGGCGGATAGATGGCAGTGTATCCGTCACGATCGGCAAAATACTGGATGACGGCATGCACCGCCGCCCGCGTTGCGATGCGCCGGAAGCGCGGATCACGGAGCGCGTTCGAGTCGGTGGTGTTATCGTGAAAGGCCAGTTCGATGAGACAGGCGGGCATTTCGTTGTTGTAACTCGGGTTAAGTTCGCCGAACCACGCACTGTAGAGACCGATGCCCGACACCGGCCATGCCGGATCCCATCCTGCACGGAGCGCCCCAACCACGCTGTTGTGAACCAGGGTTGCCAACGCCTCGCTCCCCGCCTGAGCAGCCGGTTGCCAGCCGGTGCCGGGGTCGTTCGGACCATAGACATAGGTCGAGGTGCCGCGGGCGCTCCCGTTGTAGGCGTTCGAGTGCCACGAAATGAAAACGCTGTCATCCCACCCTGCTTCGTTCTCCCACGCCGCCCAGCGCGAGCGAGTCGTCACATCATCGGAGTTGTCTCCGCTCGAGGTATCGTACACGCTGGTTGGTGCCCCAAGGATCTGCGCGAAGTAGCGCGCCGCCTCCTCCCAGAGTGGCCGTCCCGAGGCGCCGCCGCCGCGGTCAATAATGCCGGGGCCCCCACCGAAGCGAACCGCATCGGCAATGACATAACTGCCGCCAACGGATTCGTCAGCCACGAGGGTGACCGAGCCGCGATCAGGGTCGCTCCCCGCTGCGAAGGGGAACTCACCGAGGGGAAACCAGGTGTTGCCATGGTGCCGCTGGTCAACGGTGACCACGGTAAGTCCCCCCGCATGACGCACCTCGTAGCGCGCCGCCGGTGCGCGGTCGCTCATGGCACGGAACGAGACATACACCCGGTAGCGCCCCGCTGCGGGAATATTCGGGGTCCAGCGTGCCCAGCGTCCTGCCGCCGGTGTGGTGACACGGTAGTGCCCTTGTTCGAAGGGATTCTGTCCGGTGAGCAAGGGACCGGTGGTGCGTCCCCAGCCATTTCCCGATGATTCCCACCACCCTGCCGATTCCTCATACCGGCCGTTACTCGGCAGAGTGCTTCCATCTGCATCATCCACCATGACCGTGTTGGTGTTCCGATCGGTTTCGCGCGCCGTGAGAACCAGTGCCCCTGCATTGCGCAGCATCGGCGCCAGGTAGTACGAGACGATCTCCGCATTCGAGAGATCCTCGACAAGGTTCACCGTATTCCCGCGCTGGGTGGTCCAGGCACTTCCCGTATAGTACCACCCGTGACCAGCACTGAGATAGACTGTTTTGCCGGCGAGAGCGCCGCCGCTTCCCGTCGGGGCGCTCCGCGGGAAACCAACCCGCGATCGCGTGGATTCACTAACTTCGTACGGCTTGGTCGGCACCGGCGGCAATGTGGGGAGAAACGAGCGGATATCGTGCCATGCGGCATCGCCGGGACGCCGTCCGAGAACGACCAAATGTTTGAACGGAATCCGCGCCTGCGCGAAGAAGATGGTCGCCACGCGGCTCATCTCGCTAACCAGAGCCTCGGTAACGGGAAAGGAGCGCGGCACGGTAATTCTGAGAGAAAGAACCGCACGATCCGGATCGAATTTCGCACCGTCAATAGAAAGTGTGTCAGGAATCCCTTGCGCACGCCAAATATCAGGAAGTTTCTCGAAAGGTACCTCTTGTGCCCACACTACACACAGCCCATGCAAAAGGATACAAAACATCAGTGCCCGCTTCATGTTTTCCCCTTTTTTGAAAAAACAACAGATACTCTACCACTACGCTACAAAACTTTGTCTTTTCTCGCAAGATTCATTTTCTTGCTCGTGCTCTTTTTCCCAGTATACTTCACTCACGTTTTAGGGTTTTTGCCGCAGTGGATTTCTGATGCTTCATGCCGATGTTGGGGAAACATGCGACAGATGAGAAGGCTCCTGTTTTTCATTTTCCTGTTTTTCGTGGTGCTTTTCATGAACCTCGGCGCTGGGGAGCCGCGGAAGCCGGCGACGCCGCTCTTGAAAGAGAAGCCCTTGCCTCCGCTTGGCGCTTACTATCTCTACATCACTCCCTTGACACCGCGCTACCTCATTGAGAAAGCGCGCGCCAAAAAATGGCAGGTCGCCTTTCTTTTCGACCAGCGGCAGGCGGCATGGCTCCGCGGAACGATACCTTCTTTACAAGGAACAGTGCCGCTCATTTTCGTCCGTGCTCCTCTCTCCTTGCTGGATGAACAGCGCCTCCGGGAGACCCTTGACTTTTTCGATTACGAAGCGGTTATCGTTTTCATCAAGAAAGAAAAGAACGATTGCTTTCCCGCCACCATACCGGTAAAGGGAGTACTTACCCTCGAAAAGGTAAGTGACAAAGGAAATATATCCTTCCTTTTACGCCGCGGGAAACAACCATCCGAGAAAGCGATTCTCCTCTCCCCTCTCGATGAACGGGATTTCGGCGACCCCTTTTCGGTTGCTGCCGGTGTCTTTTTCCCGCGGTATGGTCTTCGTTTTGCGGCTCTGTCTGCCATCTCTTCCTTCGAAACTGCCCCCTATGATCAGGTGGTAGTCTTCGGCAACAGCGAACAGGATCTCGAGAAATTTATTGAGAAATGGTAGCCTCTTGCATATAATGAGGAAAGTCAATGAGGTGATCTGAGGAGGAGTAACGATGAGTAAGATGTTGTTTTTTCTTTTCATAATGGCTGTGAGCACCGTTGTGTTTGCCGCCGAAGGGTGGGAGGTAATCGAGGAGGTTTCCGTCAATGGAAGTATCATTATCAAGCGCTCTTACTTCGATGAGAATGTCATCAAGGTCGTCAATGAATCTCCAACAGGGAGCACCGAGACAATTGTAGATCTCGCCAACGACAAGGTTATACTTATCAATCATTTTCAGAAAACCTACCAAGTCTCGAAACTTTCCGACTACATCGCTTTCGCGGAAGGAATGGCTAACGGGCTCAAAAGCGGAGGTTATGTAGACCCCGAAAAACTCAACCCAAAAATTGCTTTTGTCAAAAAAGGATCGGAAAAAATTGGCGCATGGGAAACCACCCGTTACCTAGTCACGGTAGATGGGAAAGACTACCAAGAGGTATGGATAGCACCATCGTTCAAGACGAGTCCTGTCATCCAGTACCGAAAGAAGTACGCATCCTTCCTTCCCGAGACACTTGTGAAGTACCGGGCCATCGAAGAAAAAATAAAGGACAAAGCAGCAGAAGAAGGGCTCATTGTAAAAAGCATCAAAATACCCCTCAACAAGAAGCTACCGAAAGTACAGCAGACAATGAAGGAAATCAAGTCAATCACCATCACACCAGCACTTCTTGCCATACCATCGGGATATACTGATAAAACAGTTGGCGTCTCTCCGGCAACAACCAAGGATTCTAAATAGAATTACCCTGCTTGAAAATGTGCGTCAGCATTCACCTCTCGAGGAGGGCAGGTATCACGCCCCGAAGCGCGTTGGTGAGAAAGAGTTTGCCGTTATTTAGATCAGTAACGCGAAACGTTTTTTCGATCACCTTGTAGCCGCTGGCAGAAAGAAAGAGCATAAATCGCGCCCGACAAACTCCCGGTAAGATACTTCCATCGGCAGGGGGAGTAAGGACGGTCTCTCCTCGAAAGAGGAATACATTGGTGTAGCTTCCCTCCAAAACCCGTCCGCTTCCCTTCTCGACGAGAATTACCTCTTCGTTCGTGGAGAGACCAAAGGAACGGCGTGGTATCGTCTTCCATCTGCCGAAGGGATGGTCTATCTCGACAACTCGGCACCGGAAAGGAAGAAGAGAGGGTGAAAATGGTGCTGTTTCAATCCGCCACTCCCCTGTTTCAAAGGAGTAAACAATGCGACATCGAAGGAAACCGTGTTTACCATCTAACATTTCCCGCATTCTGTTCTCGAGGTACACCCTATCAAAGGGTATCCCAAAATGGGCGGCATGTTCCTCCAAACGATCGAGGTGAGCAGTGTGCCATACCAACGCTCCCCTCGCAGCAAGACCTGTTGTAAAGAAGCCTCTCACGGCTTCACGAGACCACAAGGTCGACCTCGGGAAATATGTTGAAAAAAGATCTTGTTTTTACGATGGTTTCTTCGTACTCCACCAATGGATCGGAGTCGGCAACGATACCCCCGCCCGTAAAGTAGTAAAGTTCATCCTTCCGCTTCTGGATAGTTCGTATTGCTATGTTGAAAGCCATGCCCCGGTGATAGCCGATCCATCCGATAGAGCCGGTATAGATCCCTCTCCGGTAAGGCTCGAGTTCAGCAATAATTTCCATTGCTCTGACCTTTGGCGCTCCAGTAACAGAGGCACCGGGAAACAGGGAAGCAATTATTTCTCCCCGCCGAGAAGAGTCTACCGTCCCCTGCACGACAGAGAAGAGGTGGTAGAGAGTCTGAAACGTGTCGAGAGAGGCATGCTGCTTTACCTTCACACTCCCGACACGGGCGACTTTCCCCATATCATTCCGAACGACATCCACTATCATCGCAAGTTCGGCAAGATCCTTCTTACTCG
>Ga0209101_1001989_pt1 | contig 14187 bp, 8 predicted proteins | sample ConPoolayeCmetaG_FD_185481 | JGI IMG/M metagenome (GOLD analysis project Ga0209101, IMG submission 185481) | Hot spring microbial mat communities from California, USA to study Microbial Dark Matter (Phase II) - Cone Pool mat layer C metaG... ... | reverse complement strand
CGAATATTGTAGGACAACTGCTCGCAGTTGTCCTACAACCAGGTGGACGCAAAGATTGCAAGGCAACTGCTCGCAGTTGTCCCACACTGTGGCCAGTTGTAGCAGCATCGGACGCGGTCTGAATACCGGCCCGAGCCGGGTGGACGCAAAAATATGACGGACACCCGACGGCGGGGGATTCCGCAATAAGTCAGAACTATGCGAAGCCACACGAGCGCCAGATGTGGCACATCTATCCGACTTATGTGATTATTCAAAGTTTGGCCAGATTGCTCGACAGTGGGAAATGGTGACCACTAACACGAGCACAAGCTGGCCTGTTGTGGGAGAAAAGGCGATTTCAACGTCCAAAAAGCCCGCCTGAGTGGAGGGTGGATAGGAGCAGTGCCGGATTTTGAACAATCACCACGAACGGGTGTTCGAAGCAGAAGCGATTTGGGCTATGCCGACGCCGCTTTTCCCGCCCGGGATCGAGGTTTCAGCCGGTTTGAGCCACGTTTGCGCTGGCTAAAGTACCCCTACCTACCCGACTCCCTCCCCGGATTGGGATTTGCTTCGGAATCCCCGAACGCTGTAGTATTGACAAATTGTGATTTCGGTGGTATAATAACTTTGTAAGTTTATTGAACTTTCTAAGCACATCTGACAGCATAGCCCTGCGCAGATAGCATAATGGCAGAGGTTACACGGTCGCGATCGGGCCAGTCCGAGCAGGCTTTCCAGCCTGTCTGAACGGCCTGGTATCTGGCCGGCCAGATAGAAGATGAGGAAAGGAGGAAGATATCGAGGTAACTATCGTTCACCCAGGCGAGAAACACGTAGTCAACCAACTTTAACTTGCTCAGGAGGAGATTCCCCATGCGTACCAAACCCATATTTACCATTTCAGCGATAAGCCTGATCACACTTGTGGTGGCAGCCTGTGCACCAGCGGCAACGCCGACAGTGGAGCAGGTTCAGGTTACGGTTGAGGTGCCGGTGGAGGCTACAAGGGTTGTCACGGCGGTCGCACCTGCACCCGTACCATCAGGGCCTTACGAGCACCTGGCACGTGCCAGAGCTGGCGAGTTCGCCGGTACCAAGGTGACCATCTTCGGCGTCTACACCGGCGAGGATGCCAATCGCTTCTCGGCAGCGCTGGTACCCTTCGAGCAGGCGACCGGTAATGTCCATACCCAATCCAGTGCAATGTGACAGGTTGGACAGGTTTGGGGATGAGATCCATCTGACAGTTGCCGCAATGAGGCACACTCCACAAAAGGCCACCCGTGAGCAGACCCGCCTCCATAACAGCCGTCTGGTGCTCAGGCTGATCTATGATCGCGGTCAAATCAGCCGCGCTGAAATCGCCCGCCTGACCGGGCTTACACGCACCACGGTCTCCGAAGTGGCAGATGAGCTGATACGCAATGGGCTGATCGAGGAGACCGGGGTTGGCCCGTCGGCTGGTGGTAAGCCCCCTATTCTGCTAGGCGTCAAGGATGAGGCACGTCACCTGATCGGCGTTGATCTGGCCAGCAATGAGTTCCGCGGCGCGGTGGTGAATCTGCGCGGTGAGGTTCGTCACCGGCTCGCCTTGCCGCTGCAGGGCCAGGACGGCGACCAGGCGCTCGCGCTGGTTTACCGGTTGATAGATGAGCTGAGGACAAAAGCCACCAGCCCCTTGCTGGGCATCGGCATCGGCACTCCGGGGCTGATGGACCCTGTGAATGGAATAGTGCGACGGGCGGTTAACCTGGACTGGCAGGATTTGCCGTTGCGCGACCTGTTGTATGGACGCTACGGTGTGCCGGTATACGTGGCAAACGACTCCCAGGTAGCTGCCATGGCCGAGTACATCTTCGGAGAAAACAGGGACGAGAGCAACCTGGTGTTGGTTAAAGTTGGCCATGGAATCGGCGCCGGGATCGTACTTCACGGCCGGCTCTTCTACGGCGATCTGTGCGGCGCCGGTGAAATCGGCCATATCGCAGTTGTCGAGCACGGTGAGCGCTGCCGCTGCGGCAACCTGGGTTGCCTGGAAACTGTGGCGAGCGAGAGGGCTATTATCCGGCGTGCCCAGGCAGTGGCCCAGAGCAATCCCCGTTCAATCCTGCACCGATACGCCGCCCCTTCAGGCCAGATCACACTGGAGGCAATCTCTCAGGCGGCAGAGGCCGGTGATCAGGCCATGCAACAGGTCATCCTGGACACAGGACGTTACGTGGGTTACGCGCTTGCTCAGCTCGCTGGCGTGCTCAGTGTGCGGCGTATTGTGCTTGCCGGCAGCGTCACCTGCTTCGGGGAAACCTGGCTTGAAGCTGCGTGTAAGGAGATGACCAGGCGTTCACTGGCAGTGATAGCAGGCGATGTGGAAGTGGGAATTTCGCGCATGGGGCAGGATATCGTGATCCTGGGGGCTTCTGCGCTGGTGCTGGCTTCTGAATTAGGATTGTTTGCCCCCATAGCGAGTTAATCTACACCAGGGAGGTGCGCCAGATGACTGAGGCTTTCAGATTGATCAAACCAGGTGTGATGCCACCACTGGATGTGGAGTTTCGGCCGGCGGTATTGGCAAATCGAGAATTCCGACGGGAAGTGGAGGAAGCCGGAGGCGGTGTGCCCCTGGTATTTGGACTGGAGCGCGCGAATGGGGCCATTTCCCGCTTCGAGACACGCGTCTTCCCTGAGGACCACCCGCGTGCTGAGGCGAATCTCTTCTACGCCGAACGGCTGTTCAAGTTCCTTTTGTGGAAACACGGTGCATGGCGCGTCTACGTCGGCGGCCCCGGCAGCATTGGCGTTTATCTCAGCGAATGTTACGCCCCTGGTGGTGTCCATGAGTTCGACTATCATTTTATGGGCGAACAGGTCTACGAGAGAACCTTCACCGTAGTGCCCTGCGCTCCCGAAGAGGTCCCCGCCGAACGTGAGAGCAGACGCCAACTGGGCCGCCACCTCGACGGTTGCCGCATCGGGTTCGACCTGGGCGCCTCGGATCGCAAAGTCTCGGCAGTGATTGACGGCCAAGCGATCTTCAGTGAGGAAGTGGTGTGGAGTCCAAGCCAGCAGAGCGATCCACAGTATCACTACGCGGAAATTATGGCAGCGATCAGGTCAGCTGCTGCGCACCTGCCGCGCGTGGATGCGATCGGCGGCAGTGCCGCAGGTGTGTATGTGGACAACCGCCCACGCGTCGCCTCACTGTTCCGTGGTGTGCCCCGCGAACGCTTCGACGAGATCAGCAATCTCTTCCTGCGCATTCGTGATGAGTTGGGCGTACCACTGGAAGTGATCAACGACGGAGAAGTGACAGCACTGGCCGGCTCGATGGCACTGGAGGATAACGGTGTGCTCGGTATTGCGCTTGGCTCAAGCCAGGCTGCAGGATATGTGACGCTGGAAGGATACCTGACCGACTGGCTGAATGAGCTGGCCTTTGCACCGGTTGACTATAGCCCTACCGCTCCACAGGACGAGTGGTCCGGCGACAGGGGCTGTGGTGCGCAGTATTTCTCCCAGCAATGCGTCTTCCGCCTGTCGCCTGTGGTGGGCATCACCATCCCTGCCGACCTGCCGAATGCGGAGAAGCTGAAGTTCGTCCAGGAGCACCTGGAGGCAGGGCACGAGGGGGCGGTCAAAATCTGGCAGACAATGGGCGTCTATATGGGATATGGGATCGCCCATTACGCTGACTTTTACGCCATCAGGCACGTGTTGATCCTTGGGCGATGCACGTCAGGTAAGGGGGGGCAACTGCTCCTGGACGGGGCGCGTGAAGTGCTTAACGCAGAATTTCCGGAGTTAGCCGCACAGATCGCTCTCCATCTGCCAGATGAGAAGATCAGACGTGTGGGGCAATCTATTGCTGCAGCCAGCCTGCCGGCACTGGCGGCGCCGACCGGATCATAGTTACGCAATGGATGGCATTTTCACCACAAAGTTAAGGATTTCTCGTCCGCAGCCTGATGGGATATGACCGGCTCGATACAGTCACCCCAACCCTCTTGTTGAACCGAATCCACCACCGGGTCTGGGTCTACTTCAATTTCTTCCAGCCGGTGATGCGGCTGGTGGCCAAAGAGCCACTCCCCGCCGAAAATGGACGCCCTGCCCGGGTCAGGCGGCAGTTTGACCGCGCCCGTCCTCCGCTGGACCGCCTCTGTGAAACAGGGGTGCTCCCCGGCCAGAAACAGCAGGAACTGTTGGCGTCGCGGGAAAAGACCAACCCGTTGGAACTACGGTAACAGATTTACAGAACGGTGGAGGAACTATTTTCCTTACCTGATGCGGTGCTTCGGGTCACCGAAGACGTATTCCAGACCTTGCAGTGCCTTCAAGTCCGTCCTTCCTCTGACACTGCCCTGTAACATCATCATTTGATAGAACAACCCCTCTTCCGTAAAATTATCAGTAATTACCTGCCCGGCTGTCTGCCGTCGTGTGCCGATTGGAAATCGCCCTTTGGCGCCTGCGCCGACGCGGAAACAGCGGTCGGCGCAGGCTGACCGAAGGCCTGCGGCCCAAAGTGGGCGACGAAGGGGCGATTGATTAATCGCCCGTTCGGCATAGGCAGGCAGTTACGAATCCGCGCACTAATGCCAGGAGTTGACCAGGCGTCCGTCATATTTTTGCGTCCTCCGGCTCAAGCCGGCCTTCGGACTGCGCCCACAGTCGGTCGGAGACCGCCACAGCCTGAAACTGTGAAACACAGCCTGAGCCATAAGCATTGCAGTTCCTATAAGAACAAACCCGTCCGGACCCTGGCGAAGATGCTGCAGGAACGCAAAGCACAGGACTAATCCGGCAATATCCAATTCGCCAGACTCCAGTTTGCATGATACAATAGGATTCGGGAATAGAATGGGATGCCGTGCGCTCATGGCGCGATCATAGAGAAGCTCTCCAGGACAAATCAGAGTACTGGCGGTGCTGATATGAACCAGGGGAAATCCCCACTCCTCGGTGTGATCATCGGTTATGTACCCCGTTTCGTTGTGCGCCGGGTGCTCGCTGCCCCCCATAGCTATCTGGAAGGATGTGAAGAGCGCATAGACGCTGCAGTGCTCTTTGCTGATGTTTCCGGCTTCACCGCTATGTCCGAGAGCCTGGCACAGCTTGGTAAGGAGGGGGCCGAGGAATTGACCCGTGTGCTCAACGAGTACTTTACTACAATGATTGATGTAGTTGATAGCTACGGGGGAGATGTCATCAAGTTCGGCGGTGACTCCATCACCTGCATGTTTGCCACTCACGAGGGCCGCGATCTGCATTCCGCCCTCTCCTGCGCCATGAAGATGCAGGAGAAGATGGCAGACTTCCAGGCCGTAGAGACCCGAGGCGGCGTTTTCAGGTTGCAGATGAAGATCGGAATCAGCGCCGGAAGGGTGCTTTCCCTGATCACAGGCGATCCGGGGATGGGACTGGAGTACGTCCTGGCCGGCTGTCCCCTCGACCGGATGGCGGATGCCGAACACCACGCCAGCGCTGGTGAGGTTGTTGTGGACAGTGAATGCCTGCAGGGATTACAGGAGTTCATCACAGGTGACCCACGCGACGGATTCACGGTGGTCAGGCGACTTACCAGGCTCGCAGCAGAAGCAACTGCGGAACGGCTTGATTGGAGTGCCCTCGACGATGAGGTAGCAGACCGGTTGCTTGCCCGGCTGATACCCTTTCTACCGCCCACGGTGTATGAACGGATAGCGGAAGGGCAACGACAATTTGTCGCGGAGCAACGCCGGGTGGTCAGCCTGTTCGTTAACTTCTTTGGGCTGAATTACGATGGCGACCCTGAAGCCGGCCAGAAGTTGCAGCGGTATTACCTGGCCATGCAGGGAATTGTTCACCGCTACGGTGGGCGACTGAACCGCGTCATCACAGGTGACAAGGGGAGTCTACTGCACATCATCTTCGGCGCGCCGGTGGCGCACGAGGATGACGAGGAGCGCGCGATCGGCTGCGCCCTGGCCATGCAGGACTACATCGTAAAATCGCATGCCCTGTCGTTCATCGAAGACCAGCGCATTGGGATCGCTTCAGGATACGTCTTTGCGGGCACAGTCGGGGCGGAGCAGCGGCTTGAGTATACTGTAATGGGCGACGTGGTCAACCTCTCGGCCCGGTTGATGCAGGCAGCTACATCAGGTGAGATCATTACCGACCTGCGCACCGCGCAAAAGGCTGAACGAGGGTTCATGTGCGAAGAGCTATCGCCTATCCACGTGAAAGGGAAACGGGCACCGGTGCCGGTATGCCGACCGGTGGGGCCACGGGAAGAAACAAGAGCGCCGTGGAGCCGGGAGGCACAGGCCAGACGCAAGGCGCTGCCCATCGTAGGACGAGACCAGGAACTGGCACAGGGAGAAGCCGTTATTAACCGGGCGGCAACCGGCCACGGCCAGTTATTGATTATCACGGGCGAGGCAGGGACAGGTAAGACCAGATTGCTGGAAGAGCTGATCGCTCTGGCCCAAAAGAAGGTGCCGGGAACGTACAGCCTGGGTGGAGATTGCCTGTCTTACGGCTCCCAGGTGCCGTACCTCCCGTGGATTGATTTGCTCACTTCCTATTTCGGCATCAAGGTTGCGGGAGAAGCAGACGACGGTGATAGAATACGCCGGATCGAGTGCAGGATGGCGGAAGCCGATCCCGCGCTCGCAGGCTGGACACCGCTGATGGGACAGCTCCTGGGACTGCCTGTGCCCGATAATGAGCTGACCGCAGTACTGGATGGCCAGTTGCGCAAACAACGCATTTTCGACATCACGTTGACCCTGCTACGACACCAGGCACTCCAATCACCGCTTTTCATAATCGTTTTCGAAGATGCACACTGGATAGACACGATTTCGCTGGAATTGCTCAATTACGTGGCGCGTAACATTGCCCGCTACCGCATCATACTGATCGCGCTTCACCGCCCGACAATCGAACTGACGGAGTGGCAAAAGTACGAGTACTGCAACCGCATCGCACTGGCCGACCTGCCTGCCGGGGATGCCATCAGACTGATACAACTGAAGTTGGGCACGGCAGAGGTACCTGAAGCGTTAAAGGAGCGGGTACTGCGCGGTGAGGAGCGAGTCAACGCTTTCTTTGTGGAGGAGCTGATCAATTCCTTACTCGAGCGGGGATACCTGATCCCGCAGGCCTCAGGCGATGGGTACCAGGTGGCAGAGGGGCTGGAGCAGGCGGAGATTCCCGACAGCATCCAGGCACTGGTGATGAGCCGTATTGATCGCCTGGATGAGAGCAGTAAATTGACTGTCAAAGTTGCCTCCGTGATCGGGCAGACGTTCAAGTATCGGGCACTGCACGGTATCTACCCGGTTGAGGTGAGCGAGGAACGGCTTCAGAAAAACCTGGAGCGGCTCAGTGCACTGGATGTGATCCCGCTCGATCAACCGGCTTCAGAGCCTGAGTACATCTTCAAACATATTATCACCCAGGAAGTCGCCTACGACAGCCTGCTGTTTACCCACCGGCGGGAGCTACATCATCGGTTCGGTGAATACATGGAACGCACTTATGCCGGCAAGTTGGAGGAATATTACGGCCTGCTGGCCTATCATTATACCCGCAGTGGCGATCTCAATAAGAGCTGGGAATACCTGGTCAAAGCCGGCAACCAGGCCAGGGATCGCTATGCCAATGAGGCTGCCATCGCCTACTATACCCAGGCGCTGAGCATCGAGGGCGCACCAGATGACGAGGTCGCATCCGTGCAGGAATCGCTGGGCAGCGTGTACCAGCATGTAGGGCAGTATGACCAGGCTCTGAAATGGTACGAAGCGGCAGGCCACCACCCCCTGCCACCTGCCCATGCCGCAACATTGAAACAACGCATTGCCAAAACATGGGAGCTGCAGGGGCGATATGATGAGGCCATGCGCTACCTGGACCTGGCCCGTGTGGCGCTGGAGGGACTGGAGGCGGCGCCGGAACTGGCCCGCGTCTACAGCGATATGGGCTGGGTCGCCATGCGACGAGGTGAGTACGAGAAGGCTATTGACTGGTGCAACAAGGGATTGGAGATCGCCGCGCGCCTGCCCGATGATGCGGAAGGGCAAAATGTCAGGGCCAGATTGGAGCACACGCTGGGCACGATCTACTCGCAAAAGGGAGAATATGCTCAGGCCAGTTTCCACCTGCTGTCCTGCATCGCAATGCAGGAAAAGAGCGGCGACCTGTACCGGCTGAGCCAGTCATACAATAACCTGGCCGCTGTCTACTGGGGACAGGGCGACTATGATGAAGCCGCTCACTACCTTTCGGAGAGTCTGCGGGTAAATCAGAGGATCGGCCACACGTATGGTACGGCAATGTGCTACAATAACCTGGGCGTCATCTACTACACGCTGGGTGATTACCTGCGTGCCGTTGAATACTACAACCAGAGCCTGACGCTCCGCCAGCAGATCGGCGATCTGCTGGGTATAGCCGATATCTACAATAACCTGGGCGAGGTGCACTACGCGCTCGGAGCGTACACCCAGGCGCTTGAGTACCTGGAAGAAGCAGTACGTATTTTCAAAGAGATTGGCAACAAGACCGCGCTGTTTGATGCCTGCAAGTTGCTCGCCGAGATCAGGCTGGCACTCGGGGACCTGGCTGGTGCCGCCATCCAGGTAGAGCAGTCCATGGAGCTGGCACGGGAGATCGGCAATCGAGAGTACGAAGGGGTAGCCCACCGTGTATCCGGCCAGGTGCACCGCGCCGATGGGCGGATGGTCGAATCATGTCGTGATCTGTACATCAGCGTCGAGATTCTGAAGGAGACGGCCAACCGGCTTGAGCTGGGCAAAAGCTACTACGAGCTGGGCCTTACGCTCGCAGCATCGGGTGATGTGGAAGGACGCAGGGCATTGCAGCAGGCCATCGAGATATTTCAGGAACTGGGCGTGGAGAAAGAGCTGAAAATGGCCCAGGCCGCACTTGGGTCAGCCCTCACCTGACCGCACAGGCAGAAGTAGAGAGGCCGCAAGCGCATTTGACAAGCTGACCTCTTGTGATATACTCCGGACCGTTATGAGATATCTGGCCTGAACAGAAGCTCTCCGGCAGGCGCAGGCGTGCACCGGAGGGCTGGTTTTTCCACACTTTTTCCAAGGGGCGGCACAAGAGTTGCCTGCTGCTCTATGGAGCGGCCCCTGTGAAGTCCCCGTTTGAATCAGCCATGCCTCGGAGTTCACCTTTGCGGGGAGTAGCCGGGCAATGAAGTTATCCGTAATTATCTGCGTCTATAACGAACGAGATACCATCCTGACCGTCCTTGAGCGCGTGCGCGCAGTGCACCTGGGAGACGGGTGGGAAAAGGAGATCATCATCGTAGACAACTTCTCCACCGATGGCACACGCGAGCTGCTCCAGGGGCTGAACACTCCGGACGTGCAGGTGATCTTTCACCCCCGCAATCTGGGGAAGGGCACCTCGGTGCGCACAGGAATAGCGCACTGCACCGGTGATTACATCATCATTCAGGATGCCGACCTGGAGTACGATCCACAGGAGTATACGCTCTTCCTTGAACGCATCGCCGGGGATCACCCGGCGGCCATCTACGGCTCGCGCACTCTGGGCGGGCGCGCGATCTACAAGTATGTGGCGAATTACTGGGGGGTGCGCTTTCTCACCGCCCTGACCAACCTGCTCTACGGCGCTCACCTCACTGATGTCGCCACGGCAGCCAAGATGGTGCGCACAGATGTGGTCAGATCACTGCGCCTGAGCGGCACCGGATTCGACCTGGATTTCGAGCTGACCGATAAGCTGCTGCGGGCTGGCCATCGCATTGTTGAGGTGCCCATCTCCTACCGACCGCGCACTATCGCCGAGGGCAAGAAAATCCGCCCCTGGGATGGCCTGTGGGCGCTGAAAGTGATACTCAGGGACTGGCTGCTCCCGATGAAGTATGTGTTGGCGGAAAAGGGTGTGGAGGGGGAATGAACATCATCGTCACCGGTTCCATCGCTTACGATTATCTGATGACCTTTCCAGGACGTTTCACCGAGTGTATACTGCCGGATCAACTGGAGCACATCTCGCTCAGCTTTCTTGTGGACGAGATGCGCCGCCAGCGCGGCGGCTGCGCGGCTAACATCGCCTATAACCTGGCGCTGTTGGGTGAGCGCCCCCGGCTGATGGGCACCGTCGGCCAGGACTTCGGCGAGTACCGGGCCTGGCTGGAAGCGCACGGCGTGGACACTTCCCTCACCCGCACCGAGCCTGATCTCTTCACTGCCTCCTTCTTCGTCACCACCGACCTGGAAGGCAACCAGATCGCCAGTTTCTACACAGGCGCGATGGCCCGTGCGCGCGAGCTTTCGCTCTGCGGGCTGGAAGCCGAGCTGGTCACCATCTCCCCAAACGATCCGCAGGCTATGGTGAAGTACCCCCAGGAGTGCCGCGCGCTTGGGATACCCTATCTTTACGATCCCAGCCAGCAAATCGCCAGACTCTCGGGGGAGGAATTGCGGGCCGGGCTGGAGGGGTGCGATCTGTTGGTGGTCAATCAGTATGAGTTCGAAATGCTGCGCGAGAAAACCGGCCTGAGCGCAGGTGAAATCCGCGCGGCCCCGGCTCGTGCCTGCGTTGTCACACTTGCCGCCGAAGGCTCACGTATCTGGGCAGACGGCCAGGTCTACGACATCCCACCGGTGCCTCCGGCACGTCTGGCCGACCCCACCGGCGTGGGCGATGCTTACCGCGCCGGGCTGATCAAAGGGCTGGCGCTGGGCCTGGGATGGGACCTGGCAGGGAGAATGGGTGCGCTGGCCGCTACTTATGCGCTGGAACAGATCGGCACGCAGAGCCATCACTATACTCTGACCGGGTTCGTGGCGCGCTTCCGCCAACATTTCGACGATGACGGTGCTCTGGACCGGCTCTGCTGAGCACGTCGCCATCGGCGTCCAAACTTTACAGGAGTGAGCATATGCCCAAAGACTACGACATCAAAAACCTCGATCTCGCCCCGGCAGGCCGCCTGCGCATCGAATGGGCGGAGCGGGAGATGCCCGTCTTGCGCCTCATCCGTGAGCGCTTCGCCAGAGAGAAGCCGCTCAAGGGCGTGCGTCTGGCTGCCTGCCTGCACATCACCACCGAGACGGCCAATCTGGCCCGCACGCTCCAGGCTGGCGGCGCCGAGCTGGTGCTTACAGCCTCCAACCCGCTCTCAACTCAGGATGATGTGGCTGCGGCACTGGTCACCTATGACGAAATCCCCGTTTATGCCATCAAAGGGGAGGATAACGAGACGTACTACAGGCACATCCACGCCGCACTTGACCACAGGCCACATATCACGATGGACGACGGCGCCGACCTGGTGAGCACGCTGCACAAAGAGCGCACCGAACTGCTCGGCAACGTTATAGGCGGCACGGAGGAGACGACCACAGGCGTCATCCGCCTGCGTGCCATGGCCCGCAGCGGCGTGCTTCACTACCCTATCATCGCTGTCAACGATGCGTTGACCAAACACCTCTTCGATAATCGTTACGGCACGGGGCAGTCCACAATGGACGGTGTTATCCGTGCCACCAATATCCTGATTGCCGGCAAGACGGTCGTTGTCGCCGGCTACGGCTGGTGTAGCCGGGGGATCGCGATGCGGGCTAAGGGGTTGGGAGCGAACGTGATCGTCACCGAGGTCAACCCCTTAAAGGCACTGGAGGCAGTGATGGACGGCTACCGGGTTATGCCGATGCAGGAAGCCGCTCCCCAGGGCGACCTGTTCATCACCTCCACGGGGGATATAAACGTGATTGACCGGCAACACTTTGAGGTGATGAAGGATGGAGCGATCGTCTGTAACTCCGGCCATTTTAATGTGGAGATCAACATCAAGGCGCTGGAGGGGATGGCTGCGCGGCCGCCGCGCCGCGTCCGTCCTTTCGTGGACGAGTATCTGCTTCCCGATGGACGCCGCATCTTTCTCCTGGCCGAGGGACGGCTGGTCAACCTGGCTGCCGCGGAGGGTCACCCCAGCGCGGTGATGGATATGTCCTTTGCCAACCAGGCCCTGTGCGCCGAGTATATGCGCCAGCATGCGGATGAGCTGGAGCGCACTGTCTACGCCGTGCCGGAGGAGATTGACCGCGAGATCGCCCGCCTCAAGCTGCGCGCGATGGGTGTGGAGATTGACGTGCTCACGCCGGAGCAACAGAAATACCTGGCATCGTGGGAAGAGGGGACGTAGGCACTGCTCTTCCCCGGCCCGGGCCGGTCTCCAGACTGCACCCGACGCCGCCATGACCGGCCACAGTGTAGGGCAACTGCCCGCAGTTGCCATGCTTGAAGGAGGTCAGCATCAACCGCAGATTAAGTGCATTATGTGCCCGCATGTCCGAGAAGGGGATGGATGGGGCGTTACTGCTCCATCACCGCGACATACTGTACTACGCGGGCACCGTGCGACCGGCAGCCCTGCTCATCGCCTGCGCAGGTCAACACGTGGACGATGGGCCTCAGGCAGTGCTCTTTGTCCGGCGTGGACTGGAGTGTGCCAGAAAGGAGACCACTATCCCTCGAGTAGAGCCTATGAGCGGCTTCTCCTCCATAGCCAGGGTGGCGGCGGAGCTGGGACTGGAGAGAGGAGTGATCGGCACAGAGATGGACCTGGTGCCGGCCCAGTTGTACCTGCGCCTGGCCGAGGTCTTTCCGGGCTGGTCGGTGACAGATATATCGCCACTGGTGCTCGCCCAGCGCATGGTCAAAGAAGCGGAGGAAATCGCCGTCTCACGCCAGGCTGCCAGGGTGGCAGACCTGGGGCAGGAAGCGGCCCGTCGGGCAATCGCAGCCGGTATAAGTGAGCTGGAACTTGCCGCAGAGGTAGAGGCAGCAATACGGCGCGCCGGCCACGAAGGGTTCCAGCCCTTGCGTGACCCCGGCGCCCGTGGTGGAGGGATACTTTTGATGAGCGGAGAGCACCTGACCGTGCGCGGCGGGCATGGGCTGGTGGTCACCGGCGCAGGTTTGAGTCCGGCCATGCCTTACGGCCCCTCACAGCGGGTGCTTGCGCCGGGTGACCTGGTGGTCGTAGACATCGGCTCGACCTGGCAGGGTTATACCGCCGATGAATCGCGCACTTTCGTTGTGGGAAGGGCAGATGCAGAACAACGCGCGCTTTTCGAGGTCGCGCGTGCTGTGGAGGAAGCTGTGTGTCAGGCCCTGCGCCCAGGCCTGCCGGTCGCTGAGGCTTACCGGATCGCCGACGCAATTGTTGCCCTGGGCGCGCCCCCATTCTTTGCCCCCGGCAGCCTGATGCTGCCGGGCTTTGTCGGCCACGGGGTGGGCCTGGAAGTGGATGAGCCGCCCGTGCTCTGGCCCCGTGACGGGACCGTGCTCGAGGCCGGTATGGTGCTGGCGGTAGAGATCGAGGTCAGCGCCCCGGAACGAGGGATGATGGTCAAGCTGGAGGACACTGTCGTCGTACAGGGGGCGGGCTGTGAGTGGCTGACCACCTCGCCACGAGAGCTGATCGAGTGTTAACGGAGAACCACCGGTCTGCCAGGAGTGCGGTTACCGGCAGGTGAAGACCCGCTGGCGAATCACGATCGGCGCCGCTTCTGTGACGGCGGAGGCGGTGGCTGTGGTGGCCCGCCTCAGACGGTGCTGCCTGCGCTTGCTTTTATCGCAGCCAGGCCACAATCCGGGGAACATCAGAGTGCAACGACCGCACGCTATTCCTGACTGTCTACGGTGATCTCCTGCCCCACCGGGGCGTAGCAATGATCAGCGGCCTCTCCTCCGTCGTCCGGTAATTTCTTGTTGCTCAGCCAGCAATCGCAACCTTGTGCTTGCGAGGGGTAAGTGGCCCGGCTTCGGCAGCACGTACCGGGGCGATGGTCTTTTTGCTGCAGCCTGTCGGAGTGGAGGCTTTAGCCACCGGAAGACTGATAAGTTTCTGGTTAAAACCGGCTAAAGCCTCAATAATTTCGCCGGAGTAGAGGCTTCAGCCGGATTTTCCGCCTGAAGGCCAGATTCCCAGCTTTATCTGAGGCCAGGGAAATGGTCTAAGAGCATATCCGAAAAACCGTACAAGCGGCATCCCTATGCCGCTTATACCGACGCATGGGGATGCGTCGGTTACGTTTTTCGGATAGGCACTAAGAGCCTATCCGAAAAACCGTACAAGCGGCATCCCTATGCCGCTTATACCGACGCATAGGGATGCGTCGGTTACGTTTTTCGGATAGGCACTAA
>Ga0209101_1001987_pt1 | contig 14204 bp, 14 predicted proteins | sample ConPoolayeCmetaG_FD_185481 | JGI IMG/M metagenome (GOLD analysis project Ga0209101, IMG submission 185481) | Hot spring microbial mat communities from California, USA to study Microbial Dark Matter (Phase II) - Cone Pool mat layer C metaG... ... | reverse complement strand
TATCTTCACTCTCTCCTCCCCCCGACGATCTTTATATAGACGAACCAGCACTGCCAGTAGGCGAAATAAAACAAATTGACTTTAAAGCGTGGGGCGCCAAAGTGTATTTTGACTATAAGGTGGAAAAAGACGGAAAAATAATTTTTGAAAAAAGGTTTTATTCCAATTATCAACCATGGCAAGCCAAGTACCTGCGAGGGATAAGTCCTGTAAATTAAAAAAAGAGGATATAACGGATATTAAACAAATTCCTATAGCAATGAAAATTTTGAGCTCAAAGAAAAAAGTAAAAATTAATGCAAAAAGTGCATTTTATGCCGATTTTTCGGTGTTTTTTCAAAACAGGAAGACACATGTCTGAAATAAGCACTATAAGAAAAATTATAGGTATTGAAACAAGCTGTGACGAAACGGCCTCTGCAATTGTAGAGGATGGGAAAAAAGTGTTGTCAAGCATAGTACTAAGCTCTGCAGATACTTTTTCGTGGTCTGGAGGCGTGATTCCAGAAATTGCTGCTAGGAGGCAAATTGAATCAGTGATTCCTGTTATTAGCGCTAGCTTAAGAGAGGCTTTTAACGCTTCAAAAAATAACAAATTAAGCGATATTTTTGATTATGCAATAAAAGAAATTGATGCAATAGCAGTTACAGTTGGACCAGGTCTTATTGGATCTTTGCTGATAGGTGTGGAGACAGCAAAGACACTTTCTTTGGTTTGGCAAAAACCAATCATCCCTGTAAACCACCTGGTTGCGCACATATATGCCAACTGGCTTTCAGACAGCAAAACACCTCAATTCCCCTTAATTGCTTTAGTGGTGTCAGGAGGTCACACCGATTTTGTTTTAATGAAAAACCATGACAACATTAAATATTTAGGAGGCACAAGAGACGATGCGGCAGGAGAGGCTTTTGACAAAACTGCACGCCTTTTAGGCTTGCCCTACCCCGGCGGGCCAGCAATTTCAACACTTGCAAATAAATTTATTAATTCTAAATCCAGCGCCGAGGTTTTAAACCTATTCCCCCGCCCTATGGCTAATACAAAAAGACTAAACGTTAGTTTTTCCGGACTTAAAACCGCGGCAAAAAATTACTTTAATAATCAAAAACCAAATTTTTCAGTTAATCGCCTTGCGGCCGAAATCCAGGAAGCAATCGTTGACAGCCTTGTTATTAAATCTGTAATTGCTGTAGAAACATATAAACCAAAAAGCTTTCTTTTGGCTGGGGGTGTTTCTGCTAACAAAAGATTAAGAGAAAAAATATCAGCCGCTCTTGAGAAAAAAACAAAAGTATTTATTCCCAATCCAAAATACACAACCGATAATGCCGCTATGATAGCGGGGGCAGCATTTTACAACCCAAAACCTATCCCATGGCAGGATATTATTGCCAATCCATCTTTATCAATAGACGAATAGCTAGAAACATTTATTCCTATCTTCTATTAAAAATAGCATATTGACTAAAGGCGGTGATTGTTTTTCGAAATCAAAAATTACTTAATAACTTTTGAAAACTAGCTTAAATAATATGGCGCTGATATAATCGCTTCATATGGATAAGATATATAATCATAAAAATTATGAAAGCAAGATATACAAAAAATGGGAAAGGTTGGGCGTTTTCAGTCCAAAAAATGCCAAAGGCAAAAAAGCTTTTACTATTATTATGCCTCCTCCAAACGCCAACGACCCTTTACATATTGGCCATGCTCGTTTTGTGACGATAGAGGACATTCTAATCCGCTACCATAGAATGCTTGGAGAACCAACGCTTTGGCTTCCGGGTACAGATCATGCCGGAATAGAAACCCAATACGTGTTTGAAAAACGTCTGAAAGAAACTGGCAAAAGCAGGTTTGACTATGACAGAGATACACTTTACAAGATGATTTGGAATTATGTTAAAAAATATTCCACCACAAGCATTGTTCAAATGAAAAAATTAGGTGCGAGCGCAGATTGGACACGCTTAAAATTTACTCTAGATCCTGACATTGTTAAAATAGTTTACAAAACTTTTAAAAAACTTTATGATGATGGATTAATTTACAGGGGTGAGCGCTTAGTTAATTATTGCATACGTTGCGGCACTAGCTTTTCAGAACTAGAGGTTATTCACAACGAAGTTGATGGGGAGCTTTATTGGCTTAATTACAATACCCTATCTATAGCCACTACAAGGCCTGAAACAATATTTGCCGATGTTGCTGTTGCAGTAAACCCTAAAGACAAAAGATACAAAAGCTTAATTGGTAAGAAAGCAGAAATTCCAATAATTAAAAGGCAGATTCCAATTATATCTGACAGCTCTATTGATATAAATTTTGGCAGTGGCGCCGTAAAAATATCTCCAGGGCATGACAAGGCGGATTTTGAAATTGCAAAAAGACACAACTTGCCACTCATTAGTGTCATTGACGATAACGGAAAAATGATTAATGTCCCTAAAAAATATATAGGCTTAAGCGTTTCGCAAGGAAGAGAAAAGATTGTCTCTGACCTTGTTAAAGAAGGAGTAATTATCAAAGTTGAAAAAATCAAACACTATGTGGGGTGTTGCTATCGCGATAAAAGCAAAATTGAACCAATGTTAAGCAAACAATGGTTTGTAAAAGTCAAACCATTAACAGATGTTGCTCTTGAGGCTATTAAGACAAAAAAAGTTAAAATATTATCGCCAAAATACGAAAAGATTGCTAAACATTGGCTTAAAAACTTAAAAGATTGGAATATAAGCAGGCAAATCGTTTGGGGAATAAGAATACCCGCATGGCGTTGTGCCAAATGCTTAAAATGGACTATTACCGAAGGTAGTGAGCCAGTCAAATGTAGTGAGTGTGGGAGCACGAAGCTTATTCAAGACACAGATACTTTTGACACATGGTTTTCATCAAGTCAATGGCCGTTTGCAACACTTCAAACAGGCCAAAAAAATGATTATAAAAATTTTTATCCTACTTCTCTAATGAACACCGCCTATGATATTTTGCCTTTTTGGGTTATTAGAATGATTATGCTTGGCTTGTATTCAACGGAAAAAGTTCCTTTTAAAGAAGTGTTGTTTCATGGTCTAGTGCGCGACAAGGAAGGCCAAAAAATAAGCAAATCCAAAGGTAATGTCATAGATCCGATAGAAATGATTGAAAAATACGGAGCAGATGCTCTAAGAATGAGTCTTGTATGGGGGGCAAAAATTGAAAACGACATTTCTCTATCCGAAGACAACATAAGGGGACAAAGGAATTTTGCCAACAAACTTTGGAATATTGCCCGCTTCATTTTAAAAGGTCAAAAGTTAAACACTAAAAAACCAACAATCAAAAACACAGACGACAGATGGATTTTAAATGAATTTGAAAAATCCAAAAACAAAATTACTAAACTTTTAAACAAATACCGCTTAAATGAGGCGGCAGAAGAACTATACAGCTTTATCTGGAAAAAATTTGCAGATATTTACATCGAAAAATGCAAAAACAGAAAGGAAGAAGCCATGCCGACACTTGAGTACGTTCTTTATAAAAGCCTCATACTTGCCCATCCCTTCATGCCCTTTGTAACTGAAGCAATTTATCAAGAAACAAAACCCAATAAAATGCTTGCTGAATTATCTTGGTTTTAATTAACCGATGCGCTAGAAGGGCCAACAAAACGAATACTTGAAACTATATCGTCGCTAATAGTCCCATTACCTCTGCTTTCCACTTTTAGATAATCCTCGTCAAAAAGAGGAAAGTAATAATAAACAGTGCCTTCCATGTTAACTTTATAACCCACCCTCCCATCAACCGTTAATGTTTCTGGGTCTTTAACAGCTGTAATTTCAAGCAAAGATTTCCCTTTCATTTTTTCTATTTTTAAAATAATTTCTTGGGCTCCACTAAGAAAAATATTATTATCGCTACTTGTTATCTTAAAGCTCTGTGGGTATGAAACCGTAAACCCTTTGTCGCTTGAAAATTCTAACCATTTATCCGGCAATGCGTTATTCGTCTTTCCGCCTTTTACCAAAAAATACCCGCTTGCGATAGAGACTAAAATAATCACAAAAATTAAAAAGAGTTTTAAAGGAGAAAATCTTTTCTTTTTTTCATCAACCGAAGCGCTATTATAATTTTGATCAACAAATTGAGCGCTCTGGAAACCTGGGCCGGAATAGACCTCGCCCTGCGTGTTTTGCTCCATATTATTTTTCAATCTCTTCAGAGGATGAGTTTTGAGCTGTTTCTCCTTTTTCTAGCTCCTCTGGTTGATTGCTACCTTTACTTTCTTGGGGTTCTGCTACCTCGCCCCCCACAGGCCCTTGTGTTTTGGGCGCCTCCTCAACCTTTTGAGGAGGCTCAACTTTAACAAGAATTTTATCTTCCTCCTCTTCTAAAGTTATCTTGGATTTATCAAAGCTCAAATCCTTTAAATAAATAGCCTGGTCTACTTTTTCTAGAACAGAAGCATCAACTTCAAATTTTTCTGGCAAATCTGCAGGTAGGGCTTCAACTTCCAATTCTTTTACTTGCTGAACTACCGTTCCAATGCCGTTTTTTTCTGCTGGAGACTCACCAACAATTTCCACAGGAACCATGGCTTTGACTTTCTTGGTCAAATCTACCTGCTTAAAATCTATATGGAGAAGCACGTCGTTAACAGGATGCTTTTGTACTCCGCTTACAAGCGTATACACAGGCTTTAAGTCGCCGATGCCAAGCTCTATTAGTCCTGTTTCGCCTGCTTCAGAAAAAACTTTTCTAAACTCATCCTCACGCACCTGAACTGAACGGGATTTAACTCCCTTTCCAAAAATATTTGAAGGTATAAACCCTTGTGCTCTTAGTTTTTTGACTTTTCTGCCTGTTAACTTTCTTTCTTCTGCTTTTAGTTTAAATGTAATCATATTACTGCCATTTTAGCACTGCCGCAAAATCTTTGTTCAAGGTTGTATTATAGTAATATGTTCCACCTTTGGTCAAGCTGGGTGCAGGAAAAGTTTTTACAACACCATTAAACGGAATGTTCACAGACACTTCAAAAGGATACTCAACACCAGACTGTTTCCACCAATTAAGATAAATGTCTCCTTTTTTGCTAAAGTCCAAATTAACAGGACTGCTCCATTTAATATTAATCTGTTTTTTTTCTCCGGGTAAAATCTCCAGCAAAACACCATATTCTTTCCTACCATCCAGGTTTTCTATGTCTACGTCTAAATACTTTAACGATTCATTACTTCGGACAAAAGCTTCCCTAAAAGTTGACCTATCCAAAGCAAGCGCTCTGATGTAAACCTTATACCTTTTCTCTGGAATGCTTTGGCCTTCAAACGCATTATTGATTAAATCAACAGAAAGTTCGTAATCAACAATATCGGGCTTTAAATCAACCTTCAAATGCGCCTTTCTTTGTACATAGTAATTTGCCTTGTTGACTCCCAAATTTGCCTCTACTATACCAGCAAAGATGCTTGCGCAATTACCTTGGCAATTTTTAAAGACCACTTCCCCGCCCCACCCATGATTTTTAAACACTTCCTGCACTGGGCCCTTTAAATAAACCTGCAGGTCTCGCGAGTCCAAACGGTCTATCATAGACAAAATAAGAGATATATATTGACTATAGCTTGCTGTTTTTAGTTGTTGTAAAACAGCGGTCATAAGAGCAGATAGATAATGGGCTTTTTTTCTAGATCCTGGGAAAAAACCGTCCTCCACTTCATGCTGAACCCTTTCATACATATTTTTAGAATCAACAACATGATTAAAATCAGGCAAATTTACACCACCTAAAACTTCCAAGAAATCGCGTGCTACCTCTAAATTTATTGCCACAACACCATCAACCTCCCTATCTATTGTTTTATCTAAAAACCATTCTGCTCTTTTGGCTGAAGACGGAAAGTTTGGATCCCAATTAGAATCCCGCAAACTCCAGCTTGCTTCACCTAAATGCTCTTCTATTGGTTTTGGGGGGGCAATATATCCTTTTAATTGTCCGTCAGCAGAATAAACGTCGTATATTGTATTGTCTATAAGCTCTCCTTTTGAAAAAGTAAGCAGAGCAAAAGAACCAATAAAGCCACCCGTGGGCCTTAACTCCATATTGTTTTGAAGTAGAATCAAATAAGTTTTTGGCTTTTCATAACCTAAAATATCTGGCATGTAACGCGCAATTTCACTTGCGGCCAAAATGTGCTTTCTATATTTAATAACCTCTCCCAAAATACCTTCAGGCTTTGCAAAAGATAACTCATTATAGAGAGCGCTTAATTCAAGATGAATCAAATGAAGAATATTTTTACCTTCAGACTTTCCGGCAAGATTTGCAAATTCAAAAGCATAATCAGAAACACCAAGAACACGGCTGGCAGCATCTGCCGCGATATTAAGATTTTCAGCTGTTTTTATCATAGGAAGTTTGGCAAATTCTATCAACCTGTATCCCGCCTTAGCGCTCTTTGAAGCATAATAGACAGATTTTCTAGAAAAACTAAGGTTACCGCTCATTAATGCCTTATACGCAACACCAGATGCTATACCTGAAACTAAAAGTAAAAAATAAGGAGTGATTATTAAAATAAAAAAAACTAGAAACGGCAACGACAGCCAACGCATATTGTTTAATCTTACATTTGGTGCTAACAATTTTCTTTTCACAGTACTATCGTTGACGCTGGACAAAATATCTTGAAGCGCAATAGCAGGTTCAATCACTTTTAAATTGTTTGGTGGAAGCCTGTTTGGAATGCTGGGACTTACCTTAATCTCTGCTAAAGGATTGAATTTATTTACTATTTCATGATAGCTGTAAAGCTTTCCAAAAAAAAATTCGTTCTCCCTTTTAAAAGAAAAAAGCTCTTCGGATATTTTATCCATTAACTGACTTTCTGTCGCAACACCAACCCAGGCATGCGCCGGCAAAAAAACCTTATTGTTTCTAGCTTTTTCACAAAGGTATTTAATTTCTTTTACAAAGTAAGGAAAAATGTTATCAACAACAATTCGCTTTAAATGGAGCGAATCACCAAAAAATGGTTGTTTCAAACTGTTAACCACTACCGTTTTTGGAGAGTATTTATTTAAATAATCAACAATCTTTTTTTTTCTTCCCCATTCGTTTTTCAAATTCAATATAACTAGATATTTAGTGTTTTCACAAATATTGTCAATAGTTTTGCTTATACGAACAACCAAATCTTTGTTTTTAAAATACAGAGCCAAACTGTTTGTAAAGTTTTTTTCACTAGACAAGATTAAAATTTCATTAGCCATAATTTATAATACCATTTGTTACTGGTGCCAAAAAACCTATAAGAAGTATGATAGATTTTAAATAATTAAGATTTATGAGCTTTAGGAAAAGTCTGTAAATTCCACGTTTTACAAGTCTAGTTTTAAAAAATGGGTTTAGAAAACAGCATAGACGTTGAAAAAAGTTAAAGTTTAAGTAAGTAAAACTTATGAATTAGCCGAATATAAATCTAATGTTTGGTTTACTAAATTGTCTGCGTGCTTATTTTTTTCTCTTAGAACATTTTCATAAGTTATAGAATATCTAAATTTATTTTCTAGGTGTTTGGCTTTTACAGCCAATAACCGAAGAGTATTGTTTTTTATTTTATACTCCCCTGTCATCTGCTTTTTAACTAGCTCAGAATCCAAAATTATCTTAACATCGCTATTGGCATTTTTATTAATCCATTCAAGGGCCATCAAAAGTGAAGTGTATTCTGCGTAGTTGTTAGTATTAACACCAAGATATCTTGACTCCTGATAAACTGCTTTATCGTTTTTGAAGACTACAAAAGCTGCGGCTGAAGGTCCAGGGTTTCCTCTTGCCCCTCCATCACAAAATATTTCCACTCAATCATTATACCAGCCAAAAACTATCGCTGCTAGATAAAAATTTTGTAGAAGACTTACCCAGTAATGATCAAAAAAACCAGTAAGAACAATTGCAATAAGCGCAAGACTGTTTTTTGGATTAAATCTTTTAGAGATAAAATAAACAAAAAACAATAATCCTATTATTCCGGCTTCTGCTGTTATAAGTAAAAAAATATTATGGACTGGCTGAAGCAGGCCCCCCACTGAAGCTTTAACAAAATTTCCAAGACCTATCCCAAGGATGGGGTTATCAGAAATAAGTTTACCTGCATGATTGTTTAGCTTTATTCTTTCAAGCAATTCCCTGGGCAGTCCTTGAGGCTTTAAAAGAACCAGGAAAAGCGAGGCTGTCGCAGCAATTCTGGCAAATTTTTCAAAACCTTTATTTGCAGATTTCGCAAGATAAAAAATAATTGGCGACAAAATTAACGCGAGCCATGCGTTTTGAGAAAATGAAATAAAAATAATTAATAAGCATAAAATTGCAATACACCTTCCTGCGATACCCCCTTTTTTATATATGAGAAAAAGAACTGCTAAGGCATAGCCTGCCATTGCGTTTGGATGTCCAAAAGTAGCATATGGCCGCAACAGTTCTCTGCCGTGTATATTAGCTAGTGCAATTCCGGGGCTATTTTGCGAAAATGTTCTTTCGCCAAAAAAGTAAAATACACCGCCTATGCTACCTTTGTTTAAAATCTGGAAGGAGGATAATATTAAAATAAAGACAAAAGAAATCAACAATGGCAACCTGACAGTCTGATATAAATTTTTTTGATTCTTGACATAAATATAAATACTTAAAAATTCAAAAACTCTAATATATTTCAAAAAAGAAACCTCTGGAGATAAGGAGTGATGAATATGAATAACGGCAAATATCAGCAAGAATAAAAACTGACGAGAGTAATTTCGTATTAAACCAATATTCTTTTTTTCTTTAATTAGCCAAGAGAAAAAAACAATCATCCAAACAATTTCTGTTAAATAAATTGTTGGGGCCAAATAATCAACACGAACGCCGTACACGTATGCGAAATCCGGCCAAAAATGAAGTGTTAATTGAGTTGGTAAAAGGAGGATAAATAACTGAAAAAAAATCTTCACACAGCTTTTACAAGTAAATACCTAGACGAACCCTCTCCTTCGCTTTCGGTTGTTACCCCAGGCTCGTTTAAGAGCGCTAAATGGACAATCCTTCTCTGCGATGGAGTCAAATTATATAAAGGCTGCGGTTTTCCTGTAGACCGTGCTCTTTCAGCGGCCGCTAAAGCAAGCGAAGTTAATTGGGATTCGGCTTTCTGTCTCCAATTGCCGATATCCACAACAATACGCACCCACTCGCCCCTTTTTTGTTTTACAGCCATGGCCAAAAAAGATTGAATTGCAAACAGAGTAGAGCCTTGAGCGCCTATTAAAAGCCCAGCTTCTTTGGGAGAATCTATTTTTACCTTGTAAACTTCCTCTTCTCCTTGCTTTTCGCACTCAACATAAACTTCACTTTCAATGCCAATTTTGCCTAACAACTCTTTGGCAAACTTTTTTATATCCTCCTGCATACTTCCTTTCGAGGTATTTTATACATTTTTAGTGGCGATTTGCAAGGGAGGACAGCTTTTTAATCCATGGAGTAGCTCCTCCCCAACCGTTTGATTTATACTGCTGAACTACTTGATATAACGAAAAAGCAAACCAATAAAGAACTAAGGAGCTGGAAAAAGAAAGTCCAATCAAAATTGTCATTAAAGGAAATGTGTAAATCATTGAAGATTGCATTGCAACCGCAAAATCATCGCCTTGACCGGGTGTTTGTTTGGCAACTTTTTTTTCTGCCTCCACGTACGGCGCAGACATTTTAGCCGATAAAAGCTGAAGAACGCCGGACAAAAGCAAAAATATTCCGGGTATTGGTATACCAAAATCAACAATACCAAGTGGTTCATTTAAGACATCAGGCTTTGTTATATCAAGATAAAGGAACCTTGTATTTATCTCGTGCCCTGTTGACAGTTTTAACGGTTCGTACAAAAAAGTATTTAAGTTGTCTGCTATATTTCCTCCGTTTGCAAAAATTATCGTAAAAAGTCTAAATAAAAAAATTAATATGACAATTTGAATTAAGTAGGGGAGACATCCGGCGGAAGGATTAATACCTTTTTCTTTATAAAAGTCAGCCTGTGCTCGCGCCAACTTAACTTTATCGTCTTTATGCTTGGCTTTAATTTTCTCAATGTCTTTTGCCCACAATCGCATCTTTTTCATTGATTCCATATATGGCCGAGTAAGCGGAGACAGAATAAATCTAAGAAAAACAGAAAAAATAATTATGGCAAGACCCATGTTTCCGAACAATTTATAAAACAAAGCAAGCCCGTTGGCGAGTGGTTGTGTAATAATAATTGTCGCAAAATCCATTTTTAAATTAGGAGGGCTTTTTAGGTACGGGATCAAAGCCAAAATTTCCCCAAGGATTACATCTTAAAAATCTTTTTATACCCAACAAACTCCCGGTAATTATACCATGAGTCATAACAGCTTCGTTAAAATATTCAGAACAAGTGGGCTGGAACCGGCACCCTCCGCCGAAAAGCACCCTAAGAACAAAAGAAATTGTAGATTTGTAAATTAGCAAAAAACTCATTTTATTAATTTGGCCTTTGCTAATATTTCTTTAACTTCAGCCATTAGCTCATTGGTATATTTTGTGCCTGCGGGAGGTTTTGCCCAAAAAACACAATCGTATCCAGGTTTTATAAAAGAAAGCTCGTGGCGCAGAGCTTCATTCAAAGCACGCTTAATAGCGTTTCTTTTAGTTGCGTTTTTAGACGCAATTTTTGAAACAGTAATTCCAAAACGAGTATTCTCGCTGTCACCCCTCTTGTAAAAATCCAGTGTAAACGAATCTGTTTGCACTCTTTTGCCAAGCACCCTAGCTCGACGAAAGTCATTTTCGTTTGTAATTTTGTTTCCTTTTGCAAGCATACTAAACGCTAAGCTTCTTGCGACCTTTTGCGCGTCTCCTCTGAAGCACCTTTCTTCCGTTTTTAGTAGACATCCTTGCTCTAAATCCAAGTCTTTTTTTTCTTTTTAGCTTACTTGGCTGGTAGGTTCTTTTAGTAGACATGCTAAATTAGATTTTAGCACCATAGAAGAACTCATTCAATAACTATTAAACTTAAAACTAATATAAGGATTTTTAATAGATAGGTTAAATCATCAATTTACGTTCGCATTTTTTCTGTCTTGAAATTTGTGGATAACTTTCTTAGTATCAGGCAATGAAACTAGACAAAGCACAAGTCTGGCATGATGTCTTGGCAAGCATCAAAGTATCTGTTTCAGGGGCAGCTTACAATACTTGGTTGGTGAACACCCACTTGGCCTCGCTTAGAAAGCTTGACGACAACCGATATATGGCAGAAGTAGGCTGTGCTTCAAGTTTTGTTAAAAACACTCTTGAACAGCGTTATTTTGGTATACTGCAGGATTCAATATCCAAAACGATAGGCTACCCTTGCGACCTGGTCTTTAATGTAAAAACAATTAGCCTGCAAAAAAAAACTGATCCAACGCCTCTATTTGCAGCCGAAGAAGAAAGTGAGCTTCTTATGCAAAAAATTACAAAAGCAAGAATAAGACCGGGTTTTACTTTTGAAAACTTTGCTGTTTCTTCTTCAAACCGACTTGCATACGCCGCCGCAGAGGCAGTTGCCAACGAGCCCGCGCGAGCATACAATCCGCTTTTTATTTGGGGAGGGGTTGGAGTAGGCAAGACACATTTGATGCACGCAGTTGGGCACAAACTGCTGTTAAACGAAAACATTAAAATACTTGCTTGCACAGGAGAAGAATTTACCAACGATATTATAGAGGGAATAAGAAACAAAACAACTCACTTGTTCCGTGACAAATACAGAAAACTCAACGCGCTTTTTGTGGACGATATACAATTTATAGCGGGAAAAGATACAGTACAAGAAGAATTTTTTCATACTTTCAATGCTGTTCTTGGTTCTGGAGGACAAATAATAATGACGGCGGACAAGCCTCCTTCAGAAATTAGCAAACTTGAAGACAGACTTCTTTCTCGCTTTGAAGCTGGGTTTGTAGTTGACATATCCCAGCCGGACTTTGAACTTCGTTGCGCAATTATTCAAATAAAATCTCAAGAAAAAGGAATAAACTTAGATCAGTCAATAGTTCAATTAATCGCAGGAAACATAGACTCCGCTAGAAAAATTGAAGGTTTTATTACCAGAATTATTTCTGAAGCAAAAATTAAAAAAAGAGATATTGACATTGATCTTGTAAATTCACTGCTAGGAAGAGGCATTAAAGACGAAAAGGCAATAAAGGCAACCCCGGAACAGGTCATTGACGCTATTTGTTCTTACTATTCTATCGGCAGAAGACCTTTATTGGGCAAAAGCCGCGCGCGAATATACGCTCGCCCAAGACAAATGCTAATGTATCTTCTTAGAATTGAATACAACCTTCCTTTGGAGGAAGTAGGAAGGTTAACAGGCGGAAGAGATCACTCAACAGTTCTTCATGGTGTGGATAAAATATCTCAAATGGCCTCGTCAGAAGAATGGGTGCGTGGGGATATATCGGGGATAAAAAAGCTGCTACGTGGACAAATTTCTTAGTTGATTTTAAATAATCAACTTATTAACAATAAACACTATATTTTAAACAGGTTTTTCCAACGGTTATCAACAAACAAAAACTAGTTTAATCAAACAATTTATCAACTTATCCACCACAACTACTACTAGTACTACTAGTTATAGTATATAATCTAACAAAATGAAGATAACAGTTCTCCAAAAAGACTTAATTAAAACATTAACATCAGTTTCTCGTTTTGTTTCTGTCCGCTCTCAACTCCCAATTCTCACCAATATTAAACTTAAAGCTAAAAACTCAAAACTTATAGCTCAAGCTACAAATCTTGAAATGTCCTGCAGTTCACCAATAGGAGCTCAAGTAGAAAAGGCTGGAGAAGTAGCTGTAAACGCAAGGGTTTTGGTCGATCTTATTAATAGTTTGAAATCGGAACGTTTATGTTTATTCACGGAAGGTGAATCCTTAAAATTAGAATCAGAGGGTTTTAAGGCGGTTTTATCAGGTTTAAATACTTCTGATTTTCCTTTAATACCCGATGGATTTGAAAATGAAGTTAAATTGCCTAAAGATGAATTTCTTGACGGATTGGCAAGTACTATTTTTTCTTGTTCTCTAGAACCTTCACGACCAGCGCTTTCCGGGGTTTTATTTATTTTCGGAGAAAATGTTGATTTGGTTGCTTCAGACGGATTTCGTTTGTCAAAAAAGGTTATTAAGACTAAAACACAATTGTCTTCAAGATTTATTGTCCCCAAAAGTGTACTGGTTGAGCTATTACGTTTAAGTTCAGATGTTAAAACAATTAGTCTTGAATTAAAAGAAGAAGAGCGCCAAGTCATTTTTGTTTTAGATGAAACAGTTATTTCAAGTAGATTAATTGAGGGAGATTATCCACCGTTTGAAAAGATAATTCCGAATAATTCAAGTATTAGTGTTAATTTAAACAAGGATGATTTTAGGGATGCTATAAAAACTGCTTCGGTCTTTGCCAGAGACTCAGCAAACATATTAACACTTGAAATAAAAGAAGACTTGCTTAAAGTCGGCGCAAAATCTGCTAATTTTGGATATCAAGAATCTATTGTTAGCGCAAAAGTGGAAGGGCCAGATATTACAATTCCTTATAATTATCGTTTTATAGAAGATTTTCTAAATGTGGTAAAAGGGGAGAGCGTTATTTTGAAATTTAATGGAACTACTACCCCCGGTGTTTTTCTGGATGCTAAAGACGAGAATTTTTTGCATTTGATTATGCCTGTTAAAAGTTAAGGCTTATTAATGATTGCAGGCATATAGAGGGTTGCGTTAACTTTAACTCCGGTTAGCAGAGTTGCAGTTCCTTTCAAGTGAAAAACTGGCTGGAGGTATTTAGCGTCTACTGTTGTTTCTTGTAAATAGCCTACTTCTATTTCGTTAATTTCTATTTCTTTAACTAAACCACCACTCAAATCGCTTACGTCAATTCTTCCGTTATCCAAGCTTTGAATTATGGCTTCGGTAGATGCGTTTTTTTTGAGATATTCCAAGTCTTTTGTGGGATATGTATCGCTGGATGTGATTTTTTCCGGTAAATCTGCATACACTCTAAAAACTTTAAGTTCGTTGTTTAATGTAACATTTACTACACCGGTGTTGTAACTGCTACCATATAATGGATATGATTCTATTTTTGTTAAAAAAGATATGCTGATGG
>Ga0209101_1001986_pt1 | contig 14206 bp, 11 predicted proteins | sample ConPoolayeCmetaG_FD_185481 | JGI IMG/M metagenome (GOLD analysis project Ga0209101, IMG submission 185481) | Hot spring microbial mat communities from California, USA to study Microbial Dark Matter (Phase II) - Cone Pool mat layer C metaG... ... | reverse complement strand
CTCAGGCCAAAGCGCGCTGGGCGGCCAAATATGGAGGCCTGTCCCCCGAGCAAAAAGAAGACTTAAACCCGCGCTCGGAATGGGTTTGGGATAATGCCAAAGTACTCTCTGGTTACGACACCGCTGACCCGCCGGCGGGTCGTCCACCGCCCATAAACGATTTTAAAATCGAACCTCCCGCCGAGAGCAAATCAACCGGCACCGGCTATGAATTCACCACCCCGGCTTGGGTAGGAAAAGAAAACATCTGGGAGGTCCGAGACGCAGCTGTTTATGTTTATCCGCAACCCGATTCCAAAAGCGGCCCGATTGGCAGACTTATGCGTAGCACTCAAGTAGCGGTCGAGTCTGAACTTCCCCAGCGCACGTCTCACGGCCGCTGGCTGCATATTGTCAATCCGCTAAACGGTTATGTCCTCAGTCCCGGCCTGGCGCCGGTGAAACAGCAGCCGTGACAACCCAGCATTAGGACCAATCGCCGGCTCTTCGCCGCCCCCTGTTCACAATTATCAGCGCCGCCATATCATCCTAAGCGCAACAGCCTGTAATACAACAATGAGCGCCACTACATATTGAAAGCCGGCTTTGCAGGTTTTGTGCCGGAACATGCGCATACCAGCCAACAGTCCAACGGAGCCTCCAAGCAAAGCCAAAACATAAGCGGCCTTCTCCGGCATTCTTGTAGCCTGAGTGCCGGAAACGCTTTTGTCATATCCGACCAGCGCCCAAACGGCTATATTCAGCGCCATTAAATAGCATCCGAGCGGCGAAAGACGGCTGTAATACAATAAAGCCAGAAAGCCCACGGCGAAGATAAAAAAGGCTGCTCCATAGAAGAAAAGATACGGATTTGATCTAAGCGCCATGTAGTGTTTTAAAGGCTTCAACAGCCGCCGGGGGAAGATTCATTGCCACCGTTTAAACTCCTTTTCCAACATTTGCACCAGGCCGCCAAAAGAACCATTCGACATCACCAAAAACACATCCCGCGGGCGGGCTTCTTTAAGAATATACTCTTTAATAGCCACCGCGTTGGGCAAGGCTACCGCACCTCCAGCTGCTTCAATCCGGCCGGCCAATTCGCGAACATCGAGCAGTTCCTCCCCGGTGTCCTGAGCGCGGGGAGCTACTTCACAAAGCACTACTCGATCAGCCCCTGCAAACGCTTGCACATAGTCCTTGTGGAAGATCCTGCGCCGGCTGGTATTGGAACGTGGTTCAAAAACAGCCCATAGCCGGCCGGCTGTATACCTAGAGCGCAGCGCTTGAATTGTCTCCCTGACGGCGGTGGGATGATGGGCAAAATCTTCAATCAATGTGACCGACCCCTCGTAGCGCACCTCCTGACGGCGTTTTACGCCGCCAAATTGTTCCATGGCCCGCGCTACATTAGAAATCTCAAGCCCAAGTTCAAAACAAACCAGCAGGGCCGAAAGTGCGTTCCTGGCATTATGCACACCCATTAAGGGCAGATTAAAGCTTACTTGTCCGGCAGTAGGAAGCTCAGCTGTTACTTTTTGCCCTGATTTTTCCTGTGCGACAGCTGTAATCCGCGCATCCGCCCCCTGTCCCGTTCCATAGCTTATCACCTTGCAGGGTAGTTCGCTCTTCCACCTGTCAATCAGCGGTGCCAGATTATGATCGTCGTAACAAGCCACCACCCGTGCCCCCCTTCTTAAAGATTTCACCAGAGCATCAAACTGGCGCTTGATGCTTTCCAAGTCAGGATAAATGTCAGCGTGATCAAATTCTATTGAAGTTATGACCAAAAAATCAGGCTGATAAAAGGTGAACTTGGGCACTTTGGCAAAAAAGGCGCTATCATACTCATCCCCCTCCACCACACTGATGGCCGAGCTCCCCATAACCAAACTGCGAGCAAAATCATTGGCTACGCCCCCAATGAAATAACCAGGATTTAGACCTAAACGCCATAGAATCGAAGCAATCAGCGCCGTAGTGGTGGTTTTGCCGTGGGTGCCGGTCACCGTAACCGACTGCCGGTTTTTAAGCACCAATTCATAGAGCAACTTGGGGAAAATGCTGTACGGCACCCTTCGTTCTTCGACCGCCGTTACTTCGGGATGTCCGTAACTGACGGCGTTCCCGATTACCGCCAATTCAACGTCCGAGGCCAGGTTTTGTGCCGTATACCCCCTATAAAGCCGCACCGGCGAATTTTCAAGGAAACCGGCCATCGGCTCATAAAATTCCTTGTCGCTCCCCGAGACTTGATAACCACGCTCTGCCAGAAGCACCGCTAACTGCGCCATGGCTACGCCGCAGACACCGATTACATGCACCTTGGCGCCCGGTTTGACCTCCGCCAATGCTTTTATCCGGCCGACCTGAAAGTAATCGCGCGGCATATGGGCATCTACTGCGCCTTGGCCACCAAGGCTTCTGCTTCAGAAAATTTCTCAAAGAGCTGTGCGTATTCGATATCCAGAGCATCATAACGCTTCTTAAGCACGAAATACTGCTCATTACCCTGTTCGATCTCCAAGAGCAAGGTATCAATTTTCTCCTGCGTTGCCAGTAGATCGGCCTTCATCGCCTCAACCTGGGCCGCGAGCTCGGCGTTCAGCTGAAGCTGGGTAAGCATCTCATCAATCTGGGCCATAGACGCGGCAATTTGCTGCTTTAAATTTTCATTCTTGGTGGTAAGCTCCTTTTCCTTTTTCTTCAGTATGTTCAGCTCTTCCTTAGTTTCGACGCCGCTGGCTTCCAATTCCCGCGAAATCTCCTCTAGTTCACGCAAGCGATTCTCCACCGTTTCAAGCTCGGCCTGAGTGATCGTAATCCGCCCACGTTCGGTCTTTAAAGACTCCTGCAACAACTTAAGCGCCCGCCCCTTTTCACGCACTTCTTCCATCGGCACCATCCGGCCGAACAACTCCTGAACCTTGGCAATCAATTCTTTTTTTTCCTTAAGATCGGCGCCAAGCTTCTCAACTACCTGCCGCACATCGTGCTTGCGCCGGGCGATGCTCAAATACATGCGCGCCACCGCCAACCCTACTCCCAGGACGGCGCATGCAATAATGACGATCGCCTCTACCATACCCCTACTCCCCCTGTTTGGATTCGCCCGCTGCCGGAGCGCCCTGCTCGGCCTGCGGCGCTTCTCCCCCTTTATCGTCCGCAGCGGCCGCTTGCGGGCTATGCGCTTCAGACGCCGCAGCAGGTTCCTTGATCTCCTCCGCCGCGGGCACAACCTTAGGGGGAACAGGAGCTTTGGCTGCGCCTCCTTCAGGGGCCGGCTCTTCGGCGAATAACGGCGAATTTAAATCAACCTCGCCGATGTTTACTCTTTTTTCCAATTCAGCAATGGCGGCCATTATGTTATCGGGTATTTTAAATTCTGGCACGCTGAGGACCAGCTCGCCTTGCGCACGCTTAAGCATCACAAATGCCAGGAAGCCCACCGATAGATTCACCAGCAACACACCCACAACCTCCCAGAGCGGGAACCAGCTTTTCTTGGCCGGTTTCTTGGGGACATCTAAAAGTACCGCCGTCTCCTCCGGCGCCACTCCGGACGATACCCGCATAAAGACAGCCGTCTGGCTTAATTCTTTGCGCGGCGTCCGGTTTTTTTCTTCCCCCGTCAAAGCGGCCTGCAACTCGTAACGGCCGTCACGCGGCAAAGCGCCGGCCGAAGCTTCATAGCGTAAGACGCCTTCGGCTGCCGGTCTGACAGGCAGCAAATACCTGTTACGCTGATCATCGACCGCCATCAGCTTCACTTGCAGATTGCGCAGATTGCGCGCCTCTTCACTCAATTCAATTTGAAAAATACTCTCCTCATTCCCCCGCAATAAGGATCGTCCAGCCGCCGCTGGTTGCCGGCTTTTGCCTCCTACCGAGACGCCACTCGACATTGCCGACTCTTCCACCTCCCCTTCTGGAGCGAGGGCTGTTTTTTCGCCGCCCGCAACAATGCGCAGTGAAATAATGGCCGGCTTAACGCGGAAGGGAATTTGCTGCCGGCGCTCAAAAGTCGGCGCCTTCGCCACCATCGTCAAGCGGTATTCCCCGGGTTCATCCAAGGTAACCAAATAAGAGAATATGCCGTCCTTGGCTATCTTATCGCCGCGGCTTCCGTCATCGGCCAGAAAGTCGCGCACCACCGGTTCTGAAATGCGGTCGGTCGGAATAATCTGAAAGGCATAGCGCACCACATTCGCCATTTCCGGTAAATCGACCGGTTTTCTCGCTTCGTACAACCGGGCCTGCAAAAGCTGCGGGCTGCCGGCTTCCACGCCAAGCGGCCAGTCGGTGACAAGCTTCAAATTAGTCAAAATGGTGGCAAAACCTTCCTCAGGCGCAACACCCAATACCTGCCATGAGCCAACCTCCGGCGCAACCACGGTTATAACGTCAAATTTGTTGCCATGAAACCACTTAACCTTTTCATCAAAGGTGTCCTTAGACAGCTGCCGCCCGCCCGGGGTTTGAATCTTTATCTCAGCGTCCCCTGCCCGGTTTATATAAAAAGTAGCCTCCTGAACGTCCGCATCAATCTGAAACCCTTTGGCGTTAAGCAGCACAACTTGAGGTTTTTTGACGGCCAAAAACAGCTCAGCATAAGATTGATGAATCTTGTCAGCGTTGGGGGTAAACCAGTTGATACCGCCGGTGCCGGCCGCTACTTGAGCGAGCAGGTTTTGATCAGCCTGCTCGCTAAAAGCCAAGGTACAGACCCTTATACCGCGTGCCTTGTAGTCGGGTAGCACTTCATTCAACAAACGGTCGCTGAATACGGCGGCCGTTCCCTTTTGCGGATCCGGTTCCATCTTGCCGTCCGAAAGAAGGATAATCACCGGCTTAGCATCGGGGCGCGGGTCCTTAATGAGCAAGTCTCCGGCAAGTTTAACAGCCGCCAATATATCAGTGAACTGACCGGTAGTGCCTATGGCGTTCACTTGTCTAGCCACCTCATCGAGCGCAGCAGCGCTAAAAGGACTGAGCGGACGCACGACCTTGGCGTCATCGGCAAACTGAATTATCGCCAAGCGATCTTCCGGCTTTAAAAACTGCACAAACAGACGCGCACCTTCATCCCGCAAACGGAGTGGGTCGGTAATCAACATGCTGCCGGAAGCATCCAGAGCCAATACGGCATCGAGTTTTTCCGCCGCGTCGGTCTTAAGCTCGCGTTGTTCTGCCCAACCGTGAGTGAAAGAGAGGCCCGCAAGCACAGCGGCTGCAAAAGCGATAATCAGTGTTCTAAGGCGGGGCATTATTGTCTCAAGGTTAACCTGAATGCGGCCAAATGCTCACGACAATTCTTGCCTCAAATGTTATATAATGAAAACAACTGGGAAAAGACTAGAACGTATCCGGAAATAGGGCATCCTGCCCATTTCCGGAGCGTGCGAGCTTTCGTGGGGCCCCATACAAACCCCACGAAAGCCGCGCTAAAGCGGCCGAAGCCCTTTTTCGGCCGCTGGCGGGCCATGCTTGGCCTGCCTAGAGCTTATCCGGAAATTGAATTTCCGGATGAGCTCTAATTTTCCAGCATTTTTGGGAGCTAATTCAGCTTAAAGAGTCTTGTTTTAAGCGTTCAAGGTCATGAGGAACAAAGATTTTTTCTTCTTTTGTGCGTTGCTTGCCGTACTGCTTACTCACAGCGCCCTTGCTGCAGAGCCGCCTTTTATGCTGCCGCCTGCCGCGGAGTTAGACAAGCTTAAAACCGCTGTGATTTACACTACCAAGGGAGAGATGTTTTTTGAGCTTTTTCCCCGCGATGCCCCATGGCATGTCGCTAACTTTAAGTACTTGGCCGACAAGGGCTATTACCGCGGGCTCACATTTCATATTTATCATCCTAATTTCATCATTCAAGGCGGCGCCCCGCCCGGACGGCCCAACGGCGGTCCCGGCTATTCATTGCCTGCTGAGTTTAACCGCCATAAACACGAGTTCGGCGCCTTGGGGATGGCCCGCCGCCCGGATTTCATAAATCCCCAGCGTCGCTCCAACGGCTCGCAGTTCCACATTCTCTTAGGAGATGCGCCTCATATGGATGGGGCTTACACTATTTTCGGCAAGCTGATGAAGGGCTCGGACGTGCTGGAGCGGCTGGAGAAAAGAGATCTAATCAAAGACATAAAGGTATTTGTAAGGCCCGACGCCGGCAGCCGGCCGACTCCGCTTCCCGTCACTTCTTCCCCGGAAACTTAAAGCCCGTTTCCCGCCACTGTTTCTGGCGCCACTGCTTCTGGCGCCAGGTTCTTTTTTGCGGGTTCTTTTTTGCGCAAGGGGGCAGAACAGCTAAGCAATTCAAGCGGTTCCCCCGCGCGGTCTCTGAGAGAATATTCGGGGGTTCTATAGGTCCGGAGACTCCAGATACGACTCGGGTGTTTGTTCTTCCTCAAGAGGCTTACTTGGCTCGGTGCCTTTAATAAAATATTCCAAAATCGCTCCCGGGATCCCTTCGCTCACCAAACGCCCGCTTTCTTTATCCACCCAGAAAGGATCCACCCCATCCGGAACACTGAAATCCAGGGGTTCTAAAGGCTCCGGCGCGACATATTCGATCCCCAGCCTTTCGGCTTCGGCTTTAGCCTCTTCAACCAGCTTGGCGTAATTCTGCTCATCTTTGTATTTCAGAAAGTCCCGCATCATGTAAAGAAAAATCGGCGCAGCCACACGCCCCCCGGTCTCCTTCTCGCCAATTTTCTTCTTTACATCAAAACCAACCCACACCCCGCAGGCCCACTGCGGCGTGAACCCAATAAACCAGGTGTCCATTTCCTCGTTGGAGGTGCCGGTTTTGCCCGCCACCGGCCGGCCGATTTCCCTAACGCGGTAACCGGTACCGTGCTCCACCACGCCTTTCATCAGATTAGCCATGATAAAGGCGCTGTTCTCGTTTATGACCTGACGGGCCTTGCTTAGTTTCTCGGTCTCATAATCATAAATCACCGATCCCTGCCGATCGACAATCTTGGTCACAAAGACGCTGTCAAAAAGCACACCCTTGGCTGCAAATACACCATAAGCTCGCGTAAGCTCAAGCAAGGTGACCTCTGAACTTCCCAAAGCAATCGAAAGATTCGGCCCCAGGCGGCTTTGGATACCCAACTTCCTGGCATACTGGATCACAGCATCCACTCCGATCCGCGAAACGATATCAGCCGATACCAGATTACGCGATTTTTCCAGGGCCACCCGCAAAGTTATGGGCCCCAGATATTTTTCATCAAAATTGCCGGGAGTCCAAAGTTGAGCCCCCACACGGAAAGTGCGCGGCGAATCATAAACAATTGTAGCCGGCGTAAATTTGAACCCATCCACGGCCGCTAGATAAACCACGGGTTTAAAAGCCGATCCGGGCTGGCGCAAAGACTGGGTCACGCGGTTGAACTGACTGCGCTGATAACTATACCCGCCCACGGCCGCTAACACCTCTCCGGAATATGGATTCAATAGCACCAAAGCTCCTTCAATAAGCGGCGTTTGATCCAGCACCAAGATCTTTTGAACATTTGGACTCTCGACCGCTCCATTCTTTGCCGAAGTACCATCAGCCGCCCGCGTCCCAAGCGATACTTCTATCACATCTCCCACCTTAAGGGTCTGCTCAGGGGACATAAAGAAGACACGCTCGTCCGCATCGAGCCTTTTCCTGGCCCAGCTTGCCTCTTTTAGATTTACAACGCTTGTATAATCACCTAAGCTGACCACGGCTTCGCCGCGAGCCATTGCCACCTCGATAACCAAGGCCGGATAAATAACCCCTTCTTCCAAAGCCTCCCTCGGCCACGCTCCGTACTGCTCGACAAATTTTTGCCGATCTCCCCCCGCAATAAACCCGAGCGGCCCGCGCCAGCCGCGCCGTTTATCGACCTCTCTCAACCCCTTGCGTAAGGCACGCACCGCCATCTCGTCGGCTACAATGTCCAACGCGGTATGAATCTCCAGTCCATCCACATCAACATTCAAGTCCTTCCACAATTCTTGAAACAGCCGTCTGACTTCCGATACGTAAAAGGGCGCGTGAAAAATATTCTGCGCGCCGGCCGCGTACACCCGCAGCTCCTGGCGTAAGGCCTCCTCAGCTTCCCCGCGTGAAATAAAACCAGCCTTGACCATTTGCGTAAGGACATAACGCTGCCGCCGTTTGGCCCGTTCTGCGTGCAAAATCGGCGAAAACCTAGTAGGAGCCTTGGGCAAGCCAGCTAAGAGGGCCGCTTCCGGCAAGGTAAGTTCATGAACCTCTTTCCTAAAGTAACTGCGCGCAGCGGCTTTCAGCCCATAGGCTGTATTGCCGAAAAAGATCTGATTAAGATAAATTTCAAAGATCTCGTCCTTGGATAACCTTTTTTCCAACTGATATGCCAAAATAGCTTCTTTAATTTTACGCTGGATTTTCTTTTCCGAACTGAGCAGCAGGTTCTTTACGACCTGCTGAGTTATGGTCGAGCCACCTTGCTTAGCCTCTCCCCGCTCAATGTTTACATACGCCGCCCGCAGGATACTCCAAAAATCAATACCGGGATGCTGGTAGAAGGAGGCGTCCTCAGAAGCAATAAAAGCGTTACGCACCATGGGCGGGACGTCTTTCAGCTTGATGGGATAGCGGCGCTCCTTGTAAAACTCGCCAATCGGCGTGCCGTCACCGGCGAAAACCGTCGAAACCGCCGGCGGCTTATAATCTTCGATAGTGCTAAGACGCGGCAAGTCGCGCGTAATATAATAGTATCCCCAAGTCAAAAACAACCCGGCTGCAATGACCAGCAGCAGTCCCACAGCAATTACAAAATAAAAAAGCTTCTTCAGCATGGCCCTGAAAATGGATATACCAACTCCCGGCCGGGTTGTCCTTAAAGAAAGACATAAAAACGCCCGCCGCCTTACACGGGTGCAGGTTTTTCAGCCGCTTCTTAAACGTTCCCAACCCGCCTTATGAGCCGTCGTTCGCCACACTAGACGAAGACGATGAGGAGCTAATCTCCTGCAGGACTTCCAAACTGGGGGCGATCTTAGTAAAACTCTGCTTGGAAATAATGAAGGGCTCGCTTAAATCTCCAACCCCGGCAAAATAAGCGCTTTCGTTGCGGGAACTGTCAAATTCAGCCGCCTCTCCCACAAACAAGGTTAATTCGGGCGCCGTAGCAGCCGCCGCGCCGGATTTGCCGCCGTCCGGCCCGAGACTGGAGCTCGTAACGGAGCCTGCCAGCCGCACCACAACTTTAAGGCGCGGATCGGCAAAGCCAAAATCCCGGCCCCCAGTAGGGAATTTAACGGCCTTGAGCTGAGAAAGATCAAGCAGCAACTGCTTTACAAAAGCATTATCCGCCGCCTTGTCATTAGCTTTCCACTTGTTGGCGGCTTCCTTCTCCAGTCTTATCGGGACCCGGTCCTTACCGCGTATCTCGCAACTCTCAACACGGTCCACGGGGAATTTAAAAAGCTGGGTTTCGCGCCAAGAATCAAGCGGCTTAAATAAATCTTGAAGCGGATTTTTGTCTAACACAAAGACAGTCGGCGCACTGCTAAGCAAAAAATAAGACCCTTCCTCTTCTTTGCCAGACAAAGCTTCCAGAGAAGCTCCCCCTCTCTTTTTAGAAACTCTAATCTCAAGCGGACTTTTTTTAAGCTCCTCCTTGAATTCCAAAGCCAGCGTGAGATCGGGCACATTCAGCGCCAGTTTCTCCGGGTCAGCCGCCTCCCCATCTAGAAAATCCTTAGCGCGCAAATTCCTAAGCTGACGCACAAGCTCCGCCACCGCCGAGTCACTGGCGGTAGCCGAGATCGGCTCCACCAGTCTCCAGTTGGTCTTCGGCTCGGCGCCACTATCAGAGGCCTTAACGGATTCAAGCTTAATGACTCCGCTTTCCTTGCTTCGCAAGTCAATACGCTGGATATCTCCCACTGTTATATCGATGGGATTACGCTTCCTGAAATCAGCCTTATCCTTATTAGCCGCATAAAAGAGGGTTTCGCTCACCAAATAAATATCACTTGAGGGTGCGCCTGATTCCTCCTCCCGCGTAACCTTCAGGTAGCGCTGGCTCAAGTATTCATTCCTTTTGCCCCAATCCAATTCGATTTTACTTAGCGGAATAACTCCTTCCCCAGCCGCAACCTTAAGCTTGACCTCAGGCTCGCTCAATCCATAAACCGCCAAATCCGGGCTCAGCTCATCCTTGGCCAAAGGCTTATCGACCTTCAGTTCCACAAGCGCATTCAGCAGCGAGTTGAGATTAGCCTTGTCTACTTCGGCCCCTTCCACACCTAACAAGGTCCATCTCTGCGCCGACTCGCCGGGAGCAGGAGTAGCATCTTTGCCGGCCGCCGCTTTACGGGGATCGAAGTCTAGATTTTTCAAGGTGAAAGTTACACCTTTTCGACTGATCTCGATACTTTCCAACTGTGTTTTGCTTAAACCGGAAAGGACCTGTTTTTCCTTCTCCCGTTTCTCGCCAGAAGGCAGTTCCACCTTGAAGATGTACACCAACACCCCGATTAGAATCAAAGCCAGGACAAAGGTCTTTTTCCAACTCATAGAATCCTCTGGCCCCAACAATTAATGTACCACTAGAGCTAACTGCTCTTACGCCGCCACCATACCAGCATCCCCAATATCAGGATTAATTCCGGAATAAGCAGACTGCCACCGAAAATGGCCAAATACTGGGATCTTGAAATCAACGTCGATGAAGCTTTCATCGCTCTCGGCCTGATGGTAATGCCTCCTTCCTCGCCGACCAACCAATTGATGGTGTTAAGCACCAGATCGCGGTTGGCATAATAGCCAAGACCATCATTAGTGATCCAGTCGCTGTCACCAAACACCACCAAGCGGCCCGCCTTTTCAAACTCAGCCTGCTCCCGCTCACCGGCGACCGAGTCGACCTGATTGTCGCCTTGCTCCTTAGACTTCCCGCCGTCCGATAACTTTTTCTCATAAGCCACCGCCAAAGCCACCGGACCCTTGATATCATCTTCCTCACGCGATGCGCTTGGCTTTGCCGCATCAAAAACCAAGGCCAGGTTGGTCTCGCCCCAGGCGTTCGGACCTGACTTTACAAGCTCTGTATATACGGGCTTCTCCAGCCCGCCGTCTTTACTGCTGCTCTTCGGTCTGACACTAACAGCCATATCAAAAATAACCGGATCTTGCTCCCTCAGATTGCGAGTCACGGCGTGAAACCCATACTCATGGGCTAAAATCTTGGCCCCCAAAGCCGGAGCGGCAAACAGACGCTGAACAATATCCACCACCAAGTTCTTGTCCACTGTGATGCCAAAATGTTCGGCAACCTCGGCGATATCCGGCGGTCGCCGCGGATCGGTCATGAGCAGAAGCCGGCCGCCTTTTTCCACATAGTTAATCAGCAACTCTTTTTCCGCCGCAAGAAGGGGCCTCACCGGCGACACCACAATTACCGCCGCTGCATCGTCCGGCACCGCTCCTTTCTCTCCCAGGACAATCTCTTCCAAGGTCAAATGTTCGTCGCCAACGGCGTCGTGGAAAGCCTTTAAGCCGCGCGGCGAACCGTCCTGCAAGGACGGTTCGCCGTGCCCAGTGACGTAATAAATCTTCTTCGCCTCGCCGCGGGTCAGCTTAAGAATCGCATTCGTAATAGCCTCTTCACTGAACTCATTAAGGCGGCTGACTTGTTTTTTATCGCCCTCACCGTATTCAATATAAACCAGGTTGCCAGGCTTCATTTCATAAGTTTCTAAAAGGTGCGGCTTGGTACGCGGATCAACCACCTCGGCTGTCACTTTAGAGCGGTTTTGAGCTTCATAAAGCTCAAAAAGATCCCTGACTTGGTTCTCGCGCATAAACTGGTTGCCCTTAAAAGCCACAAGTTTAAGAGGTTTCTTTAAACCCTCGACTATCTTTCGTGACTGGGGCGCAAGACTATATACACCCTCCTCGGTCAAATCCCAGCGCCGATCATAACGGTTGGCCAACCAGTTCAGCGCCGCCAACAGAGCCGCAAACAGTAGACTATAAACGACAGCATTAATACCGAAGCGAGTGCTGCGCCCAACGCTCACCTGATGCCAATCGCGCGTAATCAGCCAAAGCACCACCAGCGCCGTGCCTAAGATCAGGTGCCCCAGCACCAGCACTTTCAAGAACACGGCGCTCCCGCGGAGGCCGAATTCATACCAGCCCGCCACCCCAAAGAGCAGCACCAACAAGCCCACTAATCCAAGAAATCCCGACCATTTCTTCATAGACTAACTCCATCTTCGGGCATCCACCGCCCGGCATGACAGGAAAAGTCCAAACACAATTAAACTGCCGAAATAAACCAGAGCTTTAATGCTCAGCACCCCCCGGATCATATCTTCGGCTTGAAGCACCGGGGAGAGATACTGCAATACGCGCGAAACCCAGCCTTCGCCCAAGGCTTCAGCCGGGGAGTGGATTACATACAACAACAGCAGCGTAACCATGCCGCTCACCGCACCGACAATCTGATTTTCGGTAAAAGACGAGACCGCCATCGAGATGGCGGCAAATGCCAACGCGCAGAGCAAAACCGTCATTAATCCATTCAAAACAGGTGCTGCTTCCGGCCCTGGTTGCCCAAAGACCATCAAAAGCAAGGGGAAACTAAAAATCAGCAAAGTCATCAGCAGCACCACAAAGGCCGCTCCTAAGAACTTGCCCAACACAATTTCCAGCACACTAAGCGGAGAGGTCATCAGCAGTTCAAATGTGCCGCGTCTTTTTTCCTCAGCAATAGTGCGCATCGTTAAAACCGGAATCAAAAACACCAAAATGACAAGCAAGGTATGGTAGTACGGCTCCACAACCCATTGGTTGAGATTGGGGGCGTTCATGCCGCCACGATAAGCGGCCATGGCGTTAAAACGTCCAACCATCACATTAAAAACAGCCAACAAATTAAAAAAGAAGTAACCGGACAAAAGCACAAAGCCGGTAATTACAAAATAGGCAATGGGCGAAACAAAAAAGGCCAAAATTTCGCGCCTACACACCGAAACAATGTTTCTCATATTGTCAGTCCTTCATGCAATCCAATCAAAAACTTAAGCAATGCTCTCACAAAGCGCCGCTGGCGGCTGCTCCTTCCTCTTGACTTACGCACTCCAAGAAAACCTGTTCAAGAGAACGGCCTTTAACCAGCTCATCAAGCCGGCTTTCAAGCACAATCCTCCCGCGATTGATTATTACAACCTTGTTGCAGACCATGGTTACTTCCGGCAGGATGTGGGTACACAAAATCACCGTGTGATTTTCTGCAAGCCCTGAGATCATTTGGCGGATCTCGATAATTTGGCGCGGATCCAAGCCGCTGGTAGGCTCATCAAGAATAATGACTGCGGGGTCATGAATGATGGCCTGCGCCAACCCGGCTCTCTGCCTAAAGCCGCGCGAAAGATGGCTGCAAAGCATGTTGCGTGCCTCAGTCAAAAAGCATTTCTCCAGAACCGCCGCCACTCTGGACTTAACCTGGCGCGCTCCAATGCCCTTAATGCGGGCCACAAAAGTCAAATACTCACTTACGGTCATCTCACCGTAAAGCGGCGGCGTCTCTGGTAGGTACCCGATATGCCTTCGTACTTCATCTGACTGAGCTAAAATGTCACAGCCCGCCACTTTGGCGGTTCCTGATGTAGGGGGCAGATACGTGGCCAACATTCTGATGGTCGTGGTTTTGCCGGCGCCATTAGGGCCGAGAAATCCAACTATTTCTCCTTTCTTGGCCGAAAAGCTGACGTCCGAAACCACTAAGCGATCGCCGAATTTTTTTGTTAAATTTAAGACCTCAATCATAAACGTGTCGCCGTGTTAGCTAGGAATTCATGAAAATTCTGATAACGCAAAGCCGCCTTCCACACAAGAGCCCCACTACCCCCAGAGGCTATAATTACCCCGCCAAGAACACCCCGGGCTCCCCAAAGCTTACAGCGTTATTCCATCCCCTGGCTTCCTTGCCGAAGTAATGCGACCGCTCCCGTAAGGTTTTTAACATACATGTTTTTTCGCCAACACTGTTTTTGCCGCTAATCAGACCAGCATGCGGGCTGGATTGGTAAGCGGCAAGAGCGCCATTTCACCACAAACGGCCGTTCGGTTGGATTTGGCATTCGGCGGCGGTGCCGAAACCCAGCTTAAGCTCCAGGTCGCCTACGACCCGGCCGTAAGCGGTCAGAATACGGTGTAGCACTGCCTTAAGAAAGGGATTTTTTCATAGGAGCCCGG
>Ga0209101_1001985_pt1 | contig 14208 bp, 14 predicted proteins | sample ConPoolayeCmetaG_FD_185481 | JGI IMG/M metagenome (GOLD analysis project Ga0209101, IMG submission 185481) | Hot spring microbial mat communities from California, USA to study Microbial Dark Matter (Phase II) - Cone Pool mat layer C metaG... ... | reverse complement strand
GCCCGCCCTGCCGGAGGGTGTGCCCCCGCTCACCTCCTTCTACCTGTACCTGACCTCCGGCTGCAATCTGGCCTGCCGCCACTGCTGGATCACCCCCACCTTTGTCCGGGGGGAACCGTCGCCGGGCGAGTGCCTGGACCTGGACTTGCTGCGCCGCGCCGTGGCCGAAGCCAGGCCGTTGGGCCTGACCGACGCCAAGCTGACCGGCGGGGAACCGACGCTCCACCCCCACTTTGTCGAGATCGTGGATTTCCTGTCTGCCGAGGGGCTGGAGATCATCATGGAGACCAACGGCACCCTGATTGATGCGGCCCTGGCCCGGCACCTCAAGGAGCGAACTAACCTCCGCTTTGTTTCGGTCAGCATAGACGGTCCCAACGCCGAGGTGCACGATGCCTTTCGGGGCGTGGCCGGCAGCTTCGAGGCGGCCGTCAGGGGGTTCCGCCATCTGGTGGAGGCCGGTTATCGGCCGCAACTGATCATGTGCCCCCACAAAGGGTCTTTACAATTCGTGGAAAATGTGGTACAATTGGCGGTAGAACTGGGGGCCGGCTCGGTCAAGTTCAACCCGGTCACGGCTGCCGGCCGGGGGTTGGCCATGCACCGGCGAGGCGAAACCCTCGACCTGGAAGAGACACTGGCGCTGGCCCGTTTTGTGCGCGGGCCCTTGCAGCAGCGCACGCCGATCCGCCTCATCCTGAGCACGCCGCCGGCGCTGTACACCGTGGGCGAACTGGTTCAGTCAGCCAGCGACGGTTCGTGCCATGTGCGCCACATCCTGGGCATCCTGGGCAGCGGGGAGATGGCCCTGTGCGGCATCGGTCAGACCATCCCGGAACTCTGCTTTGGCAACCTGCGGGACAGGAGCGTGGCCGAGGTGTGGCTGAACCATCCCCTGCTGCGGCAACTGCGTGCCGGGCTGGATGGGGAGTATCCCGGTGTGTGTGGGGAGTGCATCCACGCCCGCCGCTGCCTGACCTACTGCGTGGCCCAGAACTATCAGGATAGCGGGCGGCTGGTAGCACCCTCCTGGCTGTGCGCCGAGGCCGACCGACGGGGGCTTTTTCCCGCCAGCCGGCGGCGAGGGGGGCCATGAACGCCCCCCTGATCCCGGCCGTCCATGCTTCGGCCGTGCAGACCGACGGCGGGGCGCTGATCTTTCTGGGGCCGTCGGGGGCCGGCAAGAGCACCATCTGCGAGCTGTTGAGCGGATATGCGCCGCAGATAGCCGCCGATGTTGTCTACCTGGTGCCCGGCCCGGATGGCCGCTGGGGTGTGGCCGATGGGGGGCGACGCGCGTATGAGGGGCCGCTGTCGGCAGAAGAGGCGACCGCGCTGCGGGCCATCCCGTTGCGGGCCATCTTTCGCCTGTTTCAGGCGCCGACCTCGCGCCTGAGGCCGCTGGGTGGACTGGAAACCTGCCGCTACCTGACCGACGCCCTGTTTGAGGTGGCCTGGCAAAGGGACTATGATCTGGCGAGCAAAAAGGGTCTCTTTGCCCACCTGGCTGCCGTCTGCCGAACCGCGCCGGGCTATGAGCTGTACTTTAACCTTTCACCGGCGACGCTGGAGCTGCTCAAATTGTAGGGCAACTGCGAGCAGTTGCCCTACAACGAAAGGAGGAAAACCGTGGAAGAGAAGCGAAAAAAGATCGAGTATGTCAAACCGCAGATCCTCGACCTGGGGGAGGTGATGCCGGCCCTGGGTGGCACCTGTAGCCCCAGTGGAGTGAACCCAACGGGAAAGCCGGGGTGTAGTGCTGGAGAGTGGGTGTCAATCTGTGCGACCGGGAGCGTAGGATATTCTTAATAGGATGGATCTGACCCCCAACCTGCCAGGCCGGCACGGGTGGGGAGAGACCGGCCTGGTCGCCTGCCCCTACCGGGGCAGCAGCATGTCCGGCACCTTCCGGCCGGGGGACATCCTGCTGGTGTCGCCGGCCTCGCTGGAGGCGGTGCGGCCCGGCGATGTGATCCTGTTTGCCCACCCCCGCCCGGAAGGCCAGGTCCTGCCGGTCGTCCACCGGGTGCGGGCCTGCACCGCGGCCGGCCTGATCACCCAGGGGGATGGCTGGCCTGCCCCCGATTCGGCGCCGGTCCGGGCCGGAGAGCTGATCGGCCGCGTCTGCTTTGTCGAGCGCCAGGGGAGGGTGCGGCGCGTCTGGGGGGGGCGCGTCGGGCAGATGTGGGCCGCCTGGCGGCGGCTGCGCCGTTATCTGACGCCGTGGCTGGGTTGGCCCTATCGCGCCTTGCGCTCCGGCGGGCTGGTGCGCCGCCTGTGGCGGCCGGATGTGGCCCAGATCCACCTGACCACCGCGAATGGCCCCCTGATCAAGTATGTCCACCGGCGGCGGACGGTGGCCACCTGGAGCCCCCAGGATGGCTATTTCTGGTGCCGCAAGCCTTATGACCTGATCCTCGACCGGCCGGGTTAGTACCTGGACCATGTTCGATTCGACCTCACTCCTGCTCCCTGGCCCCTTTCCCCTCGCCGGAGGGTGCTTAAACAATATCCCCTAGGCCCAAAGTGCCAGGCACTTTTCGTCCACGGTTGTGAGGAGAAAGCCATGTCCCTGTTCTGCATAGACATCGGAAATACCAACGTGGTGATGGGCCTGTACCGGGGCGAAGAGCTGATCGCTCACTGGCGTGTTGCCACCGATCATCACCGCATGGCCGACGAGTATGCCATGCTGATCCTGGACCTGTTCCAGCGTTCAGGGCAGGAACCGCAGGCCGTGGAAGGGGTGATCATCGCCAGCGTGGTGCCGCCGCTGACCGGCGTCTTTGAAAAGCTGTCGCAGCGTTACTTCCACCATTCGGCGCTGGTGGTGGATGCCCGCCTGCACACCGGCGTACGCATCTGCCTGGACAACCCCGCCGAGGTCGGGGCCGACCGGGTGGTGAACGCGGTGGCGGCCTATCACCGCTACGGCGGGCCGGCCTGTGTGGTCGATCTGGGCACGGCCACCACCTTCGATCTTATCTCTACCGGGGGCGACTATCTGGGGGGGGCCATCGCCCCGGGCATCGGCATCGCGGCCGAGGCCCTGTTCCAGCGCACAGCCAGGTTGCCGCGCATCGAGCTGGCCCGTCCCCCGTCGGTCATCGGCAAGAACACCGTCCAGGCCATGCAGTCGGGCCTGCTGTTTGGGTATGTCGGCCTGGTGGAAGGGCTGGTGGCCCGTTTCCGGGCGGAGCTGGGGCCGGAGATGAAGGTCATCGCCACCGGCGGGCTGGCCCCTCTCATCGCCGCTGAAACCGGGGTGATTGACGCCGTGGACCCGTGGTTGACGCTGGAGGGCCTGCGGCTGGTCTGGGAGATCACAAAGAGGCAGGGATCAAGATGCGAGAGCAAGGATCCATGAAGCAACTGGAAGCCTGGTTTTTTGGGGATGTGGCTGCGCTTCAGACCGCCTACCCTCGATTAGGTCCCAGGCTTGGAACCCAGAGCCGGTTTCGAGACCCCGATGCCATTCCCGACACGTGGGAAGCTCTGGAGCGGGAGTTCCAGCGGTGCGGCTATTTCCCCGCCGGTCTGCCCAAGATTCAAATCGCCCGCACCGTCTCAGCTCATATGGAGCCGGAACGCAACCGTTCCCAAAGCTTTCAGCATTTCCGGCAGGGTCTGCTGGCGTTGGCAGGGAGTCACTCATGATCCTGGAAGGCAAATCAATCGTCCTGGGTGTCACCGGCGGCATCGCCGCCTACAAGGCTGCCGCGCTGTGCAGCCATCTGGTCAAGGCCGGAGCGGTGGTGGACGTGATCATGACCGATGCCGCCCGTCAGTTCATCGCCCCACTCACGTTCCAGGCCCTCACCCACCGCCCGGTCGTGACCGGGATGTTTACCCTGCTGGCCGAGACGGAGATCGGCCATGTCAGCCTGGCCCAACGCGCCGATCTGCTGATCATCGCTCCCCTGACGGCCAACACCCTGGCCAGGCTGGCGATGGGGCTGGCCGACAATATGCTGACCACCACCGCCCTGGCGACCGGCGCACCGTTGCTGCTGGCCCCGGCCATGGAGAGCCACATGTGGAGCAACCCCCTCACCCAGGAGAATGTGGCCCGCCTGCGGGAACGCCGCGACGTAACCCTGGTCGGCCCGGCGGAGGGCCGGCTGGCTTCAGGTGCGCTGGGGGTGGGGCGCATGGCCGAGCCGGAGGAGATCCTGGATGCAGCCTGCTGGGTGCTGGCCCGGCATGGACCGTTGGCCGGGCGGCGGGTGATCGTCACCGCCGGCGGTACGCGGGAGCCGTTGGACCCGGTGCGCTTTATCGGCAACCGCTCTTCCGGGCAGATGGGCTACGCCCTGGCCCGCGCTGCCCGTGACCGGGGCGCCCAGGTGACGCTTATCAGCACCGTCGGCCGGCCGGCCCCCTTTGGCGTGGAGCTGGTGTCGGTCGAGACGGCCGGGCAGATGCGCGACGCCGTGCTGGAGGCTTTGCCCACCGCCGATCTCCTGCTCATGGCTGCGGCCGTGGCCGACTATGGCCCGGCGATGGCAGCCGAACACAAAATCAAAAAGAGCGAGAGCGGCCTGACCCTGGAACTGGTGCCCACGCCCGACATCCTGGCCGAAGTGGCAAAGGTGCGCCGCCCTGGCCAGATCCTGGTCGGCTTTGCCGCCGAGACGGAGAACCTGTTGGCAAACGCACAGGAAAAACTGAAACGCAAGCGGCTGGATCTGATCGTGGCCAATGATGCCCGGCAGGCCATCGGCGCGGCAAGCAGCCAGGTGACAATCATCGGGGCCGATGGCCGTGTTGAGGAACTGCCGCTCCTGCCCAAGGATGAAGTGGCCGGGCGGATCCTGGAGCGGGTGATGAGTCTGTAGCCCAGGCTTGAGCCTGAGGAGATGGAACAGGCTGCGAGCACAAATTCGCTCTGAAGGGAGGAGCAGATGCCGAAGCGGTGGCACAACGCCATCACCGATGTGCCCGGCATCCGCGTCGGGCACGCCACGAACGCGGAGGCGCTGACCGGCTGCACTGTCGTGCTCTGCCCGCCGGAGGGAGCGGTGGGCGGGGTGGACCAGCGGGGCGGCGCGCCTGGCACCCGCGAGACCGACCTGCTGCGGCCGATGCACCTGGTGCAGCGGGTCCACGCTGTGCTGTTGGCCGGAGGCAGCGCCTTTGGCCTGGATGCGGCCGGGGGCGTCGTCCGCTGGCTGGAGGAGCGGGGCATCGGCTTTGATGCCCGGGCCGCCAAAGTACCCATCGTCCCGGCGGCCATCCTGTTCGACCTGGACGTCGGCCGTGCTGATGTGCGCCCCGACGCGGCCATGGGCTATGCCGCCTGTGAAGCGGCGACGGACGGACCGGTGGCCGAGGGGCGTGTGGGAGCGGGGACCGGCTGTACCGTGGGCAAGGTGCTGGGGCCGGGCCATGCCAGCCGGGCAGGTCTGGGCACCGCCAGCGCCGACCTGGGCGGCGGGCTGGTGGTCGGTGCGCTGGTCGCCGTCAACGCTTTTGGCGATGTGGTGGACCCGCGCACGGGCCAGATCCTGGCCGGGGCACGGGCGCTGACCGGCGACGGCTTTGCCGATACCCTGGCGACGATGAAGGGCCTGGTGGGCAAGGCCATCCTGCGCTTTGCCGGAAGCCACACCGTCATCGGCGTTGTGGCGACCAATGCCCGCCTGACCAAGGAGGAGGCCAACAAGGTGGCGCAGATGGCTCACGACGGCCTGGCCCGGGCCATCCGCCCGGCCCATACCCTGTTCGACGGCGACACCCTCTTTGCTCTGGCGACGGGCAAGAAGCGGGCCGACGTGAATCTCATCGGGGCCTATGCAGCCGAAGTGGTGGCCGAAGCCATCGTCCGGGCGGTGAAAACCGATGACCGGTGACCGATCCCTCATCTCCTCCATCCGGGTCTGGACGGTCAGCGAACTCACGCGCTATATCCAGGGGGTGCTGGAGGAGGACGCGACACTCCAGGAGGTATGGCTGAGCGGCGAACTCTCGAATGTGACCCGTTCGTCGGCCGGGCATCTCTATTTTACCCTGAAGGATGCGGGCGCTGCCCTGAGCTGCGTCATGTGGCGCGCGGCAGCCGAACGGCTGACCTGGCAACCGAAGCAGGGGGCGGCGGCGCTGGCCCGTGGGCACATCTCGGTCTACCCTGTCCAGGGGCGCTACCAGCTCTACGTGGACCACCTGCAACCGGCAGGTCTGGGCGATCTGCACGCCCGCTTTGAGGAGTTGCGCGACCGGCTCAGGGCCGAGGGGCTGTTCGATGCCGGCCGCAAAAAGCCCCTGCCCCCCTTTCCCCGCGTGCTGGGCATCGTCACCTCGCCGCAGGCGGCTGCCCTGCGCGACGTGCTGAACATCTTGCGCCGCCGCTATCCGCTGGTCCGCGTGCTGCTGGCCCCGACCCTGGTGCAGGGGGAGCAGGCTCCGCCCCAGATCGTGGCTGCGCTGCGGGCGCTGGATGCCCGTGACGATATAGATGTGATCCTGTTGGTGCGGGGTGGCGGCTCACTGGAGGAGCTGTGGGCTTTTAATGAGGAGATGGTGGCGCGGGCGGTGGCTGCCTGCCGCCATCCGGTGGTCAGCGGGGTGGGCCACGAGACCGATTTCACCATCGCCGACTTTGTGGCCGACCTGCGGGCCCCCACCCCCTCCGCGGCGGCGGAGCTTTCCGTCCCCGATCAGGCCGAGTTGCGGCAGCGGATCGGAGCCTGGGCCGGCCGGTTGCGGGGGAGCATGGACCGCCGCCTGAGCCAGGCGCGCCTGGCGGTGGAGCAGCAACAGCGCACCCTGCAGCGCCTCTCCCCCCAGGCCCGCGTGAACGCCCGCCGTCAGCAGGTGGACGATCTGTGCCGGCGGGCGAACCGGGCCCTGGCCCACAGCCTGACGCTGCGCCGCTCCGGATTGGGTGGGCTTCAGGCACGGCTGGCGGCCCTCAGCCCGCTGGCCACCCTGGAACGCGGCTATGCCATCGTCCGCCGTGCCGACAGCGGGGCCGTGGTGCGCAGCGCGGCGCAGGTGCAGGCCGGGGATGCCCTGGCCATTCGGGTCCACGATGGGGAATTTGGAGCGGTAGCGAGGGAGAGGAATGGCTGAGGACATAGAGAGACTTGCCTTTGAAGAGGCTTTTTCGGAACTGGAGGCCGCCGTCCATCGCCTGGAGAGCGGCGATCTGACCCTGGAGGAAGCGATCGCTCTCTACGAGCGAGGGATGCGCCTGGCCCGGCGTTGCAACGCGGCCCTCGACGCTGCCGAGTTGCAGGTGCAGCAGTTGACAGTGGTCGGCAACCAGCAGCAACCGGGCCTGTTTTTCCAGGACGGGTCATAGGAGCGGGGTAACCGACGGCGACGCCGTCCGCTTCAGGCCAGCCGCCGCACGCCGGGATACCGCCCGGCCACGAGCAGGCCATAGGCCAGGCAGACGACCGCGCCGAGTCCCACGGCCAACGGTGCGCCCAGGGCATCGCCCAGCAGCCCGGCCTGCATCCCTCCCAGGCGCATCATCAACTGAAAGGTCAGCGAGTAGAAGCTCATCACCCGCCCCCGCAGATTGTCAGGGACGGCGATCTGAATCAGGGTATTGGCCAGCGCGTTCTGGGCGACAAAGCTAAAGCCGACGCCGATCAGCAGAAGCAGCGACAGGGCAAAGGAGCGCGACAGGGCCAGGAGCACAACCAGCGCCGGGAACCCCAGGTTGCCCAGCGTCAACAACCGTCCCCGCCGCGCATCGGGCGGCAGCGAGGCGACGAACAGCGCCCCCGTCACCGCCCCCAGACCGGTAGCGGCCATCAGCAGGCCATAGGTCAGCGCATCGGGCGACCGGCAGGAGATGCCCCACCTGCTGACCTGACTGCATACGAGATCGAGCAGCGGCCGGGCACTCCGATTCAAGACCTCCCTGGCAAAGACCGGCATCAGCGTCGAGTAGGGCATGGACAGAAAGGCGGAGACAGCTACCAGGCTGATGAGCACCCCCACCACCTGGTGGCTGCGCACGTAATGCACCGCCTCCCCCAGGTGCGAGCTGAGCCTGGTCGGGCGGGAGGGGCGCGGTTGAGGGGGCAGGCGCATCAGCAACAGGCCGGCGATGACAGCCAGAAAGGTGACACCGTTGACAAAAAACGCGCCCGCTTCGCCTGTCGTCGCCACGGCCGCGCCGGCCAGCGCCGGGCCGATGGCCCGCGCGCCGTTAAAAATGGCCGAGTTCAGGCCGATGGCGTTGCTCAGGTCTTCCTTGCCCTCCACCATCTCCACGATGAAGGCCTGGCGGGCCGGGATGTCCACAGCGTTGGCTGCCGCCAGGGCCACGGCCAGGACCATGACGTGCCACACCTGCACCACGCCGCTCCAGGTCAACGCCGCCAGCAGAAAGGCCAGAATCATCATCACCGTCTGGGTGATGAGAATGATCGTTCGCCTGGGAAAGCGGTCGGCCAGCGATCCGCCCCACAGCGACAGGGGCAGCAGCGGCAACGCCCCCACCAGGCTGACCGTGCCCAACATGGTCGCCGAACCGGTCAGCCGATAGATCAACCACTGTTGGGCAATCGTCTGCATCCAGGTTCCGACCAGTGAGATCATTTGCCCGAAGAAGAAAAGGCGAAAGTTGCGGTGGCGCAGGGCACGAAAGGTGGCAGGACGGGTGCGGCCGGTCGGAACCACCTGGGTTGCGGTGCTCATTTCCGATCTTGCCATGGATGCCTCGCGCAGCAGAGCCGCCTTGGAACGGCCCAGGGCAAGACTCAATTGTACACCACCCGGCCGTTCTTGTCCAGACAGAGAAGCACCATGACCAGCGAGAGCGTATGGGCAACCGGTCCAGAGGCCCGGCCAACATGATCAAAATCATACCGCAGGCCATCGCTCTGTGGTATACTAAAAGCCGGTCTGAAAACTCTTCTCCCGTGCGCCTTCGTGTTAGACTTTTCAGAGCTGGTCTGAAAAGCTTACCACAAACACAAGGCCACAAAGGAAACGAATCCCCTTGGTGTCCCTTGTGTCTTGGTAGTTTTCAGACAAGTTCAACGAGGGGGCCATGCCCATTGGCATCAAGTTAAGGCGCGGGCGATTGGAAATCGCACGGGGTAGCCGAAGGCAATGCCTTCGGCTACCCGGCCGTCCGCCTGCGTGGACGGAGGCATCCACGCCGGTGGATGCCTGGCCACAGGCCCCTGAGGTGCGACTTGAGTCGCTTCAGTTGATGCGTATGGGGTCCATGCCCTCCACGGAGAGAGTGGGGCCGGAGTCCCCCTCACAAAACTGTCAGGTGGACAGGTCTGATATGGAAACTGTTTTTCGAGGGAACATGATGGAGGTTCGCCACCCCGGCAGCCGGATTACCGCCGATTGCCTGGTGCGCGAGATTGTGGAACGCTATCCCCAGACGGTGGCCGTTTTCGCCCGCCACGGGATGCAATGTGTCGGCTGTTACATCTCATCCTATCACACCGTGGCCGACAGCGCCCGCCAATACACCCTGGCCCTGGAACCGCTATTGCGTGACCTCAACCGCGCCGTCGGCCTGGCCTGATCGCGCTCACAATTCTTCGGCCATCGTCACCAGTCGGTGAGGCTGGAGGAGGAGGATGCGGCCCTCCCGCGTCTCGATCAATCCCTGTTTCTGAAACTTGCTCATGGTGCGGATGGCCGTTTCCAGGACGGTGCCGGCCATGTCGGCGATCTCCTGGCGGCTGAGGGGCAGGGTGATCCGCACCGCGCCATCCTCCAGCCGTTCACCGGCGACCGAGGCCAGGCGCAACAGCACCCGGGCCACACGCCGTTCCACCTTCTCCACGGCCAGGCTGCGGATCATCTCATGGGCGCTTTGCAGGCGGCGGCCCAGTTCCACGATGAGCGCCCAGGCCAGATCGGGGTGTTGCTGCACCAGGGCCACATACTCATCCCGAGGCAGGTTGAGGGTGACGGTCGGCTCCAGGGCCTGGGCGCTGGCCGGATAGGTGTCGCCGATCAGCACCCCGACCTCGCCCACGATCTGGCCTGGGCCGAAGGTAGCCAGGATCGTCTCGCGTCCGCTTTCGGAGTGTTTGATCATCTTCACCCGCCCCTCGACCACCAGGATCAGCCACCGGGCTGCATCCCCCTCAAAGAACAGGTATTCATCCTCCTGGTAGCGGCGTTGGACGAACCGTTTTTCCAGCCCTGCCCGTTCGTCGGCGGACAGGGGGGCAAATAAGGGACTCTGCGCCAGGGGGTCCAACCTGCTCATCCGCTCCTCCAGCACGCAAGCCGCAGGGCTCAGATCCACCGGGATCGCCCCCATTGGCATCAAGGCGCGGGCGATTGGAAATCGCACCGGTAGGGGCAGAGCGCCGCTCTGTCCCTGGGCGTCCGCCTGCGCGGACGGAGGCATCCACGCCGGTGGATGCCTGGCCGCAGGCCCCTGAGGCGCGACTTGATGCGTATAGGGATCGCCCCTCACCTCCTGCCTGACATTATACCACAAAGTCAGTGCCTATCCGAAAAACTGTAGGGCAGGCTTTCCAGCCTGCCTGGACAGCCCGGAAAGGCTGTCCTACACCTTTTTCGGATAGGCTCTCAGAGCCAGTCTGAAAAGCTTACCACAAAGACACAAAGGCCATAAAGGAACACAAAGGAAACGAATAAAAGCCGCATGGTGCCCTGGGTGTCCTTTGTGTCCTGGTGGTTTTCAGACAAGCTCTCAGTGGGAGCGCACGAAATGAAAGCCGGGGCAGAGCCTGTCCAGGTCAGGGGGTCAGACCTGGAGAGAGCTGGAACCCTTCCGGGCCTTTAACACCCGTTCGTCGCCCACCCGCTGGGTGATCTGCTGCGCATCCAGGTGGTCGAACAGGGCCAGGATATAACGACGTGAGGTGGAGAACAGGTCCCGCGCCTGCCCGACCGTAATGCTGCCCTTCTGTTCGATCCAGGCCACGACACGGCCCACCATCTCTTCGTAGACCGGACGCAAAAAGAACAGGTCGTCCCCTATGTCAATCAGGTCGCCTCGCTCGACCAGCACCCGCAGCACTTCGGCATCCACGCCATAGTCGCGGCCTGCCAGCCTCCCTGTTGGCGGAGCGTAGGGGTTGGAGCGGTGGGCCTGCAACAGGCGTTGGACATTTGCTTCCTGCGCGGCGGTGAACTGCACCCGGTGTGTGGGCAGGCGCAGGCCGGTCGGCTCTTCGACCATCTGGCCCTCGGCGGCCGCCCGGGCCACAGCCCAGCGAAAGAGCCTGGAGTCCATGTTCAACCGGCTGCGCAGCTCCTCCCTGGGCATGGTGCGCCGCAGAGGAAAACGGCGATGATAGTCGCCCAACAGATGGATCATCTCCGACAACAGCCGTTGCCAGCCGGCCGGCGAGACCACATAGACACCGCTGGAGAGCAAACGGGCTCCGGCTTCCGCGCCGAGCAGGATCGCTGCGCCTTCTTCAGCCAGGGTGAGGATGGCCGCCTCGAGTTGGGCAGGGGACAGGCCGGTCCATTCCAGAAGCGAAGGCAGTTCGATGGGCAACCTGGCTCCCAACACCTGCTGCACAATTTCGACCGGAGATCCACCTTCCATCACCTCCAGGGTGGACAGGACGAGGGGCTGGAAACGGCGATGCCGCAGGGGGTGAGGGTCAATCACCACCCCACCCCCTACCGTGGCGCCGATGGCCGGCCGACGCAGGATGAAACGGTCGCCCCGGACGGCGGCGATGGGCGACTCCAGAAAAAGTTGGGCCAATCCGGTCTCTCCAGGGGCCAGAGCCTCGGTGGCCAGCAGCCGGACCTTGACCGCAATGTCGGCCGAACCGATGAAAAGCCGGGCCGGAGCGCCATCGTTCAACGCTTCTGGCGAGTTGGGCAGGCAACGCAGCCTGGCGTCAAGGCGACGGGTGGGTTGCATCCGGCCGGGGAGGGTCAGCAGGTCCCCCCGTCTCAGGTCCCCGACCTCCAGGTTGGGCAGGTTGACGGCGACCCGCGTGCCGGGCAGGGCGGTCTCGAGGCGGCGTTTGTGGGTCTCCAGGATGCGGATGCGGCCCCTGATGCCGGCGGGCAGGACCTCCACCTCCTGGCCGACCTGCAGGATGCCGTCAATCAGGGTTCCCGTCACCACCGTCCCGAACCCGGCCACACTGAAAACCCGATCGATCCACAGGCGGGGACGTTCCAGGTCGGGGCGCGGCACCGCCGTGGACAACACCTGTTCCAGGGTGGCCACCAGATCGGCCAGGCCCTGGCCGGTGACAGCCGAGACCGGGACCAGGGGGGCGGTGGAGAGAGAGGTGCCGGCCAGCAGTTCCCGGACCTCCTCCAGGGCCAGATCGAGCAGCTCCGGGTCCACCAGGTCGGTTTTGGTGACGGCCACCACCCCCTTTTCCACCTGGAGCAGGTCCAGGATGGCCAGGTGTTCCCTGGTTTGGGGCATGACTCCGTCGTTGGCGGCGACGACCAGCAGGGCAGCGTCAATACAGCCCACCCCGGCGAGCATGTTCTTGATGAACCGCTCGTGGCCCGGCACATCCACGATGCTGATCTCCCGGCCATCAGGCAGGCGGAGCCAGGCAAAGCCCAGGTCGGTGGTCATGCCCCGCGCCTTTTCCTCCGGCAGGCGATCGGGGTCAGTGCCGGTCAGCGCCCTGACCAGGCGGGATTTGCCATGATCGACATGGCCGGCCGTGCCCACGACATACATGAGAGCAGTCCTTCAAGGTGCCCGGCACCTGAATAGAAAGAGGGCGGAGGGAATCGAACCCACCCTGGCTTGCAGCGCAAGTCCAACTCACGATTTTGCAGACCGTGGGGAACCCAGTTCCATCGCCCTCATTGCTTCATGATGAGCACCCACACCTCAGTCAGGTTCCCATCTCATAACCAATGGATATAATTAGTCTAACGCGATGTAATTATAACAAAAAACAGGGGGCCCGTCAAATCGGCAGGGTGCATGGACCACAACGGTTCCAGAACTTGACAGCCCCCGACTTTGATATATTCTATGACAGGCATCAATGACAGGTGTCCAGCCGGCCGATGGTCGGTTGGCCGTCGAAAAGAATCCTAAATGTCAGGAGGTGATTGCACAATGGATATCAAAGTTCTGGGGATGGGTTGCCCCAACTGCCAGCGCCTGGAGAGGATCGTCCGCGAGGTAGTCGCCGAGATGGGGGTCGAGGCGACCTTCAGCAAGGTCACCGACATGAGAAAGATCATGAGCTATGACATCGTGGGCACGCCGGGGTTGGTGATCAATGGGCAGGTGGTCAGCTCCGGGCGCGTCCCGACCAGGGCCGAGGTGACGACCTGGGTGGCCAATGCAGCCATGGCTGAAGAAGCAAAATCATGATCGCTCACGACAGGCAGCAGGTAGAATGCCGCTTCCTGGTGTCGCTGGCGCTGACCGGCCTGGTCCTGATCGCCGAGGTCATCGGCGGGCTGTGGACCGGCAGCCTGGCGCTCCTCTCCGACGCGGCGCACGTCTTTATGGACATTTTCGCGCTGGGGATGAGTTACGGGGCGCTGCGGCTGGCCGCGCTGCCGCCCGACGACCGCCACACCTACGGCTTCCACCGCCTGCAAGTGCTGGCCGCCCTGGCCAACGGGGCCACCCTGCTGCTGGTGGCCTTTGAGATCTTCCGCGAGGCCTGGGAACGCTTCCGAAATCCCGCGCCGGTGCTGGCCGGGCCGATGCTGATCGTCGCCGTGGTGGGGTTGATCGTCAACCTGATCGTCGCGCTGGTGTTGCGCCAGCATGACCACCACGACCTGAACGTGCGCAGCGCCTTCCTGCACGTCCTGGGCGACGCGCTGGCCTCGGTCGGCGTCATCGGCGCGGGGGTGGTCATCCTCTTCACCGGCTGGACGGTGGTTGACCCGCTGGTCAGCGCGGCCATCGGCGTGATCCTGCTGATGGGTTCGGGGCGGGTGCTGCGCGAATCGCTGCACATTCTGGCCGAGGGGATGCCAGAGGGCTTGAAGGCGTCGCAGGTGGCCGAGGCGATGCGGGGGGTGGCGGGCGTGGTGGAGGTGCACGACCTGCACGTCTGGACGGTGGCGCCCGGTTATGTGGCCCTCAGCGCCCATGTCGTCCTGGCCGACCAGGCGCTGAGCCAGACGCAGGAGGTGATGGACGGGCTGAAGCGCGCCCTGGCCGACAGGTTCGACATCGAGCACACCACCATCCAGTTCGAGTGCGCCAGTTGCGGGCAGGGGGCGGTGGTGTGTGTGAGGCCGTAGGGGTGACGTAGGGACGCAGCGGTGCCGCCC
>Ga0209101_1001984_pt1 | contig 14213 bp, 13 predicted proteins | sample ConPoolayeCmetaG_FD_185481 | JGI IMG/M metagenome (GOLD analysis project Ga0209101, IMG submission 185481) | Hot spring microbial mat communities from California, USA to study Microbial Dark Matter (Phase II) - Cone Pool mat layer C metaG... ... | reverse complement strand
GATCCGGCCGGCGGTGATCCTGCGGAAGAACAGCCAGTCGAACCGTTCCGACCGTGGCGCGCTGACCCAGGCCGTGCTGATGAGCGTCTACCGCACGCTGCGGCTGCGTGGCCACGACCCGCTCGCCACGATCGCTGACGCCCTGCGCACCTACCTCCAAACCGGCCAACTCCCCCCGCTACCCGCCGCAAGCATTGCAAACGGGTGAAATCTTACCGCGGCGATTACACCGATGAAAGCATAGTCAGACTGGAAAAGGAGGGCAGAGTTTATAGAACGAACAGTGGTGCAATTCGAATCAAGTATCCGCTTGAACGTCGCGGGGACAAGGTAGTTGAGAAATCGCTGGTTGGCGATGTGTGGGATGACATCCCGGACATGATGCACGCGCCACCAGACGAGCGGGTTGACTACCCTACCCAGAAGCCAGAAAAGTTGTTGCGCCGAGTGGTCGAGGCAGCATCGAATCCCGGTGATCTAGTCGCCGACTTCTTTTGCGGCTCGGGCACGACGCTGGCCGTCGCCGAGAAGCTCGGCCGGCGCTGGATCGGCTGCGACCTGGGCCGCTGGGCCATCCACGTCACACGGAAGCGCCTGCTGGGCATCGAGAACTGCCGGCCCTTCGAGGTCCTGAACCTTGGCAAGTACGAGCGGCAGTACTGGCAGGGCGTCACCTTCGGGGGCGACGAAAAGAAGGACAAGACGGTGGTCGAGCAGGCCCTGTACGAGTACCTGGCCTTCATCCTCCGGCTCTACGGCGCTCAGCCGGTGCCGGGCCTGACCCACCTGCACGGCAAGAAGGGCAAGGCGATGGTCCACATCGGCGCGGTGGACGCCCCGGTGACCATCGACGAGATCAGCCTGGCCATCGAGGAGTGCGCCCGGCTGAAGCAGCCGGAACTCCACGTCCTGGGCTGGGAGTGGGAGATGGGCCTGGCCGGCCCGAACAACGAGTACCGCAAGGGCGGCCTGATGCAGGAGGAGGCCCGCAAGAAGGGCGTCAAACTCGTCCTGCTCCAGATCCCGCGGGAAGTGATGGAGCAGCAGGCCGCCGCCAAGGGCGACGTGCGTTTCTTCGAGCTGGCCTACCTGGACGTGAAGATCGAGAAGCCTAAGAAGCTTGCCGTGCAGGTGGCCTTGAAGGACTTCGTGATCCCGAACACGGAACTCATCCCGGAGGACGTGCGGGCGAAGATCAGGAAGTGGTCGGACTACATCGACTACTGGGCGGTGGACTGGGACTTCCAAAACGACACCTTCATGCAGGGCTGGGTCGCCTACCGCACGCGGAAGGAGCGAAAGCTGCCGCTGGAGTCCGACCCGCACACGTACGAGAAGCCGGGCACCTACCGGGTGCTCGTCAAGGTGATCGACATCTTCGGCAACGACACCTCGCAGGCCCACACGGTAGAAGTCAAGTGAACGGGAGTGACACGTGCCGATCGACAGCCCAAAGTCGAAGGAAGCCGAAGCAGAGCTGCCCGAGGCACTGCGGGAGGTCTATCGCCGCATGGTCGAAGACTACGAATTCCTGACCCACGTGCGGTACGGGCGGGGTTACGTCGCCTACGAGATCCTGGCGGAGATGGTCCTGGCCGGCTGGCGCCCGGCCGCCGAGCCACATTCGTCGAGCGCCCTCGCGCGAAGAAGCATCTGATTGCGTATCGTGCCGCCAGTGCAGGGTAAAAAACATGGCTAAAGCCTTCATCTCATACGACCGCGACCTGCCGGAGATTCCCGACCGCTGCCCGTGGCTCAAGCCCAACAAGCATCTGGTCAAGGACTCCAACGCACCGCTGGGCTGGCGCGTCGCCGACGGCCGTCGGCCGAGCAACCTGCTCTTGGTGGAGAAACTCCGCGCCGCCGTGGACGACTGGCGGGCGCAGGGCTATCGCGGCGCGTCGGAAGCGACCCGCCGGCTCTTCGAGTACTGGTTCGAGGAAGACCACGACGTGCCGGGCTTCGGCGCTCCCTTCCGCTACCACTTCGGCCAGCGCGAGGCCATGGAGACGCTGGCCTACGTGGTGGAGATCGCCGCCAACCGCGACGCCCAGGAGCTGATCACGTCTTTCGGGCGCGTGACGAGGAGAGACCTCTACCAGGATACCGTGGTTTTTCAGACGACCATGGACGGCGGGCGACAGGTCCGCCGTTACTTCGAGGAACTGGACGCCGAGGGTGTACAGGACCTCCCGCCCGAGAACCTCCGACGCTACGCCTTCAAGATGGCCACCGGCTCGGGCAAGACCTGGGTGATGGCTATGGCCATCGTATGGTCCTACTTCCACCGGCGGATGGTTCCCGGCTCGGACCTCTCGACCAACTTCCTGATCGTCGCCCCCAACGTGATCGTCTACCAGCGTCTGGAAAAGGACTTCGCCAGCAATCGCATCTTTCAGGAGCTGCCGCTCGTCCCGCCGGAGTGGCGTCCGCTGCAATTCAAGGTCATCCTCCGCGGGGACAGCGCGGAGCCCGACCCCTCCAGCAACCTCTTCCTGACCAACATCCAGCAGTTGTACGAGTCCCGCGACCAGGGCTGGACGCCGCAGAACGCCGTCGAGGCACTGCTGGGCCGCGCCCCGCAGAAGGACCTGACGAAGCAGGAACGCTCGATGCTGGAACGCATTCGGAGCCTGAAGGAGCTCGCGGTCCTCAACGACGAAGCCCACCACGTCCACGACGAGGACTTGGAGTGGAGCCGGTCGCTCATGAGCATCCACCAGGCGCTGCCGAACGGCCTGGCCCTCTGGCTGGACTTCTCGGCCACGCCGAAGGACCAGAACGGGATGTACTTCCCGTGGATCATCTGCGACTACCCGTTGGCCCAGGCGGTGGAGGACCGGATCGTCAAAGCCCCGCTCAACGTGAGCATGGAAACCGATCCCCGCCACCCCGGTTCCGACCCTGACCGCGTGACCGGGGCCAACGCCGTCGAGAAGTACGGTTTCTGGATCGAAGCCGCCGTCCGGCGCTGGAAGGCTCACTACGAGACCTACAGCAAGATGGGGGTGCGGCCGGTCCTGTTCATCATGACCGAGAACACCGCCCAGGCCGACGCCATCGGCGAGCACCTCCACAAGACGAAGCAGTTCGGTTTCCGAGAATCAGAGGTACTGGTCATTCATACCGACGCTGCGGGCGTGATCACAAAGAAAGACCTCGACCTTGCCCGCCAGGCCGCCCGCGACATCGACCTGCCAGACAACCGCATCAAGGTGATCGTCAGCGTCATGATGTTGCGCGAAGGCTGGGACGTGCGTAACGTGACCGTTTGCCTGGGCCTCCGGCCCTTCACGGCGAGAGCCGAGATCCTGCCTGAGCAGGTCATCGGCCGCGGCCTTCGACTGATGCGCGGGGTCAGCCCCGATCGCACGCAGACCTTGGAGGTGCTCGGAACGAAGAACCTGCTCGACTTGCTCAGGGAGAAGCTGGAAGCCGAAGGTGTCGGGGTGACCACGACGACGACCGCTCCGCCACCCTCGGTCATCATCGAGCCGATTCAGGAACGAGCCGCGTACGACATCGCCTTGCCCATCACCAAGCCCAGCCTGACCCACGACATGAAAAAGCTGTCTGATCTCAAGGTCGAGGACCTGCAATATTGCATCGAGTTCGACGCCAGCAAGCCGCTAGACATCCGCCTGCGTATGGAGTTCGCACCGACCGAAACCGAGGTACATCGGGAGCGGATCGAAGCCGAACCGTTTATAGCGGAGGATTTGCTGTCGGCGATCACGAACAAGGTGATGGCCCTAGCCGGGCTGCCCAACATGTTCTCGCAGCTATATCCGCTCGTTCGCCGCTACGTGGCCGAGCGGTGCTTTAGACGCCCCATTGATCTCGAAGACAAGGCGATCCGCACACACCTCCAGACATCCGTCGTGCAGGAGTGCATCGCGCGGTATCTGGCTCAGGAGATCGGCCACCTGACGGTGGTCTCGCGCAAACTGGAGTTCGAGCACGCCGCCCATCGGCTTTCGCAAACGAAGCCCTTCGTCTGGCGCCGCAACCTCCAGAATGGTCCACTGGAGTGCAGGCACACGATCTTCAACTACGTGGCCACCTACAACGACTTCGAGCGGCGGTTCGCGGAGTTCCTGGACCGCGCGGCCGACGTGGCCCGTTTCGCCGCCCTCGGCACCACCCAGCAGGGCGACTCGGCCACCGAGTTCCGCGTGGATTACCTCAAGCCTAGCGGCGCGATCGGTTTCTATCACCCCGACTGGGTGGTCGTGCAATCCACGCCGGCGGGCGAGGTCCACTGGATCATCGAAACGAAGGGCCGGGTTTGGGAGGACACGGCGGCTAAGGACGCCGCCATGGAAGACTGGTGCAGACGGGTAACTGAACAAGTCCGTCAGCAATGGCGGTTCAAGCGGGTCAACCAGACCGACTTTGACGCTCGGCGGGCTTCGACGCTTGCGGAGGTCACCGCCAGCTGAAAAGCGTGGGGCCGGCCGTTCAGTCGCAGCTGCCCTTCACGCGACTTCGCCGAACCTCTGCCAAAACGCTTCGCGAAGTTGTAGCGGTACCCATCGCGCCCCCGCTACTTCATTACCACACGACCGCCTTGCGGGGCGGTCGTGCTGCTTTCCGGGGTCCAGCGACCGCCACAGCGACCAGCAGCTGGGGTGCAGGGCCATCTCGCCGCGCTTCGTCGAAGGCCAGAGCGTGATCCGCTCGACGTAGCTCCCAAGCACCCGCCGCGCCTCGTCGTCCCGCCGGCCGCTGAGGGCGTCCGCGAGGCCGGCCAGTTGCCGCTTCGCCCACTGGCGGATCACCCGCTCGTCGCGGCTGGGGCCGGCCAGCTTCGCGGCGGCCAGCTCCTGCTCCAGATGCTCCTTGCGAAGCCGAAGCTGGGTCAGCTTGTCGTTCAGCAGGGCCAGGTTCGCCGGGTCGATGCTCGCCGTCAGGGCCGCGACCGTCTCGCCAACCTTGCGCAGCTCGCCTTCGAGCCGCTCGACCTCCGCAGCTGAGCCGTCCTCGTTCATCAGCAACGTCACGATCCGGTCGATCGCCGCTTGCGTGCCGACCGCGTCGCCCAGCACCAGCCGCTCCAGCTTGCCCAGCACCCAGCTTTCGAGTTCGGCCGCGCGGATGTGCGCCGGCGTCGGGCAGATCAGCTTGCCATGGGTCCGCCGGCCGCCGCAGGTGTAGTAGTTCGTGACCACCGGGGCGCGGCCTTCGACCCGGCCCTTCCGCTTCGGCTCGCCCCAGTAGCGGTGGCCGCAGTCACCGCAGAGCAGCACGCCGGTCAGCAGCCAGCAGCGGTCGCGGTGGCCGATCCCGCCACGGGCCGCCGCCCGCCGGCGGGCCATGACCTGCGCCCGCTGCCAGGTCTCGCGGTCTACAATCGCGGGCACGGCGTCGGGCACCACGATCCAGTCTTCGCGGCGCGTCACTGAAACCCGCGCCGACTCCTGCGCCGGCCGCATCCGGTCGGCCCGGCCTTCGCGGACGGCGTAGAACTTCGCCTCGGTGCGGCGGTTCCACACCAGATCGCCCTGATAGACCGGGTTTTCCAGCATGGCCTTGATGGTGGTGAAGCTCCAGAAGTCGCCGCGCGGGCCGATCACGCCGCGGCGGTTCAGTTCGTCGGCGATGCCCTTGAAGCCCAGGCCCTCCACGCAGAGGCGGAAGATCTCGCGGACGGTGTGGACCCGCTCGGGCGTGCTCAGCACCAGCCGGGCCTTGCACTCCTTGCCGGGCTTGGAAAGCTCCTGCCCCTTGGCGTACCGTGCCTGAAGCTGCCCGTCGCGGCCGTACACCTCGCGGATGCGGCCCGGGCAGAACCGCACGCGGTACAGCGCCGTGCCGTCCGGGCCGATGATCTCGCGGTCGTATCCGTACGGGCACGGCCGGCCGGGGTCGGAAGCCGCCGTCACCGAGCTGATCTGCCCGCGGAGCGTGTTCTGTGAGAGGCTGATCGAGTATTGGCGGTTCTGGAGCTGCTTGACGGTGCGAAGCACGTCGCCGTCGATGCCCTCGCGGGCGAGGTAATCCTCGGTGACGCTCAGCACGGTCACGCCGGCCTTGCGGAGCAGGAAGCGGTAATACTCGGTCTCGGTCACGTCGCCGCGGCTGAAGCGGTCGGAGTTCCAGACGATGACCGCCTTGAAGCCGCCGGCCGGGGCGTCGGCGATCATCTTCTGAAAGGCGGGCCGCTGGTCGGCCGAGGTGCCGCTGATGGCGTCGTCCACATACTCCCGGACGATGCGGAAGCCGCGGTCGCGGGCGTAGCGTTCGATCTCGCTCCGCTGGTCGGCGATGCTCTGTTCCTGCTTGTCGGTGGACCGGCGCAGGTAGGCCACCGCCGGCGTCGGGGCCGTGGCGATCATCGCTTTTGCCTCCTGTCGATCTGTCGCAAGTGCCTGTCTCATCGCGTCTTACGCCCACGTTGCGGTCACACCGGCCAGCGTGTCAAGTATCGGCGGGCCGGTTTCGGCTTGAAAACCGTGCGACTCCATGCCCGACGGCTGCCGGCTGGCCAGCTAGGGGCAGCGCCGCGCCGGGCAGGGGGCATCGTCGGCCGTGCGCGCGCCGCCGAACGAAAAAAACCCGCTCCGGAGCCGTTCTCGCGGCGGTACGCCTCCCGGAGAACGCCGGAAGGACCCGCCGCGGCCCCGACAAACCTCTGCAACTTCCGCATTGGCCATGTGTTCCGCTCGCCAGCGCCTTGCCGACCGTCCCGCCGCGCCGCGCTGCACCGCGGGCCGCGCAGAGGCCCGGCGGGCCTGTCCGGCGCGAAGTCGCCCTCAGTTGAGTTGGGCCAACCGGCCCTCGAGGATCCGCTCGATCAGGTCAACCCGCTCGTCCGCGTGCCGGGTACACGGCCGGCACAGGGTGTAGAACACCAGCCGTTGGCCGCCGTTGCTCTTGGGCCACACCCACACGCCGATGATCTCACTGTCCGCCCCGCACAGCAGGCAGGTCGGAGGCAGCGGCAGTTGGCGGACCCACTCCGGGGCGACCGGCACCTTGCTCAAGTCCAGGCTCATCGTCACGCTCTCCTTTGCTCCCGCTTCGCCCCCGCGTGGCACGCGTGGCACGCATGGCACGCGATCCACCCTATTGCAGCTCTTTTTTACTTCCCTCGATCACGCCCACTGCCCCGAAAGTTTTCCGCAATTACCAGGATCGCGTTCCACGCGTGCCATGCGTGCCAGCCAGACCCGTGACTTGCTCGTCCTCCGCCAGCGCGAGGCCCTCGTAGAGCCGCGTCCGACCACCCTCCACCCGTGGCTGCGACGTCCGCAACCCCGGCACCGCCGCCCGCAGGTCACGCCCGAACGTCTGGATCGTGCCCGCGCTCGCCCGGCCCGACTCCATGCACCACGACTGCCAAGCGCCGAACAGTTCGTTCACCCCGACCGACCGGTCGGGGCCCAGGACGCACCGCTCGCGCAGGAAGGCGTTGATCGGCGAGGCCAGGTCCTCGAGCTGCCGGAGGGCCTCCTCCGACGCCCTCGGCTGGACGAAGTAGCCCCGCTCGTTCAGCCGCCGCCACCCCTGGATCGCCCAGTTCAGGATGCCCGGGCGTTCCTCCAGCAGCCGGTCCGTCAGCAGCATGTCTTCGCGCCCGTAGACCGACCGCGTCAGGCACAGCAGCACGAACCGGCTGGCCAGCGCGCCCGAGGCGTCGGTCAGCTTCGGGAGCTCGTTGGTCAGGATCAGGAACCGCGTCGGCAGCTTGCCCGTCCAGGGGGGCAGGTACTTGCGGTCCACCATGGCGGCGTCCTCGCCGCTGATGCTCAGCAGCCGTTCGACGACGACGGCTTGGTCCGTCCGGCCGCTCAATCTGGCGTCGCTGATGATTGCCAGGGGCTTGTGCAGCAGGGGCCACAGGCCGAAGTTCGTCCCCAGGCTGGCCAGCGTCGGGGCGCACACGTTGGCCTTGCCCAGCAGCCCCGTGAGCGTTCGGGCGATGGTCCCCTTGCCGCTCCGCTTGGGGCCGACGATCAGGCCGATCTTCTGTTGCTTGGTGTCCGACGACACAAGGTAGCCGAACAGTTCCTGGAGCGTCTCGACCGACTCCAGGTCGTCCCCGAACAGGTCATACAGGAACGCCAGCCAGGCGGACGGGGCGGGGGCCCGCGGCTCGTAGTCGTAGTCCACCGCGTTGAGCGCGAACAGCTCCTCGTCGTGCGGGTGCAGCCGGCCCGTCGGCAGGTGCAGCAGGCCGTTGGCGCAGGCCAGCAGCTCCGCGGCCGGCGGCCGCGTGAAGTGGGTCAGCCAGACCGGGGCGTCGGTCGCGTCGGGCAGGTAGTCGATCTTCAGTTGCAGGAGGATCTCGCGGATGTCGGCGGTCCTGGGGACGACCTTCACCAGCACCACCATCAGGTCGCCGTAGTCCGGGTGCGGTACGGCTCCCTCTTCATAGACCGGTCCCACCTTGCGGGCCGGCCGGGTCCACCAGCCCACCTCGGTAATGAAGGCCGCGATTCTCGCGCCCAGCTCGGCCTCAGCCAGCGGCTGATAGCACGTCCCACCGTACAGGTGAAACACGTCACGCCAGTAAATCAATCGGGCGTTCGCCTCGCGGAACAGCCGGGCCACCACGTCCGGCCGGTACAGCGGCGGCAGCTCGTCGGGCGGGTCGTCGGTGGTGTCCGGTTGTTGGTGTACATTCCACCGCTTCGGCGGCGTGTATTGCCCGGTCACGCCGGCCAGGGCCTTCTCGATGGTCAGTTGCCCGTAGGTTGCCCGGCCGTGCCGCTCGTCCCACTTCGCGCGGAACAGGCCCGACCGGCGGAAGATCCGGTCGAGCTGGCCGGGGTCTTTGGTGTAATACGCCAGCGTCCAGCAGAGCGACGAATCGGCCTCGCTGGCCGAGCCGAAGTAGCCGTCCCAGCGGCCCTCGAACAGGTCGGCGAACTTTTGCCCCGCGCCATTCTTCCGCCTGGGGCTTCCGGCCAGGCGGACGATCTCGTCGTCGGTCAGCACGCACGGGGTGGCCGCCGCCGGCGTGCTTGCAGCGGCGGGGGAGCCGGGCGCGGCCGCGTCGTTGCCGGCCGGCCCGAAGAGCCGGACATACAGCGCATCCACCTGCGGCTGCCGCTCTTCCACGTCGCGGGCGGCGTTCGGGAGCACGTGGCCCGTGACCGTGAAAAACCGGTCGCGGTCGTACAGCTCCAGCTCGCCGCCTTCGTAGGCCGTGCGGCAGCGCTCGCCCGGCTTGACCGCCCGGACGAACACCTTGACGCCCCGGCCGGACGGGCTGACTTCGGTGTAGCTCGCCAGCGCGGCCACGATCTCGGCCGCCCAGCCGGCCAGCGTGCCGCCCTCGTCGAGGCAGTCGTCCAGGTCGATGCCGCAGAAGGGATCGGCGGGGGTGAAGACGAACCCCACGCCGGCATAGCCGCCGCCGGCGCAGGCCGCCAGCGCCCGCTCGAACGTGCCCCACGTCGCCGGGTCGGTGCTGCTGGCCGGCCGGCCCGTCGTAGGGTCGCAGGGCACCTTGCGGGACCGGCCGTCCGGGGCGTTCTCGTATCGCCAGCAGACCCACTGCGGCCGCTCCCGCAGGCCCGCGGGCGTGCTGCGGCGGATGAGGTCCAGGCCGTCCATCAGTTCCGCCCCTCCGGCCCGTGCTGCTCCCGCCACCGGCTCAGCAGCCAGGCGGCCAGCGCTTCGCTCCGCTGCTCCCAGCGTCGCCGCGATTCGGGGGATTCGTCGGCGAGCACGATCCGCAGCTCGAAGTCGCCCACGCGATCGGGCGGGGCGGCAGCGTCCGCTGGCCGATAGCCGCGGCGCGGTCGCCAGCGGGCGGCGGTCGGCTTCGGCCGGACGGTGCTGGTAAGGTCACCGGGCACGCTCGGCCTCCGCAGTCGCGCCGGCGTCGGGCCGTGCGACCGACTGGCGCCGCAGCGCCTCGCAGACGGCGGCCTCCTCGAACCGCATCCGCCCGCCGACGAGCAGGTGCGGGATCAGGCCGCGCCGCGCCTGCTCACGCAGGAATCGCCGCGGCAAGCCCAATCGTGCGGCCAGTCTGCTCAGCGTGATGAATCGCCGGTCCATGCCGCGAATATAAGCGCGGTTCGCAGCCGAACTTGGGGCGTGAGCGCACTTGACCGCACTTGCGCGCACAATGACCGCAAAATGACCGCAAACGACCGAGCAAATGCGCTTGACAGGGGTTCGCTACCTGCGGCCGCAGACGCGGGCCAGCTCGGCCCGCGACAGGAGCAGCTTGGAGTTCTTCGGTGCGCCGGGCGGGCGGTAGTCGCGGAGTTGCCCCTTCTTGATCTTGCGGCGGATCGTGGCTTCCGTGGTCTCGAACTCCGACAGAGCGACGTCCATTGTGATCAGATCGTCGGGAACCTGCTTGGCCTGCTGCTCGAACCACCTGGCCAGGGTGTCGGCGATCGCCGCCAGCGGCCCCTTGTTGACCACCTCGACTTGCAGCGGGGCCGTCGGCTCGGAGACGACCTTGACCGTGCGAAGCTTCTCGGTGCGGCCGTGGCCCGGCACGGTCACACCCATGAAGACCAGCGTCCGCCGGTGCAGGAAATCCAGCACCGTGCGAGCCTTCCCCGCCTCGATGTCGGCCCGCGCCTGCTGGCCGTCCGCCGTCAGCCGTGCTTCTTCCGCACCGATCCGCTCGCAGAAGAACGTCGGCTGGTCCTGCGGCCCGCCGGCCCGGCCCTTGAGGTACTCGCCGGCCCACGCCTGCCAGGCCGCCTTCAGCACCGGCTCGAACGCCTCGGCCAGCCCGCCCGCACCCGTGGCGTTGACCGTCGCCTCGACAGCCTCGGCGTGACCGATCAACCGCAGCCGCAATGAAAACCGCCGCTCGACCATCCCGCCGGCCGTCAGCAGCCGGAGGGCTTCCTGCTCCACGGCGGACAGCCCGTCCACATCCAGCGGGGACCACTTCAGCGGCAGCCGGGCGAGCAGGGCGAGACTCGCCTGGTCCAGCGGATCGTTCGGTGCGGCCGGACAGGCCGGCTCGCCGTTGCTGTTCTTCGCGTGTTCGTCACTCATCGCAGCCCCCTGTTCATGAAAACGTCCCTGCCGACCCGCGCCGTGGCGCCGTTTCGGTTACCCTATTCTTCGGGGTAGTACTCTTTCTCATCCACGATGCCCCCGGGACGGCAGCCCAGGCGGGGCACGCGGCCGGCGCGCCGCGAATCGCGCCTCGCACGCGCCACAACGCGAAGCGGCTCGCCTCGCCGCTCTCCTCGTCGCGCCCGCCGCCATGTTCAAGTCGCGAGAACAGGCAGCGACAACCGCGCGGGGCCTTGCGGCGCAGCGTGGGTACCCCGTGGCGGCATCTCGTCGTAGGTCCGACCGTCCAGTTCCCGCCCGTTCAGGTCCTTACGGGCGCCGCCCCATTGCTTGAAGAAGAACCGGACGCCCGCGTCTCGACACTGCCGCCGAATCGACCGCACCCATCCCTTATTCATGGGTCTGGCACCAGGTCCGGACTCCCCGCCGACGATCACCCAGGAGATGCCGTCGAGGGGTAGCTCGTCCAGGGGGCCGATCAGCGGTTCGCATGACAGAAATCGGACTTGCGCCGGCACGGCGCGCAAATCGGCAATGCGGTGCAGCACTCGCTTATCCTCGACGCTGACGCCGATCCAGACCTGGCACGGCCAGGGCAGGTCCGGCGCAAGCTCCCGGAGACGCTTGCTGCGCTTCGTAAGCACCTGGAAGGTGTGCTGCGGACAGGCTCGCATGGTGTCGAACACGCGGCGGATGAAATCGGCCGGCACCTTCTCGTGGAACAGGTCGCTCATCGAGTTCACGAAGATGACGCGCGGTTGCCGAATGCGCCGCGGCAGGTCCACCAGGTCGTCGTGGAGGGTCACCTTGAAGCCATTCACGTAGCGCGCGTTACCCATTGCCTGGAGCCGCTTGGCCATGCGCTCGGCGTAACAATGGCGGCAACCCTCGCTGACCTTGGTGCACCCGGTGACGGGATTCCAGGTTATCTGGGTCCACTCGATCTTGGAGTTTGTAGCCACGTCTATGCCTCACGGTTCCAGAATGTGTCTTGCGATTTTCACTGCGGTCTTTGCCCCTCTCGGATTGCTGGCCGCAAAACACAGGAGGTAGATCGGCGTATTGGTCGAGTTCCGCAGCGGCAGCGGGTTAGGCGCGACCGCTTCGAAGATCGTCTTGAGCCGGTCCAGCATGAAGCGGCCGACCGCCTCGAGCGTTGCCTCTTTCCGCCGCGTCTCCTCCGGGCCCCAAAGCGTCTGCTCCTGCTTCTTCGGGTAGAATACCTTCTCCCAGTCCTCCGTGCCGAAGATTCGCGTCAGCGCCGAGGCCCATTCCTTCGGCGGCGGCCCGGCCTTGGTCAACAGACGGTTGACCGCCACGCCCAGCGGGAACAGCAGCCACAGGTCGATGGCCTGCGTCCTCGCGAGCGCTTCGAGCGTCTGCCAATCAACCTGCATGCCGTACGGGTCGAGGAACACGACGGCCCGGTGCTTTTTCCAGTCGGTTTCCTTGCACCAGCGTTTGAGGAAAGCATTCGCCTCGCCCTGCTCGACCTGCACGCCCTTGGCCTTGTCGGGGAACCGATCACGCAGCGCCTCCAGTTCCTTGACCCGGTCCACGTCACGCTCAATGAAGATAAAGCGGTCGAACGACGGCTCAACCTCCAAGGCGATGCAAGCGCTGCCCTTCTTGAAGGATTCGGCGTCGGGGTCGGCCGCTTCACTGGACGCAGGCGCCTTCCCACCTCGCTTGGCCGAGACGACGCGGTACCCGGTGCCGGCAAAAGCATCAACGTAGTTCGTCGTGAAGTACTGCGCCTTGGGGTTCCTCGTGAAAATCGTCATGTAGGCGCAGAGGTACTTCCGCAGCCGTTCCAGCTTGTCCGTCGTCCAGTCGCCGCCGAATTCGTGCTTGCCCATGTTGGAACACCGCATCGGGTACTGCCGGAAGCAAGCTTACTTGCTAACTTATACCGAACTCTCAGCGCCGCCGCAAGCCCGTCGGCCGGCGATCTCCCCTGCCGAGCCGCGAGAACGAATCATCTCGCCAACTTTCTCGTCCGCCTACTCCACCTCGTACACCTTCAGCACTTCGTCGCCGTAGTGGTTGATGACCTTGATGGCGATCTTGCCCGTCGCGGGCTTCTCGAACGGCCGGCTGACGGTTGAGTACAGCGCCGCCCAGGCCGCTTCGTCCACCTCGGCCCGCAGCGCCCGCACCACGTCCAGCGTCTGGACGATGATCGAGCCGGGGCAGGCCCGCGAGCACAACAGCGCGAGCTTGCGCGTATGGAGCAGTGCTTCGCTGCCGATCGTGCCCAACGCTTGTTCCCGCCTCTCAACCAGCCTTCTCGTCGTCGGCGATCGCCCGCCGGCCCGCCACGTCACCCCCGCGAAAGCGGGGGTCCAGGGCCGGGGGCTGGATTCCCGCTTGCGCGGGAATGACGGGGAAGGGGGCGGGAATGACGGCATGGTACGCCGCCTCCTGGATTCCCGCTTGCGCGGGAATGACGGGACGGGAACGACGCCCCCGCACGTCACTTCCGCGAAAGCGGGGGAACCCGGGCGAGGCGCCGCCCCCGCACGTCACCGCCGCGGCGACCGCCCCGCCGTCGTCACCCCCGCGAAAGCGGGGGTCCAGCCTCACGTGATCTGCTCCCACAGGTCGCGCCACTCCGGGTTCTCCTTCTCGATCAACTGGAGCTTCCACGCCCGCTTCCACTTTTTGAGCTGCTTCTCCCGCATGATCGCCGTCGTCATGTCGTCGTGAAGTTCGTAATACACCAGCCGGTGGACGCCGTACCGCGCGGTGAAGCCGGGCCGCACGTCGTTCTTGTGTTCCCACACGCGTCGCGGCAGGTCGCTGGTGACGCCGATGTACAGGGTGCCGTTGCGCCGGCTGGCCAGGATGTAGACGGCCGGTTGCTTGGGGTACATGGGTCTGCTCCGCGCTGGATTCCCGCTTGCGCGGGAATGACGGCATGGTACGCCGCCTCCTGGATTCCCGCTTGCGCGGGAATGACGGGGAAGGGGCCGGGAATGACGGCATGGTACGCCGCCTCCTGGATTCCCGCTTGCGCGGGAATGACGGGGCGGGAATGACGCCCCCGCACGTCACCCCCGCGAAAGCGGGGGTCCAGGGCCGGGGGCTGGATTCCCGCTTGCGCGGGAATGACGGGGCGGGAATGACGCCCCCGCACGTCACCCCCGCGAAAGCGGGGGTCCAGGGCCGGGGGCTGGATTCCCGCTTGCGCGGGAATGACGGGGAAG
>Ga0209101_1001983_pt1 | contig 14214 bp, 12 predicted proteins | sample ConPoolayeCmetaG_FD_185481 | JGI IMG/M metagenome (GOLD analysis project Ga0209101, IMG submission 185481) | Hot spring microbial mat communities from California, USA to study Microbial Dark Matter (Phase II) - Cone Pool mat layer C metaG... ... | reverse complement strand
GTTTGGGCGCAATCTCCGCATGGAAGTGCGCTGCAATGAGCTGCCTGCCCTGTTGCCAGCCACTTTCTAACCTGCGGGAGGGTAGCGGGTGCTTGGCGGGGGTCTGTGACCCCCGCCAGGGCGGGTAGGGTGCCCGGCTCTTCTGCTTCGAAAGCCCGGCGAGGGCCGGCTTGTCGAAGGCGGTCATCTGGGGTATAATGGGACCAATGGCCCCGGGATGGGAAGGAGAAGCGATGCCCTTCTTGTCGTTTCGTCGTCGCCTGGCCGAGATCGGCCGGGTGCGGTGGATCATCGAGGTGCTGGTGCGAAACGGCCTGGGCTTTCTGGTGGAACAACTGGCCCTCGACCGTTTCGTGCCCCGCTTCTGGCGGCGGCGACGGCTCCACGCCGACCGGGAGGTGAGCCGGCTGACCATGCCCCAGCGGCTACGGCGCACTCTGGAAGAGCTGGGGGCGACCTACATCAAGCTGGGTCAGCTCCTCAGCGGGCGGGCCGATCTGCTGCCCCGCGAGTATATCGAAGAACTGTCCAGGTTGCTCGACGCCGCGCCACCGGTGCCGGCGACGGCCATCCGCCAGACCATTGAACAGGAGCTGGGCGCGCCGGTGGGGGAGCTGTTTGCCACCTTTGACGACACCCCCATTGCCGCCGCTTCCATCGGACAGGTGCATCGCGCCACCCTGCCTGACGGGCAGGCGGTGGTGGTCAAGGTTCAGCGGCCGGGCATCGAACAGGTGGTTGAAGCCGATCTGGACCTCTTGTTGCGCCAGGCCCGCTTTCTCGAAAAACGGTCTGAGATGATGCGCGACTATAATGTGTTGGGCATCGCCCAGGAGCTGGCTCTCTCGCTGCGGGAAGAGCTGGACTACAAGATCGAAGGCCGCAACGCCGAGCGGCTGCGGACCAACCTCCAGGGTGATGCCCGCTTTCGGATCCCTCACGTCTATTGGAACCTGACCACGCGGCGGGTCATCACCCTGGAGCGCCTCGATGGCATCCAGTTTAACGATCTGGAGCGGCTGCGGCAGGCAGGCTATGACCTGTCCTCCATCGCCCGCACCACCCTCGAGGCCTATCTCAAGCAGATCTTTGTGGACGGTTTTTACCACGCCGATCCCCACCCGGCCAACCTGATGGTCATCGGCACTCAGATCGGATTTATGGATTTCGGCACGGCAGGCTATCTCACCCCGGCTCAGAAGGACCTGTTGGGCGACCTGTTTTTGCAATTGTTGGACCAGGATGCGGGGGGCATCGCCCGCACCCTGGTCAAGATGGGGGCCACGCGGGGCCGGCCCTCCCTGGAGGCGATGGAGCGCGACCTGCAACGGCTTGTGGTGCATTACTGGGGCGTGGCGCTGGAAGAGGTCCGGCTGGGTGAGATGTTGGCCGAGATCTTTACCACGGCCTACAAGCACAAGGTCTATCTCCCCGGCGACCTGGCGCTCCTGGCCCGCACCCTTATCACCCTGGAGGGTACCGGCTTGGCCCTGGACCCCGGCTTTGTGGTGGTAGAGGCTGTGCGCCCCTTTGCCGAGCGGTTGATCCAGGAGCGGCTGTCTCCCCTCATGGCCGGGCGACGGGCGCTGCGCGCCGTGCGTCAGGCGGTGGACCTGGCTCAGGCTTTTCCCCGCCGCCTGGACGATCTGTGGGACCGGCTGGAAGAGGGAGAGCTGACCGTAGGGGTGGACCTGCGCCGCCTGGAGCTGCTCATTGCCCGGTTGAACAACATGGTCAACCGCATCGCCTTCAGCGTGGTGGTGGCGGCGCTCATCGTTGGCTCGGCGCTGATCCTGCTGGGAGGCAAAGAGTCGTGGCACCTGCCCGTGCTGGGCCTGGGCATTCCGGTGGCCCAGATCTCTTTCCTGGGGGCGGTGGCCGCCGGAGCCTGGTTGCTGATCTCGATGATCCGCTCGCGGAACCTGTGAAAAACAGAAGGCGAGGTGGATAGCTGGTTATGCCATCCCCTTGAGCAGCGGCTCCAGGCAGAACTTTTCGCCGACCTCTACGCGGGTGGCGGGCGGGACGGGCAGCGCATAGGCCCGCCAAAACAGCTCGGCCGCGCAGGAAAAGATCGCCACCCCCCCCTGGTGGCGATGGCCGTTGGTCTTGAGATACAGCCCGACGATCTCCATATCCTCTTTGATGGCCTCCTGGCATTCGGGCTGGTGGTGGCAGGCCTCCAGGTGTTTGTGCATCTCCTGCATAAAATCGGCATAGGCCGACTCGCGCCGCTGGGGGGTGTCCAGAGGCAGATAGGCGCTCACCGTGACGCGGCCATGGCTGTCAAAGGATTGCAGTATCTGTAGGTCCCGGTGCGGGATCAACCTCTCCTCCGACGTTGTCCCTGATGTCGCCCTGGAATTTGCTGGCATGGAGCTGGAGCAGGCGCTGCAAAAAGTATAGCACACGCCTTAAAGCTGTGTCAAATCGTGGAGCGGGCCTGGCACTTTCCTGCTCCGGCAAGGCCTCTCGTCCATACGCATCAAGCTAAGCGACCAAGTCGCACCTCAGGGGCCTGCGGCAGGGCATCCACCGGCGTGGATGCCTCCGTCCGCCTGCGCTTTAACTTGATGCCAATGGTCACAGACCCCCGCCGGGCAATGGAAACCATTTTTTGCCGGATGACGGGTTCCATTTGCACACCCGGCCATCTTGTGCTATAATCTTTGTGAATCAGGCAGGCATGAGCCTGGCCTCTCTGCCGATCAGAGAATCAGAGTATTGAGAAAGGATCGGGTTGTGGCGCTGACGAAAACGGAAAAGACGGAGATCATTGAGCGGTATAACATGCACCCCGGCGACACCGGTTCACCGGAGGTTCAGATTGCCCTGCTGACGACCAGGATCAACCAGCTCACAGAGCACCTGAAGCTGCACAGGAACGACGATCACTCCCGCCGCGGCCTGTACAAACTGGTCGGCCAGCGGCGCAGACACCTGGAATATCTCAAGAACAAAGACGCAGAGCGTTATCGCCGGATCGTCGAGCGACTTGGGTTGCGTCGCTAAAGAATTTGGAGGGTAACTGCGAGCAGTTGCCCTACTTCAGGGGAGGCGGGTGTCAGGAATTGGGGAGTGTGCCCTGAGCCTGGATTTGCGCCAGGACCCAGTTCCCAGTCCCTGGACCCTGCCTCCCTGCATAGATTTTGGAGGAAAAAGTGAATATTGGCAAAACGTATGTCGCCCAGGTCGGCGACAAAACCTTTACCCTGGAGACCGGCCTGTTAGCGATGCAGGCCGGCGGGGCCGTTCTGGTCCGGTTGGGCGACTCGGTCGTGTTGTGTACGGCCACAGCCTCAAAAGCGCCCAAGGAGGATACCGATTTCTTCCCCCTCACCGTGGATTTCGAGGAGCGCCTTTATGCCGCCGGACGTATCCCCGGCAGTTTCTTCCGGCGGGAAGGGCGCCCCAGCGAGTCGGCCATCCTGACGGCCCGGTTGATTGATCGCCCATTGCGCCCCCTCTTCCCCAAGGACTATCGCAATGAGGTCCAGATCATCGCCACCGCCCTGTCATCCGACTCCCAAAACTACCTGGATATCCCGGCCATCGTCGGCGCCTCGGCGGCGCTGATGATCTCCGACATCCCCTTTGAAGGGCCGATCGGCGCCTGCCGGGTGGGGTTGATCGAGGACGAGTTTGTCATCAACCCCACCGCCGAGCAGATGGAGGAAAGCCTCCTGGACCTGCGCATGGCCGGCACCGAGGATGCCATCCTGATGGTGGAAGCCGGGGCCAGGGAGGTGCACGAGGAGGTCATCCTTCAGGCCCTGCGGGTGGGGCACGAGGCGATTCAACCGCTGATCGCGGTGCAGAAGCAGATGCGCCAGGAGGTTGGCCGGCCCAAGAACCTCGACTACCCGGTCGTGACCATCGAGGAACGGGACCGGGAGCGCATTGTGCAGCGCATCGGCAGCCGGGTGGCCGAACTGGTAGCCCGGCCGATGAACAAGCAAGAGCGCGCCCAGGCGACCGAGGCGTTGGAGAACGAGATCATCGGCTCCTTTGTCGGCGATGAGACGATCAACCCCGAAGATGTCAAGGCGGTGTTCGAGGAGGTGCTCAAGGCCGAGACCCGCAGGCTGATCCTGGAAAAGGGTCAGCGGGCTGACGGCCGTCGTCCCGACGAAATCCGCCCCATCTGGAGCATGGTGGGCTTTTTGCCCCGCGCTCATGGCTCGGGCCTGTTCATGCGCGGCGAGACCCAGGTGGTGAGCATCGCCACCCTGGGCACCCCCCGTGAGAAGCAGGAATTGGACACACTGCGGCCCGAAGAGGACAAACGCTATCTGCATCACTACAACTTCCCGCCCTTTAGCACCGGGGAGACGTGGCCCATGCGCGGCCCCCGCCGCCGGGAGATCGGCCATGGGGCGCTGGCCGAGACGGCGCTGCTGGCCGTGGTGCCCCCCGAAGAGGAATTCCCCTACACCATCCGCGTTGTCTCGGAGGTGCTGTCCTCCAACGGTTCGACCTCCATGGCCTCGGTGTGCGGCAGCAGCCTGGCGCTGATGGACGCCGGGGTGCCGATCAGCAGGCCGGTGGCCGGCATCGCCATGGGGCTGATCTCGGAGGACGGCCGGTATGCGATCCTGAGCGACATTCAGGGGCTGGAAGATCACCTGGGCGACATGGACTTTAAAGTGGCGGGCACACGCCAGGGGATCACCGCCCTGCAGATGGACATCAAGATCAAGGGCTTGAGCTACGAGATTCTGTCGCAGGCCCTGGCCCAGGCGCGGACCGGTCGCCTCTATATCCTGGACAAGATGGCTGAGACGATCGAGGCTCCCCGGCCGCAGATGTCGCCATACGCGCCGCGCATCACCACCATCCACGTTGACCCCGACAAGATCGGCAAGGTCATCGGCCCCGGCGGCAAGATGATCCGCAAGATCCAGGAAGAATGTGACGTGGACATTGACATCGAGGATGACGGCACCGTGTATATCGCCGCTACCGAGGGGCCGGGGGCCGAGAAGGCCATCGAGATGATCGAAGCCCTGACCGAGGAAGCCCAGATCGGCAAAATCTATGTGGGCAAGGTGGTCCGTACCGAAAGCTACGGCGCCTTTGTGGAGATCCTGCCCGGCGTGGATGGCATGGTCCACATCTCCCAACTGGCCGACTACCGCGCCCCGTCGGTTGAAGAGGTGGTGCGCGTCGGCGACGAGATCATGGTTATGGTCATAGATATAGATGCCGAGACGGGCAAGATCCGGCTGTCGCGCCAGGCGGTGTTGGAGGGCTGGACGGTGGAGGAAGCCCGGGCGCGAGACCGCCAGGGGGCCCCGCCTGCCGCGACGCGGAACGGCCGGGGGGGGAGTGGGCCGGCACGCGGGGTGCGAATCGGAGAGCTTGCCTCCCGCAGCTCACGCCCACCACGCCGCAATCGCTGACAGCCGGCCTGCACACCTTTTTGGAAATCGCACCGGGTAGCCGAAGGCATTGCCTTCGGCTACCCGGCCGTCCGCTTGCGCGGACGGAGGCGTCCACCGGCGTGGACGCCTGGCCGCAGGCCCCTGAGGTGCGACTTGAGTCGCTTAACTTGACGCATATGGGGGTTGGGGGATGGGGTGAGGTCCTCCTTGACCGCCATTTACGTTAATGTAACATTGTCGAGATAGATACCACCAGGGACACAAGGGGATCTATGGACGATGAACTGAACCTGCCCCCTGCCAGGGAAGATGGATCGGGCCGGCGGCTGGTCTACCTGCTGCGCCAGGCGCTGGAGACGGTTCTGCCGGCCATCCTTATTGCCCTGCTGATCAACCTCTTTGTCGGCCAGGCAACCCGGGTTGAGGGCCAGAGTATGGAGCCGAACCTGCACACCGACCAGCGCCTGGTGGTCGAAAAGGTGTCGTATCGCTTTCACGGGCCACAGCGCTTTGATGTCGTGGTGCTGAGGCTGCCCAGCCAGAGCCAGGAACTGCTGATCAAGCGGGTGATCGGCCTGCCCGGTGAAACGGTGGAGATCAAGAACGGCCATGTATACATCAACGGTCAGGAACTGGAGGAGCCGTTCACCACCGGCGAGACACGGTCAGGGCGCTACACCCGCCTGACCGTGCCCCCCCTTCATGTCTTTGTCCTGGGAGACAACCGCAATCACTCCAACGATTCGCGCAGCTTTGGCCCGGTGCCGATCGGCAACATCGTCGGACGGGCCTGGTTCTCCTACTGGCCGCCGGAGGAGATCGGGCTGGTCCATTAGCCAGCGGAGGTCACAGATCATTGGCATCCAGTTAAGGCGCGGGCGATTGGAAATCGCACCGGGTAGCCGAAGGCAATTCCTTCAGCTACCCGGCCGTCTGCCTGCGCGGACGGAGGCATCCACCTGCGTGGGTGCCTGGCCGCAGGCCCCTGAGCAGGGGCCAAGCGCCGCTCTGCCCCTACTTGAGTCGCCTGGCTTGATGCGTATGAGGTCACAGACCTCTGCCGAGCGATGGGGTGCCCCACGCCCATGTTCTGCTTCGAATACACCAATGTCCACCGGTCGGTCATTGTGCCCTGGGCTTTGAGCCTTGAACATTGAAGAGGCCGAACGCCGTTTCCGGGAACTGCACAGGCAGCGCGATCGGGGAGACCTGGATGAGGCGACCTTCCGGGTCGAGGTGGCCAAACTGCTGCTGCGAGATCAGCAGGGCACTTTCTGGATGCTCGATGCCGACAGCGGCACCTGGTTCTGCAACCGGGGCGAGGGCTGGACGGCCGGCGATCCTCATGGGGAACCGGGTGTGGCGGCTGACCAGGCCCAGGGGCAGGGGCGGCGGAGGGTCTGGCTGGCGGTCGCCGGGGCTGTCCTGTTGGCCGCGCTGGGTGTGGTGACAGGATGGGGGCTCTGGTCCAGAGGCGGTCCTTTGCCAGGTCCCCCTTCGCCAGCCCCGACCGCCGACACAGGCATCCGGGTTACCATCTCCTCGCCGGCCGACGGCAGCCAGGTGGTCCCCGGCCAGGTGGTGGCCATCGAGGCCACAATTGCAAGCATCACCGATCTCCGGCCTGTGGCCCGTGTCGAGTTCTCGGTCAACGGCGAAACGGTGGCGGTTCAGGCGGTCAGGGCTCAGATCCAGCCTGGTCAGAGTTCGCTTCCCCTGTCGCAACCGTGGCGTCCTCCGGCCGTCGGCCGGTACCGGGTGGTGGTGACGGCCCTGTCCGGGGAGAGCACGCCCCTGGGGGCCGCGGCCATGACCCTCCACGCCGTGGAAAGGCCCGCCGGGGCGCAACCTGGGCCGGCCTGCACCCCTGAGGCAGCTTTTCTGGCCGACGTGACCATCGCGCCGGACACCGCCTTTCCGCCTGGAGCGCGGATGGACAAGGTGTGGCAGGTATATAACAGTGGGTCCTGTGGCTGGGGGATGGGCTACGAGTTGGTCCTGGTGGATGGCGACCCCCTGGGCGCACCGGGAGCCATCCCGGTGCCGTCCACCATGGCCGGCGAACGGGCCGACCTGGCGGTGACCCTGTGGGCCCCCGACACACCGGGCAGGTATGCCAATGCCTGGCAGTTACAGGCCCCTGATGGCCGCTTCTTTGGTCCGCGCCTGACCCTGACTGTCAGCGTCGAGGTGCAGGCGGTGGAAAACCGGCCGCCCACCTCACCGGCCAACCTGCGGGCGGCCCTCAGCGAAGGTGGCCAGGCGGTCCTGCTGACCTGGGAAGATCGATCGGACAATGAAGAGGCCTTTCGCATCTATCGCACCGATGTGGAGGCCAGCATCGGTCTGGCTCCGGCCAACGCCCGGCAATTTGTGGACCGCCGGGTCACCTGTGGGCATACCTATCGCTACGTGGTGATCGCCTTCAATGCCGCGGGTCCATCTCCCGCCAGCGAGGTGGCTCAGGTGGCTCTACCCCCTTGTCCCCCGGCCGATGCTCCCCCGACCCTGCTCCTGATGGCGGTGCCTGCGCGGCTCGTGGCCGGCCAGGTCTTGACCATTACGTTTCAGGCCGGCGATGACCTGGCTCTCGGCTTGGAGATCGCACCGGGTAGCCGAAGGCATTGCCTTCGGCTACCCGGCCGTCCGCCTGCGCGGACGGAGGCATCCACACCGGTGGACGCCTGGCCGCAGGCCCTTGAGGTGCGACTTGAGTCGCTTAACTTGATGCATATGGGGGGATGGGGTGAGGTCCACCCTGTCCTCAATTGATGTGAAGAGCCGGGAGCGATCATGGTCAAACGCTGGCAATTTTGGCTGGGGCTGGCCATCAGCGCCCTGTTCCTGTACCTGGCGCTGAAGGGGCTGGACCTGGGGCAGGTATGGCAACATATGAAACAGGCCCGCTACTGGTGGCTGCTGCCGGGTGTGGCTGTCTACTTTCTGGGGGTCTGGGTGCGGACCTGGCGCTGGCACTACATGCTTCGCGCCCTCAAGCCGGTGCCGCTCCGACGGCTGTTTCCGGTGGTGTGCATCGGCTATATGGGCAACAACCTCTATCCTGCCCGCATCGGCGAGTTGATCCGGGCCTACGTGCTCAAACGCAAAGAAGGGGTCAGCATCAGCGCCAGCCTGGCCACCATCCTGGTGGAGCGTATTTTTGACGGTGTGGTGATGCTCCTCTTTGTCTTCATCGGCCTGCCCCTGGTGCCGGCCATCCCCGACCGATGGCGCACCTTTGTCATCGGCTTCAGCCTGCTCTTTTTCGGCGCGCTGGGGGTCTTTTTCATCGTGGCTGCTTCACCCGGCCGCGTTCAGGCGCTCTACGGCCGGGCCATTGACCGGCTGGTGCCCGATCGCTTTCGCGGACCGGTGCGCGGCTTTGCCGATCGCTTCCTGGAGGGGCTTTACTTCCTGCGCAGTGGCCGCGACGTGGCCATGATCCTGGCTACCTCGTTAGGGGTCTGGCTGGCCGAGACGGGGAAATACTGGTTTGTGATGCACGCTTTTGATTTCAACGTCTCCTTCTTTGTCCTGATGCTGATGAACGGCGTGGTCAATCTGTTCACCACCGTCCCCTCGGCGCCGGGCTATGTGGGCACGTTCGACGATCCGGGGATCGAGGTCCTGAAGGCGTTCGGGGTGAACAAGGATATAGCCGGGGCCTACACGCTGGTGCTCCACGCTGCTTTGTGGTTCCCCATCACCGCCCTGGGGGCCTGGTATATGGGGCGCGAGAGCCTGTCGTGGCGTGAGTTGGGCGAAGCAGCCAGGATCAGGCAGGAAGAGGCCGGCTGAGCCGGTTTATCCGCCGGCGACCGGCAAAAAGAGGGAGAGCCGGTCGCCGTCGCGCAGGGGGGTCTCGGCTGCCCGCTCAAAGGACAGGGGCCGGGTGTTGAGAAAGAGGGTATAGAGCGCCCGATCCAGAGGGGGCCGCAGTCCCTTGCCCTTCAGCCCCGCTTCAAAGTCAGGGTAGCGCCGGCCCAGTTCGTGGAGCAGGTCGGCGACGGTCGCGCCTGCCGGCATTTCCACAACGACCTTGTTTTCGCCCACCACCTGGGAGAGCGGCGCACCCAGTTTGACGAGAATCCTCATGGCCAGGTCTCCACTGGGGCAACTGCGAGCAGTTGCCCTACATTAGGGCAGCAGGCCGCCCCGCCGTTCCACTTCGGCGCGGATGACCTGCACGCACCGGTCCAGTTCGGTGGTCACGGCCTGCGGGGTGAACACCAAGCGGTCGGACGGGCCAGGCTCGCCATCGGTCAGGTCAATGCCGAGCAGCCCGGCCCGGCAGGGGATGGCCAGAGGAACAAGATAGTCACCCCCTGTCTCCCGCAGCGGATAGGATCGCTCCGGGGCCAGGCCCTGTTCCCGCAGGGCGTGGTACAACCGGTCCACGAACTCGCCTCCCTCCATGAACAGGTCGTTCAGCTCCTGCGCCGCCTGGAAGCGGTCCCAGGTGGTGTGGATGAAGGTGATGCGCCGCCAGCGGCGGCTGACGATGGGCGGCTCACGGCGTTGCAACGGCCCCAACTGGAGTTTGTAGTAGCGTTCACCGGCGCGTGGGTGGTCAGGCTCATCGGGCAGTAGTTCGCGGCGGGTGACCAGCTCGTGACCCAGGCGGCGGGCGTAGTAATGCACCGCATATTTTTCCGCGCCAAAGGCAGCGGTGAAGTAAAAGGCCACATACTCAAAAAACACCCCCCGCGGTGCCCTCTCTTCCGGCACGCGATACCAGCCCTGATCGCGGGCGATCTCAAAATCCTTGGGGCGGGTGATCACGGCGACCAGCACTCGATCTTCAGGATACACAGCTCTGCCCTCCACTAAGCCAGGCAGCGGGTGCGAGCCCGTGGCCAAGGTCCAATTATACCATCAACCCGACAAACGGCAAGTTGCCAGGGCAAAGGGAATTCCCGGCCGGGCCGCTTTGCGCCTCCTGCCGAATGGTGGTATAATCGCCCTGTCCTTCGTCCCGATGTGGGTGGTGAATCCGGCCAGGAGAGTAGCTTGGTCAAGAAGCAGGGCGACAGGGAGCCGCTGGTAATTGAAGAGCTCACCTTCCGCTATCGTGGCCGCCCGGAACCGGCGCTGCGCGATCTCTCTCTGACGCTGGAGCGTGGTGAACTGCTCCTCGTCGCCGGAGCCAGCGGCTGTGGCAAGACCACCCTGATCCGCTGCATCAACGGCCTGATCCCCCGTAGCTACAAAGGAGAACTGACCGGTCGCATCCTCCTCTACGGCGAGGATACGGCCGGTTTTTCTCTGGCACGCATCTCCCAAATCGTCGGCACGGTGTTGCAGGACCCGGAGCGGCAGATCCTGGGGGCCCGGGTGTCGGCTGAGGTGGCCTTTGGCCTGGAAAATCTGGGCCTGTCCCGCGCTGAGATCCGGCAGCGCCTGGAGGAGGCGCTTGACCATTTGGGCATCTCCCATCTGCGGGAGCGTGAAACCTTCCTGCTCTCCGGCGGCGAAAAGCAAAAAGTCGCCCTGGCTGGTGTGCTGGCCATGCGCCCCAGCATCCTGTTGCTCGACGAACCGCTGGCCAGCCTGGACCCGGCCAGCGCCCAGGAGGCCCTGGCCCTGCTTCGCCGCCTGGTTGACGAGGGGATCAGCCTGGTGCTGGTTGAGCATCGCGTCGAAGATGCCCTGAGCATCCGGCCGGACCGGGTGCTGTACATGCAGAATGGGCAGATCAGCTACCTTGGCCCGCCGGACGGCCTGATGGAGGTGGTGGACTATCGGGAGGTCAAGCTGCCGGCCCCGGTCGTCATCCAGCGGGCAGCCGGCGAGCCTCCCCCCACTTTTCGGCCGGCCATCCGGCCCAACGGCCGTGAACCGCTGGTGACCTTTGAGCGGGTGTCCTTTGCCTACACTGCCGACGGGCCGGAGGTCATCCACGACATCAACCTCACGATCCGGCGGGGCGACGTCATCGCCCTCCTGGGGCCCAACGGCGCAGGCAAGACCACGCTGGTCAAACATGCCATCGGCCTGCTGAAGCCGCGCCGGGGCACGGTGAGGGTCGAGGGGCGCGATACCCGAACGTTGAGTGTGGCCCAGATCGCCCACACCCTGGGCTATGTCTTTCAAAGCCCCAGCCACATGCTCTTTGCCCCCAGTGTGCAGGAAGAGCTGGCCTTTGGCCCCAAAAACCTGGGCTTTGACCGGGAGGCGGTCGCTGCCGGCGTGGCGCGGGCGGTGGAGATCGTGAACTTGAGAGGGCTGGAGGACTATCCGCCACTGGCCCTGTCCTTCGGCCAGCAGAAGCGGGTCAGCATTGCTGCCATCCTGGCCATGCGTTCCAAAATCCTGGTGATGGACGAGCCGACGGCCGGCCAGGATTACGCCAACTACCGGGCCTTCATGGATTCCATCCTGCAAATGCCCGACTTTCAGGCCATCCTGTTCATCACTCATGACCTCGACCTGGCCATCTGTTATGCCAACCGGGTGCTCCTGATGCACGATGGATGTATCGTCGGGGATGGCTCGCCGGCGGAGGTCCTGTCTGATGCCGACCGGCTGCGCCGCTGCCGCCTGGTGCCGACCTCGTTGCTGGCGGCCAATGTGGCCTCTCTGCCCCGGACGGGACGTTTTATGTCCGCCGAGGCGTTGGCTCACTTCGGAGCCGCACGGTAGAAAGGGGGTGGTGATCGCTCAACGATCCTGCTGGTCGGTTTTTGTCAGGCCCAAAATCATCTCCAAGGAGGAATTGAGATGGACCGCAGATTGATTTCCGTCGTCGGTGCTCTCGTCGCCGTCCTGGTCTTCTTCCTGCTGATCGTGTGGATCGGCGGCGCGATCAACGACAGTCTGAAATTGGACGAGACGGCCCTGCTGCGCTTCCTGTTTGTGATCATCGGGCTGCTCATCGTCTTTGGCGTCTATTGGTTCACCCGCAGCAGTGGGGTGTGGGAGGTCGGCACCCGGCAGGTGGTCTACATGGCCATTGGGGCGGCGCTTTATGCCGTGTTCTCCTACCTGTTCAACGGCACCGTCTTTGCCGTGCCGTCGGTCAGCCAGGTTGCCCTGCGGCCGGCCATCGCCATTCCCATGTTCTTCGGCTACGCCTTTGGGCCGGCCGTTGGCTTTTTCACCGGCGCGGTGGGCAACATGTTCGGCGACGCGCTGACCGGTTTTGGCCTGTCGCCGCAGTGGAGTGTGGGCAATGGCCTGGTGGGCATGATCGCCGGCATGGCCCAACTGTTCCCCAACAAGAAAAAGGGGATCAATGTCGTGCTCATCGTCAGCGCCGTGCTGGCCGCCATCGGCGTCCTCTTTTACGCCCTGAACACCGGCCAGGCCAATATGATGTTCTTTGACCCGGATCAGGGCATCTTTGGCGATGCGACGATCACCTGGTTTGCCGGCCTGTCGGTGTTGATCGGCTTTGTCCTGGTGCTGATCGTGCGCTTTGCCTTTGGTCAGAATATAGATGTGGCCTCGGCGGTGACATGGAGCATGTTGGGCAACCTGTTGGGCATCGGCTTTGCCGCCATCTCGGATATCTGGATCAACGGATTTCCCCTGGCGGTGGCCATCGTCGGCGAGTTTTTGCCGGCTGCCGGCCCCAACCTGATCTTTGCCGCCATCCTGGTGCCGATCCTGGTGGCTGCCTATGCTGCCGTGCAACGGCAGACGGGGCGGTAGATAGAGGGCAGGGCCATGCTGGTCACCTGGCGCTATCGGCCGCGCAGGTCTCTGATCCAGAGCTTTGACCCACGCGCCTGGCTCATCTTTTTCTTCTGTTTCATGGCTTCCTCGCTCATGTTCTGGGACCTGCGCTTTCTCTTGCCGCTGCTGCTTATCGCCCTGGTGACCATCCTGACCTCAGGCATTACCTGGCGGGAGAGCCGCCGCGCCTGGCTGTTCATCGGCGGGTTTGTCCTCTTTTTCGCCCTGCTGACCTTCCTCACCGGGCGCGGCGGCGTCGAGCACTATGCCCAGGAGCACCTCATCACCACTCTGCGCGCGCCGTTCACCCTCCTGGGCTGGCGGCCCCGGGTTGACGTCACGGTGGAACGGACGATGTTCGCCTGTAGCCAGCTTGTGCGGGTGTTCAGCGTCGCCAGCATGACCATCCTGATCCCCTATTCCCTGGACCCAACCCTGTACGGCATCACCTTCCGCGGCCTGGGCCTGCCGGACAAGATCGCCTATGCCATGGAATTGACGATGCGTTTTATCCCCACCTATGCCCGTGACTTTCAGTTAACGCTGGATGCGCAACGCGCCCGTGGTTATGAGCTGGAAAAGCTGCGAGGGGGGCTGTTTGCTCAGGTGCGCAAGCTGGCGCCGCTGATCGTGCCGGTCACCATCCACGCCATCGCTGCCAGCGAGGACATTATTGATGCCATGGACCTGCGTGCTTTTGGCGTTGGTCCGCGCACCTGGCTGCAACAACTGCGCTACCGGCGGCGCGACCGGGTGTTAATCGTCCTGGCTGTGATGCTGGTCGTCGCCTCGGCAGCCCTGTCCCTGGTGGGCTACAGCCGGCTGTGGGTACCTGCCTGGGCGCTGGCCTGGGCCGGCGGCTGATCACGAAAGCCATCCGCACTGTGGAAGTCAGCCTGTAGGGCCTGCGGCCAATGGTCGGCCTGCGCCGACCCGGCGCGAAGCGCCCGAGGAGGCCGATTTCAATCGGGCAGCATCCGGCGCGTAACAAAGTGTCAACCAATTATGAATCATCCGCCGTTGGTCTGCCTTTTTGGGGATGGTTCACAACAGGTTGACCCCTGATGGGACACGGATAGTACAGATGGGACGGATGGACACCGATTTTCCCTTCGATCACAGGAGGTACGCCGTTGACCCGGCAGGCTGACCA
>Ga0209101_1001982_pt1 | contig 14214 bp, 18 predicted proteins | sample ConPoolayeCmetaG_FD_185481 | JGI IMG/M metagenome (GOLD analysis project Ga0209101, IMG submission 185481) | Hot spring microbial mat communities from California, USA to study Microbial Dark Matter (Phase II) - Cone Pool mat layer C metaG... ... | reverse complement strand
CGATTGCTCGGATACGGTTTTTTCTTGATAGTCTTTTTTCTTCTTCTTTTTCCCATAAAGGCTTTAGTCTTGAGGATAAAACTTGAAACTGAAAAATATTAAGACCAGTGAATCTTAAAAGTTTTGCTGGGTTGTTAAAGAGCTTTTGATAGGTTATCATATAATAATAACCTATCATAAATTGGGTATAATGTTTAATTACGCAATAGATCTATTAAAAAGTATAACCGAAGCAAGAATATTAGATAAAGTTAATAATGAAGAAATAATTCTTCAAGCGAAAATATCAAATGAAATCAAAAACGTATTAAACACTATTGGTGTGTCGTACTAATTTGCAGAAGTCGGGAAGAATTACAGGTGGTTAATCTTTTATTTATGTTTCTTCCCAATAACCAATACTCAAAATCATAATTTTGGTTTTATCTGCCTTCTTTTTATTTTATTTATCGAGTACATTATTCTTTTGTGAAGGTCAATATTTTTAATCCGGGCAAAACGGAGAATGGCAACTAAAATATCACCTAATTCCTGATCATATCTTTCATCTTTTTGCGCGGCAATATTTAAGGGCTTTTTCCCATGAGCGGCTAAATACGCCCGCGCCATCTCACCAATCTCCTCAACTAAAGATAAAATAAGAATTGAACCAAACTCTTTTGACTCTTTCCATTGACGATCGATATTTTCAAGTTTTTTGTAATAATAGCCAAAAAGGGAGCGAATTTTTCGAGCTTTTTTGGGAATTATGTTTTTCATTGTTTTATACTTTTTTAAAATTTATATTTCTGATATTGCTTTCTAACTCAGAGATTATGAAATGAGTTCAGGATGACAAAAAAATAAAATAAACTCACCATAGACAACAAATATAATTCTATCAAATTCCAATTGACAAAAGAAAAAATATTTGTTTTAATTAAACTATTACTAATTTTATAATAGTTAACTTATGAAAGTCAATAAAATTTTTCCAAAAACATTTTCATCAAAAATTTTTGAAATGAAAGAGATTTCGAAAAAAACTGTTGAAGAGCATTTGAAACTTTATCAAGGTTATGTTAATAAATACAATGAAATTCAAGAAAAATTAGCCGCTTTGACTGAGGATGATTTTTCAAAAGCTAATCAAGTTTACTCGATGATTCGCGAGCTTAAAACTGAGCTTTCTTTTGCTTGGGGAGGTGTGGTCAATCATGAAATTTATTTTTCTCATTTAGGTGGAAGCGGCGGGAAACCCAGCGATGATTTATTAAAACAAATTGAAAAAGATTTTGGTTCACTTGAAAACTATAAAAAAGACATAAAAGCAACCGGTATGGCCGCTCGCGGTTGGGTGTGGACGGCTTGGAATGAAAAAGAAGGGCGACTTTTTAATTATTTAGGTGATGCTCAAAATACTTTTCTGGTTTGGTATGCGACACCAATTTTAGCGCTTGATACTTATGAACATGCTTATTTTATCGATTATGGAGTTAATCGTGCTTCATATATCGATGCTTTTTTTGACAATTTAGATTGGGTGATAGTTGAAAAAAACTTTAATCGGGTAGTTAATTGCGATAACTATTGTTGTTAAAAAAAACCCTTGTCTTTCCTTCATTTTTTTGTTATATTCTTTATTCATAAAAACTTATGATTATTTTTTCTTCTGTTTCTAAAATTTTTGGTCAAAAAAAAGCAGTTGATAAGATTTCTTTTAAAACCAAAGAGGGAGAAATTATTGGTTTTGTTGGACCAAATGGGGCAGGGAAGACAACAACGATGCGGTTAATCTTAGGTTATTTAAAACCAACCGCCGGTGAAATATTAATTGACAATTTAAATCCAATCGAGAACCGAACAGCAGTTTTAAAAAAGATTGGTTATCTGCCGGAAAATAATCCTTTATATCCAGAGATGAAGGTAAAAGAGTATTTGGAATTTATTGCTGAAGTAAAAAAAGATTCTCAGTGGCAAAACGTAGTTGAAAACACCGGCTTAGCAGAGGTTTTGAATCAAAAGATTGAAGAGCTATCACGTGGATTTAAACAACGGGTTGGTTTAGCGGCGGCTTTGATCGGTAATCCAAAAATTTTAGTATTAGATGAGCCGACCTCGGGACTCGATCCCTTAGAACAAGAAAAAATTCGTGATCTAATCAAAAAGTTAGCCAAAAAAAAGACGATTATTTTTTCCACCCATATTCTTTCCGAGGTAGAAGATGTGGCTAATCGATTGATTATTATTCATCAGGGAAAGATAGTTTATGATGGAAAAAAACCAAAAGGAAAAGGTAAAGTTGAGAAACTATTTAAATTAAAAATTAAAAATGAAACTGCGTAAACGTGGTAAAAAATAAAAGGTAAAAATATGAAAACACTTTTTAAAAAAGAAATAAACTATTATTTAAACAATCCTTTGGGTTATATCATTGTTATTTTATTTGCCGTTTTTATTAACTTTTGGGTGGTAAAAGATGTTTTTGTTTCTTCTGTGGCTTCGATTAAACCGTTCTTTAATCTTTTACCTTGGTTTTTAATGATTTTTATTCCGGCTTTATCGATGCGAATTTTTGCCGAAGAGAAAAAAGTTAATACGATTGAAGTTTTATTAACTCTTCCCCTTAACGAAGTAACAATTTTTTTGGCAAAGTTTTTAGCTCTTTTTATCTTAGTTTGTTTAGGACTTGTCCTTACTTTTGGTTTACCGCTGTTTTTGGCTTTTTTTTCTCATCTGTCTTTAGTTGAGGTGATTGTTGGTTATTTAGGCGCTTTAATTTTATCAGCAGTTTTTATTTCTTTATCAATATTTTTATCCAACAAAACAAAAAACCAAGTAGTTGCTTTTTTACTAGCTCTGATAGTTAATTTTATTTTGTTAGTCTTAACCACTGATTTTCTTGCCTCAATTATGCCAAAAATTGTTCTTGATCTATTTAATCTTTATAGCCCGATTAATCATTATCAAAACTTTATCAAAGGATTGGTTGATCTTCGTTCACTATTTTATTTTCTTAGTTTTTTTCTGGTGTTTTTCTTATTAACCGTTATTGATTTAAAAAGAAGAAAATAAGATGAAAAAGATAATAAAAAAGATAAAATTGGTCAACTTAAGTTTATCGCTTATTTTAATAGTTTTTTTATTAGGTAATTACTTTATTAATTTCTTACCTTGGCGGATTGATTTAAGCACCAATAAGGCTTATAGTCTATCAAAATCAACAAAAAAGGTTTTAAAAGGACTAAAAAAACCGGTTGAGATTAAGTTTTTTATTTCCTCTGATCTACCAACAAGATTAATTCCCTTAAAAAATGATGTGGTTGACTTTTTAAAAGAGTATCAAAAAACGTCGGCAAAGGTTTCCTTAAAAATTTTAGATCCGAAAAAAGACAGTAAGGCTTTAGAAGAGGTTCGAAATGAAGGAATTCCAGAACTGCAGTTTTCTCAGTTGGAACAGGATAAGTATGAGGTAAAAGCCGTTTACTTTGGGATGTTGATTAAAACAAAGGAAAAAAAGGAAATCATTCCTCAGGTGTCTGATGTTGAGAGTTTAGAATATAACTTAACCACGGCAATTTATAAAATAACCAGAGAGCGGTTGGAGAAAATTGCCATTGTTGGCAAAAAAGATGAGTTTTATCAAGAAAATGACGATCTTTCTATTTTTAAAAAAGTTTTGCGGCAACAGTATCAACTTGATTTTATTAATATTGATAAAGACTCAACCATTGAAAAAATTAATAAAGATTATAAAACAATGATTATTTTTGATACTTTGGAAAAGAACTATCAGGAAGAAGAAATTGGTAAGATTAAGGATTATCTCGACCACGGCGGCAAAACAGTTTTTTTTATTGATGGTGTTTGGGTGGGAGAGAGTTTGTATACTACTCAAGCCAATCACAATCTATTTCAACTTTTAAAAGATTGGCGGTTGAAACTGGCTCAAAATCTGATTCTTTCTTCGTCGGCGGAAATGGTTAACTTTGGTAATCAAAACTTTCAATTTATCACCCTTTATCCTTACTGGATTCGAACTAATAATTTTAATAGCAAAGAGTCTTTAGTACAAAACCTAACTCAACTAACCTTTCCTTGGGTTTCTTCCGTCGATGTGGGTCGAGATAGTAATTTGGAAACAAAGATAATTGTTAAATCAACTAAAAATTCATGGGAGGAGAAGATTTCAACCGAGAGTGCTTTTTTTGCCGACCCAAATAATATTGTTAGACCACAACCTAATCAATTAAAAGAATTTAATCTGATAGCTTTAGCAAGAAATAAAAAAAATCAAGGGGCAATCCTATTAATTCCTTGTTCAAGATTTATCTTAGATCGTTATCTTTCCCGTTCTTCTGATAATCTTAAATTTATTTTAAACGTTCTCAATGAGTTTGCTTCACAAGGAGCTTTATCCGGAATCCATCAACGGATGGTTTATTTTTATCCATTGCCGGAATTTAATGAATCAACTAAAGATGTCGTTAAGTATTTCCTTATTCTTCTTTTGCCAGTTTTATTTGGTTTTTATGGTTTGGTTCGAATATTTAAAAGAAGATGATCTTTATTGGTGAAAGTATTTTTTTAACGCCAGATTAATTCCCATAAAACCAATTTTATTCCAAGGGATGCTTTCCTTTTTAAAGAATTTAATTTCAGAAACATCATCGGCTGGTTTTAAAACTTCATTTTCTATCTGATAAATAAAGGTGAAACAGATGGTTTTTTGATTAATTTTGTTGTAAAGATATTTGTCAACAGTGCTGGTTAGATATTTTAATTTTTTGGTGTTAATATCAATATTTAGTTCCTCCTTAATTTCTCTTTTTATCGACTGTTCAACGGTTTCATTCTGATTAATAAAACCACCGGGTAGATCCCAAAAGTTTTTTTTCGGTGGGTATTTTCTTTTAACCAGGATGATTTCGTGGCTTTTGTTGTATAAGATTAAAGCGTTAGTTGGAAAAGGATTAAGGTAAAAATAAAATTCACAGTTAGGGCAAAAAAAATGATCGGTTTTTTTAAGTTTTGATTTACAGTTAGGGCAGTATTTAAAAAAGTCAGCTAATTTCATAGGTTTATTATATAATTTTTTCATATGGTAAGAACCCGAATTGCACCATCACCAACTGGAGAGGATCTTCATGTTGGTTCAATTGCAACTGCTTTGGTTAATTATGCTTTTGCTAAAAAAAATAAAGGTCAGTTTATTGTTAGGATTGAGGATACTGACAGAACTCGTTTAGTTGAAGGAGCCGAAGAAAGGATTTTACAAACTTTAGAAAAAGTTGGCATTGTCCCAGATGAGTCGCCAAAGATTAACGGTCCTTATAGTCCTTATCGTCAGTCTGATCGAATTGAACTTTATCAAAAGTATGCTCATCAATTGGTTGAGACAGGAGCGGCTTATTACTGTACTTGTTCAAGAGAGAGATTAGAAAGCTTAAGAAAAGAACAGATTGCCCAAAAAAAACCACCTCGTTATGATCGATTTTGTCGAGATAAAAATTTAAAGTTAACTGATGTAAAAAATAAATCCTATGTTGTTCGTTTAAAAATTCCAGATAATAAAATTATTGTTGTTGATGATTTAATAAGGGGTAAAGTCTCATTTAATACCAAAGATATTGATGATCAAATTTTACTTAAATCTGATGGTTATCCTACTTATCATTTAGCTGTTGTTGTTGATGATTATCTAATGAAAATTTCTCATGTTATAAGAGCCGAGGAGTGGCTTCCATCAACACCAAAACATATTCTTTTGTATCAGGCATTTGGTTGGGATTTGCCTTATTTTGCTCATTTGCCTCTTCTTAGAAATCCTGATCGATCAAAACTTTCCAAAAGAAAAAATCCAGTTTGGGCTTCTTGGTATTTAGAGCAGGGAATATTGCCTAAGGTTTTGGTTAATTATTTAGCTTTGATGGGCTGGAGTCATCCACAAGAAAAGGAAGTTTTTGATCTTAAAGAATATATTAATGTTTTTGATTTAAAAGATATTCAAAAAACTGCACCGATTTTTGATCCAGTAAAACTTGAGTGGCTTAATGGTGAGTACATAAGAAAAACTCAAAACTCAAAACTCAAAGCTCAAATCTTAGAATTTTACAGGAAAAAAAATATTAACTTAAATGAGGTTCTTATTGAAAAAACTATTCCTTTAATTAAAGAAAGAATAAAGAAGTTGGCCGACTATTGGGATTATTGCCAGTTTTTTTTTGAAAGACCAAAAAGACAGTCTTTATTAAAAGACCGTTTTTATATAAAGGATGTTTATAATCAATTAGAAAAAATTTCTGATTGGAAGGCAAATATCATTGGTGAGGTAATGCAAAATTTAGTAAAAAAACTAAATATAAAAGCCGGAGATTTTTTTATGGTTTTGCGTCTTGCTATTACCGGCAAAAAAATCTCTCCGCCATTAAATGAAAGTATGGAAATTTTAGGGAAAGAGGAGTGTTTGAGGAGGGTTAAATCCGTTTAATTTAAACCAGTGAAAAAAACCTCATTATAATTAGGTTTTAAAAATAAAAATTTATATCGTTTTGGTTTATCTTTAAGAAGTTTAAAAGAAGGAGAATTTTTATAATTAAATCTAAATGATTTATTTTTTATTTTTCCAGCATTAATTATTTTATCTCCATAAATTTTTTTTAAGAAACCATTAGGTATGCTTATTAAAATAATTGCCAGAATCTCAAAATTTTTTGTCTCATCATAAATAATATTAAGAATATAAGTTAAACAAATTTTTTTAACACTCTCTTTTGTTTCTTCCTTTACTGAATAAAAAAACGGAAGTTTGCCATTAAAATTTTTTGAATAATAACTTGTTTGATTTTCGCTTACTGGTACCTTTCCTTTATAATCAGAATTATTTTTTAGTTTGGCAGTTTTTATATCTATATGAACAAAAGCATCGTAAGTTTCAAACATTAAATCAGCTCCAATTGGAGAAGAATTTGGTTTACCGAATTGATTCAGTAACCAAAAATACACTCTTTCTGCCCCTCGAGCAAAATCAGAATTTTGTCTTTTTTTATCACTTCTTTTAAATACATCAATCCAATCGTTTTTTATTTTATCTTTAGAATTTAGGGCATCAACCATTTTAGAAAGGTCTTGTTTTAATGTAAAAATCAATTGATTGAAATAATGAAGTTCTTTTTGTTCAATTTCTTTTTGGTCATTCATATGATTATATTTTTATTAATTTAATCTTACCACATCTTTTTTCAATTATTTTAGAATACTCTTCTTTAATATCAATTAGAATTGATTTTCTATTTAATTGTTGAGCCACATAGCCTGTTGTTCCACTGCCAGCAAAGGGATCTAAAACAATTCCATTTTCAGGACAACAAGCCTGAATTATTTTTTTTGGTAGCTCTTCAGGAAAAACAGCAAAATGAGCTTCTTTTAGTTTTGCTGGGGCAATATTCCAAACATTTCCAGGATTTTTTCCTTTCGGATGATATTTTACTGTCTGTAAAACATAATGTTGTTCAGTCATTATCTTGTCATATTTATCATCGAATAACAGTATTTTTTTTAAGGTTATCCAGTCTTCAGGCGACGGTAGACTTCTTCCATTATCTAATCTAAACCAATGACCGGCGGTATCTTTCTTATTAAGTAATTGGTCAATTTTTTTAGCGGAAATACCTCTTAAATTTCTCCAATATCTTAAATAATTAATTATTTCTATTTCTAACTTTTTATCTATTTTAAATTTTCTTTGTTTTGAATAATACTCGCCATATAAAATTTTTCTTGCTCCAGGTGATGCTCCACGATTTATTTCATTACCAATAAATTTACTTGTAGAATTATGATTTTTTTGCAATATTAATTTATCCTTTATTTTTAAATAATCTTCTTCAGATAAAGTTAGAGGCAGATCATTTTTATAAGTTGTTTTATGGGGTAATCTAATATCATCAAGATTAAAATAATAATCATAGTTATAATATTTCCCACTATCTTTAACAAAAAAAATAATTGGCTCCCAAACATCATTGAATCTATCTTTAATCGAGGTAGGCATAGGATTAGGACTTTTGTGCCAAACAATAATATTTCTGACAAGCCAACCATTTTTTTGCATTTCAATAGCTAATCTAAATGGTATTAATTGTTGATTTTTATTAATATACTTATCTCCAATATTTAAAAAATAAGACCCACTATCTTTTAATACCCGTTTTAACTCATAAGCCACCATTAACATTTTTTCAATATATTCTTCAACGGTTTTTTCTTGTCCGATTTCATTAGGAGCACCATAATTTCTTTGTTGATAATAAGGAGGTGATGTTATTATTAAATCTATACTTTTATTAGGAATTTTTTTTAGAGTATCTATAACATCACCTATTAAAACTAAAGGTGTTAAATTTTCTGGAAGAGGCACTAATAAAGGTGAAGTAGAGCTTATTTTATTAGTAATTTTTTCAAAATTATTTTTTTCATTAGATTCAATTTTTCTTATCACACTAATTACCTTACCCCTTATTTCAATATCATCAACAAAAATTGGTAAGAGAGATTGATTGGCTGGTTGAAGTCTGATTTTATTTTTTTCTCGATAAATTTTTTTCAAAGTAGCCTCATTTTGATTAATTATTGCCACGATTGTATCACCATCTTCGGCAGTTTCCTGTTTTTTGATAATAACAGTATCACCGTCAAAAATTCCTTCATCAATCATACTATTTCCCTTAACTTTTAAAGCAAAAATATTTTCAGCACGGGGAATTAATTGTCTGCTCACTTCTATTGTTTCTGGATTTTCAATGGCTTCAATTGGTTGACCAGCTGAGATGTATCCTAAAAGTGGAATTTCTACAATCTCAGGAGTTTTTTTTAATGGAGAAAAACTTCTTGGTTGATGATCTTCCTTTTTTAAGTAGCCTTTTCTTTTTAATGTTTCAACGTACTGATGAACTGTTGAGACTGCTTTTAATTTAAAATGTTTAGCAATTTCCTCAAGGGAAGGAGCGTAATCATTTTTTTTAGTAAAAGATTTAATAAAATTTAGAATACGTTTTTGTTTAGGAGTAAGAGATTGGTTAATTCTCATATATAATAATGATATACCGAAAAAAATACGAAAGTCAATAGTTTTATATTTTTATTTGAAAACTTTTTCCAGCGCTTCTTCGGTGCCAAAGGCTAAGTTTTTGGGAAGATTCTTGGGAGAAAACCAGGCGATCTTAGTAAATTTCTCTGGCTCTAAAATCTTTGGCTTTCCATTTTTAATTCGACAAAGATAAAAAGGCACTAACCAGTGTTGATTTTCTTTTTTTAAAATATCATCTAAACAAAAAACCTGTTTTATAATTCTTACTTCAATTCCCAACTCTTCTTTTAACTCTTTTTTTAATGATTCCTTTGCTTTTTCACCGTATTCTATTGCACCGCCGGGCAGTTTCCAAAGTCCGCGTTCATTTTTTGCTTTTGGACCGCGCAGTTGTAAAAGCACCTCGTTTTTTTCATTTAAAATAATGGCCGCCACCCCAACCCCAATATAATCAACCGATGGCGTTCCAAATCGTAAAACTCTTTTTCTTTGTTGGTGTTCTTTTAAAAAGTTTTTCAAACTAAGCCACAACGGTTTTGGTGGATTATCAACCGGATAAAAATCCCAACCGTAACATTTTTGCGGCTCTAAATTTTTTGGTTTTTGGTTTTCGTTTTTTAATCTGGCTTGATAGTAAAAAGTAATATGATGGGGTTCCTCAAAGTTTTCCTCAATCCATAAAAATTTTTCCGGGATGATATCAAGACCAGTTTCTTCTTTAACTTCGCGGATTAAAGCTTTGTAAATTTTTTCCCCTGTTTTAATATGACCACCAGGAAGATAAAAATGATTATGGCCGGCAACGTTTTTTCTTTTTCCCAAAAGAAGATATTGCTTTCCATTTATGTTTTTAAATATTACAGCATTGACCGCGACATAAGGTCGGTTTTCGTTTTCTTTATCAAAAATAATTTTTTTCATTGTAAAATTATAACAAATAAGCAAATGACAAAAATAATTTTGGTGAAAGGCGATATTACACAACAAAAGGTTGAGGCGATTGTTAACGCGGCCAATAAAACACTTTTAGGTGGTGGTGGAGTTGATGGGGCAATTCATTACGCAGCCGGGCCAAAACTTTTAGAAGAGTGCAAAAAATTAAATGGTTGTAATACTGGTGAAGCAAAGATTACTAAAGGATATAATCTACCGGCAAAGTTTGTTATTCATACCGTTGGTCCAATTTATGGAAAAGAAAATGGAAAAGAAAAAAAACTTTTGTCATCTTGCTATAAAAATTGTTTAATTTTAGCTAAAAAGCATAAAATCAAAACTATTGCTTTTCCGGCAATTTCAACTGGTGTCTATGATTATCCTAAAAAAGAAGCAGCTGAAATTGCGATTGCTACTATAAAAAATTTTGTTAAAAACGATAATTAGTTTGATGAGATTCGTTTGGTTGTTTTTTCCGATGAGAGTTTTGAGATTTATAAAACTACTTTATCTTAATTATTTCTGCCGAATTACTTTTTGAATTATAAAGAGCAATAGTTTGATTTTTAGTGATTCTTCCCTGACAATAACCAGCGGCTGATCCAGGATTGACATGGAGAGTTTTTTCAATTTTTTCAATTAATACTTGATGGGTATGGCCGGTGAAAACAACATCATATAAACTTGATTCAATTAAAGATTTGGTTATTATTTTATTGGATCCATGATAAACAATAATCTTTTTTTGATCAATCTCTAATTCAAAGGCTTCTTTATAAAAATCAATTAGCCAGTTTTCTTTTTCCTTTCTTTGAAAAAAACAAAAATGATCACCTTCGTTATTGCCAAAGACCGATTTAATTGGAATAGTTAATTTAGGTTTTAATGAATAAATAAATTGCGGAACAAAAGGAGAGACCCAATCGCCGCAATGAATAATTAGATCAACTTTTTCTTTTTGAAAAATTTTAATTGCTTTTTCAACACCAATAAGATAATCATGGGTATCAGAGATAATACCAATTTTCATACTAGAAAAATTATATAGTATTTTTTACTTTTTTTTATTTATAAATTTAAGAAATTAATACCTTCGATTTTAATAAAATCTTTTTTATTTAAGGTCAACAACTGACTGTTGTTAATAATTGTGGTTGCGGCAATTGCCGCATCGGCAAATTCTATCGGACCAGAATCGCGAGCGATTTTTCCAGACAACTCAGCTACTTCACTAGAATAGGGAAGAATTTGAAAAAGAGATAATATTTCCAAAAGCGCTTTTTCTTTTTGGGGATCAAGGGTGCTTTTTCCCTCAAACAACTCTTGAATAGTAATTACTGAAATTGCCAACTCGTCTTTTAGATATTGTTGAAACATTTTTATTAATAAAGAATCTTTTTTATTCTTTTTTCTTAAATGATCGATAATGATATTAGTATCAATAATTACCATATTTTTTTTCTTTTTTTTGAAGCATTTAATTCGATTTTTTTTCTTCTTTTTTTTGTATCCTCCCAGTTATCATCAGCCCAACTACCCTGGTTCTTTCTTAAAATCTTTAGATAAATTTCTTTTTCTATTTTTGTTTTTAATTTCGGTTGAATATCAACAGGGTAAACAAAAAAACCATTATCCTTAACTACTATATTTAAAGGAGTGTTTTCATCAATCGATAATTTTTCCCTGATCGACTTTGGGATAACAATCTGGCCTTTTTGATTTGGTTTACTAATAATTCCTATTTTCATACAAGTATGATTTTATTACTTATTAACAAAGAAGTCAAGAAGATAAAAATTCTTAAAATTTTAAAACAGCACTATTTTTTACTGTTAGAAAACCCCTTGACAAACAAAACCGTATATTGTATTGTATAGTTATTTACATAAAATAAAATATGAAGACGATTAAGATTGTTGAATTTGATTGGGATCGGGGAAATAGAGATAAAAATTATCAAAAGCATAAGGTAAGTTTTAAAGAGGCAGAAGATGTATTTTTTAATCGACCATTAAAAGTCTTTAAAGATAAAAAACATTCACAAGTTGAAGAAAGATTTATTGCTTTAGGAAAAAGCGATAGCGGGCGAAAACTTTTTATTACCTTTACCATAAGAAGAAACAAGTTAAGAGTTATTTCGGCGCGTGACCAAAGCCGAAAAGAAAGAAAAATCTATGAAAAAAAACAAACTTATTCCTAAATTTAAAAATGAAGATGAGGAAAGAGAGTTTTGGGCAAAAAATGATTTTTCTGATTTTATTGATCAATTTGAGGAAGTTAACTTAGATTTAAGTGATCTTAAACCATCAACAAGAACGGTTACTTTTCGTTTGCCTGAAGGTTTATATCAAGCGCTTAAAATATTAGCTAACAAAAAAGATGTTCCTTATCAGTCATTAATGAAGATTTTTCTGGCGGAAAAAATTAAACAAGAAATGGCCGCAGTTAAATAAAATTTATCGATAAACCAGTCTTCCCTCAACCTCACTTTTTGAATTAGGATGGTTTCTAAAATACTCTTCTAAAATCTGTTGGGCTGAGGTAGTGATTACTTTTGATGGACCGGTTGATAATAATTCTTTTTCACTAAGATTTAAATACGCCTGACAATTACCAAAATGATAGTTTTGCATACACAAAGTATATTTTTTATTATCCAAAACCGACTTACCATCAATTGTTAAAAGTTCAAGATAATGTTTTTTATCGTTATAAACCGCTTTAACCTTTCCATTAACCTGATAACACTCACCCTCGCCGGTTCGATTTTCCGGCCTCATAATAAAAGAAAAAATTTTTTTCAAATGTGCTCCTTTAACAGTAAATCGGGTTAAGGTATTATCATAAGGAAAACAAGCCAAAAAATCTTTTAAGGTGACCGTCGGACCTAATTTTTTTACCCGAATTGAACCTGAGCCAACCAACATCACATCACACTCAGATCTTTGAGCAAAAGCGTCGGCAATATAATTACCCAAAGAGGTTTCAATTTCTCGAGCGGGGTGAGTCAGTTCAATTGCTAATTTTCCAATTAACGCGCCATATTTTCGATCAACTTCACTTTTGAAGGAGTTAATATACTCTTCTAATTTTTTGTCTTTAGGAGTAATTTTGTCGTTTATTGGGATAAGCTGCCAGCGGTAATCAACAATTGAGTTAGTATCATCATCAACAACAATATCAAAACGGCCGATTTGATCGGTACCAACTCCAGCCTGAGCAATTAAAATATTGTTAACTTTAGCTGGTTTATCAAGAATCGTGTGTGAATGACCGCCAATAATTATATCAACGCCCCACTCAGGTTTAAGAAGTTTTGCCAGTTGTAAATCTGATTCATAACCAATATGGGTTAAAAGGATGGTTAAATCAATGTCATCATTTTTGTAGGCGTTACAGATTTTTCCAACTTCTTCACTGGCTTCAGACAGATCAACAAAAGTACCAATTAGTTTATCTTGGCGGATTGAGTCCATAATCTTTTCAGTGATAATGCCGGTAAATAAAATGTCAAAACCGGCTTTTTTGATAATTAAATAAGGAAGCATCAGCCGCTTATTGTTTTTTTTAATATATAAATTGGCGTTAACAATTGGGAAGTTGGCTACTTTTTCCAAAAACAAAAGATGAGGCAGTCCGTAGTCAATTTCATGATTGCCTAAGGTAATAACATCAGGCGATAACCAGTTCATAATCTCAATCGTTGATAAACCTTTCCACTCGGAATCAATTAAAGACCCTTGAAGCATATCACCAGCCACCACGTATAAAACATTTTCTTCCTCACTTCTCACTTTATTAATATATCCAGAAAGTAAAGCCAAACCACCAATTAACTCTTTTTTCCTTCCTTAATTTCTGCCAAAAAATCCCCATGCATGTCATTGGAATGGAGAATGGTAAATTTTTTCGTTTTCATAATTTTTTTGAAGTTGATATTTTGAATTTATACTAAAATTATTCTAATTTACACTTTCATTTTTGTCATGCTGAACTCGTTTCAGCATCTCAATAATTGAGATAGAGATCCCGAAACAAGTTCGGGATGACAATAAGTTGTAAATCCGACTAAGATGGATATAAATTTTTTTTATAGGCTCTCGACTAGAAAATTTATAATATCTTTTTCTTTTTCAATAAAACTATAAGCTCATTGTATAGTTGTTCTTTACTTTTTTTATATCTCCACTCACATTCTTTAAGATGTAAAGGGA
>Ga0209101_1001980_pt1 | contig 14223 bp, 6 predicted proteins | sample ConPoolayeCmetaG_FD_185481 | JGI IMG/M metagenome (GOLD analysis project Ga0209101, IMG submission 185481) | Hot spring microbial mat communities from California, USA to study Microbial Dark Matter (Phase II) - Cone Pool mat layer C metaG... ... | reverse complement strand
CCCCCATGGTCACGTGAGACGGTCATGCGCATGGCGCACACCGCCGCGATGCGGGCGGGACGCCCGCGCTCCCAGGCTATGGTCATCGCGGCGGTGTGCGCCATGCGCATGACCGTCTCACGTGACCATGGGGGAACCCGCTTCCCCCATCCCCCCGCCCGCGGGAGGGCCTGGCCCTTACGCAGGGGGATGGGGAACCCGGGTTTCCCCATAGCCCCACCCGGTGGGAGGGTGTGGGCAGGCAAAGCCCGCGCGCAGGGGGATGGGGAACCCGGGTTTCCCCATAGCCCCACCCGGTGGGAGGATCTGAGCGGGCAAAGCCCTCCCCAAAAAAACCTTGCTCACAGCAGGATCACCATATCATCCCGATGCACCACCTCGGGGCCATAGTCATAGCCCAGGGTCTCGGCGATCTGGGCCGAGTGCAAGCCCTTGATGGCGCGCACATCGGCGGCGCGGTACTGGGTCAAGCCACGGGCGATCTCGCGGCCATCGGGGGCGAAGATGCGCACCGTCTGTCCCCGGTCGAACTCGCCCTCCACGGCGACGATCCCCGCCGGCAGCAGGCTGCGACCGGCGTGCACCAGGGCGTTGACGGCGCCTGCGTCAACCACCAGGCGGCTGAGGCGCGCCGTTTCGGCGAGGATCCAGCGCCGGCGCGCGTCGGGGTAACTGGCGTGGGCGGGGAAGTGGGTGCCGATGCGCTCGCCGCCGGCCACGCGCAGGATCACGTCAGGTTCGGCGCCCGAGGCGATGACCACCGTGGTGCCGGAGCGGGTAGCCAGATCGGCGGCCTGGATCTTGGTGCGCATGCCGCCGGTTCCCCGGGCGGTGCCGGCGCCCCCGGCGACAGCCCAGATGCGTTCGTCAATCACCGGCACCTCAGGGATCAACTCGGCGGAAGGATCGCTGCGCGGGTCGGCGCTGTAGAGACCGGGGATGTCGGTGAGGATCAGCAGCAGGTCGGCGCCCACCAGGCCGGCGACCAGCGCCGAGAGGTTATCGTTGTCGCCCACACGGATCTCGGCAGTGACCACGGCGTCATTTTCGTTGACAATCGGCACGATGCCGCGCTCCAGGCAGAGGGTCAGCGTATTGCGGGCGTTCAGGTAGCGCCGCCGGTCGCGCAGGTCATCGCGGGTGAGCAGGGCCTGGGCCACGTGCAGCCCGTAGATCTCAAAGAGTTGCTCATAGAGGTGCATGAGCCGGCTCTGGCCCACGGCGGCAAACACCTGCTTGAGGGGCACATTGGCGCGCGAACGCTGGCTCAGCGCGCTTCCGAGCCGCTCACGACCCGCCGCAATCGCCCCCGACGAGACAAGCAGCACCTGGCTGCCCTGCTCGCGCAGGGTCGCCACCTGCCGCGCCAGGCCAACCATGTACGGGCGGTTGAGCCGGTCGGTGCCAGCGGTGAGCACGCTGGTGCCGAGCTTGACCACCATGCGGCGCGGCAAGCGGGTTGCAGGTTGCGGCCGGACGCTACCCATGCCTGATCCCCAGCTCGGCCAGGCGATCCGGTCCCGGATCGCCATCAGCGTTCCAGCCGTGGCGCCGGTAATACTCGGCCAGCAGGTCGGCGAGGGGCGGGAGTTGTCCGGCGGCGGGCCCCTCGACGAGGGGTTGCTCGCACCAGCGGGCAGGGAGGTCATCGCGCCCCCCGTTATCGGCGTAGCGTCGCGCGAAGAGCCGTTCCACCGTCACGATCCGTTCGCCCAGGCGCGCCACATCGGCGGCAGAGAGGGCCATCCCCGTTGCCGCGCCGATCATGGCCAGCAGTTCGCCCGGCGAGACCTGATAGGCCAGCAGGCCCAGGCGCCGGCAGACACCCGCGGCGTCGAGGGCGGCGGCGAAGCGCTCGTGCCAGATCAGCCGCAGGGCCTGGTTCTGGGCGCTCGCGGGGGTAGGCGGGGCTTCAGGCAACCAGGCGGGCGGCTCATCGAGCAGATCGGCGTACGGCATACTGTAACGCGCATCGCCGCCGATGGGCGCCGTGGCCATGGCCAGGGCAAAGCCGGTGAGCGCCCGTGGATCGAGGGCCGACATCGCCAGACCCTTGCTCTGGGGCGCGAAGGCCGCTCCGCCCCAGAACACCTCGGCAATCTCGCCGACGCCCAGGGAGAGCAGATCGCGCCGTTCCTGGGGCGTGGCCAGCCGCTCGAGCGCTTCCAGCACCGCCGCAGCGTCGCCCCAGCGCAGCGCGCCGGACAGGCTCAAGCCCTCGGCCTGGCACTCCATGAGAAAGGCCACCGTGGCGCTGGTCGAGGCCGGGTCGAGGCCGAGGCGCAGACAGCGCCCGGCGATCGCCGTGAGCGCGGCGCCATCGCTGATGCCGCAGCGGACGCCGAAGCCGGCGACCGTCTCCAGGTCAGGCATCGGCGCGCTGCCCGCGGGGGTCTCCAGATCAAAATAGCACGGCATCGGGCAACCGGCGCACCCGCGACTGCGCCGCTCGCCCGGAAGTTCCGGGACGGCGGGCGTCACCAGACCATCGCGGCCGTTGCGCCCGCTGAGGGCGCCCAGGGCGCTGGCCCGCTCGAGCAGGTGCAAATCGCCCCTCTGGCGAATGGCCGCGGCGACCGGACTCCGTTCCACGCGCCGGCGAATGACCTCCAGCGCGGCGGCCAGGCGCTGCTCATCCTGGGCCGGGAGCGGGCCCGCGCCTGGACGGACGGCGATCGCCTTGAGGCGCTTCTGGGCCATCACCAGGGCGGTGCCAGCCGGTTCGGCCATGTAGCGTCCCTCGGCAACAATGCTACTGTAGGCCACCCCGTTCTCGCCCGCCGGGCCGAGACAGATCACGCGCACATCATCGCCGAGCGCGGCGCGCAGCGCCGCCTCGGTGGCCACGGTATCGAGGCCCATCAACTGGGCCGCGGGGCGCAGGCGCACGCTGGTTCCATCAATATACAGATAGACCCACTCAGGGGCCTGCCCGCGCACCACGAGCACATCGCAACCGGCGCGGCGGAGCGCGGCGCCCCAATGCCCCGCCGCCCAGCCATACCCGATCGAGCCGGTAAGCGGCGAACGGGCGCCCACGACAAAGCCCCCGGTGGCAAAGGCATTCAGACCGGCCAGGGGGCCAGCGGCGAAGATCAACAGGTTCTCGGGCGCCAGCGGCGGAGTATCAGGCGGGAGATGGTTCCAGAGCAGCCAGGCGATCGCGCCGCGGCCCCCCAGATAGTCGCGCTCGACGGTGGCGGGAAGGTGCTGGCGAGCGTGCCCGCGCTCCAGATCGATCGTCAAGGTGCGCAGTGCCATGTGATGATGCAGATAGGTCCTGGCAGGTTCGTCACGTTGGTGCCAGGACGCACGCGGTGGAGGCCCGGCCTGCCCGCAAGCTCCGGTTCGCCGCCGGTGGGAGACGACCGGTTCGCGGAGGACCCGCGGCCGTCTCGTCCCTCCCCGCCGGGAGGAGACGGCATAACTCCTGTCGTCCTATTATACCAGGTAGCTCCGGCGCGCCTGCCGGGTCATGGCGAGAATCAGGGTCATTGCAACGCCGGCGGGCCGGCGGGCCGGCGGCCCGCGCCCCCGGCGCCCGCCCGCGGGAAGGTTTGGGAGGGGATGGGGAAACCCGGTTTCCCCATGCCCCCAGCCGGTGGGAGGGTGTGGGAGGGCGCAACCCCTGCCTGGAGGCGGGCCGGCGTAGGGGCGGGGAAACCCCGCCCCTACGCCGTCGGCCCCGGCTTCTCCCGCCCGGAGGTTCCCGGGGCGCACCTCTCCTACCGTGAACATGGGGGAACCAGGTTCCCCCATACCCCCGCCCGCGGGAGGGTTTGGGAGGGCGCAGCCCTTGCGCAGGGGTGTGGGGAAACCGGGTTTCCCCAGACCCTCACCCGGTGAGGGTTTGGGAGGGCGACGCCCTCCCAGGAACAACCTGTTTTGGTGCTAGAATACCATGGCTAACAGGCTGCTAGAACAGGGGGGTGGGGAAACCGGGTTTCCCCACGCCCTCGCCCGCGGGAGGGCCTCGCCCTCAAGCAGGGGAATGGAGAAACCGGGTTTCCCCATTCCCCCACCCGGTGGGAGGGTTTGGGAGGGCGACGCCCTCCCAAGAAGGATGTCCATCCCGTCGGTGTGCGGCGGAGCCGCATGGACGGCTGATGCGCCATCTTCGTGGAGCCATATCGGTCAGGCAATGACAACCCGCAGATCGGAACGGAGCCGGGCGCGAGTTGCGGCGCAGCAGGAACGGCGCGAGGAGGCCGCGCGCGTTCTCGGCGCCCTGGATTGCCTGCGCGGCGCGCCGGCGAATGAACGCGCGCGTCTGCTTGATCTGTGTGTCTTTCGGGTTTACCCGGTGGGCGCCACCGTGCTCGGCCAGCAGAAACACGGCCCCTGCTTCTTTCTGGTGCTCTCCGGCACCTTGCAGTTGCGGCTGCGCGACAAAAACGGCCGCGAGGTGCTGATGGGCATCCTGGGACGCGGCGACTGTTTCGGCGAGGGGCCGCTGTTCGGCGATTACTTCCGGCAGATGAGCGCCCTGGCCCAGAGCAACTGCCAGCTCCTCCAGTTCCCCCTGAGCGAGTTGCGCGGCGCGCTGGACACCCTCCCCCGGCTTGCCGCGGCCCTGCGCCAGGTTTACCAGCGGCGACTGGTGGAATGCACGCTGGCGCGTGTCCCCCTGCTTGGCCAGTTGTCGCCAACCGAGCGTCTGGCGCTCGTCGGCTTGCTGCAACCGACACACTACGCCCGCGGCAGCCTGATCCTGCGCCAGGGTTCCCCCGCCGACTCGCTCTACCTGATCGAGACCGGCCAGGTGGCGATTGAACAGGCCGGGCAGACGATTGCCACCCTGAGCGAGGGCGATTTCTTCGGCGAAATGGCCCTGCTTGCCAGCCGCCCCCACCACACCGATGTCCGCGCCTTAACGCCCACCGATGTCCTGGCGTTGCCCGGCGCCGAGTTCCACCGGCTGATCGAGCAGCGCCCCGACCTCGAGGCCCAACTGCGCGCCGAGGTCGAGCGCCGGCTGCACAATGGCGCCCTGATGCGCAACGATACCGCCCGCGCCCGCGAGTTGCAACTTGCCGTGACCAGGGGCCTGTTGCGCGGCTCGCACCTGTTTGTGCGCGCGCCCGAACTGTGCCCGCCCGGCTGCCGCCTCTGTGAAGCCGCCTGTCAGGAACGGCATGGCCAGCAACGCCTGCATCTGAATGGCATGCCCCTCGAACGGCCCGGCAATGGGAACGCCGGGCTGCTGGACGTGCTCGACGCCTGCCGCCAGTGCAGCACCGGCCCGGAATGTGTGGAAGCCTGCCCTGAAGAGGCCTTCGAACGTCTCCCGGAAGGCGCCCTCGTGATTACCGATCGCTGCACCGGCTGCGGCGCATGCGTACCGGCCTGTCCCTATGATGCCATCAGCCTGCGCCCCCTGCCCGCCCCCCATGTCACCGGCGGATCGCTCGGCGCGCGCCTGCGTACCTTCATCGAACTGGCCCGCCGCCAGCCCGTGCTTCCGCTCCACCCTGCCCACCACGCTCAGCGCGCCGATAAGTGCGACCTCTGCCATGGCTTCGACGACCGCGCCTGCCTCAGCCGCTGTCCCACCGGGTCGCTCCGCCTCGTGCCGGTGGAGGAGTTGTTTACACTGTAGGCTGCCAGAGGATCGTCTCGACGACGACGCAGGCGCCTTACGGCATCCGAAAGCGCAGCCGGCGCCGCAGATGCGATATGCGATACGGCGCCGCTACCGAAGCGCCAGAGAGACGCCGCAAGCTCGTGAGCGCTGGAGCGCTTGCTGTTGCCTTGAGCGGCAATCTCCAATCCGCAAGCTAACATCAAACATGGTAGCGCCCCCATCACGTATCAGCGACATCGCGCTGCAACAGCGCCAGCGGAAAGGTGGCCAGCGCCTCCCGCAACCAGAGGCCGGTCGCACCCTCGCGTACCACCACCGGAAGCCGGGCGCCGGTTAACCGGTCATGGTAGATGCTTCCGGGGACCACATCCGGGAGTGGCAACCAGGTATCCTCCCACACCTCGCCTATCGGCGGGCGCTCCTCGCCCTTCGTCAGACGCAGGCAGAGCCGTGGCGTCACCGTCAACGACTCGACGGCGGCGCTACGGCGCGCGAAGGCCACGACATGCCCGGCGTGCGGCCCATCGGCGCTCAAGGGCACATAGGCGCCTTCGGCGAAGAGCCTCGGGTGCTCACGGCGCAACTCCAGCGCAGTGACAATCACGAAGAGCTTTACCCGCCCATCCACTGCCTGCGCCAACCACTCGCTCGCCGGTTGCCGGCGATCGCCCATGGCCATGCGCTCACGCACCTCCGCCAGCAAGCGCCTGCGCCGGGCATAATCCACGGGACGGCGGTTGTCCGGGTCCACCAGGCTCAGATCCCACAGCTCGCAGCCTTGATAGATGTCGGGGACGCCAGGGGCGGTAAACTTGATCAATGTCTGGGCGAGGCTATTGAACCGCCCGAAATACGCCACCCGCTGGCTGAAGCTTGCCAGGCTCTCCAGGAAGCGGCGACTGCGGCGCGGATCAAGGATCCCTTCGACGAAGCGGCTGATGGCGTTATCATAGACTTCATTGGGGTTGATCCAGCTCGTGTTCACCTTGGCTTCGCGCGTGGCTTTCTCCATGTACTGGACGATACGCATGACGAAGTCGGCAGGCAGCGCGCTCACCGCCGCATCCGGGGAACGATCGGGCCAGACGCCCACCAGGGTCTGGTAGAGCAGGTACTCGTCGTCGCGCAAGGGCAACAAACGCCCCTCAACGGACGTCTTCTTGCGGGTGTTGTAGCGGCTCCAGCGGCCAACGACCGCGCGCCATTCCTGGGGCATCTCGCTCAAGACGTTGATACGGGCGCGCACATCTTCACTGCGCTTGGTATCGTGGGTAGAGGTGGCAAGGAGCGACGCGGGCCAGTGTTGCGCGCGATGGGCCGCGCGGCGGTGAAACACGTCCACCGGGAGTCCAAAGTGTTCGGGATGGCCGCCGACCTCATTGAGCGAGACGAGCCGGTTGTAGACGTAAAAGGCCGTGTCTTCTACCCCCTTTGCCATGACCGGGCCGCTGAGTTGCTGGAACTTCATCACGAAGCGCAGCACATCAGAACGGGCCTCGGGCGCGAAACTCTCCAGGTTGCGCAGCAGAAGCGTGTCGCGCATGAAGTCGAAGATCTCCCTGGCGGTGCGCGGGTTGCGGCGCCGGGCCTCACGCACCGCCACCTCGATGACGCGCTCGTCGAGGGGCGTTACCTGGTCCGGCCCCCTGATATAGGTGCGGTACACCGGCAACGCGGCGAGCACCTCGCGAATGGCGAAGGTCAGACTATTGAGCGTAAAATCGCGGTAATGCCGATTGGCCTCGGTCAGCCGGTCGAGCAGGTGGCTCAACGTATTCACCTCGCTGGCCAGGGCGACGAGCATGATCTCCTTTTTCTTGGCATTCACGAGATTGGCGAAGGAGAGTTGGGGGCCGGTCACGTCGGTATAGAGGCGATCAAAGTGCCGGCGAGCTGAGCTGTCCACAAAGATAGCGTTGACCTCATTGAGAAAATCGTAGCCCGTCGTGCCGGCGACGGCCCAGTCTTCAGGGAGCAGTTCATCATTGGCGAGGATCTTCTCGGCGACGACGTAGAGCGGCCAGCGCGGAGGGGTGAAGGAGGCGCTTTCAGCAAGGACCCGGTCAATCCAGTCACGCTCGCGTTCCACCGCCTCTGCGCACGAGACGCTCTTATCGTCCTGTGACAAGACGGCCAGACAGGCAAGGTAGCCCTCCTGGAGTTGCCGGAAGTAGGCCGCTGGATCCCACAGACCATCGGGATGGTCGATCCGCAGACCCTGGACGCGCCCTTCGGCCAGCAGGCGGAAGACCAGGCTATGGGTGGCATAGAACACTTCGGGCAATTCGACACGGATGGCGGCGAGGTCGTTAATATCGAAGAAGCGCCGGTAGTTGATCTCCTCCGCAGCGACACGCCAGAAGGCCAGACGGTAAGGTTGCCGGGAGATCAACTCGTCGAGCAGATCGAAACTTGCCGGATCACCGACCACGCCATTGTAACGGACAACCGTCTCGGCAATCGCGGCGGCCACCGCAGGGCTGCGCCCGGTCAGTTCCTTGAGCCGCCGCTTGATGATCTGCTTCTCGCGATTGCGCTCGAGCACCCGCTCATATGCGGTTTCGTCCAGGTGTGGCAGGTAGGAGATCGCGGTGAGGATGCTCTGTAACTCCTGCACATCAGGGTGATCGGGGCCGAGCCGGGCGATCAGGGCATCGAGGCGGTGGGACAGCAGGTTGTAGTAACTGCGCGGGGCGACAGGAAAGACGTGCTGCCAGTAGTGCAACGTAAAGGCGCCCTCCTCGAAACGCAGTTGCAACTCGCCCCGTTCCAGCACATTGCCGTACTGATCGCCGAGCACCGGCAGGAGCACCTTATTCTGGAGCTGGGCCGGCACAGGGTCCCAATCAATATCGAAGTACGGCGCATAGATGGAACTGGGACCATTTTCGAGCACGTCCATCCACCAGACGTTACGCAAGTCGCCGACACCCATGTGGTTAGGCACCACATCGAGTAGCAACCCCATCCCGTGGGCATTGAGGGTCTGGTGCAGTCGCTCGAAGGCCGCTTCGCCGCCGATATCGGGGTTGATGCTGCCATGGTCGGTGATATCGTAGCCATGGGGGCTGCCGGCGCGCGCGGTGAAGAGGGGCGAAGCGTAGATATCGCTCACCCCAAGCAGATCGAGGTAGTCAACGAGTCTGGCGGCATCATCGAGGGTAAACCCGGCGTTGAACTGCAGTCGGTAGGTGGCGCGCGGTAGGCGCCGCTGCACGTGGGGCGCGGACGCGGAAAGCGGTTCCTGACCGGTGATTGCCATACAGGCACCTTTACTACAGTTGTATTTCGGCAGATGATCCGTTTCCGTCGGCGTAAACGCCTCGGCTAGTGCTTGCGAAGGCCACCTCCGTGGCCTGTGTAGCCCACGAAGGTGGGCTTTGCCCCCCGTAGCCGAGGGCTTTCAGCCCGACGGGGAGCGCACCTACAACTGTAGTACCTTACGGCATCCGAAAGCGCAGCCGGCGCCCCAGAGCGGTGAATGCGGCGACCCACTGCCGCGCATCCTGGTAGCCCTGGGCGGCTTCGCGCTGGAACTCGACGTACACGCTGCGGAGCAGGCGGTAGTACACGTTCTGCGTTTTCCAGACATCAACCTCGAAGGGCAGCGAGCGGGTCAGCGCCACGGCCTCGTCGAGTTGCTGGAGCAGTTCGATCGACTCGGGGAAGGCGTCGAACTCCTCGGTGATGCGGTCGATCGTCCGGCCCAGGGTATAGGCCAGGCCCGCCGTATCCAGGGTGACCCCCGAGCGCACCGCCTCGCGATGCAGGGCCTGGATGGCGTCGAGGTCGAGATGCTCGGCGCCCAGCAGGCGCCGCAACTGGGTGTTGATCGCGAACTCCGCCGCAATCTGGAACTCGCGGGGCACGGGCATGCCAATACTGGCAAGAAAGCGCATCAGCGGAGCGTGATATTCGTAGATCTGCCGGTAGGCCGCCTCGGCCTCGGCCAGGCTGGAGGTCAGGATCTTGTTCAGGATCTTGCGCTGCTCGTCACCGAAGAGCAGTTTGAGCGAGTAGGCCTCCTGGGCGAAGTTGCGGTCCACCAGGCGGATGGTGCCGGGGATGTCCGCCCGCTGGAACAACTCCGTGCTTTCCTGCACCAGGGCCTGGTAGGTAGATTCATCCTGATACTCGCGCACGCCACCGGAGATGTTGTGGTCGCCCAGGTGCAGCATACCGAAGATCAGGCGGGCCGACTCGCGGGTGATGGTCGAGGTAATGCGCATGCGCCCGAGCGCCAGGCGGTTCTTGCCGGCGGGAAGCAGGTGGTAATCCTCACGATCCACCTGGTAGCAGTAGATCTGTTCGCGTTCCTCGAAACTCTCGAAGAGCGACGACATGGCGTAGTGCGCGCCGACCTTGCGCAGATCCACCACCGCGGGGCGCACAAAGCGGTCGTAGATCGCTCGCCCGTCGCCCATGGCCGGGTTGTTGCTACGGGCGCGGGCCAGACGCTCCAGAAACGGCTCCTCCAGATCCTCGCCGAACACCTCGCGCGCCAGTTGCACCGCCCGTCCGGCGTAGCCGATCACCTGGATCGTCTCGATGCCGGCCAGATCGTCGAAGAACCAGCCGCAGGAGGTGTACATCAGCAGCAGTTGCCGCTGCAACTCCATGAGCTTGAGCGCCGCGATGCACTGGCCGCTATCGAGGGGAACGCGCGCATGACGCATAAGGAAGCGATTGACCACTTCGTCAGAGCGATCGAGGATCACCTCGATGTAATCATTGCGCGCCTCCCAGGGGTCCTTCAGCAAGCGACGGCCGTGCATCTCAAACCTGGGCGCGAGGGTGTCGCGCAGCCAGTCGAAGGCCGCGCGCAGCGGTTCGCGCCAGTGCTGCCGCCAGCCGGGATTGCTGCCGGTGTTGCACCCGCAGTCGGTGCTCCAGCGCCCCACCCCGTGCACGCAGCTCCAGGCCGTGCGCTCGACGATCTGCACCTCGTGCGTCGGCGGGTGCTGCGCGAGATAGCTGGCGTAGTTCGTCAGCTTCGCCAGGCCCCGTTCCTCGATATGCTGGAGGGCATAGGCCAGGGCCATGTCGCCGTGACGATGGTGATGGCCATAAGTTTCGCCGTCGGTGGCAATGTTGGCGATCTGCGGCCAGGGACGGTACTCATTGAAGATCCCGGCGATGCGCGCGGCAAAGGTCGCGCCGTTGACCAGCAGGCGCTCGAAGGCTACCGCCCGCGAGACGGGCCCATCGTAGATGAAGACCGCGATGGAGCGCTGGTTGGGCAACTGCACCAGGTAGGGCCGGGTCGGGTCAATCCGCCCGCCGCGCACATCCGTCCAGACCGTGTCGCCCAGGCGACGCATGTAGCTTACCTGATGCGGTTCGAGGATAGTGAAGCGGATGCCGTAATCGGCCATGATCTCCAGCGTCTCGAGATCCACGGCAGTTTCGGGAAGCCACATGCCCTCGGGGAGGCGCCCGAAGCGATGTTGAAAGTCTCGTATGCCCCAGACCACCTGGGTGATCTTGTCGCGGCGCGAGGCCAGGGGCATGATGATATGGTTGTAGCACTGGGCCATGGCCGAGCCACGTCCAAAGAGGCGCGCGCTCTCTTCGTCGGCGGCGAGGATGCCCTCGTAGACCGCGGGCGCCTTCTCGGCGAGCCAGCTCAGCAGGGTGGGGCCGAAGTTGAAGCTGATGCGGCTATAGTTGTTGACAATCTTGACGATCTGGCCCTGGTCGTCGAGAATGCGCGAGGCGGCGTTCTGCTCGTAGCATTCGGCATTGATGCGTTCGTTCCAATCGTGGTACGGATAGGCCGAGTCTTGCTGCTCAATGGCCTCGAGCCACGGGTTTTCGCGCGGCGGCTGGTAGAAGTGCCCGTGGATGCAGATGTAGCGCTCCGCCATGTTTCTTTCAGAAGGGGGACCCCTCCGGCTCCTCTCCACAGCATACGTAGAACCCGACAACCCGACGCCGCGACAGGCGCGCCTGCCGGGTGGCCGGCTTGCCGGAAATGACACGCAAGGAACCTGCCGCCGCGGGCAGAACGGGGGATGGGGGGAGTCGGCCCCTTCCCGCGCTGCGCCAACGGGAACAGAGGCGTGAACCAGCGTATGATGACGAGACGTCGTCTCGGCGGGAGCGCCAGCGGAGGCCGCCGGCGCTCCCGTTTCGGCGCGGCGAAGCCCCTTGCGCGCCTCCCCTACCAGGGGAGAAGTCTCGTGGTCGCACTAACCCTCGCTCTTGAAGAACAACGCCCCCAGCGGCGGCAGGTCGAGCACCAGCGAGCAGGGGCGCCCGTGCGACATATGCTCCTGGGCCATCACGCCGCCGGCATTGCCGATCCCGCTGCCCCAGTACTCGGTGGCGTCGCTGTTAAAGATCTCCTTCCACCAGCCGCCGCGGGGCACGCCGATACGGAAGTTATGGCGCGGCACCGGGGTGCAGTTCATCACCACCAGGATCAGATCGCCGGTGGAGCGCGCCCGGCGCAAGAACGAGTAGGTGCTGTTCTCGGCATCGTTGGCATCGATCCACTCGAAGCCCGCCGGCTCACAGTCAAGCTCGTGCAGCGCCGGCTCGTTCACGTACAGCCGGTTGAGATCGGCCAGGAGTTGCAAGACGCCCTGGTGCGAGGGGAACATCAACAGGTGCCAGTCGAGGCTCTCGTCATGCTTCCACTCACGCCACTGGCCGAACTCGCCGCCCATGAAGATCAGCTTCTTACCCGGCTGGCCGTACTGGTAGCTGTAGAGCAAGCGCAGGTTGGCGAACTTCTGCCAGACATCGCCGGACATTTTGTCGAGCAACGAGCCTTTGCCGTGCACCACCTCGTCGTGCGAAAGCGAGAGCACATAGTTCTCGGTGAACATGTACAGGCCGCGGAAGGTCAACTCATTGTGGTGGTAGCGGCGATGGATCGGGTCACGGCGGAAGTATGTGAGCGTATCGTTCATCCAGCCCATGTCCCACTTGAAGCCGAAGCCCAGGCCGCCCACGTACACCGGCCGCGAGACCATAGGCCAGGCGGTGCTCTCTTCGGCGAAGGTCTGGGCCGTGGGATAGTTCTTGTAGACCTCGGTGTTGAACTGGCGGAGGAACATGATCGCTTCGATATTCTCGTTGCCGCCGTACTGATTGGGGATCCACTCGCCGGGCCGGCGCGAGTAGTCGAGGTACAGCATGCTGGCCACGGCGTCAACCCGCAGGCCATCAATGTGGTACTTATCGAGCCAGAAGAGCGCCGAGCTGATCAGAAAGCTCCGCACCTCGTTGCGCCCGTAGTTGAAGATGTAGCTGCCCCAGTCGGGATGGTAACCCTTGCGCGGATCGGCGTGCTCGAAGAGGTGCGTGCCATCGAAGTAGCTCAGGGCGAAGCCATCGGTAGGAAAGTGCGAGGGCACCCAGTCGAGGATGATGCCGATGCCCTGCTGGTGCAGATAATCAACGAAGTACTTAAAGTCCTCCGGCGTCCCGTAGCGGCTGGTGGGGGCGAAGTAGCCGGTCGTCTGGTAGCCCCACGACCCATAGAACGGGTGCTCGGTGACCGGAAGCAACTCGATGTGGGTGAAGCCGGCGCGCTTGACATGCTCGGCCAGACGCGGGGCAATCTCGCGGTAGCTCAGGGAGCGCCCGCCCTCCTCGGGCACGCGCATCCATGAGCCGAGATGCACCTCGTAGATGGCCATCGGAGCGCTCACGCCCTGAAGCTGGCCGCGGGTCTGCATCCAGGCCCCATCGCCCCACGCATACTCCTGGTCCCAGACGATCGAGGCGGTGCGGGGCGGGACCTCGAAGAAGAACCCGAAGGGATCGGTCTTGTCCTCGCGGTAGCCGTAGTAGCGCGAGGCGATGTGGAACTTGTAGTGCGCGCCCTTGCCCACGCCGGGCACAAAGGTCTCCCAGATGCCCGAGTTCCCCCGGCAGCGCATGGCGTTCCTCCCGGGGTCCCATCCATTCCAGTCGCCGATCACCGCCACGTACTCGGCGTTGGGGGCCCAGACCGCGAAGTACACGCCCTGTTCGCCGTTCAGGGTGGCGAGGTGCGCGCCCAGTTTCTCGTAGATGCGGAAGTGGGTGCCTTCGCCAAAGAGGTACAGGTCGTCGTCGGTCAGGAAGGGCAACGGGTACGGCGGCGCCGGGGGGATCACTGCCACGACGGTATCCGTGGGGGCCTCGACGGGAGCCGGGGACTGGTCGGCCCCGGCGGGAGCAGCAGGTTGCTCGGCGACGGCGACCTCGGTTTCGGGGGTCGTTGCCGCGCCATGCTCAGGTTTGCGGGAGCGGCGCGTGGGTCTGGTAGTCTCTTCTGACATTTATGGTTCCTTATCACTAAAGCCGTCTGTGCGGCTCCGCTGTACACGAACAGGATGAACACAAGTTCTTCCTGGGAGGGCTTCGCCCTCCCAGACCCTCCCACCGGGTGGGGGGGATGGGGAAACCAGGTTTCCCCATCCCCCTGCTTGAGGGCTGCGCCCTTCCACACCCTCCCACCGGGTAAGGGTGTGGGGAAACCGGGTTTCCCCATCCCCCTGCTTGAGGGCTGCGCCCTTCCACACCCTCCCGCGGGCGGGGGTGTGGGGAAACCAGGTTTCCCCATCCCCCTGCTCGAGCGGCAATCCGTTGCAACGCAGGTGACGGCCCCCTCCCCAGCCCTCCCCCGCTGGAGGAGGGAGTCC
>Ga0209101_1001979_pt1 | contig 14227 bp, 7 predicted proteins | sample ConPoolayeCmetaG_FD_185481 | JGI IMG/M metagenome (GOLD analysis project Ga0209101, IMG submission 185481) | Hot spring microbial mat communities from California, USA to study Microbial Dark Matter (Phase II) - Cone Pool mat layer C metaG... ... | reverse complement strand
CGTTGATTTCGAGTTCGAACTTAAGGCCTAAGAATTCGGCGGCCCGTCGGCAGACGACCATCCGCGAAAGGAATATCTCGAAATATTCCATCACCGATGAGATCGAGGTATCGATATTTATGTCGAGAACCACCTTGCGCTTGACTTCATCGACGCGCAAAAACGAAGACTTGGCGGCCCAGTTGACCCGATCATGAATGTCGCTTTTGATGAATTCGGGATTGCGCACACGCGACTTGTGCACGTCCGACTTATCGGCCATTATCACGGCGGCGCAGATATCGGATATCGGTTTGCCGTCGCGTTCATCGTGATTCCCGATCGCAGCGATCACTTCGATAAGCTCCAGATAATCCATACCCATTTCGCTTAATATCTGCATGGCCATGACCGATGCCGTTTGAGCGTGATAATCGCGGTTGATCACGTTGCCGATATCGTGCAGATAGGCGGCGATCGCCGCCAGTTGAGCGCGCCTTTCACCTTTACCCAGACGAATCATGATATTATAGGCGATATTGGCCGCCAGGGAATGGTGGCGTTCTCCATGTTCGGTATAGCCGATAATTCCGAGGTATTCATCGGCCTTGGCGATAAGAGCTCTAACCTTTTCATTTTTTTTAACGTCGTCGATTGTCAGCAAGAAAATCCTCCGCTAAGATGTTAAGATGTTTGTCAAAACCGGTCAAGCGTAAATTCTGTTTCCGTTCTTTGGCTTAAGCGCATACCGGTCGTATATTTGTATTATCGGAAAATGTTTCCCAAAGCCGAAATCAGCCGAAAAATATCTTTGGTCAATCGCCGCTTTTTCATGTCATTTCTCTCGGATCAACATCGATTTTGATAGAAACGTCTTTTGATCTAGAAATGTGCCAATTATCGGTGAAATCGGCCAACCACCTCTTAAAATCACTGGAAAACCGCCCTTTCAGCATAATCTGATAATGAAATTTGCCGCCCATTCTGAACACGGCCGTCGAGGCCGGTCCCAGAATTTTCGCCGTTTTCAGGCGTCCTCCAATCTCCTTTGCCAGTAGGCGGGCTGCCCAGCGCGTATATGAATCCTCGTTTCCACTGATTACGCATCTGATTATTTTCCCGAATGGAGGATAGCCGAGTTCCCGGCGGTACTCGATCTCGACTTTGAAAAACGATTCGTAATCTTGGGCGGCCGCCATCTCCATCAGCCGAGACGATGAATCGAAAGATTGAATCACGAATTCCCCGCCATCGGCGAAATAGGCCGAGCGGCCGGCGCGGCCGGCGGCCTGCACCAGAAGGGCGAATACCTTTTCGGTAGCCCGGAAATCGGGCAGATGAAGCCCGGCATCGGCAAGCACCACGCCCACCATGCCGACTTTGGGGAAATGATGTCCTTTGGCCACCATTTTGGTTCCCAGAAGCACCAAATTTTGCCCCGATTCAAAATCCGAGACTATTTTTTCGGCGACCCCCTTGCGTCGGGTCGAATCGCTGTCCATGCGGATAATTCCACGCTCACCCAGAATGCTCCGCAGAAGCTCTTCCAGCTTCTGGGTGCCCAGACTTCGATAATCGAAATCGCAGCCGCCGCAACCGGCGCAGATAGTCGGGGGCGGCTGAGAGGCCCCGCAATAGTGGCAGAGCATCAGCGAAGCAGACCGGTGATAGGTCATGGCAACTTTGCAATCGCCGCAGATTGTAACTTGACCGCAGGTGCGGCAGATAAGCATCCCGGAGTAGCCGCGCCGGTTCAGCAAAAGAATGACTTGATTGCCGTCGGCTACATGATTGCAGACACGCTCGATAAAAGGCTCCGACAGTGGCCACATATCGCGGGCCGTTTCGGCTGTTTTAAGATTAATCGTCAGCGCTTTGGGCATCGGCCCGCCGGAGACTCTATGCGGCAACCGCAGCAGCTCGAACTTATTTCTCAGGGCGTTATAATAGCTTTCCAGCGATGGAGTCGCCGAACCGAGGATGACCACCGCTTTTTCGATTCGGGCGCGCATCAGGCCGACATCGCGGGCGTTGTAACGAGGGGCGGGATCGCTCTGCTTGTATGAATCATCCTGCTCTTCGTCGATCACGATCAGCCCCAAATCCCGCAATGGCGCAAAAACGGCCGATCTCACTCCGATTATGACTTTCAGCTCGCCCGTATTGGCTTTCCGATAAAGCTCGAAACGCTGGCCGGAGGTCGTCCTTGAATGCCAGACGCCGATGGAAAGCCCGAGAGCGTTGGAAAACCGGCTTATGGCTTGCGGCGTCAGCGATATTTCCGGCACCAGAACTAAAACCGATTTTCCAAGAGAAAGAACACGTTTAGCCGCTTCGATATAAACCTGCGTCTTGCCCGATCCGGTAACGCCATAAAGCAGAAACGCTCGATTGACTCCCGAATCGATCGCCGATATGATCGCCTCTTTTGCCTTCAACTGATCAGCGGTCAGTGGCGGCGGAACCAACAGCCGTTCGGGAGGTTGTATAATCGATTCGACCTTTTTGCGGACGATTTCGATTCTCTTTTTGCGGGCGAGTTCCATGATTTCTTTGCGGGAGATACCGTAATCGGGCAATTCCGTCAGCGGCAGACCTGCAGGATGATCGCTCAGTAAGGCCAGAATCATCGCCTCCCGCTCATTTGAATCGAGCTTGCCGTCCCTGCTTGTTTGCTCTTCGCAGATCACCGCCGCCAACCTGCCGGCAACGCCCGGCATTTTTGGCTTACCGGCAAGATACAGAAAGCCTGCGGCAAGCATTCGTTTGATCACCGCCGAGGGGATGCCGGGAATAAGCTGACCGGCTGCCTTGAATATATATTTGCCGGGATTGTTCTTGACCAATTCATAAACCAGTTTCTGTTTTTTTTCCGTTGGGATCCGCTCGCCGGCCTCGACTGTCATTTGCAGTCGGGCCATCGTTCCGGGCGGATAGGCGGCCCTGAACACCTCTCCGGGGGAACAGATATAATAGTCGGCCAGCCAGCAGAGCAGCTCGAACAGCTCCGGCGAGAAGGTGAGGGCTGGGTCGAGCAAGGCGCGAATCTCGCGCAGCTTTTCGCGCGGGACCGCTGTCGACCTCGCCAGATTCATCACCATGCCAACCGCCAATCTTCCACGCAACGGCGCCACCACCGGCATTCCGGCCCTGAGGATCCCCTCAAGCGCCCGGGGAACCAGATATGTGAACCGGCCGGAACCTGTACCGGGTATGGCTACTTCGGCATACACTTTCGGTTAGCAACAATCGCCGTATAACTTTCGGCTGATGCAGATCCTCAGCATAAAATCAATCGGCGGCCCGGCTACTGACCAGCACCGATGCCGCCCTTGATCAACTAATCCGTTGTCATCAACGGCGATTCATGGAATTTCTGTTACCCACCCCGTCTGATGGGCTTGATTCGGTTTCCCGCTACTTGCCCGCTTTGCAATCCTCGAATTTGGCGTAAGCGGCTTGGGCTTCTTTTTGCAGTTTCAGTCTCAAATATGTTTGTGACAGCAGATCCCAGCCATCGCAATTCTTTGGATCGGCCTCGGTCAATTTCTCCAAAATGGCGCGGGCCTCGTCCAAACGGCCGCATTGAATAAGCGAAAGCGAGTGATTGATCTTGGCCTCATTATCCTGAGGAATCAACTCCACGACATGACCGAACGCATCGGCCGCCTTGCAATAGTCTTTTTTCTGAAAATAGATCAGCCCAATATTGAACCAGCCGTCGGGATTGTTGGCGTCGAGCCCGACGGCCTTTTCATAATATTGCAGCGTCCTGATAGTGTCATTGGCGACCATGGCCAGTTTGCCAAGTTGAAAATAGACTTCGGCGTTTGTCGGATCCCGCTTGATTATCCGTTGATAGGCCGATTCAGCTTGGGGGAATTTTTGGAAGTCGATGCACATGGTGGCGAAATTTTCGAGCACTACCAGCGAGTCGGGAGCCAGCTCATAAGCATGATAGCTCAGTTTGTAGGCCTCCTCTTTATTGCCAAGCTGATGGGCCATGACCGCAGCGTTGATATATGATTCATAGCGATCAGGCCAGACTACGCCGCTGTTCTTGAAAGAGGCAAGGGCGGCTTCGAGCTCCTGGTTATTGGCTTGGGCTTTACCCTTTTCGAATAAGTCTTTCCATGTGATCTGGCGCAAATAATCGTTGTCTGATTTCAACTTAGGGGCAAGCGAATCGGCTTTGTCGAGGGCATCGGCCATCTCCTGATATTTCCCTTCGATCAGATAAAGTCTGGCCAGGTATTGATAAACTTCTCCGTTGTTCGGATATTTGGCCACCGCCTCCTGAAGATTATGTCTTACGCGCTCGATATCCGGATTGGCCCGCGGTTTTTTCATCGTTCCCATTTCGATCTTGACCGTCCGCAACTCTTTGGGAATGCATCCCATGAACATCAAGCCGGCGATCAAAATCGCGGCCGTCAAAACGTAGGTAGCCCTCTTCATCATTCCTCCACCGTTAATTGTATTGAATCGAATAAGAAAGCGTGGCCTCACCCTCGGCGGGCACATTCACTTCAAATTCAATTCTGTAATTATCGATTTTCCTGAACGGCAGACTGCTTTTCACGATTTTCCACTCCCGCCATCCCTGCGGATGCTCGACAACTTTCACGACTATAGTCTCTTTTTTATGGTTTTTCAAGCCTATTTCGTAGGTTTCGCGAAAATAATATCCCTGGGCGCCGAGATCCTCACGGTTGACGATTTTGCGCGAGCCTGTGATATCGAAAGCATCGCCGAGGTAGACTCTGACCATTTCATCTTTGGGCGTGTGATCTATCATGTCCTCGCCGATAAACTGAAGCGCGCCTTTCGAATCGGCTTTATAGACGCGGATGGCGCCTTTCGGCAAGGGCAATCCCAAACCGGCCTTGGCGGAATTTTCGAACTCGAGGTTCGTCTTTATTTTGATTCGATCATCGTTGCCTCTACGATAATATCCGGCCGCATCGGCTATAAAAACTTTCCGGGCCTTCGTGCGGGTGGGCGAAAAGAGCGACAGTTGCTTCATTTCGCGATCGTTGATCGTTGCCTTGCGTTCGAGCGTGTACAGGTGATATTCGAAAAACTGCTCTTCGGCAAAGGCCGCTCCCATAAGCGCATCCGCCTTGCGCATGACCTCATAGTCGGGTATCCCTTTGGCGGCCGGAAGGCGATGGATGTCTCCGGCCACCAATTTCAGCGTCGCATCCTTGAAACTTGAGCCGCATTGGTTATTGATCGTCACCCAACCCGACAGATCAATAAAATTGTCGTCATCGGAGACAACGGCAACGTAGTCGGCCGACCAGCCGATGCCGTTGGTCAAGTAGCTAACTTCGCAACGGCGGTTTCCGCCCGAACCGGCATTCAACAGCCAACGCAACGATGGCTTGATGTAAAGTCCTTCCGGCAAAGACGGGAACTTATAATCGACGATCTTGGCCGCCGCCACTACCGCTACCTCGCCGTCGGCCGAACGCAGAATGAGGCTCTTGCCATCGGCCGACAATAGCTCCCCGGAATAACGACGGTCATTTTCCCCAACAAGGGTGATATTTTTCCCCAGAAACCGATTCAATAAAGCCTCGGTCGATACCAGATCGTAGGCGAAATTTTGTTCGAGGATCCTGGCCGAATTATCATCCAGACAACGAAAACTCACGCTTTGCGGTATTATGCGGGAGGCCACGTCGTCGAAATTGATCATGGCTGTTCCTTTATCGATGCCGATGTTCCTTATCTCGCGGACAAGCCCGAGATCATCGTTATAGACGGTCAAATAAACCTCGGCTGAGACTCCGCCGCAAAGTAGCGGCATAAAAAACGCCGTCAGGGTAATCATCATTTTTCGCATAATGCTCCTCGCTAGTTTTTCCGCGATAAATAATAGGCGCACATTCCGTTGTGAACAATATCTACCGGCGGCAAGCTCTGGGCAATCTTTTTTTGAGCAGGGCGATATACTGAGGCCCGGTCGATTCGATAAGGCGGTCGATCTGCCAGCCTGTTCCCGTGATTATCCGGGCCATTTCCGTCGGCGATACGAATAGATATTCGAACCAGGGAGTGACGAATTTTTTGTGGCGCACTCGAAGACGAAGCTGCCCGGGCAGCTTTCCCTCACTGCGGTTCTTTCGCTGGTAATCGAGATGTTCTTTGATTTCAGTCATGGCGGGATTCACCGTTTCGGCCAGAATTCCGGCCTGCGGCGTCGTCATGCCGTAAAGCCTTTTAAGGATGCGTCGGGCGCGCTGGGGATTTCCCACCAACCCGAAATTGTTGCCGAACAAGATCACCGTGTCAAAAATGCCGAGCCGCCTCGAAATCTGGGTGATCGACAGCGGCTTCACGTCGGCCGCTCCCATTTTTCTGCATATTTCGAGCGCCAGAGGTGAAACGTCGATACCGACAACATCAAAGCCGCGTTTCTGCAAATAAAGCAGCACTCGGCCGGCGCCGCAGCCTATATCGAGCACCCGGCCCCTGACGAATCGAATAGCTTTTTTTTCGATCACCGGCCAGCGGCGGTAATCGGCGAAATAAGACTTGCCGACGTCGCTCGAATCGAAATAGCCGTCATCGCGCTCGATTATTTCCGATGAATAACCATGGGTAAGATAGTCGAGCATCTCATGCCCGAACGCATCCTGATGATCCCTAATAATGATTATGCAATTCCTCCCCGCAACAACCTGATCGGCATGGACAAAAATTCACTATTGTAAATAATAAGTTTTGGTTTCGCAAAAGGCAAAATTTTATGGAGTCCCTTATGCAGACAGTGGAAGCCCGGTTGGTGCTTTCCGTCGCCATTTCGGCGAAGCGATTATCGATTCTCGATCACCAGCCGGTCAGACTTTCGAGATTTTTATTCAGCTTCTCAATAAGCTGATCCGTTTTCTTCAGCTTTTCCTTCTCCGTTTCGATAATTTCGGCGGGCGCATTGGCCATGAAATCGGAGTTGTTGAGTTTCTTTTGGATTTTTTCGAGATAAGCGCGCTTTTGTTCGAGTTCCTTTTCGAGCCGGGACCTTTCCTGATCGATATCGATCAAGCCCTCCAGCGGAATGAATATCTCCGCTCCCGGAATCACAGCCGATGCCGACAGCGGCGGTTTGGCCATTTCGGTCGAAGCCAGAACCTCGCCGGAGCGGGCCAAATTTTTCACTTCTTCTCTATGATCGTTCAGCATCTTGGCCGTATCCGGGGATTCGCAGCGAACGAGAACACGAGGCTTTTTCGACGGCGGCACATCGAGGTCGCTGCAGGCGGTCCGGACGGCTTCCGCCAAACGGATTATGGTCCCCACGTCTTCTTCGAGCTGCTGATCTATATATCTGAGCGGCATTTCGGGCCAAGGCTGGGTGGAAATACTGCTATCCGCTTGACCTTCGATCAGCAGTTTCCAGATGGCCTCGGTTATGAACGGCATGAACGGATGCAGCATTTTCAAGATACTCAGCAGCACGAACGAGGCGCATTCGCGGGCGATCTGAGCCGAGCCTGCCGAGGCCGGTTTTTTATCGGCGAGCCGCGGCTTTATCATTTCGAGATAATTGCTGCAATAGTCGTTCCAGGCGAAATCGTAGGCGGTTCTAGCCGCCGTGGAAAACCTGAACCCGGAAAGATAGTTATTGATCAAGCCGATTGTTCTGGCCAGCCGTGACAGAATCCAGCGGTCGGGCATCTCGAGCAGTTTGTCATCGGGCTTTATATCGGCAGTAATTCTGTATTCGCCCAAATTCATCCTGACGAAACGCGAGGCGCTCCACAACTTGTTGGCGAAATTGCGGCCGATTTCGAACGTTTTTTCTGATATCGAAGGATCCTGACCCTCGGGCGTTACCAGCATCAGGGAGGCCCGCAAGGCATCGGCCCCGTAGTTTTTGATAATAAGCAACGGGTCGATGCCGTTGCCCAACGACTTCGACATCTTGATCCCGTTGGCGTCCCGCACCGTGCCGTGAATATAGACGTCATTGAACGGCTCGACTCCCATAAACTCGTACGAGGCCATCACCATACGGGCCACCCAGAGATAGATTATCTCGGAGGCGGTGAACAAAGCACGAGTAGGGAAAAACCGGGCGAGTTCCGGCGTCTTGTCGGGCCAGCCGAAAGTCGAAAACGGCCACAACCACGAGGAAAACCAGGTGTCGAGTACGTCTTCATCTTGATCGATATGGCCGCTGCCGCAGCCCGGGCAGGTCGATGGAGGCGTGCCGGCAACCGTTATGCGATCGCAATCGCGGCAATAATAAACGGGGATTCGATGACCCCACCAGAGCTGACGCGATATGCACCAATCGCGGACGTTTTCGAGCCAGTGAAGATAGGTTTTCACCCAGTGCTCCGGATGAAACCTCAGTTTCCCCGAACGCACGGCGGCGATCGCCGGTTCGGCAAGCGGTTTCATTTTCACGAACCATTGCAGCGACAGATAAGGCTCAACCACCGCGCCGCAGCGATAACATGTCCCCGAAATCAACTGGTAGTTTTCGATTTTAAGCAAAAGGCCCTTTTGTTTCAATTCCTCGACGAGTTTCTGTCTGGCTTCCAGCCGGTCGAGTCCGCCGAATTTGCCAGCGTTTTCGTTGAGCGTGCCGTCACGATTCAGGATGTTGATCTTCTCGAGATTGTGCCGCTGCGCCACTTCGAAATCGTTGAAATCGTGAGCGGGCGTTATTTTGACTATGCCGGTGCCGAATTGCGGATCGACGTAGTCATCGGCGACGATCCGCAACTGACGATCCAGAATCGGCAGTATGGCGGTCTGACCGATATATTGAGCATAACGGGTATCCGAGGGATTCACCGCCAAGGCCGTGTCGCCGAGCATGGTTTCCGGTCTGGTCGTGGCCACCGCCAGATACTCATCGCGGCCCTTCAGCTTGTATCTTATATAATAAAGAAAAGAATCGACCTCCTCACGCTCGACCTCATCGTCCGATAAAGTGGTAAGGCAATCGGGGCACCAGTTGACGATCCGCTCGCCGCGATAGATCAAACCTTTGTCGTAAAGCCTGACGAAAACCTCAGTGACGGCGCGCGAAAGCCCCTCATCCATAGTGAATCTGGTGCGGGACCAATCGCAACTGCAGCCGATCTTGCGCAGCTGATTTATGATTTGCGGGAATTTCTCCTCTTTCCACCGCCAGACCCTTTCGACGAATTTTTCGCGGCCCAGATCGTGTCGCGACAACCCCTCTCTGGCCAAGTTTTTTTCGACGACAACTTGGGTGGCGATTCCGGCATGATCCACCCCGGGCAACCATTCGGTTTCGAATCCCTGCATCCGCTTCCAGCGGATGAGCACGTCCTGAAGCGTGTTATTGAGGGCATGACCGAGATGCAAAACGTCGGTGACGTTCGGCGGCGGAATCACCACCGAAAACGGTTTCTTGTCGCTGTTCGGATTGCCGGTGAATATCCCTTTGGAGAGCCATTCCTGATAGATAGCGTCCTCGAATTGGGACGGATCGTATGCTTTGGGTATCTCGGTCATGACCTTGCCTTTCAACAAGCCGAAAAAATAGAAACCCGGCTGCTCGATGTCAAGCTAATCCCTGATTCACCTTATCGGGATTATTTCGATTTGAATTATCCATATCGAAATCACCTCATCAGCTTGGGCCGGTCGCCGGTATCCGGATAATAATCTATGGCGAATTCGTTGGGATCAATATAAATTCAAATGAAATTATCAGGAAACGGGAGGCCTCGATGGACAGACGGGCATTCATCAAGGAAAGTATCAAGGCGGGGGCGGCGATTGTGCTGTCGACGGGCGGCATTCTCGTTCTTGGAACAAGGAAAAGCAATAAAGCAGCGGCAAGCGGCACAGGTTTCGTGCTCAAAGACCGCCGCACTCCGGATAACCCCAAATTTCCTCTGCTGGCGGCGGTCAAATCCCAATCATATCCGACGGCGGTCGCCGAAGCAATCCTGATTCTCGGGGGCATGGAAAGATTCGTCGCCAGAGGCGATCGGGTATTCGTAAAGCCGAATATCGGCTGGGACAGGACGCCGGAGCAAGGCGCCAATACTCATCCGGAAATCGTGGCCGAGATATGCCGGCTCTGTTTCAAAGCCGGCGCCAAAGAAGTGACGGTCGGCGATGTGACCTGCAACGCCGCCGAACGCACCTATAATCGGTCCGGAATTAAAGAAGCCGCACTGAAACAGGGGGCAGCGGTCGTGCTGATAACCGACAGCGAACTGACCGAGGTCGATTTCGGACCGCACAGTCTCGGCCGATGGCCGGTGATACGAAAAATCCTCGAGTGCGACAAGCTGATTAACGTTCCGGTAGTCAAGCACCATTCGCTTTCCGGGCTGACTGCGGGGATGAAAAACTGGTTCGGCGCTCTCGCCGGCCCGCGAAACAAACTGCATCAGGATATCGATTTCAGTATCGCCGAACTGGCCCGCCTGTTCAATCCGACACTGACTATCCAGGATGCCACCCGGGTGATGCAAAAAGGCGGACCCACCGGCGGCCGACCGGACGACTTGATTGCCTTTCATACGGTCGTGGCCTCGACCGACCCGGCTGCGGCGGAATCTTATGTCTGCCGATATCTTGCCAAGAAGCCCGCCGATTTCCCTTTCATCAAGATGGCAGCGGATTTCGGCCTCGGCGACATGAATCCGCCCGAGAACCGGCTGGTCGTCAAGGAACTTTGACAACGGCGGCGGCAAACGGATGCGACGGCTCGTCAGGTTAAGGATTTTTTCCCAAGTTCTGTTCTTTTGCCTCTTTGTCTGGCTGATATTCACCACCCAATATCGTTACGATAAAAATTCCGAATCGGTGTCCGGCTGGTTGAAATTGTTTTTCGACCTGAATCCGTTGAATCTGATAGGAATCGCCGGGGCGGCGGGCATCATATATAAGACCCTTGTTCTCGGAATCATGCTGATCGTCTTGACTATCGTTTTCGGGCGGTTTTTTTGCGGCTGGGTCTGTCCGCTCGGCTCGCTCAATAATTTCTTTTCCGCTTTCAAACATGAAAACGCAGGCAAATCGCTTCTTACGCGAAATATCTATAAGCCGTATCAGAAACTGAAATATTACCTGCTATTTTTTTTCGCTGGGATGGCTATCCTCGGAAGTCTGCAGACCGGACTGCTCGATCCGATTTCCCTGCTTGCCCGCTCGATAGGCCTAGTCGTTTTCCCCGCCTTGTTTTTGCTGTTAAGGCTGATTTTCGGTTGGTTTCTCGACTCGGGCGTCGCTTTGTTGGCAGCTGTCGGCGATGGACTCTACCGGTTTTCCGAAATGCTTTTTCTTCCCCAAAAGCAACCGCTTTACAACGGCGTTTTTTGGCTGGCGTTGATACTGGCTGCGGTCATTGTCGGAAACCGCCTTTACACCAGATTTTGGTGTCGAGCGTTATGTCCGCTTGGGGCGTTGCTGGGGATTTTCGCTGGCTTTTCCATATTCGGCCTCAAAAAAGACGAACCAAAGTGCGATGATTGCGGCAAATGTCTTTTGCGCTGCCAAGGCGGTGACAATCCGCATCGCCAGTTGCCGCACCATAGAAGCGAATGCCATCTGTGCCTGAACTGCCTCGAGGCGTGCCCGAACGGCGCCTTGAGCTTCGGCTTTTCCGCAGGCGATTCGTCGCTGATAAAAGGCCCCGACCTTTCGCGCCGAAAGTTGATCCTCGGCGTTGTCGCCGGAGCGGCGGCCGTCCCCGTTCTGCGAAGTGGTCTGGATAGGAGCCGCCATGAAAATCAGAGCCTGATTCGTCCCCCGGGGGCATTAACCGAATCCGAGTTTGTGGCGCGCTGCATCCGTTGCGGCCAGTGCATGAAGATATGTCCCACCAACGCCTTGCACCCAGCCATCCTCGAAGCCGGCTGGGAGGGGATTTTCAGCCCGGTGCTCATCCCGGCGATAGGTTACTGCGAACATACATGTGTCTTGTGCGGTCAAAGCTGCCCCACCGGCGCCATAAGACCATTAAGCCAAAATGAAAAGACAGGTGACCGACAGATCCCGCCGGTGCGAATCGGCACCGCCTTTATCGACCGCGGCCGCTGCCTTCCCTGGGCTTTAGGCAAAGAATGTATCGTCTGCGAGGAATGGTGCCCCACCTCACCCAAGGCGATCCGCCTGGAGCCGGTTGAACAGACTTGGCCGGACGGCCGCAATGTAAAACTGCGCCGCCCCTATATCATCCCCGAGGAGTGTATCGGCTGCGGTGCCTGCGAATATGCCTGTCCGGTCCAAGGAGACAAGGCCGTTTATGTGCGCTCGGTGGGGGAAAGCCGAAATCCCAAAAACGAAATGTTGTTGCACCGCCCTAAGCGTCAATAGCGGGACCGGAATCAGACTGCCTTTCGATCGATGACTTTCCTTATGGTTCTGGCGATATCCTTCATATTGAGCGGTTTTCTGACAAAAGCACCAATACCCATATTTATGGCCTCAGCCACCCGTTCGCTTCCGGCGAATCCGGAAACGATTATCGCTTTCTGTCCGGGGCTGAATTCGAGAATCCTGCGGTAAGTCTCCGCCCCGTCGATTCCATTGGGCATCACCATATCCAGCAGCAACAGATCGAAATTCTCGGTCCTCAAACATTCGACCGCTCTTTCCCCGCTCTCGACCACTTTGACCTGATAGCCGATATGGGTAAGCATCTTCTGCAAAACCGCTCTTTGCACTTCATCGTCATCGACAACCAATATCTTCTCGGATCCGCCGGGGATAACGTCGGAGTCATCGATCTCGATGGATTCCCGGGTGATCGGGAAATAAATATAAAAAGCCGTTCCCTTGCCGTCTTCGCTGACAAGATCGATAAAGCCGCCGTGGTCGTTCACCACGGCATCGACCACGCTCAAACCCAATCCCGAACCTTTCCTTCTATCGGCGACCTTGGTCGTGAAAAACGGGTCAAAAATCCTTTGCATGATATGCTGTGGAATTCCGGGCCCGGAATCGCTTACCGTCAATCTGACATATTCGCCCCGCGGCACCATCCCGAACCTGCTTTCGAGTTGATCGACATAATAATTTTCGGTTTTAATGGTCAGGATGCCGCTGTCGTTCATGGCCTCGCGGGCATTCGTAATCAGGTTGGAAATCGCCCTGAATACTTGCGATCCTCCGCCCTTGATATTGGCGATATCACCGGCGAGGTCTAGTTCGATTTTCAGGGAATCGGGCACCGGGTATATCTGCATCACCGCCTGCCGCACGATTTGGTTGAGATTCAGCGGTTCGAGATTGTAGTGGCCGCGGCGGCCGAGCGTCAAAAGCTGTTGATTTATTTCGGCGATTTTCTGAGAAGCTGTTTCGATATCGTCGACATACTTGATCGCCGGATTGTCGGGGCCGATTTCGCGCCGGATGAATTCGGGATAGGCGATCAGCGGCGCCAACAGATTATTGAAATCGTGGGCCACCTGACCGGCAACTATGCCGGCCGTTTCCAATCGCTGGGCTCGTGTTATTATCTCCTGGATTCTTCTTTCTTCACTGATATCGCGGAATACCAGCACGACACCGATTATCCGCCCCTGTTTATTATGAATTGGCGCGCCGCTGTCGGCGATCTGGCGCTTGGTCCCGTCACGGGAAATCAAAACGGTATGATTCGCCAAACCGACGATTAAACCGGATTGCAAGACTCTCGTCACCGGGTTTTCCTGCGGCAACTGGGTTTCCTCATTGATTATCTTGAAAATTTCATTAAGCGGCTTTCCCAGTGATTCTTCTTGTGAATAGCCGGTCAGTTTTTCCGCCACCGGATTGAGCAATTCGATTCGCCCCTCGATATCGGTGGCGATGACGGCATCGCCGATCGAATGAAGCGTCACGTTCATTTTTTCTTTTTCGGCCTCGAACTGGTCTTGGATCTTCTTCAATGGAGTTATATCGGTGATGAAACCCTCTAGAAAAAGGAGCTCTCCCGAATCGGAAAATACGCCGCAGCCCTGCTCCCATACCCATTTTATCTCGCCGTTGCGGGCGGCTATCCGATATATAAGTTTATAGGCCTGCCTCTTTTCAAGTGCCGCTTGAACGCCATCCCAAACCATCCGCCTGTCCTCTGGGATAATGATATCTCCGTAGGTAATGGTTTTATTCCCGATAATGTCGATGGCCTCGCAACCGGTAAGCTCAAGGCAGCCTTGGCTGACGAAACTCATCGTCCTTTCGGGATTGTTAAGACATCGGTAGGCCATCCCGGGAAGATTCCCCATCAAAGTCGACAGCATCCTCTGGCTCTCCCGGG
>Ga0209101_1001976_pt1 | contig 14248 bp, 12 predicted proteins | sample ConPoolayeCmetaG_FD_185481 | JGI IMG/M metagenome (GOLD analysis project Ga0209101, IMG submission 185481) | Hot spring microbial mat communities from California, USA to study Microbial Dark Matter (Phase II) - Cone Pool mat layer C metaG... ... | reverse complement strand
TCCTTATGCAACTCTTATCAGCGTTTTCGGGATCAACATTTTCGGGAGTTGAGGCTTTAGCCGGTTAGCCGATGCTTTAGCCGGTAGCCGATGCTTTAGCCGGTAGCCGATGCTTTAGCCGGTTAGCCGATGCTTTAGCCGGTAGCCGATGCATCCCTATGCATCGGCATAAGGGCCTATCCGAAAAACGCAGCCGACGCATCCCTATGCGTCGGTATAAGCGGCATAGAGATGCCGCTCGTACGGTTATTCGGATAGGCTCTAAGCTTATAGCGCTGCCTTCAAAATGGCCTCCACATCCTGTGCCGCCAAAGGCCGGGGATTATGCTTGAGCGAACCTGAGGGCAACGATTCGGCAATGATGACCGGAAAATCCGCCTCGGTCACTCCAAAAGGTGACAGCCTGGACGGAATGCCGATCTCGGCAAACAGCGCACGGATTGCCTCAATGGCCGCCTGGGCGGCTTGCTCATCGTCCATCCCGCGTGTGTCGATGCCCAATAGGCGGGCTACAGCGGCGTATTTTTCTTTCGCGTAATCAACATTATACACCATAACCCAAGGCAACAACAGACCACAAATCACACCATGCGAAATATGAAACCGTTCGCCTAATGGGTGAGCCATCCCATGCACACCGCCGAGTCGCGCGTTTGCCAAAGCCATACCGGCCAGCATGCTGCCGTAAAGCATATCGGCGCGGGCGGCACGGTTCTGCCCATTTGCACAAACTACCTTGAGCGAACGGCCGATCAATTCGATGGCCCGCATCGCCAGCGCATCGGTTGTTGGCGATGCACCGATCGAGGTGTATGCCTCGATGGCCTGAACCAGAGCGTCACTGCCGCTGGCGACGGTAACGGACGGGGGCATTGACATCGTTAATTCCGGATCGACCAGCGCCGTGTGGGCATACCAACCATCGTGGCGCAGGCTTGATTTGATCCGAGTCTGCGGATCGCTGAGCACAGCGTTCGAAGTGACTTCGGCGCCGGTGCCGGCCGTGGTCGGTACAGCGATCCAGGGTAATCCGCCGCCGGCGATCTTGCGCTGACCATGAAAATACTCGCTCACCGTGCCGGGGTAGGGGAATAACCCGGCAATGGCCTTGGCCACGTCCATTGCACTGCCGCCGCCGATCCCAATGATGACCTCAACCTGCTCGGTTCTGCCCCAAGCAAGACCTTGCTCAACCATGTCAAGCGTCGGTTCGCTGCGTACAGCATCATAAACAATCGATTCGCCCCCTGCCGCCGTCAACGATTCCAGCGCCGCATCGAGTCGTCCCGACGCTTTAAGTGAATTGGCGCCACAAACAAGCAGCGCACGTCGTCCCAGTGCGACAGCTCGCCGTCCCAATTCTGAAAAACAACCTTCACCGGTCACCACCGTAACAGGCAGATGAAAATGTGCCATCGTATCCTCCCGGCCCGGTCAACGAGCAAAAGCGTTAAATGGATTAATCACCGTCAGCCGACGGATCGTTTCCCAATCGATCCCGGCATGATAGAGTTTGGGCAAAAATTGTTCGCTGAGGTAGGTAAACGGCCTGGGCGTACCACCGCCCGGCTGTGCCGGGTCATACCAGCCACGGTCATGGCTGAGCAACACCCGGTCAACAAATCCGGCGTCGAGCATCCTTTGCACCCGCTCGATCCAGAACGAATCACGCGCCGGGTCACCAATGCCGTCAAATTCGATCCATGCTCCCCGTGCAGCGATTTTCAGGTTCATTTCCGGATCATGTTGGGCGTGGATCCAGATGAATCGGTCCGGCGTGTAGCCAACCTCTTCAAGCACATCCAGTTGATCGTTGACCACGCGCCCCAGCCGGGTGTGGCTGCCGATCGCCGCGCCGGTCTCACGCGCTGCGCGCGCAGCCGCGCGCAAAATCTTGGTTTCACAGGCCGTCAAACCCTCGTCGCCGGCACTGAGTTTGATCCACGCCGCCTGAACGCCGGTGTCCTTGATCTGGCCAAGTAACTCGCCGTGCATCCATTCGTATAATTCATCTTCATCGGCCTGCTGCGCCCATACCGGCACCCACGGTTCCCGATAGATGCCGGTTGGCACCACCAGCGGAAAGCCGGTCGCTTCGGAGACGGCTTTAAGGATATCGGCCCGGCGTCCCACACCTTCCGGGCTGCACTCGACCAATGCGGTCACACCGGCTGCGCGTGCCCGTTCGATTTCCGGCCCCATCAGCCGAACAACATCTCCGGCATCAGCCTGCCCCTGCTCGGGGCAATCCGGCCTGCGCAGATCGACGAAAATGTGCTCATGAGGCAAAATAAGGCCTAATTGTTTGATCGTCATTGGGCCAAGGGTGGTAATGAGCTGCTTCATCTGACTACTCCTGTTTATTGATTCGGGTCGCTGTCCTGTTGGCTGTCAGAACACGGGGAGAAAACTTGACGGCTACAATCGATCAAAGTGCATCCGGCAATCACCCCCTGGCGCATAAAGTACTTGACCCGTCCGGCGGAAAAAGTTTGCCGGTAAAAGACGGTGCGTGGCACCCACGTTTCATGCTCATCCAGACAACCCAATTCTCCTTCGCTGAGCGATTGAAACAGCTCCAGATGGCGGGTGATCCCCCAAAATCCGCGACAGTTCAGGCTCAACTTGACACCGAACATAAATCCTGCTTCAAAAGCGTCCTGCACCGCCGGATCAACATGGATCGACAAGATATGCACCTCTTGTGCGTTGCCAGAACGCTTGAAATCGCGCGCGTCAAACAGCATACGCACCGTCTGCGAATTGCTCTGTTTGATGAAATCAACCTTGATGGGCAAAATCATCGCCTTGCCATAACGCTTTTCTTTGGCCCACGCCGAATAGGCCGTAAGCGTGGTGTGCTTTTCCAGCACATATTGATAGTAACTGTCGCGGTAGCGGATCGGCCAATTCTTCGAGATTTCGACCAGAGCACGATCGAGGTCGTCCCACAGCTCTTTGCCGACAATGTATGCCCCGAAAACGGAGACGATCGACTCGATCGAAAAGAGTTCTTCCGGCTTGAGCGCCCAAAAGATCAACGCGATCAAGAGGCCCAACGACAGGCCAAAGATCTCATTAAAATGACTCTGCAACCGCGCATAAGCCGAACGTTGCTGCGCCAGCACATCTTGAATGTACTCTTCATAAGGATAAATGTTTATACTGCTCGACGATACTTTACGGCTATATGGGTAGACAACAACATGACACTCGACTTCATGGTAAGGTCCAAGTTGCGCCAGGTTGACAAACTCGACATCATAAATGTTGGGCATCTGGACATTCTTGCACAATCGGATGAATGGCTTAGCGGGTATAAAAGGCTGTTTCATATTGTTCTTTGCTTATCGCCCTTGTCTCTTGTTCTTTGTCTACTTGCCTTCCGAGTATACCATGCCACAAGGCAAAATGACAAACCCACCATTCACAGGGATTTTGTCGAGTTTGTTTATCTATGTTATAATCAATTTTTGTTGCTGTTGCCCAAATCTGATCAGGAGAATGACACATGCAACTCGAATTTCGTCATTTGCAATTGATGCTGGCAAGCTTGCTCATCCTGACTCTCATTCCATCGTCGGCCTTTGCACAAGAACCAAGTCCGATTGACATCCAATTGGTCGTACCTGCACAGGTTGGCCCCGGAAAATTCTTCGAAGTCCAAATCAAGTACGATGCCGTCGATTTGAACGCCGGCGCCGACCTCAATTACAACGTCTTTGGGCCTTGTCGCATCTGGTCACGCTCGCCGGAACCACCCAATCCGATTGTCAACACCTGGAAGCCAGGACCCGACGCCGCCCAAGGTGTGATCAAGATTCAAATTTTGGTCGACGAGGGCACCGATGGCCAAACCATCCGCCATCAGGTTGAAGTGCGCTGGGGGCCCAAAGTGCGCACCTTTGAAGCCACCACCACGATCAAATATGTTCCGCCAACGGCAACGCCTACCGCAACACCGCGCCCCACGCGCCCACCGGTAAAACCAACGCCTGTCCCACCAATGTCTACCCCTACGCCGGCCGACGTGCCGGCCGGCACGCAGGTCAGTGCCACGCTCGCCCAACCGACCTTTGTCAATGCCAACGGCGAGCCGGTTTCGGCAGTTACGGTCAACCAAACGCTGGGGCTGGCCCTTCGTTATACCAGCTCGACCGATCTGGAAAATGTCCGGTTGATCATCCGTTTTGATCCAGATATTGTAAATTTAGATAATTATTTGTATATTGAAGGTCAATATGTAATCGAACTGCCCACTCTGAACGCGGCAACGCAGGAAACGGCCTTGTTCGCATCACCGCTGTCGGCCCATATTCGTTCCTATACGGAAGGGGGCCAAGAGTACTCACTCCAGGCCACCGTCTCGCTCGTGCTTCAGGATGGCACCGTGATCGCCCAAACCCAAATGTCTCCCGTTCAGGTCAGTCAGCCGACGACGGTAGACATCACGGCCAGCGTGGAAACCCAGGTTGTGCAAGCGGGGGGGGGAATCATTTTGCATGTTGTGTGTGCCAACCCGGGTTCGGTAGCCGTCCAATGGCTCAAATTGCAGCTCGAAGGGTTGCCCGAAGGATTTGTGCTTACTCCAGCCGAGCAAAGCGTCGATGTGATTGAGGCCGGTGGCAGGGTAGAACGTTTGTTCACCATCCGCGTGCCGGACAATTTTGCCGGTTTGCTTACTTTCAACGTGGTCGGCTTGCTCGATGGAACCCGAATCGAAGCCGCGCCGATCACCGTTGAACTGGCCCCGCCGGCCAAATTGGTGCTGGACGCCGTAGCCGGCCAGACTCAGGTCAAGGCCGGGCAGGTGGTCTATGTAAACGTAATTTGCACCAACGAGGGGCGTCTGACGGCCAGACAGGTGACGATCAAGTTGATCGACGTTTCGGGCAGTTTGGGGGTCTTGTTTCAGGACCTGGGCGACATTGCACCGGGCGAATCACGGCAGGCTGTGTTTGTGGTCGAAATTCCCAAGGATTTTGCCGCCAGTGCCGGCGTCTCATTAGCGGCACAAGCCATTGCCGCCGACGGCACGGTCAGCCAGTCGCCGGCGGTTGAGGTTGCGGTGACTTGTGTGCCGGCATTGGCTCTGGAGATCAAATCGCCACCCGTTCGCGTCCGTGCCGGACAATCAACGCAGGTTGTTGTCGGCGTCACCAACGTCAGTCAGTGTGCTGCACAAAATGTGACCGTTTCGGTGGTCAACCTGCCACCGGCATTTGCACAACCCGCAGCGCAAAATTTGCTCGAACTAGGCCCAGGGCAAACGCGCCTGCTCAGCTTTAACCTCAGTGTGCCCAAAGGCTACCAGGGGGAGATCGCTTTTGACGTTCAGGCAGAAGCCGATGGGGGAGTGGTCGCCCCGACGGTTGGCGGCAAAGTGGAGGTCAGCGCCGCCGTGTCAACAGCGTTCGCTGTGCTCTTTTGGTCGCTGGTTGTCATCGCTCTGATTGCCATTGTGGTCGGTCTGGCGATGTATTTCAAGAATCGCTAACCGGCAGGGGAAGGGGAAAGCTCGAATCACAGCGGTCGGCCATTTATCCGACCGCTGTGATTTTTCCGTTTTTTATGTCTCACAACAATTCTTGTGAGACATAAAAGATTTCGGTCACCACAAACCCTCAAAACAGGCCCTCAAAAGGCCTTTTAGCCCCAAAACAAGCCCCGACAGGCCAACCACTTCCCCAGACAGAAAATTTTCAGCTATGCCCGATTTACCTTACAAAAGTTGAGAAAGCCTTTGAAACTTGGGTAGGCCTGATGTCCGCCCGATCGTCCTTTGATCCTTACCGCACCCAACGCTTTGGAGGATGATTTACCAGCACTCCCCCAAAAGACCATGAGAATCACAAGAGCAGCTCATTTCATTGGTCGGTTCATTGGCCGGTCTTTCAGGGGGTAAAATCCGGCTAAGAGCCTATCCGAAAAACCGTACGAGCGGCATCCCTATGCCGCTTATACCGATCCGGAATAGAACAAATTTTCTAGTCCACGCGCTGGATGGACAGACAAGTCCTTACTCAGGCTCTCAGGGTCGCCTTCAGGCGCAGTGGGAAAAGCAGCAATTCGAGAGCATGGACAATGTCGGGACAGACGACGCGGGCAGCCAGCAGCGTCTCGACGGCTGCCCCCTCTCTCTGGATCACCGCTATGCCTAGCGCAGCTTCTTGCAGCATCAAGCGGTCGTTGCGGCCGTTGCCGATTGCTGCCACAGCCGCAGCGCCCAATCGGCGCACGTATTCGCGTTTGGCTTCGGTTTGCCCGTCTGGAGGCAAAACCGATAGTGTACAGGGTATGTCAATCAGGTTCTCACGGACCAAGCCAAAGGTGTCGGCCGTGATCACATGCACCTGGAGGCGTTCGGTCAATTGCATCAATGTTTCTTTGACGCCCGGAAGCAACGTGCCGTCGAACGCAAGTGTGCCGTTATAGTCCAGAACCAGATGTGCGATTTGAATCGCTCCGCATCCTGGAATTTCGATTTTGATCATCCTGTTCTCTCCTCAGATAAAAGCCGAGCGGCTCTGCTCAAAAAATGTTGATCTGAACGTATTGACAAGATTTTACAGGCGTGATATAATTTTAATTGATAGATTAAATAAATAAACTATGAGGTTAATTTTTTTAATAAAGCACATATTAAATTGAAAGGAAACCGGCAATGGGACAAGAAATCGATGAATTGTTCAATACCCCCGAAGGATGTGATCTGGTGGTGGAAAATGTCGATGGACGGATAGAGATCACGGGCTGGGACACCCCCCAGACTCGGGTCGTTGCAGTCAAACACAGCGACCGTCCGCGAGTTGAAATCACTCAGGATGGTCGCAAGGTGATTGCCCGCACCCATCTTGAGCACGGATTTTTGAACTGGTTCAAGAGCAACGGCGCAGTTGACTATACGATCTATGTGCCGCATCAGAGCAATGTCAAGGTCAGGCATGTCAACGGCCCAACCCATATCGTTCAAATCGACGGTTTCCTCGATCTGGATGGCGTAAACGGATCAATTTATGCCGGTCAGATCGATGGCAAAGTTCAAATTCACACCGTCAGCGGTTCGGTCAGCGTTGAAGCGCTGTGCGGTTCGGCCCAACTCAACGCCGTCAACGGCAAGCTGGAGGTTAAAGAAAGTGCCCTCCGGTCGTTGAGCGGCGAAACGGTCAACGGCGAGATACAGATTCATGCTACGCTGAATCCGGAAGGACATTACCATCTGAAAACCGTTAACGGCAGTTGTATTCTGAGCGTCCAAGATAACTTGTATGCGCGCGTCTCGGCCAACGGAATCAATATGTCGGTCAGCACCTCACTGCCCACACAGAGCGTAGAAAAGCATTTCGGACACTGGCGAGGTATCATCGGCAGCGGTGACGGTCCCCAAGCTGAAATCTGCTTTGAGACGGTCAACGGCAGTTTGCAGATCAACAATGGGCATCAGATCGATGTTGGTGTTCCTTCTGCTCCGCCTACGCCCCCCACTCCTGATTTTGAGCCGATCACGGTCAAAGTTGAAGGCAAGACCTCGCCCCAAGGGCCCAAGACCAAAACCGAGGTGTTGGAAATGATCGAGCGCGGTGAAATCACGGTTGAAGAGGCGCTTAAATTGCTCGAAAAGCTCTAACGTGAAACGTATCACGCTTTCCGCATCTTGCCGGTCAGGGCTGCTTCGATGCATTGCTCCAGTGGGCCAAAGCGCACCGACAGCCCGGAATGAGCCGGCGCGTAAAAGGCCATTTTGGCCGAGTTGGTAGCCATGCTTTTAAAGCCCAATTGATCTACCGGAGCAACAACCATACATGTGTCGGCCACCACCCGCCCGCCGGCAGCTTCAATGGTGGCAACGGCCTGGGCAGCGCGCCGGCGCGTTTCTCGGGCTGTTGTCACCCACAATGCGGCACAAAGCCGCTTGCCCTCGACCAGCCGCGCGATCTCGGTCAACTCGTCCAACGAAGCGTGTGGACAGCCGATGCTGACCAGGTCGATCTGTTCGGCGTCACCGTTCAGTGCTGCGTACCCGGTCGTCAGGTCGTCGATCAGAATCTGCGGTGCGCCCTTTGGCGGTGCTACATTCCCTGCTTGTGCCTCCGGCGTCACGCCGTCGATGTGGTACAAGGCTACTGCCCCACTTGCAGCCATCGCTGCGCCCAGTGTCTTGAGTTGATCGAGCGTCGGGGCAACGCCGGTCGTCCCGACAGGGTCGGCCAGGAGTATGTAAGGTATGCCGTTGCGAACCTGACGCCCTACCAGGTATCCCAGCGCTCCCCAATCGGTGAGTGAAACAGGCCGACTATGTACCTCAACGCGGTGGGTGGCAATCCGGTTTTCGTCCAGGTGCAGGCCATAAGCCGCCGTGCGCCCGCAAATCGCGGCGGCCAATGCGCTGGGGCCGCCTTCGCGGTTGGTGCGTGCGCCCAGGACGGAATTGGCCAGAATCACCGCCGACGACTCGGCCCAGGCCAGGTGATCTCCCCAGGCAGGCCGATTGCCGATCAAATAAGGGGTGCAGGTGCATACAGGTTCAATCCCCATCGCCGTATAAGCTGCGATGACTGCTTGTTGTTGCTGTGCAAATGTCGCCGAGAACCCCAACGTGTGCCACTGCACTACGTCGATCCCGGCCGGGTTGAGTGTGGTCGGCACGCGGACTCGTGCGCCTTGGGCTGCCCACTCGCGCAAAAAGTCAAGCCCGGCCTCGCCTAAATTTTTATAGCTTACGCCGGCTACCTGAACGCTGTGTATCGGAACCAACCGTTTCGCACCGTAAATTTTGCCCAGGGCAACTACAATTTCCATCGCCCGTCGGACGGCGATCCCTTGTTCGCCGTCGAACATAGCCTGTTCCTCTGCGGCGAGGTGTAATTGGTCGCTCATCTGCCCTCCTTTTGCCCATCCTGATAAATTCAAGTATAATGCCCCCACTACCCTTCAAAGTAGAGGATATACCTATGAAAGCATTGATCACCGGTTTGAACGGCTTTGTCGGCAGTCACCTGGCCGAATATCTGCTTGTCCACACCGATTGGCAGGTTGCCGGCACCGTCTACGGCCCAACGCACAACATCGACCCGATCCGCGATCGGCTGGAGCTTTACCCGGGCGAATTGTCAAGATTGGATGCCGTCGAGGCGTTGCTCAAGCAGACCCGGCCCGATATAATTTTTCACCTGGCGGCGATGGCGGTCACCGGGCAATCATGGCGCGATCCGGCAGGAACCATTGCGCTCAATGTGACGATGCAGGCTCACATTTTGCAGGCCGTAGTCAACCTCGGCTTGCGCTGTCGGGTGCTTTGCGTTGGCTCTGGCGAAGAATATGGGGTCGTCAAGCCGGACGACCTGCCGATTGACGAGGATACGCCTTTCCGCCCGAACAGCCCTTATGCAGTGAGCAAAGTTGCCCAAGATATGCTGGGGCTACAATATCATCTCAGTTATGGTCTGGACACCATCCGTGTGCGCCCTTTTAATCACATTGGCCCCCGACAAGGCCTCGGTTTTGTCGTGCCCGATTTTGCTTCTCAAATCGCGCGCATCGAGGCCGGTCGACAACCGCCCTTGTTGCGTGTCGGCAATCTACAGGCACGGCGCGATTTTACCGACGTGCGCGACGTGGTTCGCGCTTATCATTTGCTGATCGAACACGGCCGGTCGGGTGAAGTCTATAACGTTGGCTCCGGGCAGGCACACGCTATCCAGGAAGTTGTGGATTTTTTGCTCGCCCACAGCCGTGTACCGATCCAGATTGAAGCAGACCCGGCGCGAATGCGTCCCAGCGATATTCCGTTGGTGATCTGTGATTATCGACGGCTGAACGCATGCACCGGCTGGACACCAACCATTCCCTTTGAACAAAGCCTTTCTGACGTGCTTGAAGATTGGCGCGAATTGGAAAATAGCAAGGAGATAAAATGACGACCGCACTTATCACCGGCATTACCGGCCAAGACGGCTCATACCTGGCAGAATTTTTGCTCGAAAAAGGCTATACCGTTATCGGCATGATCCGACGCAGCAGCACGGTCAATTTTCAGCGCATCGAGCATATTCAAGACAAGATCACCCTGGTTCCCGGCGACCTGCTTGACCAGATGTCGTTGGTGGACATTTTGCAGGAATACAAACCGCATGAGGTCTATAATCTGGCGGCACAGTCTTTTGTGCCTACTTCGTGGAAACAACCGGTTTTCACCGGTGAGGCGACTGCCCTCGGCGTGACACGGATGTTGGAAGCCATCCGTATCGTCGATCCGGGCATTCGTTTCTATCAGGCATCTTCTTCGGAAATGTTTGGTAAGGTACGTCAGGTCCCGCAAAATGAGCAGACCCCCTTTTATCCTCGTTCCCCTTACGGGGTGGCCAAAGTCTACGGTCACTGGATCACGGTCAATTACCGGGAGAGCTATAATCTTTTTGCCTGTTCGGGCATTTTGTTCAACCACGAAAGCCCGCGTCGTGGTCTGGAATTTGTCACCCGCAAAGTGACCTATGGGGTGGCGCGGATCAAATTGGGATTACAGCAAGACCTTCACCTTGGCAACCTGGATGCACGTCGTGATTGGGGCTTTGCCGGCGATTATGTGCGTGCCATGTGGCTGATGCTTCAGCAAGATCACCCTGATGATTACGTGGTCGGCACAGGAGAAACGCACGCCGTGCGCGAGTTGTGTCAGGTGGCTTTTGGGTATGTCGGCTTGGATTGGGAAGACTATGTTGTTGTTGATCCTCAATTTTACCGGCCGGCCGAGGTCGATTTGTTGATCAGCGACCCGCGCAAAGCCAGAGAGGTGCTGGGCTGGGAACCCCAGGTCGATTTCAGGCACTTGATCGAGATGATGGTAGATGCCGACCTGGCATTACTCAAACGGGAAAACAATTTATAGGCCAGGATCGGCAATGCTTATGCTGATCGACACGCATGCCCACCTCGACCATCCTCAGTTTGACCCTGACCGGGAAGCGGTGATTATGCGCGCGTCCCAGGCCGGCGTACAAACGATCATCAACGTTGGTGCGGGCATGGCATCCAGCCGCCAAAGCATTGCGCTGGCCGAACACTACGCCACAGTATATGCCACCGTTGGAATCCATCCGCACGACGCCGGATCGGTCACGGCCGTCGATCTGGAAGCGTTACGCCGGCTGGCGGCACACCCCCGGGTCGTTGCCATTGGCGAAATGGGGTTGGATTATTACCGCGATCGCTCACCGCGTGAAACGCAAAAAGCTGTCTTGACGGCCCAACTCGACATCGCCGCCGAACTTGACAAGCCAATAGTGGTTCATATCCGCGACAAGGAAGGGCAGCGTGCTGCCTACGAGGAAACATTGGACATTCTGGCCCGTTGGGTGTCCAGGTTGCCGGTTGGGCGCGTCGGTGTGCTCCACTGTTTTTCCGGCGACATCCAAACAGCCCAGATGGCGCTCGATTTGGGTTTTTACCTGGGCGTTGACGGCCCGATCACCTACCCCAATGCCGGCAGCTTGCGCGCCCTTGTGGCCCGCCTGCCTGTCGATCGATTGCTACTCGAAACCGATTGCCCCTACCTGGCCCCGCAGTTCTGCCGTGGCCGACGCAATGAGCCGGCCTATTTGTCCTCAATTGCTGCCCAGGTTGCCGAGATGATGAACGTGTCGGCGGAGCAAGTGGCTGCCATCACAGCCGAAAACGCGCGTCTTCTTTTTGGACTACCGGCCTGACATTACCTGGGCGGATAGCCGGTAACCTGGCGAATGTTCTGGTATAACGAGCGTAATTTTTTGTACATTTGCTTGTAAACGCGCTGGTATAGCCCGTCATAGATCTCGCACGCTCGCGGGTTCGGCTCAAAGAGATCGCCGCTGCGCGTCATTTCGCGGGCTGCCGTGCTGAAATCGAGGTGCAGTTTGAGGCCAACCGCGGCATCCATCGCCGCGCCCAATCCTGCCACCTCGTGAATGTGCGGACGCATGGTCGGCAACCCGAAAACGTCTGCGGTGATCTGCATTGCGGCGCGGCTCTGCGATCCGCCTCCGGCCACACGAATTTCGGTGATCGACACGCCGGAACGTTTGCTGGTTCGCTCTGCGCCCTCACGCAAGGCATAAGCCAGTCCCTCGATGATCGCCCGATAGATGTGGGCACGGGTATGCACATCGCCAAAGCCGATCATTGCTCCTTTGGCTTCCGGCCCCGGCACTTTGAGTCCCGGTGACCAATACGGTTGCAGGATCAAGCCCATTGAACCGGGCGGCACCTGATCGACCAGGTCGTCGAATAAAAACTCGGGCTGGGTGCCCAGTTCCATCGCCCGCTGACGCTCTTCCAGGCCGAACTCTTGCTTGAACCAACTCACCATCCAAAATCCGCGATAGATTTGAATTTCCAGGCTGTACGCACCCGGCACGGCGCTTGGATAGGGAGGAATGAGCGGGATAACTTCGATATATTTGTGATGTGTTGTGTTGATTGTCGCTGCCGTACCATAGCTCAGACACCCTATATGTGGCTCGACGCAGCCACAGCCCAGCACTTCGCATGCTTTGTCGGCAGCCGCCGCGATCAGGGGGAGGCCGGCCGGAATGCCGGTCATCTCGGACGCCTCGCGGGTGATCTGGCCCAATACCTCGGTCGGCGGAACAAGTCGCGGTAACATTTGTGGCCGGATGCCGGGAATGGCCTGCCACTTCCAATCCCATGGTCTGGCCCAGGCCTGATTTTTGTAATCAAAGGGCACAAAGCCGACCTGACTGCTCACCGAGTCGACAAACTCACCGACCAGCCGATAGGTTAAAAAGCCGGAAATAAAGAGAAACTTGTGCGTTTGCTCCCAGATCCGCGGCTGATGCAAGGAAATCCAGTTGGCATGTGCTCCGCCTTGCAAATAAGCCACCGTTTCATTCATTCCGGTCAACTTGAAGGCCAGTCCCCATAGCCCACCGACCGGCTTGACCCCTTCGACACGCCGCTGATCGAGCCATACAATGGCCGGACGAAGGGGCTTGCCTGCTTTGTCGACATTCACGGCGGTGTTACGCATGGTGGTCAAGGCAACGCCGGCGATGGCCTCTTTGGACACCTCGGTTTTTTGCCACAATTGCCGACATGCCTCGCCCAGCTTTTGCCAGTAATACTCTGGATCTTGTTCGGCCCAACCCGGCTGGGGAGAGACATAGGGCACCAATTGGACCTGGCTTTTGGTCATCAGATTGCCTTGGAGGTCAAAGATCATAGCCCGTACGCTTTGGGTGCCCTGATCGATGGCCAGAATGTGATCGCGCATAGAACAGCTTTCCCTTCTTGCTCAGTAGAAAGACCCTAAAGGTCCCAAGACCTTTAGGGTCTCATCAATTTTGGGGCGGATGGGATTCGAACCCACATGGCCTTGAGGGCCAGCGGAGTTTAAGTCCGCAGCGTCTGCCTTTCCGCCACCGCCCCGCATCTAACATTCTATTCAGATGGAACAAAATGTCAAAACGGCCGCTCCGTCATTTCAACGGATCATGTATCCATGACGGCTGATCGTGTGAATGTAAACCGGCTCTTGTGCGTCGGGCGGTTCGATTTTGGCGCGCAGGTTGCGGATATGCATCCGCACCAGTGCCGAATCGCCTGTTCCTTCCGGATAGCCCCATACCTCTTGCAACAGCCGCTCGCTCGAGAAAACCTCACCCCGATGCACCATAAGATGACGCAACACTTCAAACTCGATCGGGGTCAGCAGGCTGGTCTGATAGGGCGTGGAAACCTCAAATGTACGTTGATTGAGAATCAAGTCACCGGCCACCAAAATGCCTTCTTCGAAGCGATCTGAGAGAGATGTATCGAATTGGGTACGGCGCAAAATCGCTCTGACGCGCAAGTCTAATTCTTGAATGTCGAAAGGCTTGGTCAGGTAATCATCTGCACCGGCCTCAAATCCCTCGATCTTGTCGTCCAACATTGCCTTGGCGGTCAAAAAGATGATCGGCAGCATAGCCGTACGGGGATCGGCACGCAGCCGCTTACAAACCTCAATGCCGGTCATTCCCGGCATCAAGACATCCAACACCACAATGTCAATTTTTTCGCGGCGCGCAGCTTCAAGTGCGGTCCAGCCGTCATTGGCGACAACTGTTTGGTGTCCACGACTTTGCAAAAGACGATCAATGGTATTGGCCACACTTTTGTCATCATCTACAACCAGTATTCGGGCCATAGATCATCCTCCACACCTCGCCAATTTAGAATCAGTTCTATTATAATACGATTCAAATATTTCGACAAA
>Ga0209101_1001974_pt1 | contig 14262 bp, 10 predicted proteins | sample ConPoolayeCmetaG_FD_185481 | JGI IMG/M metagenome (GOLD analysis project Ga0209101, IMG submission 185481) | Hot spring microbial mat communities from California, USA to study Microbial Dark Matter (Phase II) - Cone Pool mat layer C metaG... ... | reverse complement strand
GAACGCGTGGCTCTGAAGCAGCGGGCGGAGGCCATCCTCGCCCGAGGACTCGTGGTTCCTCGGGGTGAAGGAGACTGGATCTTCTACTATGCCTGCCCAGCCGACGGATCCACTCTGCAAGCGGAATCCGAGAGTGTCCATGTCTGCCCCCGATGCGGGAGGCGCTACACCGACGAACGAACCATCGCCGCCTGGCGAACGAGAGGCTACGAAGCGCTCGAGGCTGAGCTCGACGTGTTGGCCAAAGCCTGGGCGTTGACGGGGGATCGGCGCTTCTTCGATCCCGTGCGGGAGGCGCTGGTACAATTGGCCAAGGACTGGCCGGGGTATACCCGGCATGACCGATGGGGCCGCCGGGGTCTCTTCGCTGTCGTCGGTGGTCGGCGCTATTGCCAGCTGCTGGATGAGGCCGTCAGTCTGATTCGGCTCGCCGGGATCTACGACCTGGTCGCGGAGGGGCCCTGGCCGGCCGACGAGCGGGATCTGGTGGAACAACAGCAGTTCCGGATGCCGGCCGACGAGATCGGCCGTTTCGAGCTATTCATCAACGCCCGAAACAACCACCAGAGCTGGTTCAACGCCGGGTATGCCGCGGTCGGCCTGGCGCTGGGCGATTCCAACCGCTTGCAGCGGGCCATCTTCGGTTCCCGCGGTCTTCTGCGCCAACTCGAGACCTCAGTCACCGAGGATGGCCTTTGGTATGAAGGCACGATCGCCTATCACTTTTATGCGCTGCAAGCGATTCAAAAAACGCTGGAGGCCGCCCAGCGGGTCGGTTGGACATTCACGGATCACCCCCGTCTCAAACGCCTGTGGATGGGGCCGTTGCAACTGGCCTATCCCGATGGTCGCCTCCCTGCCTTTCATGACAGCGATCCCGTCTCCCTCAGCGCCTATCGTGCTCACTATCAATGGGCGGCCGACTATTTCGGCGATCCCGCGCTGAAGGCCGCCGTTCCAGAAGGACTCGTCAGCACAAACTTGAGTGGGATGGGCATTGCCGTGCTTCGCCGTAAGGGCGTCGACGGGCAACCGCTTTGCGTCATGATGGATTACGGTCTTCACGGCGATCACCATGGACACCCCGACAAGCTCAACATCGTCCTCTATGCTACGGGCGAGGAACTGGTGCTGGATCCGGGACGGATCAGCTACAGCGTTCCCGAATACCAAACGTGGGCTCGCACGACGGTGGCTCATAACACGGTGGTTGTGAATCAGCGCGACCAACAGCCGGATACGGGTCGTCTCCTCTTTTTTGAGGAACGCCCCCAAGGTGTCGCCGTGCTGGCCGAGTCCCAGGGCGCCTATCCCGGAGTCCGATTGCGCCGGTTTGTGGTGCTGACCGATCTTTTTTTGGCCGATGCGTATTCCGTAGAAGGGAGCGTGGCGATCACTTCGGATTGGATCCTGCACGGGCGTGGCCAGATCACACCGCCGGAAAGTCTCAAGCCGCGTTTGAAACCTCTTGGGGAGACCAACGGATACCAACATCTGACCCGTCTTATGGCCGGTCTGTGCACCCATGCGATACCCGTCTTCTCCTTCACGCTGAATCCCTCCAAAACGTGGACGCTCTGGCTTCCGGGCGATGAGGAGGGCACATGGTTGTGCACCGGACTGGGAATCGGCTACCGTCTCGACGATGCCGTGCCTTTTGTCCTGCGGCGGCGGGAAACCGCGCACACTCTCTTCCTGGCCGTTCTGGACCTCTCCGGCCAGCGGGCGATCGAGGGGGTCACCCGCAAGACCGTCCGGGATCGGGAAGGACGTCTGGTCTCCCCGCTCCGAGCGGTTGGCTTGGAGATCGTCGGCCATGGGGGGCGCTGGCGGCTAGGCTTGGATCTTTCCGACGCGCCGGCGCCCCTTTCGCTGGAGGATGGCCCTCTCTTTGAGCGTTGGGGTTTGGAGGTGCTTCCCCCCTCCGGAAAAACGCCCTGAGAATCCGTTGCCTTCTGGCAGGGGTTCCCTCTATAATCTCTCGCATGTACTCGTGTGGGATGAATCGGTGGGCTCCCGCCGCCGCGCTGCGGTGCACCTTGATGATGGCCGTTCTCGCGGGATGCTCGAAATCCAGCCCTCCGAACAAGCCCCCCGAGTCGTCCGCCTCCTCCACGTCGGCCGTTGCGGAGGCGCCTCTCCCCACACCCTCTTTGTCCGACTCGGCCCTTTCTGATGTGGAAACTCGAGCCAACGTCTATTTCCAGGATTATCTCCGCCACCTTCGGCAAGGCGATCTGATTCAGGCGGACGCAACGCTGCGCGTTCTCAACGGACTCCTGGGGGAAGGCGAACGCGCAAAAACGCTCTGGGAGACGATGATTCCTTCGGAGTTCCGGCGCACCCTTCACGTGGCTGTTGTGTGTACCACCTGCACGGATGGGACGTGCCCCAGCTGCCATGGAAATGGCCTGTGCACGAACTGTTCCGGAACCGGCCTGTGCCCGGCCTGCAAGGGGACAGGAGGAGAGTGGAAAACCTGCCTTTCGTGCCTCTGCCCCACGTGTCGAGGGGCCAAAGTCTGCATGGAATGCCGGGGCCGGGGGACGGTGCCCTGCTCAAGTTGCAAGGGAAGTGGAGAGGGCCCTGCCGAACAACGTTTCGAGCCCTGTCCTTCCTGCAAGGGGCTGGGATACAAGGAGGGGCTTTTGCGTGGGGACGGCACAAGAGATCGTTACACCTGTCTGCTCTGCAAGGGGGCAAAGGGGACCACCATCACCATTCGGCCGGCGTGCCAAACCTGCGGCGGAACCGGGCGGGTGCCGTGCGGACGATGCGGAGGAACGGGGCGCTGTCCGACCTGTAAGGGAACAGGCCGTCAGTTGCCCTGCCCTATCTGCCAAGGAAAAGGCCGCTATTTCGAACCCTGCTCGGTCTGTAAGGGTGAAAAGGTCTGCGATCTCTGCCATGGGACGCGCCGTTGCCCGGTCTGCGGCGGCCACGGCCGATGCCCGGAGTGCCGGGGTCGAAACGCGGTCATTCGTTACCGGTTACCCGTAGATCAGCGTTGGCTTTCCGATCCCTCGGCCCTCCTGACCGTGTCGGATCGTGAAGGAATCCGACGGATTCGCGAACCACGCGATCCACTGACAGAAACGATCGGTGGGCGTGCGGTCACGCTCGAAGCCCCGAATGGAACTCTCCTCTGGCTTTCGACCACCGAAGGACTGGGGCGAATCCGCGAATGGTTCAAGTGACGCCGGGCCCGAAGGCCCGTTCTCGGGCCAGGGTGTGGGCCTCTCCGTAATGGCGGCCGAGGTTGCTCCAATCGAAATGGAGCGATTCACTTTCCACCTCGTTCCGAAGCGCAATGCGTTCGCGACGGCTGAGGGTTGTAAATTCGTAGCAAAAGTCGGCCAACTCTCGAACCGCCTCGTCGAAGGAGCGGTTTCGGCGCTGGACGATTTTCAGCCCCCGGCGGCGGTTGGGCGAGAAATGATGCTGGAGATAGCTGCCGAAACCGGCCACGTCGCTGGTCACCGCTGGGACGCCCAGGGCCATGGCTTCGAGCGGGGCATATCCCCACGGCTCGTAAAAACTGGGGAAGAGCCCGAGATGGCAGCCTCGCACGAACTGGTCGTAATCCATGCCCAGGAAGGGGGATGTGGAGGAGATAAAATCAGGGTGATAGACGATCTTGACCCGTTCTTCGGGTCGGTTGAGAAGTCCCAAGGCGTGGACGCGATCGAGGATATCGTCCCGCTCCCCCTCCAGCACATGGGTCACGACGGGCGGCAACCGGCCGCTCTTCCACGCCAGCATCATCCGGCGCAGCCGGAGGCGCCAATAGTCCTCCACGAGATCATCGAGACGAGGATTTCGTCCCTCGGCGGCCGCCATGACTAGCCGTTCCCCCACCTGGGCCTGAATGGCCTCGCAGGTCCTTCGGATCTCCTGCAGTCCGGCCTGTTGCTGGAGGGCGGCCGGGTCGGCCGACCGCGTGGGCCGACGGGTGATGATGAAAAAGACGACGGTTTTGGTGGTTCGGCTTTCGGCCAGGCGGGCGTTGAGCCGGGCCATGGCTTCGAGCGTGAGATCGAATCCCTTATTGACAAACTCGTACCGTCCGGATGTGAAGAAATAGAGCGTCTGATCCAGGTCGAAGGAATAGGCGGGGAAAAAGTGGCCCATGACAAACTGGTGGATGCGCTCTTTGTAGAGTCGGTGAAGGTTCTGGAATTCGTGGACGGCCGCGAAGCGCTGGATGTTGAGGCCGTTGGGCAGGACGAGATCGGGTTTGCGGCCAATGAGATGTTCGCACTCGAAGGCCGTGATCTCGCTGACCGTGGTAAAGACGTGAGCACCGTGGGCGGCGGCACGTTCGATGAGGACCTGAGCCTCGAGGCGAAAGCGGCGGGCCTCGGAATGCCAGTCCACAAAGGGCACGTGATCGTAGAACCAAGGATCGTGCATCGCCAGATACCGCCCCAGCAGCGTGGCATGTGTGGTAAAGACAAGAGCCACCGGAGTCTGTTGCCGGCGAAGTTCGGGAATGGCAGCTCCCCCCTGCCATTCGTGAAAATGCGCTATGACGCGGCCGGGCCCTACCTCCGCGGCCACCGCCGCCAAAAAACGCGACACCAGATGCCCGAACGCCACCGCCTCATGAGCCAGAGGATCGGCCTCCAAGAGCCCGATCCGATGATGTTCCCAGAAAAAGTACTCGATTTCGGCCCGTCGCGGTCTGGTTTCGGCCGGGTCGAGAAGGATCACCCGGGGACGACCGCTGACGAGCCAACGGCCATGGCGAACGCGATATCCAAGGGATTCGAGGACCGCCGCGGCCTTGCGAAGGAGGGACGGCGCTGGCGTCTCTTCGAACTCGGCGGGGGACTGGACGGGGTCCCAGGGCCCGATCAGAGTGTAGCGGTCGTCCCACTCCCGAATCATGGTCGGCGCCTTCGACCGCAACACCGTATAGATACCGCCAGCCTGCCGACAGACCTCCCACGATACTTCGAACAGAAGCGGCGCGTGCTCCGGCTCCTCCGAATGTTTCACCATCACCTGCCTTCTCCCCTCTTCCGTAGATCTCGCTTTTTACTATAGTCGCTGCATTGAGGATGTGCTATTCTGAAATTATGAATCAGGGTCCTGCCAGTCCGTCCTGCCCGGAGTTCAAACGGTACATGAACGAATTCCGGGCACGCCTTCGGAAAGCGCTTGAAGAAAACAAATGGTATCTCAGCGAGCGCGAAGGGCATGATGTTGGGGAACAGCGGGCCACGGAAGATTTTCTTCAGAATCACTTCGACCGGTTTGCCGCCGAAGTGCGACTGGCTTTCTGTGAGCACGAGTGCTCACAACATGAAAACTGCCCCCTTGCCATCTTTATCCGCACGCTCCCGCCGACCCGGGAGGCTCTTCATCGCCACGTGAGCAAGGCGAAAACGGAAAAGCCGTCGTCCTCCTGATTGGAACCGAACACCGTTTTCCGGTTGGCTAGTGGGCTGGGATAACGACGGTGGCGGTTCGAATATCTCCAAAGTAAGCGCCCGTAATATCGTAGAGCCGGACCTTGAATTGCTCTTCGGGCTCGCGGATTCCGTCGGAAAGCACCGGCACCTTGATTTTTCGCGGAAGCCCATCCCCATCATTCCATGTCAGTGTCCCTTCTCGGTGCACATAGTCCTGTCCGGGTTGAGCCGAGCGGCCGATCGTTTTGAACCGAACCGTCACCGGTCCTTCCGAGCCTCCGACCCGGCGAACCACGAGTCGTGCGGTCTGACCCTCGGGAACCACCACCCGCTCCGTCGAAAATTGAATCACGCCCGACGCCAGGCCCCCTTTGGACACCCCTTCTCCGGAACACAGGTAGGTCGTGGGGCCAGCGGTCTGATCGGACAAGATCGCAAGGGTTCCTCCGAAGAGGCCAAAGCTGGTCGGAAGAAAGGTGACCATGACCTTGCGGGAGCCGTTCGGCCAGATAGGACCGGAGGTCCAGTCGGCCGTAAAATTGGGCGGAAGAGCAATGCTGTTGACCGTCAGAATACTGTTGCCGTCGTTGAACAAGGTCATGGTCCGAGTGGCGGTTCGAAGGAGGGGAACCTGACCAAAGTTGAGATCGCCGGCGATCCGCAAGATGCGCGTCGGGATGAGGTTGCCGCGGCCGGTGCAGACGGCCATGTTGTTTCCGCCCGTCCAATCGCCCAACACCCGGATGGTGCCTCCGTAATTTCCTTCGAGGGTCGGCGCAAAGGTGACGGTGACCGTCTGGGCGCTGTTCGGCGGAATGAGGCCTGCCGACCAGTCGCCCTGGAAGGCGATGGGGTAAATAATGTTGTAAACCGTCATGGGCAAGGTGCCGTCGTTGAAGATGGTCAAGGTCCGGCTAGCTGTGGAATCGGTGTTCACGGTCCCGAAATCCAAATCCCCTTCCAGGCGAATGTATCGGCCGGGGGCGTTTTCGGTTACAAATTGCCAGGTTTCGGACCAGGGGCTCCAGGCGCCGCCGCTGTCTCGATAGCGCACACGCCAGTAGTAGCGCGTCTTGTACTTCAGGCGGTTGGGGGGAACTTGGATTTCAGTGACGGGAGGTCCGTTGGGTCCGCTATCCCAGGCGGGGTTGATGAACTGGGCATTGGCCGCCACTTGCCAGCGCGTTCGGGCATGCGCCTGGCCATCGGGATCGAAAAACTCGCCCGCCACGAGAAGGGGCGTGACGGACACCCCCTCCTCCCCATCCGCCGGACTGATCAATTCCGGCGGCCATGGGGCGGTGTTGGGATCGGTTCGATAGCCAGCCACCACGTCTTGAGTCTCGCGGAGGGTCCGCGCATTATCTCCATCCTCCGGATGGCCTGCAGGCACACCCTGATAGAGAACGAGGGGTGTGGAAAAGAGCGGCGCCGGTTGATAGAACCCGCCGTACCCATCGCTGTTATAGGCCATGATGGTATGGTATTTGACGTTGTTCAGTCCGGTGAAGTACCAGCCGGCCGAGTAGGAATTGAGGGCCCAGTTAGGCCCTGGGGACGAGGCCTGGTATTTGCTGTGATGAGCGCCCAGGATGTGTCCCAACTCATGAGTCAGGGTGTGGGAGATGGCGACGGATCGGATCGCATTGGCGGTAAACGCATTTTGGGGCTGACCCGCCATCGAGGTCAGCAGATAGCCGAGCCCCACCCACCCGTAGGCCGAACCCGTATCCACAAAAAGCGCGACGACATCGGCGGCATACTCTTCCCGCCAACCGTGAACGACATCCATCTCGCCAACACCGTTTTTGACGGCCAGAAGGGCATCCTCCAGACTTCCGTTGTAGGTGTAGGCGACGTTGGTGGCCAGAACCAGCCGGAACTCGCCGTCAATGCCGCTGTTTTGCAGGGCCTGGTTGATGCGATTGACGGCATGTTCGGCGACCACCTGCATTCCGCCGTTGCCTTCGGCCCACGTTCGCGCGGTGGTATCGAAAACAATCAAGATATCGATCGTGGCAGCATGCAGGGAGACGGCCATCGCCAGCCCGCTGAGGACGCCCCCCATCCATCGGATTCGGTTCCGCGTCATGGCCGCTCCTCCCCCTTGTCATCCTCCCGCTCGGGCACAAGCGGCGGCAGATGCATGGCCGGCGGCATGGCGCGCCGATCGATCACAGTGACGTGACCCACGCCGGTTTCGCCATCGCCGATAATCTGATAGATCCGGCCGCTTTCGAGATCCTCGACGGTGGCCATCAGGCGCTGGCCCACAACCGTGAACAGTGCTGTTTGGAGGGGGCTTCCCGGACATGCGCCGGAGACCGAAAGTCCTCCCGACGGGGTCGTTCGCGGCCGGCCACGGACCTCGACGCGAATCACGCCGTCGGCGCCGTCCGTGGAGGCGGTGGGAAAGAGGCTGAGTTTGAGCGTGTCACGATCGGAAACCTGGCGCAGGCGGACAACGAACTTAGGCGCCATTTGCAGGGAACCGGTCCGAACGATCCAGGGCTCCGCTGAGGAGGCCAGCGCCGCGCGCGCATCGGCGGGAACGGCCGTCTCGGCCGGTCTGCAGATTTCGATCTCAGCGGCCATTGTCACTCCGGCCAAAAGCAACACTAACGCCATCGTCCGAAGTTGGGTTTTCATAGTTCTCCTGGGATAGAGATCACTCAACGAAAATATTACACCGCTCGCGACGGTTTGTCCACCATCGAGGGAACCCTGTCCTTTTTCTTCCACAGATGCCGGATCACGTGAATGGCGGCCTCGGCCATCTGATCGCCGGCCTCTGGCGCCAGCCGACTCGGAGGTCCCAGGGTCGTTTCGTACCCCCGCCGCAGGAGCGCCTCCGCCGTCGGCACGTAGCCGACCATTCCGTTGGTGAAACCCGCGATCTCGACCCAGGCCGGATAGGCCTCCCGTTTGATGCGCAATCCAAGTTCGACGAAATATTCCGCCGGAATTCCGACGATGGCGACCTCTCCCAATCGAAGCACTTGGATCTCTGCAGGCTGCACCTTCCGCTCCCGGATCCGCGCCACGAGGCCCGGCATGGCGCGCTCATAAATGGCCGGATTCACGAAACGCTGCGCTCCGGGAAGGGTTCCTGAGCATTCGTCAGGGGTAAGGTCGCGATAGGGCAGCGACAGAACCGCCGTCGCGCCATCCACCGGCCACCGCTCCGACCACTCCATCTTCCCCACGGCATCCACCACATCCGAGGCCAGGCGGCGTCCCGCTTCTTCCAGCGACGAGGAGCGTCCCGTTACGGGATTGCTGGTGTGGACATTGCCGGCCGCGCCGTTGATCAGGAGCGGAACAGGAATGCCCATCGCCTTGAGCAGGCGGGCGCATTCGACGGGAAACCCCGCCGAGAACACGGGACCATCCCCTAGATGCGTGGGATGAGAGGTGAAAAAGACCAGCATCCCCAGCCAACGGCCGGTTTTGTCTTGCGCCCCCAGGACGGCCACTTCGGGGTCCACCGGCCCCTCCAGGCAGAGGGCCTGGGGGTCGGCGAAGGTGCCATGGGTCTTGACCGTCCCATTCCGCATCACGACGCGGCGGTTGTGGCCCAGCTCGAAATCCATGACATGCCCGAACCCGAAACGGGCGGGCTGCTGCGCGGAAAGCGCCTGGCCGAAGGCCTCCTGGCAACGCTCCAACAAAAAAGCGATGTAGCGCTCATCGCGCCGGACATCGCCGATCGAAGCGACGGCCGGGCCGGCGTGGTTGTGTGTCGTGGTCACCATCACCCTCCCGCCGGGAAAGCCGTACGCCACCTCGAGACGGCGCCGAAGCTCGGCGACCTGCGACCAGCTCTCCTTCTTCCTCGAACACCGCACAACGGGCAAAAAGGGGGTCCCGTACCGTCTCACCCACCAGATCCGGCCTCGCCAAACCCGGCCTTCATGGTCTCTCCTTCAGGCCTTCGGCTTCAGAATACGGTCGGGATCAATCTCGTCCAGTCTTTCGAAGACCTTGCGGATGGCCGCACCGGTGAGGCGGGCGGCCTCGACGCCCTGGGGAGCGCGGAGCGGAACCGTCATGCCAAAATGGGTGTCGGTATGCCGCTGGGCCACGGGAAAACGCGCCGGTGTATAGTCCACGTCCGCCGCTCCCTGGCAATGCCAGGGGCATCCCTTCCCATAGGCATTTTTGGCCTGGAAAACGGTCATGGCGGGAAGGATAAAGCGCTGCCAGGTACCCACCGGAACACCCTCGGCCTGGATGGCGGTCATCACGGCATCCCGGAAACGGGAGCGATCGCCGGTCCAACCAATGTTCGAAAAATCGAGCCGGCATGTGAAGTTGTACCAGTTGTGAAAATGGCCTTCCGGCTCCGTGGGGAGAATCAAGGCGGGTGTTCCGCGGAGCGTCTCGAGCAGTACCTCGGCGTTGCGGCGCTGAATCTCGATATAGCGATCCAGTTTCATGAGCTGGGCGCGGGCAAAAGCCGCCGTGAGGTCGTTGTTCCGATACATCCATCCCAGCGCATAGGCGTGGTAGTCGCGGGACTCGGCCGGCGACCGGGTCTCTCCAAAGCTCCAGAGCTGGCGGGCCGCCTTGAAGATCTCCTCCTGGTTCGTCACAAACATGCCTCCCTCCCCCGAACAGAGGCATTTGTTCTGGTTGAAGCTGAAAGCTGCCGCGTCGCCCCACGTCCCGACCTTCCGCCCTTTGTACATCGCCCCGTGCGCTTGGCAGCAATCCTCGATGACCTTGAGATGATGCCGTCGGGCCACGGCCATGACCTTCTCCATGTTGACGGCGAGGCCATGGAGATGAACCACAAGGATGGCCTTCGTCCGGGGTGTGATCGCCGACTCGATCTGATCCACGTCCATGTTGATGGTTTCAAAATCAATATCCACGAAGATCGGAATGGCGTTGTGATGAATAATGCAGGTCGCGCTGGAGGACCAGGAATAGGCAGTCACAAGGACATGATCGCCGGCGCCGCAGCCGACGGCCGCCACGCCCATGTGGAGCGCGGCAGTGCCGCTGTTGGTGGTGATGGCAAAGGCATTGCCGTTCCACGCAGCGAATTCTTTCTCGAGAGCCTGGCAGTTCGGCCCGTAGGCGTGGTTGGCACCCTCGAGGGAGGCCAGAACGAGACGCCGATCGGTCTCGTCTATCGGTGGCCACTTCTGATAGGTGTTGTCGGGAACGAGTCGTTTGCCGCCATACACGGCCAGAGCCGATCGCGCACTCATGGAACGCTCCGGGTTGGTGAGAAGACCTTTATCCTATGAAAAGGCCTCTTGAAAAACAACCTTTCTGAAGCCCTCAGCGAAACCCCAGGAGAAGGAGGGCCGTATGGACCACCGGATCGAGCACCCGGTGGAGAAGGCCTGCATAGAGGAGCAAAAAGACGATGAGAATGCCATAGCGCTCGAGGCTGAGGTAGGCGGGAAGCCATTCGCGGGGAAGCAAGCCCATCAGAATGCGGGAGCCATCCAGAGGGGGAATCGGAATCAGATTGAAAAGCCCCAGGTATAGGTTGCTGGCTGCGACGACCACCAGAAGGCCCAGAAGGATTTCCGCCAAGAAAACGAAAGGCATGACGGGAAGGAGGAGAAGGGGAACAGTAAGCACACGGAAGAGAACCGCCGCCGCCAGGGCCAACGCAAAATTGGTCAACGGCCCCGCGGCCCCCACCCACATCATGCCGCGCAGTGGATCCCGAAAATAGGCGGCGTTCACGGGCACCGGTTTGGCCCACCCCAGGACCGGCTGCCTCGTGACGGCCAGAATCAGGGGCAGAAGAATGGTGCCGAAGAGGTCCACATGGGCCATCGGATTCAAGGTGATCCGTCCCATCATCCGAGCGGTCGGATCCCCCAGACGCTCAGCAACCCATCCATGGGCGATCTCATGAAGGATTACCGATCCAAAAACGCTGGCGAACATGAGAACCCGAAATCCGAAACTGTCAAAAAGGCTGTCCACCGGCGCTATCCTTTCCGCATGTCACGTGTGGATTTCTTGAGAACGGCGTTCAGGCTTCCCGTTCGGTACCCGTCAAGATCGAGGGCCGCATAGAGAAACCCCGCCCGGTGAAGGGCGCGGGAGAGCGCCGCCCGTTTGGAAAAGGCCCGGGCTAGGCTCTCCGGCGCAAGTTCGATGCGTGCCACGTCGCCATGGACCCGTACCCGGCAGAGCGGAAACCCCAGCCGATGAATGGCTTTTTCGGCCTGAGCGACACGCGCCAGCGCTTCGGCGGTCAGAGGCGTGCCATAGGGAAAACGCGAAGCCAGGCAGGCCGTGGCCGGTTTGTCGGCCGTGGGAAGTCCGAGCCGGCGCGAAGCCTCCCGGATCTCCGCCTTCCGGAATCCGAACTGCTGGAGGGGATGGACCACCCCCAACTCTCGGGCCGCGCGAACACCGGGCCGATAATCCCGCCGATCGTCGGCATTGGTGCCGTCCGCCACGACGGCCAGGCCTTCCGAGCGGGCCATCGCGCCCAGTTTTTCAAAAAGCTCCCGTTTGCAGTGGTAGCACCGATCGGGCGGATTGGCGACGAAGACGGGATGGCTCATTTCGTCCGTCCGGATGATGCGATGCCGAAGTTTCCACGACCGAGCCAGCCGGCGGGCCATACGAAGATCCGAAGGATCGAGTAGCGGCGAATCGGCCGTTACCGCAAGGGCCCGGGGACCGAGCGCCTGGTGGGCCAGGATGGCCAGGAAGGTGCTATCCACGCCTCCGCTCCAGGCTACGAGGATTCCCTTCTGGCGCGACAACCAGTTCGAGAGCCGTTGGATTTTCCGATCGAGCGATGGTCTGTCACTACGATGCATGAATCATCAACTTACCCTAACCGCCCGTCAATGTCCAACGCCGTGTGCCTTTCGGGCGGGTCGGGTTTGTTCTCTAACGATCGACGAGAACGCCGCCGGCCCAACCTCGTACGTGGGACGAACGGTTGCTGATCCCGCTCTCCCAGACGTCCTCGGCGCCGCCCTCGTCGAACACAAAGGTGAAATTCGAGACGGTCGCAGACCGCCTGGCCTTCCGTCACGCTGGCAAAACGATGCCCGAGTTCATTGGTCCCCAGGGCCTGTTTGACCAGACTTCCGAGAAAGGCGTCTCGCTCCGGCTCGGGTATCCCGGCCCAGGCGTCGGCCCAGGTGGTTGCGATTCGCTGAACAATGCTGGTCCACCACGCGAATTCCCACCCCGCGATCGACTTCGGCTTTCGTCGCACAGGAGGCGTCATCGAAACCCCCATCGGCGTCATGAGGAGGGGTATCGTGGCTTCCAGAGCCCAAGTCGGACGAGCGAGTGTCTCGTGGATCTTTCTGCTGAACCTTTCGGCCTCGGCCGGCGCCTCAAGAGGGTTCCGAAGGATTCGGTCCACCCAGGGAAGCCGGCAGTTGCCCGTTTTATCAGAAAAGGTATTGGTGCCGGCTGAGGCGTCGAGCCGTCCGTTGAGATACGTGAGATAACCTTCCAGATCGGCCGTCAGGCGTCGTTCGCGAATGGCCGTCCGGATTCGGCGTTCCATCAGCGCCGTCGCCTCCTCGGCGGAAAGCCGACGCCGGGCCGCCATGCCGAGCGTCAGCAAAAGACACGCCCCAAGGAGCACCTGCCACGCCCGACTCGTGAAACCCCACGACACTCGAACAAAATCATCCATATGCGCCCCGACTCCTGTTGATATCCTGTCAACGACTCCATCCAATCTGTGAAAAACGGTTCAAACGAGACCCTCATCCGTTCTTGACAATCTGCGCATCCCATTGATAGTCAACGGGTTACAACAGATTCTGCGATCGTGTCAGAACGAGGTGGTTCCTGTTGATGACGCCGGGCGAGCCGAAGAGGGTTGACGATAACTGGAGGGATCTGAAAGCAGTTCGGTTTGGGTCCAGCGGCCGTCCGACTCGCAGCGCCGAAGGGTGGCCTTGAGGGGAGTCAGGGCATGGAGGCGGAAAAGGGAGCGCGTGAGGTCATACTCCAGTTCGGCCAAACGGTCAAGGGATTCCAGGACCACCTCGAAGCGGCGGGTTTTGAGATAACCGCCGACCATGAACCGGCCTTTGGCGGGAATCTCCACCACGCGATTGGTCATTGTCAGAAACGACGAACTCGTTTTCCGGAGGAACTCCTCCTGGGGTGGCGTGATTCCGTCGTAATGGCCGGGATGTCCGACCCCTTTGAGTTCATAATAAGAGATCAGGTGGCCCTTTTCCGCCCGACGAACGGCCTCGACGAAGAGTCGGGAGTGTTCGGCAGGAACACGCTCGTCCCTTTCGCCATGGAAGAGAAGGATGGGCGTACAGAGATTTTCCGCCAGAGCGACGCCGCTCCGGCTGGCATACGCTTCGGGGTTCTCATCGGGGGAGCACCCGACCCACAGATCCATCTCGTCGCGGAACTCGCCCTTCCGATCGTTCCGATACCACAGGGCATAGTCGCTGATACCGCACTCGGCCTTGGCTCCGCAGAAGAAGTCCGGAAATTTTCCCACCATGGCCATCACATTCCCGCCACCGCCGCTTCCTCCGGTGAGACGAACAAGCGCCGGCGATGCAATCCGGTCCGCAAACGCCTGGCGGGCAAAGTGCACGGCATCCACGGCATCCTGAAGCTCCCATCCGTTGCAGTCGGGACGTCCGCCGGAATCCCCCCGTCCGCGCATTTCGGGACGGATGACAAACCATTCGGAAGGCTCCATGGGATTCACGTTATCGGGATGTTCTCTCTTGACCTGACCATGCCAGCCGTGCATGGAGACGAGAAGCGGACGGGGTTCGTCCGGGACCTCAAAGCGGGCGTAGAGGGTGAGCTCGGGCTCCACGGAGGAGGGATAGGGTTCGTAGAGGGATTTCATGGC
>Ga0209101_1001973_pt1 | contig 14268 bp, 10 predicted proteins | sample ConPoolayeCmetaG_FD_185481 | JGI IMG/M metagenome (GOLD analysis project Ga0209101, IMG submission 185481) | Hot spring microbial mat communities from California, USA to study Microbial Dark Matter (Phase II) - Cone Pool mat layer C metaG... ... | reverse complement strand
ATGTTGGGCAGGCAACCTGGGCAAGCAGCCTGCGCGCGCTGGCGCGTGGGGGCCGGATGCTGGTGGTAGGCAACACTAGCGGCTACGAGATTCAGATCGACTCGCGCTACATTTTTGGCAAGCATGTAAGTATCATCGGCTCGTCGATGGCTCCTCAGGCTGACTTCCGCCGCGTTATGGGCCTGCTCTTTGCCCGCAAGGTTAGACCTGTGGTAGGCGCTGTTTTACCACTCGAAGAGGCCAGCAAGGCCCACGAGATATTGGAGCAGGGAGAGGTTTTCGGGAAAATTGTCCTCACCTGCTGACGCACCAGTGTACGCCTCTCGATCCGCCCGCAAGCGTCCTGCCGCCGTAACCTGGCTGGCTGCAGGGGCATTCTCGCTGGCGGCGGCCAATCTCAGCACAGTGGTTGTCAGCCTCGCACGCTGGCCCATCATTGCATCCCTGGAAGGTTCACGGCCTGCGTGGGTTCCAGTGATGTTCGGCGGAGGATGGGGCCTCGCCTGGTTGGCTGTAGGCTGGGGATTGTGGCGGCTCAAGCCCTGGGCGCGACCGGGGGCCCTGATCCTGTTCCTGGCATATGAGTTGGCTGCGATTGGGCAGCAGTTTTTCTTATCTCTGGAAGCGCACACCCGCGCGCGGCTTCCCTTTGCCAGTGGGGTGGCTATTCTGCTTTCCGGGCTGGTGGCCTTCAGTCTGGCCAGGCCGCGCGTCAGGGAGGCCTTCTTGCGTGAGCCGCTCTACGATCCTCAAGCGGATTAGCATTGAGGCTGAAGTTTCCCGAGTCATCCATCTCTCAAGGGGACTGGTATCCAAATGACGACTGACCCGAAGATCGAACGACTACGAGCCATGAGGGAGCAGTCGCGGCAGGGGGGCGGAGAAGAGCGCATCGCGCGCCAACATGAACGGGGCAAGCTGACCGCCCGTGAGCGCCTTGACCTGCTGCTCGATCCAGGTAGTTTCCGCGAGCTGGATTCGTTTGTGATCCAGCGAGAGCGAAACTTTGGCATGGACGCCGAGGAGAATCAAGTTCTGGCCGATAGTGTTGTCACAGGCTGGGGTACGATTAATGGCCGGCTAGTCTATACCTTTTCGCAGGATTTCACGGTCTTCGGCGGTAGCCTCTCCGAGGTTCATGCTGAGAAGATCTGCAAGATCATGGATATGGCGATGAAGATTGGAGCGCCAGTGATCGGCCTGAACGACTCCGGCGGGGCGCGTATTCAGGAGGGGGTTGTCTCACTGGGCGGTTACGCCGATATCTTTCTCCGCAACACGCTGGCTTCCGGCGTCATCCCCCAGATATCGGCAATCATGGGGCCATGCGCGGGCGGCGCAGTATACTCTCCTGCCCTTACCGATTTCATCTTCATGGTCAAGGGCACTAGTCATATGTTTATCACCGGACCGGATGTGGTCAAGGCAGTGACCCACGAAGAGGTGACCTTCGAGGAACTAGGCGGCGCGATGACCCACAATGCCATTTCCGGGGTAGCGCATATGGCCGCCGAAAGCGAAGCGGATTGCCTAGCCCTGATCCGCGAGCTGTTGACGTATCTGCCGCAGAATAACCTCGAAGATCCACCCTTTGAGCCAACCACGGACGATACGCTCCGCATGGATGAGCGACTGAACGCGATTGTCCCGGACAGCCCTAACAAGCCGTATGACATCAAAGAAGTGATCCGGATGATTGTGGATCACGGTCACTTCTATGAGATCCAGGAGCACTTCGCGCAGAACATCGTTATTGGCTTTGCGCGGCTGGGCGGTTACAGCGTGGGTATTGTGGCTAACCAACCGCAGGTGCTGGCAGGGGTTCTAGACATTGCGGCTTCCGAAAAGGCGGCGCGCTTCGTGCGCTTCTGCGATTGCTTCAATATCCCGCTGATCACTTTTGAAGACGTGCCGGGGTTCCTGCCCGGCGTAGGCCAGGAGCATGGTGGGATCATCCGGCACGGGGCGAAACTGTTGTATGCCTTCTGCGAAGCCACCGTACCCAAGATCACGATCATCACTCGCAAGGCGTACGGCGGGGCCTACTGCGTCATGAGCAGCAAGCACATTCGTGGTGATCTGAACTTGGCCTGGCCGACTGCTGAGATCGCCGTTATGGGGCCGGATGGGGCAGTCAACATCATCTTCCGCCAGGAGTTGAGCCAGGCTGAGGATGTGGCCGCCCGCAGGGCGGAGCTGGTGGATGATTACCGGGCGCGCTTTGCCAATCCCTACGTTGCGGCCTCACGCGGTTATATTGACGACGTGATCGAACCACGCGAGACGCGCCCGCGCCTGATCAACGCGCTGGAAGTGCTGCGCAACAAGCGCGACACCAACCCGCCCAAGAAGCACGGGAATATCCCGCTTTAGCTATTAGTTCAGTAGGAGTGGAGCATGGTGGTTTCATCTACGCCGACCCTGTTCCGAAAAGTGCTCATCGCCAACCGGGGGGAGATCGCAGTACGCATCATCCGGGCCTGCCGCGAGCTTGGCCTGCACACGGTAGCAGTTTACTCTGATGTAGACCGTGACGCGATGTTCGTGCGCTATGCCACGGAGGCGTACCCAATCGGCGAGCCACCGGCACGCGAAAGTTATCTACGAATTGACAAAATCCTCGATGTCGCCAAGCGCTCTGGCGCCGATGCGATTCACCCCGGCTACGGCTTCCTGGCGGAGCGCCCCGAGTTTGCCCAGTCGTGCATAGACGAGGGGATTGCTTTCATCGGCCCACCGGCATCGGCCATCGGCGCGATGGGCGACAAAGTCGTCGCCCGGCAAACCGTTGAGAAGGCCGGGGTTCCCGTTGTGCCGGGCACCGAGCTTGACCTTCCCGACGAAGACCTGGGCCATGCAGCGGGTCTGGTGGGGTTCCCATTGCTGATTAAGGCCACCGCGGGTGGCGGCGGTAAGGGGATGCGGCGCGTGGATCGGCCTGAGGATTTCATGGATGCTCTGCACAGCGCTCGTCGCGAAGCCGAGGCTGCCTTTGGCGACGGGGCAGTTTATCTGGAGAAACTGATCGACGGGGCGCGCCACATTGAAATCCAGATTCTGGCCGACACCCACGGCAATGTGATCAGCCTGGGTGAGCGCGAATGCTCCATCCAACGCCGTCATCAAAAGTTGCTGGAGGAGGCCCCCTCCCCCTTTGTTGTGGCGGCGGAGGAGCTTCACCTACGCGAGCGTATGGGCGAGGTCGCTATCAAGGCCGCCCGGGCGGTCAACTATGTCAACGCTGGCACCATCGAATTCCTGGTCGACAAGGACGGGAATTTCTACTTTCTGGAGATGAATACGCGGCTCCAGGTTGAGCACCCGGTGACGGAGATGGTGACCGGGCTTGACCTGGTCAAAGAGCAGATCCGCATCGCGCGCGGGCGGAAGCTAAGCCGGACACAGGAGGAGATCCAGATTGTGGGACATGCGATTGAGTGCCGCATCAACGCCGAGGACCCCTACAACAACTTCCTGCCCTCGACCGGCAAGATCACAGCCGTACGCCTGCCAACCGGCCCCGGCGTGAGGGTCGACTCTGGGATCACTGCCGGTGATATGATCACGCCCTACTATGACCCGCTGATCGCCAAGCTCATCTGTTGGGGCGAGACACGCGGCGAAGCGCTGCTGCGGATGCGCCGCGCCTTGTCCGAGTACCGGATCATGGGTGTGAAGACCACGATCCCCTTCCACCAGAATCTGCTGGACAGCACGCGCTTCATCGCCGGGCAGTTTGACACCTCGTTCGCTGAAGAGCGGTTTAATCTGGGAGGCGAAGAGGATGAGGATTACCGGCCCGAGATCGCTGCCATTCTGGCGACGTTGGTGGCCCATACTGAGCAACGGAGAGCTGCCCAAGTGGTCAGGCGTGATCCGCGCGATATGAGCAACTGGAAATGGGTAGGTCGCTGGGAAAGATTGCGTCGGTTCTAATGGCAACAAAGCCGCTTGACTCGCATCATTTATGAGACGAACCACTTGGCCGGTGGTCTTTATTTGCGATCCGGCCACCTCCCTCTAATCCCAGCCATTGTGGAACTCAATAAATTGTTCAGCGGCTCCACGAATCACACACAATGCTGGCTCGCCGGGGACGGAGTCGAAGTACAGATAACCGTTACACGAGCCGCGAGCACCGTTCTGATATTGTTGCACGATTGGATACATGTCAGGATGCGGGCTGGCCGTGTTGATCGGAATATTGAACTGGCCCGGCCATTGAAGCACGCTCAGCACATCATATCCTAGGCCGCTGCCATAGATGTAGCGCGCTCGCACGGTAGAGATGACGGATAGGCAGGCATCCCTTCGAGCAGCCCCCATGCCACCGACCTCGTAGTAGCACATCCACGAGAGAGCGTTTTTCTCCTCCTCTGTCCATGCGATGGGCGTTGCCGAATCAGCCGTGACAGGTGAAGCAGAGTTGGGGGGCGACGACGCATCGGCCACCTCCGTTGGTGCGCCGCTCGTCCCTCCAGGTGGGGGTGTCCCTGCCGCAGGTGCTATCGGTTCAGGCGTGGGTGGGGCGATGATCTGACGCTCCACCCGTACCTCGCTGGAGGCAGTGCGCGTCCCATCGCGCGGCAGGCTGGCTGAGGAGGGCACAGCGGCGCTTGTCACCTCTCTTTCAGGTACAAGGTGAAGCAGGAGTAGCCCTAGAGCGGAGAGCAGAGTTAGGGCGCTTCCCACGCAGAGAAGCAGGATCGCCCACTTGGACCTAGAGGGACGGCGGATGGACGACAATCGGGCCGATTCGCTCATAAGCGACACCCTACGCGATCATACCCACCCCACTAATTAGTGGCAAGGCATCTCTCTCCCTCTCTCGCTCTTTGCGTGCCAGGTTTCGGGCTTCAGATCAAAACGCAATCTCTTCTACCTCATCAAGCTCAAAACGAAAATCAGATTCCGCGCTCGTGATCTCGACCGGTGCAGAATCCAGCAAACCAGCCTTGGCTCCCCGATCGCACAGAGAGCGATAGATGCAATACTCACAATGGGTAGTATCCCCGGTTAGGGGCCAAATTTCTTCCTCTTGGCCCATGATCTCGTTTATCAATTGCGCTAAGTAATCCCGATTCTCCTTGTGAAGGGAGGCATCGTACTCGAAAATCTCCGGTCGTGTTGGATCGGAGGCAAACCAGTAGACGAGACGGATTTGCTCAGGTGAGATTGGGCATCCAAACAGATAGGTGCCTGCCTCAGCCAATACGAAAGGATAAACCCGCGTCTGAAGCCGGGAGGCCAATGTGCGGCGGTCGGGACGATAGCGAGAGGTTTTCCAATCTACAATGACGGCGCGCTGACCTGGCTCGATGGCGAGGAGATCGAAACGAGCCAGCAGGCGCTGGTTGGCGAGCGGAGTTGAGAGTTGAAACTCTGGTTTGCGGAGCGTCGTTGGAAGATCAAGCACAGGATATTGCAGAAAGTTTTGCCACCACTCACCGAGCAAGGGGTCATGAGGGGTCAATCTCTCTGGTGGAATCCCCAAGAAATAGCGTTGTGCAAGCAGATGAAACTGTTCGCCTAGATCGAGAAAATACTCGTGATCACGTAGAGGCTCCGCCTCGACTGCGGGCCATTGCTGCCCCAATACATAGCGCAGTTGGAATCGTCGTGCGCAATCCCGGTAGTCCTGCAGGCTGTTCTGGCTGAACTGAAAGACCGGCGGTAGCTTCGGTGGGTTGGTGAAGCCCACCTCAGCCGCCTCATGTGGTTGAGCGGCACGTTGCCAGTGTGAGAAAGGTCCTCGCTCCGTCATGTTTTTATATCCTGCCTCCAGGCATGGCTAAGCGCGATCAGCGCCTGAGCAGGGCCGTTCTGACGGCCCTGCTCCCAGTAACGCCCCATATTCCAAGTGATGATCAAGTCGCGGCGGGCGCGGGTGATGCCTACGTAGAGCAACCTGAGACGTTCCGTAGCATACTCAACGCGCGCTGCCTGGGAAGCTTCCCCTTCTACGTAGGTGGTTGGATCCCCCTGCATGGCAAGCACAGCCTGATGATGCGCTTCTGCCTGCAGGTTGAGGTTGTCCCGAACGAACCACTTTTCGGAGATATATGAATCGCCAGGGAGTGCTGCTGGAAAACTATAATTGTTGACCGCCATCAGATAAACTCGATCCCACTCCAGACCCTTGGCGGCATGCATAGTTGCTACCGTAACCACACCCGGGCGTGGTTCATAGCCAGTTGTTGCGTCTTCCAGCCCGAGAAAGCGTCGCTGATTGAGGGCAATCGAGCGAAGCTCCTGGCTAAGTTGCGGCAGGCGATAGGTTGGGTTCATCTGAGCAATACCACGCAGCACCAGCGCGATCCTGTAGGCCAACGCCAGATCGGCCTGCTGGTCAAACAGGGTCTGAGAGAGGGTGAGCACCAACTGATCAATCGGGAGCGACCTGGCCCGCAGCCAGAACTGGGCCTGAGTTCGAAAGCCGGCGAGCGCCGAGATAGCTTCCGGCTCGAGAATATCCCCGACTTCACCTAGCCAGTCGCGCTCGCCCGTCGGCCACAGGAAATCTTCAATGGCCTTTGCTTTTTGAAGGGTTCGCACGATCGGCTCTCGGAAGGCGAGCGCTTGGTCGGCGGGGTCTATCTCTTCTTTCTCGATAGGGTTGTGGAGGGAGGGAGCAAGGGCCACATCCCACCATAATTCGAAAAGGCGCGCCAAAGCCCGGCTGTTCGTTGGCTCAGCTAGGAAGTCGAGAACGATTTGTAACTTAGCGGCAGCATCACGGGTCGCTGGGGTGCTGCGCAATAATTCCTCATGAGGGATGCCCCTTTGCCTCAGGACCTCGGCGAGCTTGAACCCCCGATTGTTCTCCGGCACCAGCACGGCCACCGTCCAGTCCTGGTGATCGGGCAACCATTTCTCAAGCGATCTGACGACACGCTCGATTTCGGCATCGGGTGTGACATTCTTATCTGGCTCCCAATCGATGTAGATCAGCCCATCAGAAGGGTTAGGTTGGGGATCGCCCGGCTCGGTGGGACGAATGGACTGCCAGTAAAAGGCCGCATGGAGATGCGCCACCAGTGGATCTTGGGTGGCCCAACGCATCAGTTCATTGGCCAGAGCAATGATCGCGGGAGCGGAACGCCCAGACTCCTGAAGGGGTTGGGCAACGACCCCCTGCTCACGCAGAAATTGACGTAGGAAGTTTGCATCTGCTGTCGTGAATGTGGTGTAGATTGCCTGGTTCGGATCGCCCACCCGTACCCAGTTCCGGCCCGCAGAGAGCAAGCGCAGCATGTCATTTTGCAGTTTGCTCGAATCCTGTGCCTCGTCCTCGAGAATATAGGGCCAGCGCTCCTGTAGCCGGCTTAGAAAGGCAGGATCGGTATCCAGAGCTTCCATAGCCAGCCGCACCAGGTCATCGAAGTCAACCGCACCTTGATAAGCCAAGCTGCGTTGGTAACTCTCGTAGATTTCGACACCGATGCGCGCCAGTGGGAGATCAACCGGGGCTGCATCTAGTTGTGCATGTAGCTCTGCTGGCTCCCAACGATGATCCTTGCCCAGCTTGATGATTTCCTGGGCAATGCTCTGGACGAGATCGACCCCGTGGTGGAGGATCAAGTTACGGAGTTGACTTTCCTCCTGCGCCAGGGGTAGATCGACGTAGGTAACCAGACGTTCGGCATTGTCTCGAACCCAGCGCTCAGCCAGCTCGCGGATCAGGGTTGCAGTGGTGCGCTCATCCACGATCTCGAAGTCATCTGCCAGACCCACCAATCCAGGTCGCATACGGACAATATCGTGTGCCAGCCCATGCAGGGTACGTACTCGGTAGCCCACATAGGGAAACAAACCACGTTCCTGCTGAACCAGCTTGGCAATACGGTTGCGGAAGGAGTTCACGGCAGGGTTGGTAAAAGTAACAATCAGAACCTCTTGGTCCCCAGATAACCCTGCATCTGCAAGGCGTTCTACCAGGGCCGCTGCAAGGTGAGAGAGCGTGAAGGTTTTGCCGCTGCCGGGCACTGCCGAGACGCCCATCCTACCCCCGGTATAGGCAACAACCGCCTGCTGAGAGGGCCTTAGACGCGCTTCAGACACGAGTCACCCCCTTTCGCACGATCCGTGAGTAGGGCGGTGCAGGATACCCCGAGACAAGTGTTTTGGTGGCCCTTTTGCCAACAACGCTGATCTGACACGCAGTGCATCTCCCATCCGAATTCGCCCATCACCCACTCACCGGACATAGAACAGACGTGCAAGCAAGTATATCAACAACTGGCTTGCGCCCAACTTCGACCCGTCGGTCTGTGCTCTGACGCCGTGGGTAGGGGATCGTGCCTCTATTCTAACTATTCTGCTCATGCCCGGCATTTTATCTGTTCCCCCACCCACCCAACTGGTTGCACGGACTTCGCCCGGATGATAGACTGTCCCCATACGCAAATCCACCCGCCAGAGGACACCCTTCTGCCAGGAGCAGCACCCTATGGCCTCTCAGGCCCTCTATCTGAAGTGGCGACCGCTCACCTTCGAGGAAGTCGTCGGCCAGGATCATGTCACCCACACGCTGCGCAACGCCCTGGTGAGCGGGCGTATTGGGCATGCCTACCTCTTCGCTGGGCCGCGCGGGACAGGCAAGACAACGATGGCCCGCGTCTTGGCCAAGGCGGTCAACTGCTTAGCCGAAGATCCACTGGCTCGCCCGTGTAATGAATGCCCATTCTGTGTCGCTGTTAACCAGGGACGATTCCTTGATCTGATTGAAATCGACGCGGCCTCCAACACCAGTGTCGAGGATGTGCGGGACCTGCGCGATCGCATCGCTTTTGCCCCCAATGAAGGCCGCTACAAAATCTACATCATTGATGAGGTGCATCGTTTTTCGGGCGCAGCGTTCGATGCGCTCCTCAAAACCCTTGAGGAACCACCCCCCCACGCGATCTTCATTCTCGCTACGACCGAGGTCCATAAGGTCCCCCAGACCATCCTGTCGCGCTGCCAACGCTTTGATTTCCGGCGCATTCCCCTCAACCTGATCGTTGCGCAGCTACAGGCGCTGGCTGAGGCCGAAGAGGTGCAGGTAGAAACCGCCGCCCTGGAGTTGATCGCCCGACAGGCAACCGGGTCGCTGCGGGATGCCGTCAGCCTGCTTGATCAGCTCACGGGTGATCCAGGCAGCATCCTGACTCTGGACTTCGCCCGGGCCGTCCTGGGCACGGCGACTGGAGAAGATGTGCATGCTCTCACCAATGCGTTGATCGCGGGCGACACCGCTGGGGGGTTCGATCTCATCAATCAGGTGCTCGACCAAGGGACTGATGCCCGCCAATTGGCCGGGCAAATGGTCGAATATCTACGCCGGGTGATGCTTGTTCAGATGGGCGGCACGGCGTTGGTCGAGGCGACCGAGGGGCCAGAGGGCCTGGCCTGGCTCACAGCCCATGCCGACCAGATACCGCGCCTGGCGTTACTGCATACGATCCGCCGTTTCAACCAGGCCGCGACCGATTCGACCGCTGGGTGGCAGCCACAGCTTCCCCTGGAGCTTGCGTTTCTGGAAAGCGTCGAGGCGCTACACGCGGCCCCCGAAGTGGTTGCCCCGGCTCCTCATCTGCCGCACGGCAAGCCAGGGAACGCACCCAGCCCTGCACCCGGTTCCCCGCCACCGGAAAAAGCCCCCCCGACTCCCGGCCCAGATAGGCTGACTCTCGCCGAGGTCCAGGCCCGCTGGCGGGAAGTTCTGCTCTTCATCCGCGAGCGGGACAAGCTAGTCGAGGCGCTGTTGAAATCCTGCACCCTGTACAGGGTGGATGGCCTGGCAGTCTTCCTCTTGGTGCCCAGCGAGATTCTGCGCGACAAGATCGAGCAAGAACATCATCGCGCGCTCATTGAGCAAGCTTTCCACTATGTGTTCGGCCAGCCCCTCAAGATGCGCTGCGGCGTTGGTAGTTCGCAGGCTGGCTCGCCGGCAGGCGAAGCAGATGACACCCTTACCCAAGATAGTCTGGCGGCTTTCGCTGTCAATGAGCTAGGGGGGCGGGTCAAGCGGGTTTCGAGCAGCGAGGAGAATCTACAGTGAGCAAACGTCGAGGCATGGGTATGCGCGCCCCAGGGAGCGGTGGGATTGGAAACATCGCCCAACAGATTCAACAGATGCGGCAGGAGATGCTCAAGGCTCAGGAGGAGCTATCCCAAGAGACCCTTCAGGTCACGGCAGGGGGTGGCGCGGTGAGCATCGTCATAACCGGCCACCAACGCATCCAGTCCATTACCCTGAAACCAGAGATCGTTAATCCTGACGATATCGAGATGCTACAAGATTTGCTGGTTGCTGCTGTGAACCAGGCAATTGAACAATCACAGGCACGAGCTGCCCAACGCCTGGAAGGACTGACCGATGGCCTGAGCATCCCAGGCCTGTTTTAGCGAGGAGGGGGCTGCGTGAGTAAAGCGATCCCTGCCTCAGTCACCCGCCTGATCGACGAGTTCTCCCGTCTGCCAGGGATAGGCCCCAAAACAGCAGCTCGCCTGACCTATTACCTTCTTCGTGCGCCCCACGAACAGGCCGCCGCTCTGGCCGAAGCTCTACGCGACCTGAGGGCGACAACCCGCTATTGCTCCACCTGCTACAACATCACGGAGACAGACCCCTGCCCGATCTGCGCCGACGCGAAGCGCGATCATGGCCTTGTGTGCGTGGTTGAGGAACCGCTGGATGTGGTCGCCATTGACCGCGCCGGCAACTATGGGGGGGTCTATCACGTGCTGCACGGCGCTATTAACCCGATGGAAGGCATCGGCCCCGATCAACTGCGGGTTGAGGAGCTGATTCGCCGGGTCGAGACAACGCCCGTGCGCGAAGTGATCCTGGCTACAAACCTGAGTCTCGAAGGGGATGCGACGGCCATGTATATTCACAAGCGCCTGATCGGTCGAACTCGGGTGACGCGCCTGGCGCGAGGGCTGCCCGTCGGGGGCGACCTGGAATACGCGGACAGCGTGACTCTGGCAGGGGCGCTGGACGGGCGGCGGGAGATGCCGGAATAGGCGATATCGGGTCTGCAGCAGGAATGCCGCCGGTGAGCCGCCGGTTCGGCTCGCGCCGCAGGCAGGATGCCCTTTCGCGCCCCGCGGGAGCGGGGTGGGGCAAAGACCCCCGGTGGGCGCTTATGCAGATTCCCGTTACCGGGCTTATAATGCCTGCCACCTCGGTTGACTTCTTACGCGGGAGCAGGTGACCGTGACCGACGAACCGTTCATCCAGCAGATCGAAACCCTGGTAGCTGAGTTGAAAGCGGGCGACGAATCCGCCCGCGACAGGCTCATCAGCCTGCTGAGCGAAAGCTCCGTCATCGAGAGAATCGCTGGCGACAAAATCGATGTCAGCGGCATTGAGAAATCCGCTGCCGTTGCCATTGGTCGTGGGGCACGGGCCATCGTCTACCAACGCACCGACCTGCCACCAGACATTCTGGCCCGGCTCATCGCGCTGGCCGATTTCCTAGAGATGCAGGCCGTCGCCCCTCCCCCGCCTTTGCCTGAGACCATCCCTCCGATCGAGCCGGGCAAGGCAGACTACCTGTTTATCTCTTATGCCCGGCCCGACCAGCCCATCGCCGAAGCCGTCGAGAAATACCTCCAGCGAGTGGGCTTCAGAGTCTTCCGCGATACGAGCGTGCTGCGCACGGGCGCCAATTGGGACATGGTGATCGAGCAGGCGCTTCGTGAGACCGGGCGCATGGTGTTGCTGCTGTCCGAGCACTCGATGCCCTATCGCAAAGAAGTCCACCGCGAGTGGTTCTATTACGACCAGAACCGCAAGCCGATCCATCCGCTGCACCTGCGTCAGTGCGACCTGCACAGCCGCCTGTATGCCTACCAGTACCTGCCGGTAGGTAGCGACCTCTACGCCGCGCTGGCGACGCTGGTTCGGGAGCTGACTGAGCCATTCCAGCCAGTGCCAGACATGCTCCCGCGTGACCGCATCGTCATCGACGAGGCTGCGGGTCGCCGCCCCTTGCCTGAGGCGATGCAGGAGCTGCTCAAAGCAGTGCGGGGTGAGATAGAGTACGCCGCCCTCAGCCCTGACACGGTGGCCGAGATCATGAAGCATCGCCCGGCCAGCCTGACCGAATACCGTCTGGGGCGGGTAGCTGAGTGGTCGCAGCCCCAGTTTCGCCTGGACGAGCGCTTCGTCGCGCTGACCCTGTTGATCGACCAGGGGGAGAAAGCCGAGGGGCAGCGCTGGATCGAGCCGCCGGAGCGCCCCCGCTTCAACGACCTGCGAGACGTGCTGGCCCACCTGGAGGAGAATCCCGCCCTGGTGCTGCTGGGCGAGCCGGGCTGCGGCAAGAGCACCCTGCTGCGCCGTTTGCAGCTCGATGACAGCATCGACCGGCTGCGCGCAGACGATGACCGGCATTACAGCTTCCTCGTACCCCTCAACGCTTACCGCGCTGAGCCAGGACAGCCGCTGCCCTCACCGCTGGACTGGCTGGTCGCTCGGTGGGCGGAGGACTACCCGGCCCTGCCGCCGCTGGGCGAGCTGCTGAAAGAAGGACGCCTGCTGCTGCTGCTGGATGCGCTGAACGAGATGCCGCACAGCAGCGCTGCCGAATATGCCCGGCTGGTGGCGCGCTGGCAACAGTTCCTGGCCGACCAGGTGGCTAGGCACCCCGGCAACCGCGCCGTGTTCTCGTGCCGTACGCTGGATTACAGCGCCTCGTTGAGCACCGACCCGCTGCCCGTGCCGCAGGTGACGGTGCAGCGTATGGATGACGAACAGGTGCGACGCTTCCTGAGCGCCTACCTGCCTGCCCGCGCAGAAGCGGTCTGGCGCGAGCTGCAAGCCGAGCCTGCCCTGTTGGACCTGCTGCGGACGCCCTACTACCTCAAACTGCTGATCGAGCAAGTGGGGGAGGGCGGCCACATGCCCCGTGGCCGGGCCAGCCTGTTCACCGGCTTTGTGCGGAAGGTGCTGCGTCTGCAGGTCAACGACCGTAGGAACCCCCTGCTGATGCCCGATTCGCTGTTGGATGAGCGCGACCACACCAAGCTGGCGCACAATGCGTGGGTTTCCCCGTTCGACCTGCCGGAGCGCGGCCTGCTGATCCCCCGCTTGAGCGACCTGGCCTTCACCATGCAGGAAAGCACACCCGGCACCGACGCCAAACAGGTATCCCTCAAGTACGATGAGGCCTGCCAGAAGTTGGATGGCGGACATGGGAAGGACATCCTGCGGGCCGGGCGCGACCTGAGCATCCTGGATGAGGACATCATCCGTGATGAAGTGAAGTACTTCCACCAGCTCTTGCAGGAGTTCTTCGCGGCGCGGCGGCTGGCGCGGAATCCCGACCCGGCGCTGGTGCATGTGGAGTGGCAGGCGGATAGGGTCAGCCCCTCGCTGGCCGAGACGCTGAAAGGGCTGGCCGATAGCGACCCGCTGCCCGCGTTGCCGGCCACTGGTTGGGAGGAGACGACCGTCCTGGCGGCGGCGATGGCCCCCGACCCGGCGGCCTTTGTGCGCGGCGTGATGGCCACCAACCTGCCGCTGGCGGCGCGCTGCGCGGCCAACCCCGAAGTGCGGCTGGATGAGGGGCTGAAGCGCGAGCTACAGGAGGCGCTGATCGCCCGGACACGTGATAGGCAGGCCGATCTACGAGCGCGGATTGCGGCAGGGCTGGCGCTGGGCCTGATTGGCGACCCGCGCTTTGAGCGCCGCACCGGCCCGCACGGCGCCTACCTGATGCCGCCCCTGGTGACCATCCCCGCTGGGGAGTATCCCATCGGCGACGATCAGTCTGTCTACGATGACGAGAAACCCGCCCACACGGTGAAACTGGAGGCGTTCCAGATCGGCATGTTCCCCGTAACCAACGCCGAGTATGCACTGTTCATGGCGGCAGGGGGCTACGAGGATGAGCGCTGGTGGGAGACGGGCGAGGCGAAGGCGTGGCGCAGGGGAGAGGGCAGCGCTGAAGGACAGAAACAGGCAGCACGTGATATCTGGAAGGAGCTGCGGGGTACTTCACCGGAGGCTATTCGGGCATCTGTTCCTGACCGTTTGACATCCGAACAGGCGGAACAGATGCTGTGGTTGCGGGGCTTGAGTCCGTCCGAATTAGAGCTACTCTTGACCGATCGGTATCCCGAGGACAAGACCTATCGCCAGCCGGAATTCTGGGACGACTCGGCCTTCAACAACCCTGCCCAGCCAGTGGTGGGGGTATGCTGGTTTGAGGCGCGGGCCTACTGTGCCTGGCTGGCGGCTCAGACCGGGCTGCCCTTCCGGCTGCCCACCGAGAT
>Ga0209101_1001972_pt1 | contig 14272 bp, 12 predicted proteins | sample ConPoolayeCmetaG_FD_185481 | JGI IMG/M metagenome (GOLD analysis project Ga0209101, IMG submission 185481) | Hot spring microbial mat communities from California, USA to study Microbial Dark Matter (Phase II) - Cone Pool mat layer C metaG... ... | reverse complement strand
GTGACGCAGTTCCCCTCTCCTGTCCAACGGGAGAGGGGAGAGGGAATGCCGTCAACCCGAGACGGCATGAACTGGGCCCCCCGAACCCCGACCCCCGAATCCCGAACGGTGAACCTCGGCCCCTGAGTTCTTATCGGGCGGTTTTCGGCGATCGGTGCTATTTGCTGGCCGAATTGCACCAGGGGCCGGATGATGCGAAGGATTTGGAATACCTGATCACGCTCTCGCGCCGGACCAGGGCGCCGTTGGTGGCGGCGTGCGGGGCGTACTATCATGTGCCCGAGCGCCAGGCCTTGCACGACGTGCTGACCGCGATTCGGCTGGGCCGCACGGTGGCCGAAATCGGCAAGCACCGGTTTCCGAACGCCCAGCGGCATTTGAAGTCGCCGGAGACGATGGCCGCCCTGTTCGCTCGGGCGCCGGAGGCGGTGCGGCGGACGATCGAGGTGGCCGAGCGCGTGCAATTCTCACTGGACGAACTGCGATACGAATATCCCGAAGAACTGGCCCCGCCGGGCATGACGCCGATCGAGTATCTTGCGCGGCTGACCTGGGCAGGAGCGCGAAAGCGATATCCCAACGGCGTGCCGGATAAGGTTCGGCAATTGATCGAGCACGAGTTGGCGTTGATCCGCGAGTTGCGTTACGAGGCGTATTTCTTGACGGTCTGGGACCTGGTGCGTTTTGCCCGGCGGCGAGGGATTCTTTGCCAGGGGCGCGGGTCGGCGGCCAACTCGGCGGTCTGCTATTGTCTGGGGATCACCTCGGTCGATCCGGAGCGGATGGACGTGCTGTTCGAGCGGTTCGTCAGCCGCGAGCGGAACGAGGCCCCGGACATTGACGTCGATTTCGAGCACCAGCGCCGCGAGGAAGTGATTCAATATCTCTACGAAAAATACGGCCGCGACCGGGCCGGGATGACCGCCGAGGTGATTACCTATCGGCCGCGGTCCGCGGTGCGCGACGTGGGCAAGGCCCTCGGCCTTTCCTTGGAGCAGGTCGATAAACTGGCCAAGACGATCGAGCATTTCCACCAGGAGCCGGAGATGGACCGCCGCTTGAGCGAAGCTGGCATCGATCCCCAAAGCCTCGTGGGCCGGCAGATGATCGACCTGGTCGGCCAGTTGGTCGGCTTTCCGCGGCACCTGTCGCAGCACACCGGTGGGATGGTGATCACCCGGGGGAAACTCCGCGAGCTGGCGCCGATCGAGAACGCGGCCATGCCCGATCGGACCGTGATCCAGTGGAATAAGGACGATTTGGACGCGCTAGGCATCCTTAAGGTCGATTGCCTGGCGCTGGGGATGCTTTCCGCGATCCATCGGTGCTTCGACTTGGTTGCCAGCCACTACGGACCCACGTTGACCCTGGCGAACATTCCCCAAGAAGATCCTGAAGTCTACGCGATGATCCGCCGGGCCGACACGATGGGCGTGTTTCAGATCGAGAGCCGGGCCCAGATGAGCATGTTGCCGCGGCTGAAGCCGAGGTGCTTTTACGACCTGGTGATCGAGGTGGCGATCGTGCGGCCCGGCCCGATCCAGGGCGACATGGTCCATCCCTATCTGCGGCGACGCAATGGCGAGGAACCGGTCAGCTATCCCAGCCAGGCGGTCCGCGAGGTGCTCGAAAAGACGCTCGGCGTGCCGTTGTTTCAGGAGCAGGCGATGCGCCTGGCCATGGTGGCAGCGGGCTTCACCCCCGGCGAGGCCGACCAGTTGCGCCGCGCCATGGGCGCCTGGCGACGGCCGGGCGTGATCGACCAGTTTCGCAAGAGGCTGATCGACGGGATGCGGGCCAACGGTTTCGCGCCGGAGCACGCCGAAGCGGTGTTCCGCCAGATCCGCGGCTTCGGCGAATACGGCTTTCCCGAGTCGCACGCCGCCAGCTTCGCCTTGCTGGTTTATGTGTCGGCGTGGCTCAAGTGCCACTACCAGGCGGCCTTCACGGCCGCGCTGCTCAATAGCCAGCCGATGGGCTTTTACGCCCCCGCCCAACTGGTCCGCGACGCGCAAAAGCATGGCGTCGAGGCGCGGCCCGTGGATGTGAACTTCAGCCGCTGGGACTGCACGCTGGAAAGGAATGATGAAGGAAAAATGACCAAGGATGAATGGAAGAGCGAACGCGCGCCGCCAAGCGGCGGGGGCGCGCGTTCCCACGCGGAGCATAAGAACGAGGATCCGTCATCCTTCATCCTTCATCCTTCATCTTTCGCCCTCCGTCTGGGCTTCCGGATGGTGAGTGGGTTTTCCGAGACGCACGCCAAGCGGATCGAAGAGGTTCAGGCCACCGGGCCGTTCCGTTCGGTGGATGATTTCGCGCGGCGCACGGGCCTTTCGCGCGCGGTGATCGTCCGGCTGGCCAAGGCCGGGGCCTTCGAGTCCCTGGGACTCAACCGCCGCGGAGCTTTGTGGCACGCGCTGGGACAGGGAACAAAACAGGAACGACTGCCGCTGTTCGACGGGAATGAAGAAGCCTGCCATTCACAATCCGCGCTTCCTTCCGCCCACGAGGTCCTCCTCCCCAAGATGTCCTCTGCCCAGGAAGTGCTCGCCGATTACCGCGCCACAGGGCTTTCCCTGCGAGCCCACCCGATGAGTTTCTTGCGCGAGGGACTCGAGGCCATGGAAGTGGTTCCGGCGGATCGGCTCGCCACGTGGCCCAATGGCAAGCCCGTCCGCGTGGCGGGGATCGTGCTCGTGCGTCAAAGGCCTGGAACGGCCAAGGGGATCACGTTTGTGACCCTGGAAGACGAGACGGGCACGGCCAATCTCATCATCCGGCCCGACGTGTGGAAGAAGTTCCGCGCCGCCGCCCTCGGGGCCACGGTCCTGCTGGCGCACGGCCGCCTTCAGCGAGAAGGCCAGGTGATCCACGTGTTGGTTTCAAGCCTGGAGAACCTTTCGCATCGGATGCGAGAATTGACGTCCCAATCGCGGGATTTTTGCTGACTGTTTGTGTGCGCAGCCCAGGACCGCTGGCCACCGGGGCCGATCCGGCGGGCGTCCGTTTGGCGGCGGGCACGGCGGGCACCCCGCGTGGCGGCACGATGGCGACCCTGTCCGCCTGCCCACTTGCCTTCTACGCGGAAGCGTCCATGTAGCCGTGGTAGATCAGCCAGTAGCGGGTGAAGTGGTAGAAGACGGGCGCGGCGAAACAGATCGAGTCGATGCGGTCGAGGATTCCGCCGTGGCCAGCGACCAAGGTGCCGAAATCCCTGACGCCCCGGTCGCGTTTGATGGCCGACATGGTGATGGCGCCGGCGAAGCCCATCAAGGCGATGACCATGGCCATGCCCGCCGCGAACCAGTAGGGGAACGGAGGAATCGCCCACCACAGCGCCGCCCCAATCAGGGCCACGCTCCCGGCGCCTCCCAAAAGCCCCTCCCAAGTCTTCCCCGGATGGATCGTCGGAACAATGACGTGCTTGCTGGGAATCTGGGCCCAGGCATATTGGAGCGTGTCGCTCAGTTGCACCATGAGGATGAAAAAGAAGAGGAGGCGGGCGTTGCTGCCGGGATCGGGATTTTGGGTGGAACGGCGGAGGAGGTTCTCGCTGGGGTCCTCAAGAGCGGGATCGGTCTGGGCCACTGGATCGCTCGTCGGGCTGGGGGCACTTGCGGCGGGGGGCTTCGACAACGGCAACGCCAGCAACGCCGGAGCGTAGCTCAGGCAATAGACGCAAATCAACAGCCCCGCTTGGATCTTCGCCGTCCGATCCAAAAAACGCTTCGCGTCGCCCGACATCGCGATCCGCGCCTGCACAAACAGAAATACGTACACCGGGATCAAAATGCTGTGCAGACCGTACAGCTTGAAGCCGTACAGTTCCAGACCCACCAACAGGAACTGCAACGGCGTGACCACGAAAAACACCCAGAACAGCGCCCGATGGTCGCTAGGGCGCGTTGGGGTGAGCGTGATGAATTCCCGCAACGCCCAAAAGGAGATCAGCCAGAAGAGAAAGACGGTCACCGTCTTGGCGATCACCAAGGCAGTGACCAGCACGGCGCAAAAAATCCACCACGCGCGGATCCGCAACCAGAAGGTCTGCACGATGGCAGGATCGATGCCGCTATCGGAGCGGCGGCGAAGCACCCAGACCACCGCCGTCGCCGCTCCCAGCAGCACGAGGACTCCGCATACCAGCCCTACGGTCTTCGCGTCCATCGGTCGCTGATCGCTAATCCGATTCCTTCAAGCGCAAGACGGCCTCGCGGGCTCGACGGAGGAAATCGGCCTTAGGCTCGCCCGCCTCCAGCCAGATCGGCGGACCGAAAGTGATCGACGACAACAGGGGCACCGGCAACACCTCGCCGCGGGGAAGAATCCGATTCATGTTGTCGATATAGACGGGGATCAATTCCAAGTCCGGCCGCTTCTTGCACAAATAGTAAAGTCCGCTCTTGAATTCGCTAATCCCTTCGCCTGTGGTTCGGCCGCCCTCGGGAAACACGATCAGCGAGTAACGGTGGCCGATCTCGCGGATCATCACGTCGACGGGGCTCTGGTGGACCTTGATCTCCGTGCGGTCGATCAAAAGCGCGTTGAACACCCTCGTGGCCAGATAATGCCGTACTCGGCCCGCCGTCCAATAGTCCTTGGCGGCCACAGGCCGCGTCAAGACCCGCACCTCCGGCGGCAACGCCGACCACAGCACGATCGCATCGAGATGACTGGTGTGGTTGGCGAAGTAAACCCGCTGGCAGGTGTCGGGCTGCGAGTCGATCCACCGAACACTCGCTCCGCTCAAGAACTTGGCCACAAGCGCCAGACCAGCCCCCATGATCCTGGCCTGGATCGGCTGCGTTTCCGCCCGAATCGGCGGCCCCATGCCCGGCGACGGTAATAACACGCGGCCTCGCTCCAAAATCCTGGACTAGTCATCCATGGTATCGCCAAAACGGCCTTGGAGGAACCCTCGGAAGCAATGTCGCAAACAGCCTGCGGTCCGTTTGAACCCCACACATGGGAAATGGACTGATTATCCCACGAGTTGTTCCGCCTCGGGTGCTCCGGAGGGCAAGGGCAAGGACGATCCAGATCGCCCTGCCTGCTCTCCCGTCCCAATTCCGCCGCTCAATCTTAGTTCATCGGTTAAAAATCAGACCGGCCACAAAGTCAACGCAATGAGGGTTGGGCAAAAAAGGAAAAACCAAATTGACCGTTTTGGGGAACGATCCATCTGCCAGCAAAGATCACGAAACTGAGGAATTCCCCCCCATTAGACGGTTTTGCCGGGCAAACATATCGGTACCACCTGCACAGTTGGGCACGCGATGCACCAAAACCACCATAAGAAGGGACAAATCGGATCCTGCCTACGCACTCATTTTTCCTTTCTCCACCATTAGGTGGATGGATATAACCCCTTTGTGCTTTTTGTCCAGCCGGCAAACTCAACGCTTTTGGCAATATCGTGACAAAGCTCAAGATCCGTACAACCGAAACCGATACATGAGTCGCCCCAATTGCGGTCGCGTCACGGCGATTTTAGCGCACCGGCTGCGTAAAAACTACCCTTGCGAGGGATTCCAAATGAAAGACCACGAACCAATCGATGAACTGGAAACTTCGTCAAGCTCTCAGCGCGATCGCGTGCGTGTGAAGAAGAAGCATCGATCCAGCGTTGATGATTTAGGAGACAGCGATCCTGGCCCTCAGGTAATTGCCCGAATCCCCCGTTTGGAAAAACATCGAGAATCCATAGGTAAAGCAAGACCGAACCGGTCACGGGAACAGCGGTTGTTGGGTAGCCGGTTCTCGGCCTGGACGATCGTTGGGGGGGTTGGCTTCCTGATCGTGGCTGCGTTTTTATCTTCGCTGGTATCGCGGACATTTCAGTCGAAGGACGCGACCTTGCGGGAAGCGAGCCACCGGCCTGAGGTCCCCGCCCCGGATGCGCCACCAGCCCCGCGTTGGGCAGCAACCTCCCCATCTTCTGATCGCGAGTCAGTCAGCACCTCGAACTTACAGGCATTGGATCCGCCAAGTTTCAAAGCGCCGACAACTGGGCTATCGATTGCCACATCGGGTCAGAACCAGGTCGGCCAGTCCACCGTGGCCCCTGCCGTGCCCACTACGAATGTGCCATGGCAACCCGTGCCCGGAGCGCGTAGCCCCGAAGTCTTGCCTGGCGGCGCTTTGGGTAGCCTTCCGGCCAATCCGCCCGGGGTTTCCGCGCCAGGTTCCGGCAGGATCAACTACGACGACGACAGATTTCCCCCCCGAGGTGGCCTCGTCAATGCAAAATCTTCGGGCCCCCGAGACGTCCAACTACAAGATGCTCGGTTCGCCAATCGCTACGGCGCCCCGTCCGACAATCGACAAGACTTTCGGCAAGACTTTCGAGGCCCAGCCGCGGCTGAGGTAAGTCAAGATTACCGGTCGGGTTTGGCTGCGGAACCACGGCCCGACTACCGCCCAGCGCCGTTCGATTCGCGGTCCGATTATCGGGTGGCGGAGCGAACTCGATATCCTGATGCGAACAATCCGCGAAACGATGACCCGCGGCGCGATCCACGAAACGATGACCCGCGGCGCGATCCACCGGACTACCGGCCGTACCAAGGATATCCGAACGGTCTTTCCCGTGGGCAGGACGCCACGAATTACCCCAGTCGTGAACAGACGGTGGGATACGAAACCGGGGTATCGCCGGCGGGACGGCCTCCGGTGGCCTCTCGGCCGGGGAGTTCATCGAGCACGGGTCCGGAATGGGTTTCCCCGCCGAACTGGGTTACGCCCCCTGCCTGGGACTCGCCGATTGCATCCAATCCCGGACGATCTCCCCAGACGCCGGGCACTGGCACACCATCCTATCCGACGACAGGTTACCCCGGCCCGGAAAGCTGGGCAATCGGCAATGGCGCAGTCAGCGGACAGGGCCTGCCTCCTTCCACGGACTATGCACCGGCGCGGTTCGAGGGAGGCATCGAACGGCCAAGCAATAGGATGTCCTATGAGCACACTGGATCAAGCATTCGTTAAGGCATTCGAGCCAGCGCCACCCTCGGCTGGGGCAGAGGTCCCTCCGGTGACGCTGCAGCCGGCCGCCCCATTGCCGGTTTCGACCGAGCCGGTCGAGGCCGTGGCATCGCCACCAGACTCTGGCGAGCCAGAAGTTGGGCAAACGGTCAAGACGAAGCCTTCCGCGGCGCGGCGATCGCGTCCATCTCGCCGCCCCGTCGCGGGAACTCGCGCTGGCACTCGATCGCCGGCGCGCATGAACTCGCGAGCGGCTAGCGAACGGCCAATGCCCGCGCCGACCGAACGGGCGTCTCGCAATCCGGCGAGCGACTCGTCGTCCGCCCGTGCCAAGTTTCGGCCCATGCTGGAAGTCGATGGTTACCTCTGGCCGAAGAATGTTGGCAAATTGGCTTCGCCTTCGCACAAGGCCATGGGGCAACTGTTTGAGGCGGTGCGGGAGCGAATTCGCCGTGGCCAGAAGGCGATCGGCTTGCGGGGCTGCCGCCCGGGCGATGGATGCTCCACCCTATTGCTGGCCGTGGCGCGGCGATTGGCCGCTCAGGGACTTCGCGTGGTGATGGTCGACGCCGACTTCCGTCATCCCTCGTTGGCGCGACGCTTGGGGCTGTCGCCCACCGTGGGCTGGGAGGAGGCAGCGCCCGGCCGCCTCGCCTTGGCCGACGTGGTGGTGGAATCGCTTCGCGATGGGGTGTGTCTGGCCCCGTGGTGCGCGAATGCCGCGACGGGGATAGAAACCCCGGCAGCCAAACCGGCCCAGGCCGTCCAATGCGTGGACGAACTTCGCCGCCACTACGACGCGGTGCTCGTCGATCTTGGCAGCGACGCCTCGCAGGCCGACCTCCCGGAATTGAAAGATGCGGTGCAATCTCGCTTGGACGCAATCCTGGTCGTTCGTCGCCCGGGCGAGGTCTCCACGTCAGAACTGAAGGCCGTTTGCCGGCGCCTGGGCGCGTCCGGCAATGCTGAATTGGCCGTGGTGGAAAACTTCGTTTGATCCTCATGTACGAATCGCACTGGCGCCTGAAAAGCAAACCGTTCGAAAACTGCTCCGATCCCCGGTTTTATTTTCCCGGGGAGTCGCATCAGGCCGCGCTTTTGAAGTTACGCTATGCCGTGGAGAATCACCGCGGGGGCGCAATCCTGGCTGGCCCTTCCGGAACGGGAAAGACGCTGCTGGTGAACATGCTTCGCACGGTCCTTGACCCGCGGTGTGCCCCGGTAGTTCATTTGGTTTTTCCCCAAATGCCGACGGACCAGCTCCTGGCTTACGCGGCGTGCGAATTGACTGGCGACGCGGCAACCCAGGCCACGGAGGTTCACCAGACCGTCCGGCGGATGGAGCAGTTCCTCGCCGCGAACACGCAGCGCGGTCAGCACGCGGTTCTCGTGGTGGACGAGGCCCACTTGCTCGAAGAGGCCTCGACCTGGGAGGCCCTCCGCCTGCTGATGAACTTCGAAAGCGGGGGCCAGCCAGGGCTTACGCTGGTGATTTCGGGCCAGCCGGCCATCCTCCCCATTCTGGACCGAATCCCCCAGCTCGACGAACGTCTGGGAGTCAAGTGCCTCCTGCGGCCGTTTACCCAAACCGAGACCGCCGAATATGTGGTCCATCGGCTGCGAAACGCTGGCGGCGATCCGTCGATTTTCGAACCACCGGCTCTGGCTGAGATCCACCGCCTTGCCCAGGGCATACCTCGGCGCATCAATCGCCTCTGCGACCTGGCCTTGTTGATCGGCTACGCCGAACAGCGGAGGGCGCTTTCGGCCGATCAATTGGAGTCGATCCACGACGAATTGGTGGCCGTCGTGCCCGAGTGAACCGGCTCTGCGCCTGACTGTGCCGCCTCTGCCGCCGCCCGCTGCCACCACTCCCCCTTGCACTGGCGAGAGACTGGAAGCATCTTGTAAATTCGTTCACCGTCCCGGCTTTGGGCCGCCAGCCCAAGATCTCCTTAAAAGCCATATAGATTTGGTGTTGCGTCGGCTGGCACTGCCGCGGCCAAACACGGCACACGGTTTGCTTGAGAGTGGTTTTGGCTCGCAAGGGGGCAAGCCAGGCCAGACAAGGAGTGTGCCATGCTCGTCGTCACTCGGAAAACGGATCAAAGGATTCTTATCGGTCGCGACATCACGGTGACTATTGTCCGCATCCAGGGCCAACGCGTGAAAATCGGCATCGAGGCGCCCTCGGGCATCCGGGTGTGTCGCGATGAAATCCTCCATCGCGCCAGCGAAGCCGGTGGCCCTGGGTCGCCGCGCCCCGCGATCTTTTCCTCCTCTTTCTCGAGTTCGCCAGATTCCCCGCATCGCGGGCCGGGCCGGCGACCCTCATCCCGCCTGAGGCGGGCCGCTCGCGGAAGCCAACCGTGATGACGGACTGTACAACATGGATGCAACGCGCGCATCTTAAAATGTAGTTGCTCGATGTCGGGTGGCGGGCATGGCCCGCCCTAGGCTGTAAGAAGGAGTTGTCATGCACGAATTCCACGATCTTTTGCCTGCCCTTCGCGAGGAGGCTCAGCGGCTCGGCATCCCAGGCCTGCGGCGGCACATCTTCCTTTGCTGCGATCAAAGCGTGCCCAAATGCTCGAACAAGGAGCGGTCTTTGGAGGCCTGGAACTACCTGAAGAACCGCTTGGACGAATTGGGGCTTTCGGGCGCCGGCGGCGTGTATCGCACGAAGGCGAATTGCTTGAGGATCTGCGCGGGAGGGCCGATCGCCGTCGTCTATCCCGAAGGCGCCTGGTATGCCGGCTGCGACCCGCCCGTGCTCGAACGCATCATCCAAGAGCATCTGATCGGCGGCCGGATCGTGCGCGACTACTTGATTGCCGAGCGCCCGCTGGCTTAAAGTTGGGGTGGGAATTTCCGCACGCCGCGAGCCTTTTGTCTACTGAATGTGCATGCCTGAGTTGCGGATGCGGCCCGCGGAGGGCTTGTTTTCTAGACGCACAACAACTTGACCAGATTGTATTTCGACGGCGAGGCGGCGTCGGGAGGAATCGAAAGTCCACGACGGAGTCGAGCGGTCGGCCCTTCATGGTTCGGTTACAGGAGGAAAAAATGGCTACGACTTTCCATTTCGCATCCTCGGTGATGAATCGTCGGCGGTGGCTTGGCGCAGCGGGCTTGAGTTCGGTCGGCCTGTGCGGAAGCCCTCGCGCAGCCCTAGCCGCGGCGGAGGATCGGCCCGCCGCCACCAAGGGTCGGCTCAAACAGTCGGTCTGCTACTGGTGCTTCGATCGCATCGAACTGGAAGCCTTTGCCCGTCACGTCGCCGCCATGGGCATTCGCTCGATCGAGCTGGTGCCACCCGAGAAGTGGTCGATCCTCAAACGACACGGGCTGATCTGTGCCTTGACGCCCAGCCACGGCTTCGTCGAGGGGTGGAACCGCAAGGAAAACCACGCGATGTGCGAGGAGAAGGTTAAACAGGCAATCGACGCCACGGCGGCGGCCGGATTTCCCAGCGTCATCACCTTTTCAGGTTTTCGCAAGGGAATGCCGGACGACGTCGGGCTGGAAAACACGGTTGCTGGCCTGAAACGGGTCATCGGCTACGCCGAGCGGCACAAAGTGAATCTCTGCCTCGAGGTGCTCAACAGTCGCGTCAACGTGGAAATGAAAGGCCACCCAGACTACATGGCCGACAAGGTGGAATGGGCGGTCGAGGTTTGCCGCCGGATCGGCTCCCCGCGGATGAAGATCTTGTTCGACATCTACCATGTCCAAATCATGCAGGGAGACATCATTACGCGGATTCGGCAGTTCCACGAGTACATTGGGCACTATCACACGGCGGGCGTGCCGGGCAGAAACGAGATCGACGATACCCAGGAGATCAATTACGCCCCGATCTTCAAAGCGATCGCCGAAACCCGTTTCGAGGGCTACGTGGCCCACGAGTTCATCCCAACCCGGGACCCCTTGCAGGGCCTCCGTGAGGCTGTGGCCCTTTGCGACGTGTGAGGAACGGGCCGAAAAAGAAGCTGGTTCACCGACCAAGCCCGCGGGCTTTCACCCGTGGGCTTGTTCACGTGGCGAATTTTCACTTCATTTCGTAGCGCCGTTTCACCCTCAATCGAGCGGCAATCCGGCGTTCCAGATCCAGTCCAATCCGGCCGCCCATCGCAAGATCGTCGTGCAGACAAAGTAGAACGTGTAAAGGAAGAAGCCCGCGCCAAAATCCATGTCCAGGCACGCCAGCGCCCCGAGGGCGCCCACGATGAAAAACGGCGGGGCAATCATAACCCACTGGAAAAGATACTCGGGATCGGCCGTGAGGACCGTATTCTCGACCCAACCGAAGGCTGCCCAAAGCAGGGCGTAGACCAGGGCGAGCACGCCGGCACGGAGGTAAAGTTGCCGGCCTCGGTAGGGCTCTAACTCATCGTTTCGTAAGAACGAGTAACCGCCGACAACCAGCGGCGGCGAAACCAATAGCAACCCGAGTGCGCGAATCGCCCAAGCGGTCCAGGTAGGTTCAGCTAGGATGGGACGAGCGAAGAATGTCGCGGTCACGACCCCCACCGCGGCCGCGCCGATGGCCGCGGCTATCGCTGGTTGAAAGGTGGCGTCTTTTCGAGCCACGGGTTTGGGGTGGGGGCGACCGGTACGCGTTTTGCCGGGTGGGGCCTCTTCCGGCCCGTGAATAACAACCTGCTCCTCGAGTTCCGGAATCTTGATCGTTGTCTTGCAGTTCGGGCACGGTCCCGTCTTGCCGGCAAACTGCTCGCTCACCTCGAAGCGTTTCCGGCAACCCGGGCAGACCACAAAAATTGACATGGCGACGACACCTTGGGGGGCTGAAACTGCAAAAAGGGACGGAAGTTCCTCGCCGGTCCGCCGCAGCAGGCGGGGCCGGCCCGCGCCCTGCTCCGAGCCTCGCAGCCCGTCTCGCGTTGCCAGCCGGTTTAAAGTGTGCCATAGTTCAAACGTATGTCAAGCTTCTGCTTGATGCTCCCCGCTGATTGTCACCCTCCCGTTGGTAGGTTACGATGATCCGTGGGCCGTACGGTGCTCGGGAACGTTCTTCCAGCAGCGAGTCAACGCCATGGTGCTCCAATTTCTCTGTCCCAACGGACACAAAGTCCACTGTTCGGAGAGTCGGGCAGGTCAGGCGGCCAAGTGTCCCCGTTGTGGCGTGAAATTCCGTATCCCGACCCCTGAAGAACTCACGGGAGGTGAACCTGTTACGGCCGAGAGAACCGAAGGGGGGAGCAGTTCGTCGGCCTTGGCCGACAGCAAGGCGTCGCGTCAGGCGGCGGCCTCGGGCGTGGCGTCAGGGCCTGCGACTGGACCCGGTGAAATCGAGTTCCTTTGTCCCAACGATCACTTGCTCCACGGACCAGCCACCTCGCAGGGCCGGCCGGGCCAGTGTCCCATATGTGGCTCGCGGTTTCGCATCCCCAACTATGCAGAGGCCACCGAACCTCAGGCTTCGGGAAGTATCTCGGTCCTGGATTCCGCATCAATGGAACTTTCCGCACCCGAGCTGGTTGGCTCTGCCGGCGGCTCGCGGTTGGAGTCCGACATGGCCTCCCCAAATGCGCCGCAAATTGCGGAAACGCAGGATCGGACCACGCATCCGGTCGCCCAGTTGATCGCCCGATTCTGGCATCTCAAAGACCAAGGGGCCACGGTCGAAATCCGCTACGGCGAAGGCCACCGCCTCACCCCCGATGAATGGGTGCGTTCTCTCTGCTCGCCCACCCATGCCGTGTTTGCCGTTCGCGAACCCAATGGCACGATGACGCTTACGGCCGTGCCCTGGGAATCCGTCCAGCTCGTGATCGCCCGCGGTGTCAGGCAACTGGAACCCTAAGAGCCTATCCTACAACCTCCCCTCTCCCGCTTGCGGGAGAGGGGCCGGGGGTGAGGGCGGACGAAATCACAACGACTTTCTTTCAGGTCGATCTCGATGCACGCTTGCCCTCACCCTAACCCTCTCCCAGAGGGAGAGGGAACTTGTGGGATAAGCTCTAAGTCCGTTCCGACGCGGGAGGAGGACCGCAAAGCGATCGAACCTTGCCGCCGTTGTGGCTCACTCGTCCGACCTCAGGTCCGCCTCGGTGATCATCGCAAACCCCTTGGCGGCCAATGTCTCCAGGCCGATGTCGATGTTGTCCACCATGAGCGCCACGGCCGGCCGGCCGCGCGGACGGACCAAAAGGGGATACGCCTGGACAATGTTCACTTCGGCTTGCAACAAGGCGGTGCAGATTTGCAGGAGCGGCTGAGCGCCTTCAGGCAGTTCCACGCCGATCAGGTCGCTCTCGATGATCGCCAAGCCGGCCCTTTCCAGCACTTCCCGTCCTTCCTCGGGATTACTCAAAAGAAAACGGACAAAGGCGCACTCGGCCGAGTCGGTGATCGATAGGGCGACGATCTTCACGGTGGTGCCTTCAAACCGCCGCACCACCTCGAGAAGCTGACCCACGCGATTTTCAAGAAACACCGTAAATTGGCGGATGGAAGGGTAATTCCGCCCTCGCATCACCGCCAGCCCACCGCCGGTATCTTCGCCACTACTCATGCTAGAATCTCGCTAGAAAGGGGCGTTCACCAATTTCCATGAGAGCCTATCAATAGCGAACAAATGACCTCGCACCCTCGTCCAACGTCGAGCCAATGATACTTTGCCTACAAGACGCCAGGGCTTGCGCGATGCGGCCTAACTATAAGGGATTCCTGGAGCAAGGTCAACCACTTGGAAATCGCGTTCCCAGGTGTCCGGGTAGGCCGTCACAGTCAACCTGTGGGCTCAGATATGTGTACATATATATATACATATCGAGCCATAGGCACAGGGCATGAAGCAGAAGGCTGGATCGTCGCTCCACATCCACGGGACAAAGAGATTTCGACATGAATGGTAAGATCTCGCCTAGCGCGGGCCGGGCCCGCAACCGGAGAGTGAACCGCCATCGTGCAACATGCGGGCACGGCGGGCAGAAATCCCAATTGGACACACCAACGGGTCTCGCCGCTTGCCGTTCGGTCGTCCCTCGGGGACTAAGGGCCTATCCTACAAACCTCCCCTCTCCCGCTTGCGGGAGAGGGGCTGGGGGTGAGGGTGGCTAAAATCGTGACGAGTCTTTGAGGCCCATCCTGATGCGCGTTTGCCCTTGCCCTGTTCCGTCCCCGGAGGGAGATGAACTTTCGGGATAGGCTCTAAATCTGTTTTTGTGCGCATCCCCACCCCAGTGATGAATCGATCGGCTGCCGTCAAACGTCCCCCGGGACGAAAACGCCGTAGAAGAGTTTGCAGATCGACCACGGG
>Ga0209101_1001970_pt1 | contig 14288 bp, 9 predicted proteins | sample ConPoolayeCmetaG_FD_185481 | JGI IMG/M metagenome (GOLD analysis project Ga0209101, IMG submission 185481) | Hot spring microbial mat communities from California, USA to study Microbial Dark Matter (Phase II) - Cone Pool mat layer C metaG... ... | reverse complement strand
CGAGAGTGCCGGTTCCGATGAGAGTGTGTCGGACGAGGTGATGCCCGACGAGGCAGTGGACGAGGTGATGCCCGATGAAACGGGGGAGGAAGATCTACCCGACGAAGCGGAGGATGCCGTCACCGAGGGAGGGGCGGTGGACGATACCTTCGGTTCGGAGGAAGACCTCTTCGATGAAGATGTGTGGGAAGCCGATACGGCGGAGGCAGATAGCGTGGATATCCAGCCCGATGCCGATGTGGCTGACATTGACACCTACGATGATGGGGTGCCCGACATGGTGGATATCCAGCCCGACCTCGATGTGGTTGATGAGGACAGCATTGATCTTGACGCGGGGGATACGGATATGGGGGTGCCCGATGGTGACATAGCCGAATGTGTTACCGGCGCGTGGAAAACCGGGAACGGGGTTGTTTCTGAGTGTGTGGATGGCCTCTGGAAGGTGCGGAGAATCACCAGACAGTGGGGCACGGCAAACTCTGATTATGGCTCTTCCGTTGCGGTAGATGCTTCTGGTGCCATCTATGTGACGGGGAGGACCGATGGCGCGCTGGATGGGAACACGAGTGCGGGGTTCGAAGACATTTTCCTCACCAAGTGGAATACGGATGGGACGAAGGGGTGGACGAAGCAGTGGGGCACGGTAAACTATGATGAAGGCTATTCTGTTGCGGTAGATGCTTCTGGCGCCATCTATGTTACGGGATACACCAATGGTGCACTGGATGGGAACACCCGTGCAGGAGAGCATGACATTTTTCTCACCAAGTGGAACGCAGATGGGACGAGGGTATGGACGAAGCAGTGGGGAACGGTAAACAATGATGAAGGCTATTCCGTTGCAGTAGATGCTTTTGGCGCCATCTATGTGACGGGAGGGACCTATGGCGCGCTGGATGGGAACACAAGTTCAGGAGGTTTGGACATTTTCCTCACCAAGTGGAATACGGATGGGACGAAGGTGTGGACAAAGCAGTGGGGCACGGCAACCTATGATTATGGCAATTCCGTTGCGGTAGATGCTTCTGGCGCCATCTATGTGGCGGGATACACTCTTGGCGAGTTGGATGGGAACGCGAGTGCGGGGTATGAAGACATTTTCCTCACCAAGTGGAACGCGGATGGGACGAAGGCATGGACGAAGCAGTGGGGCACGGTAAACAGTGATTATGGCTATTCCGTTGCGATAGATGCTTCTGGGGTCATCTATGTGACGGGAGGAACCGGTGGCGCGCTGGACGGGAACACAAGTTCAGGAAGTTTGGACATTTTCCTCACCAAGTGGAGGGCGGATGGGACGAAGGTGTGGACGAAGCAGTGGGGAACGGCAAGTATTGATTATGGCTATTCCGTTGCGGTAGATGCTTCTGGCGCTATCTATGTGACGGGATGGACCACTGGCGCGCTCGATGGGAACACGAGTGCGGGAGGGCCTGACATTTTCCTCACCAAGTGGAAGGCGGATGGGACGAAGGCGTGGACAAAGCAGTGGGGAACGACGGAGAATGATTATGGCTATTCCGTTGCGGTAGATGCTTCTGGCGCCATCTATGTGACGGGAGAGACCTCTGGCGCGCTGGATGGGAACACCAGTGCAGGAAATGATGATATTTTCCTGAGCATTATCCCCCACGATTGACAGAAGAGATGTGCGCGGGAGGTGTCTTATGCGGTTGATGTTCTTTGTTCCCATGGCGATTCTTCTCGCTGTTGGGTGTACCAAGCCGAACACGATAGACTGGGAGAAGATATTCGGCGATAAGGATACTGCGGCCGTCGCCGATGACGAGAGTGCCGGTTCCGATGAGAGTGTGTCGGACGAGGTGATGCCCGACGAGGCAGTGGACGAGGTGATGCCCGATGAAACGGGGGAGGAAGATCTACCCGACGAAGCGGAGGATGCCGTCACCGAGAAAGAGCCCGACGGAGCCGACATCGAAGAGCCGGAAGGGGATGAGCCGGAACCGGCGGATGAGGGAGAGGCGGTCACGGACGACGAGGAGGAAGTGGGGGACGACGCAACCATGCCGGACGAGGATTTCGTGGATGTGGATACGGTGGATATCCAGCCCGACCTCGATGTGGTTGATGAGGACAGCATTGATCTTGACACGGGGGATACGGATATGGTGGTGCCCGATGGTGACATAGCCGAATGTGTTACCGGCGCGTGGGAAACCGAGAACGGGGTTGTTTCTGAGTGTGTGGATGGCCTCTGGAAGGTGCGGAGAATCACCAGACAGTGGGGCACGGCAAACTCTGATTATGGCAATTCCGTTGCGGTAGATGCTTCTGGTGCCATCTATGTGACGGGGAGGACCGATGGCGCGCTGGATGGGAACACGAGTGCGGGGTTCGAAGACATTTTCCTTACCAAGTGGAATACGGATGGGACGAAGGGGTGGACGAAGCAGTGGGGCACGGTAAACTATGATGAAGGCTATTCTGTTGCGGTAGATGCTTCTGGTGCCATCTATGTTACGGGATACACCAATGGTGCACTGGATGGGAACACCCGTGCAGGAGAGCATGACATTTTTCTCACCAAGTGGAACGCGGATGGGACGAGGGTATGGACGAAGCAGTGGGGCACGGCAACCTTTGATTATGGCCTTTCCGTTGCGGTAGATGCCAGCGGTGCCATCTATGTGACGGGATGGACCGATGGCGCGCTGGATGGGAACACGAATGCGGGAGAATGGGGGAATGACATTTTCCTCACCAAGTGGAATACGGATGGGACGAAGGTGTGGACAAAGCAGTGGGGCACGGCAACCTATGATTATGGCATTTCCGTTGCGGTAGATGCTTCTGGTGCCATCTATGTGGCGGGATACACTCTTGGCGAGTTGGATGGGAACGCGAGTGCAGGATGGAGTGACATTTTCCTCACCAAGTGGAACGTGGATGGGACGAAGGTGTGGACAAAGCAGTGGGGCACGGTAAACAGTGATTATGGCTATTCCGTTGCGGTAGATGCTTTTGGCGCCATCTATGTGACGGGATGGACCTATGGTGCGCTGGATGGGAACACAAGTGCGGGAGAGCGTGACATTTTCCTCACCAAGTGGAGGGCGGATGGGACGAAGGTGTGGACGAAGCAGTGGGGAACGGCAAGTATTGATTATGGCTATTCCGTTGCGGTAGATGCTTCTGGCGCTATCTATGTGACGGGATGGACCACTGGCGCGCTGGATGGGAACACGAGTACAGGAGGGAGTGACATTTTCCTCACCAAGTGGAAGGCGGATGGGACGAAGGCATGGACGAAGCAGTGGGGCACGGCAAAGGATGAGGGAGGCTCTTCCGTTGCGGTAGATGCTTCTGGCGCCATCTATGTGACGGGAATCACCGGTGGCGCGCTGGATGGGAACACCAGTGCAGGAAATGATGATATTTTCCTGAGCATTATCCCACCCAACTGATAGCGGGGGGAGGATTCGGCCCCGGAGAGGGAAGGGTGTCAAAGGAGAGCACCATCTCCTTTTCGAACGGTCTTTGTCTCCCCGCATTCGATGCTGCGAAGCAATAAGGTCCTAATGGGGAAGATACCGCTTCTCTTGACGACTCTCCGTTCGGGATGGTAGATGCCTCGATTCGTTTGCAGAAAAAACTTGATATGACCAAAAAGAAACGGGGGGTAGAATAGGTGTCGCAGCATTCCTATTGAGGTTTATTGCCGCTCATCGGAGCACACTCAGACGATATTCCCCACATAGCGCTGATAGGCGTCTCGCGCCTGCGCGAGGCGCTTACGGAAGAGAATGAGGAGATCCGATGCCTTCTGGTAGTCCCTCTCGTTGAGGAGGGTGGTAAGGCGAGTGGCAAGCGATTCGCGCCGCTCATCGTCTTTTACCAGTTCGTTGCGGATTGTTTCGAATTCGCCCCACCGTTTTGCGTCGAGTGTGTTTTCCTGTCCGGGGAAGCGGCGCATCTCGGCGAGTTCGCGGAAGGCCTCTGGTATCTCTTTGTCACGGATGTCAATGACCCACTTGGCGAGCGCAGAGGAGTAGAAGGATCGAAGGATGGAAGGAGTGAAGGGGGTGTTTTCGTAGAGCAGCGGCATCTCGCGGATCGAAGCGATGACCTCCCACACGGTTGTGGGGCTCTTGCCGAAGCGGCGCTCCCGCTCTTCGGAGGTGAAGTGCTCGAAGATGTCCTCCTCCGAAAGATATTCGCGTTCTTCGTCGAGGTATGCCGCCTTTTCGCCCCGTTTTTTCGCAAACTCCCGGTGGAGTTCCGTCGGCCGTTTGCCGGCAGCATAGCGTATGCCGTCGAGCATAGCAAGGTACATTGCGGCGGCGGCGAGGTAGGTGTTGGTGTGCGGGTTGGGGGCGCGTACCTCGAAACGAGTCGAGAGAGGATTCGTACCACGGATGAGGCAGGCAAGAACAGTGCGATTGCGTGAGGGACTGTCTGATGAGCGGCCGAGCGAGGCGACAATCGAAACCGGCGCCTCGAAGCCGGGCTGGAGTCGTTTGAGCGCTGAATTCGAGTGCGAGACGAAGGGGTTGACTGCCTCCCAGTTGCGGAGGAGTCCCATGAGGGCGCCGTAGCCGAGGTCGGAGAGGTATTGGGAGCGCTCGAAGGGGTCAAAGAGGTTCACTCGCTTGCCACCGCGCAGGATGAGTCCGATACCGATGTGCATGTGCTTTCCGTTGCCGGCGATTCCCTCGATTGGTTTCGCAACGAATGTCGCAGAAAGGCCGCGTCTCATGAAGGTGTCTTTGATGATAAAGCGGGCGAGGATGTCGTTGTCCGCCGCCTGTAGGGGATCGCTGAAGCGCCAGTCTATCTCGAGTTGCTCCATCACATCGTGGAGGCGTCCTTCCTCAGTTATCCGCCCGCGCACGCCACCGACTTCCTTATGCCCCATCTCAGGCTCAAGTCCGTATTGCTGGAGGAGGAGGAGTGACTCCTCAAGAGAGGTGCGTATCTCGCCGCGGGTTCGTTTCCAGTACGATTCTTTGAGTGCCTGTGTTACCTTGAGTTCGTGGTGCGAAACCTGTGGGGAAGGGGAGGATACCCAGAACTCGAGTTCTGTTCCGAGCGTGAAGTAGATGTCGGAGATATCGGCGGGATTGATGCCATGCGCCGTGCAGAAGAGGGTGTCCGCGGCGATGATTTGTTTCAGTTCTCGGCGGAGCATTTCGATGGTGTCGCGGAGGACGGAGCGGGAACAGACGAAGGCGTCGTGGTGTCGAAAGAAGACGGGAATACGGACTGTTCCGATAGGATTGCCGTTTTCGTCTGTTAGCGCCCTATTGTAGTCCACGAACCATTTTCGGTCGGTGTCAATAACAAAGTCTACTTTAGCGTCATTGATGTCGGCGATGCCGGGAAGGTTGACCGATGAGCCGTCGGTCTGAACGCCACCTTCGAAAATTTCGTCCACGTTTTTAAGAAAATACTCGACTGGTATCCGCTCATCGGTGTCGTTACCGAGAAAGTCAACGCCGACAAGTGAGACAAAACGGAGGTAGGAATGTTCCCTGACAAAGGAAGCAAGGTTCTGGCGTTGTTTTGCTTCGTCGGGGATAACGTACAAGAGTGGGGTTGTCATGTTTCTCTCCTTCACGCTTAAAAGTAGAACAGGATCATTTTTCTTGTCCGGTACTTCCTGGAATTGGTTCATACGGCTCGGCGCGGCCGCCTAAGCACTGGGCAAGGAATTGTTCAGCACGGGCAAAGAAGTCCATACGGTTCTCGGGGCGTGCAAAGCCATGTCCTTCGTCGGGATAGAGGATGTACGTGACAGGGATATTCTTCGCCCGCATCGCTGCGACAATCTGGTCGGACTCGGTCACCTTCACGCGCGGGTCGTTTTGGCCTTGCCCAATCATGAGAGGAGCGCGTATGTTCTCCACATGGAAGAGGGGGGATATCTTTCTGTTGAACTCCGGATCGTTTTCCACATCGCCGATACGCCGGAGCATTTGCATCTTGAAAGGTTTCCAGTAGGGGGGAATAGTTGCCATGAGCGTCTGGATGTTGGATGGACCCACGATGTCAACTCCGCAGGCATAGAGTTCCGGGGTAAAGGTAAGGCCCGCAAGCGTTGCATAGCCGCCGTAGGAACCGCCGAAAATCGCTACCTTTCGGGGGTCGGCAATCCCTTCTTTGATCGCCCACTGGACGGCATCGGTCAGGTCATGTTGCATGGCCCCAACGCCCCACTGTTCGTTGCCGGCATTTACGAAGTTCTTGCCGAAGCCGGTCGAGCCGCGGTAGTTGACCTGAAGGACGGCGTAGCCGCGGTTGGCGAACCACTGAGCTGCCGCATTGTATCCCCATTCGTCACGCGCCCAAGGACCCCCGTGAACATAGAGAACGAGGGGAAGATTCTTCGGTTCGATGCCGACCGGAAGGGTAAGATAGGAGACCAGTTCCAAACCATCGCGCGCCTTTATCACAACCGGTTTCATCGGAGCGAGGGTATAGCGCTCCAGTTCGGGCTGATGGGTAAAAAGGAATTCCGCTTTTTTGGTCGTACGATCGTAAAGGTAGAAGGCATAGGGGGCACTGTCGAGTTCATAGCCGACGACCCACTTGGTATCGGCACGGTCGCGGCCGACAATGAAAAGATCACCGTCGCGGAGCGGCTCGAGGATGTCGAGGTCTTGTTTGAAGGCGGGGTCGAACACCTGCCACTCTTCTCGGAGGTAGGTAAAGCGGACGGCTTGGACGGCGTTCGTCTCGGGATGGAGCACAACCCCCCCGAGGTCTGCCTTGGGATGCTGGGCGATGAGACGGATTTCTCTCTGTTCTATGGGATCGTATTCGACAAGCCGCGTGGTGTCGCTTCCGACGGAGGTTTCGAGGAGAAGCGTACGGTTGTTCTCGGTAAAGTCCACGACGGCTCCCTCTTCGCCAAAAGGAATCACCATGAAGTCGCGCCACGGGGCATCCTTGCTCTCGCGGATACGGAGTATCGTATCGGCCGTTTCGAGATTCGAGGCAACGGCGACGCGAACCACGAAGTCGCGGTCGGCAACCCACCCCTCGACATCACCGGGATTTTCGGTATCGAGCGTGAGTTCCCCCGTAACGATGTTGAGCCGATAAAGGTCAAAGAGCTGCGGATCCCGTTTGTTGAGTGCGACATAGATTTCGTCGGGGTGGTGTCGGTCGCTTATGATGCTTCCTGCCTTAACCCCAGGGAAAGGGGTAAGATCACGTGTTTCGAGTGTTTCGAGATTCACGGCATAGAGGTGATAGTTCTCGTCGCCGTTGGTGTCCTGGAGATAGACGATGAAGCGGTCGTTCCACGCCCATCCGTAGATGCGAATGCCGCGGTACTCGTCTTTGGTCACCATGCGATCATCCTCTTTGCCGATGGTACGCACCCAGACATTGAGTACCTGTTTGTCGGGGCTGGGGGCAAGGTACGAGAGCCGTGTCCCGTCGGGCGAGATGCGAACAGCAGTTTTGACAGGATTGCCGAAGAGGACCGCACGCGGAATGAGCGGCGGCAGGTGAGCGAACCGGGGATCCATGATGCTTTTTCCTCGCTGGACAGTTGCACATCCACATATACACAGGAGAATAGCCGTACATACGCTAAAGAGCCTCATAGTCTTCTCCGTGGGGGAACTAAATACCACAGGGATGCACTATAACTAAGTGAAGAGTTTATTGCAACAAGTCTTTTGAGAAAGGCGGTAACCGTATCATTGCTTTTCATCTCTTCCATGCTATAACGCGACCGTAATGAATGAAAGGTGAATGCCCCTCACCAGTGAAGAACAGCAATGAGACATATTCGTAACTTTTCGATCATCGCTCACATCGATCATGGCAAGTCAACACTCGCTGACCGTCTTCTCGAGGTTACCGGTGCTATCTCGGAGCGCGAAAAGAGGGACCAGTTCTTGGATGACATGGAACTGGAAAAAGAGCGAGGTATCACCATCAAAGCACGTGCTGTGACTCTGCCCTATACCCACGATGGCGTATCATACGAACTCAACCTCATTGATACTCCCGGTCACGTTGATTTTGCTTATGAAGTAAGCCGTGCGCTTTCCGCCTGCGAGGGAGCCTTGCTCGTGGTTGATGCAACACAGGGTGTCGAAGCCCAAACGCTTGCCAACGTGTACATGGCGCTCGACCATGACCTCGAGATTATCCCGGTCATCAACAAGATAGACCTTGCGAGTGCCGAGATAGAACGGACAAAGAGAGAAATAGAAGAAATCATCGGCATTGATGCGAAAGATGCACTTCTCGTTTCGGCGAAAACCGGTGAAGGCATCCCCGCTCTCCTTGCCGCTCTCATCGAACGAATTCCGGCGCCCCGAGAGAAGATGCCCGGCGCGGCACGTGCCCTCATCTTCGATTCTTGGTTCGATCCCTACCTCGGAGTTCGTCTTCTCGTCCGTGTCTTTGAGGGAACGTTTACCGTCGGAGATCACATCTGGCTCATGAACGAGCAGAAGGAATACGAGATACTCGAGATTGCGAGAGAGATGCCCTTCATGACCAAAGTCTCCTCTCTTGGTCCTGGGCAGGTGGGAATACTTGCCGCCGGCATCAAGAACATCAAAGATGTCCGAGTTGGTGACACGGTGACACTTGCCTCTCGGCGGGCCCTCGAGCCGCTTCCCGGTTTCAAGCGCATGAAACAGATGGTCTTTTGCGGCATATTCCCCGTCGAGTCGGCACAGTACGAGGAACTCAAGGCGGCTATGGAGAAACTTGCCTTGAATGACAGCAGTTTCTCCTACGAGCCCGAAAATTCTTCCGCCCTCGGATTTGGTTTCCGTTGTGGGTTTCTCGGCACATTGCACCTCGAGATCGTCAGAGAACGCCTCGAACGTGAATTCGACCTCGAACTTATTACCACCGCCCCGTCGGTTTCTTACAAAGTAGTCACTGTGAAAGGGGAAGAACTCTTCATCCAAAATCCCGACAAGTTACCGCCTCCTCAACACATTGCCCGGATCGAGGAACCGTTCGTTAAACTAGATATCCACTCGCCGGCCGCTTACATCGGACCTCTCGTAAAACTTTGTCAGGACCGGCGCGGCAGACAAGTTGACTTGAAATACCTTACGCCGGACCGCGTGATGATAGAGTACGAGATTCCGCTTTCCGAGATTATCTATGATTTCCATGACAAGTTGAAATCCATCAGCCGCGGGTTTGCTTCGATGGACTACGAACTCAAGGAATATCTTCCCTCCGATCTTGTAAAACTCGATATCCTCATTAACGGAGAACCGGTGGACGCATTGTCGGTGATCGTATTCAAAGACTCCGCCTATCAGGTGGGGCGTACGCTTACTCAGAAAATGCGCAAGGTAATACCTCGTCAGATGTATGAGGTGGCGATTCAGGCGGCTATCGGAAGCCGCGTTATCGCACGGGAAACAGTAAAGCCGTTTCGGAAAGATGTCCTCGCCAAGTGTTACGGCGGCGATGTAACCCGTAAAAGGAAACTTCTCGAGAAGCAGAAAGAAGGGAAAAAACGGATGAAGCAACTCGGCATGGTCGAGATACCGCAAGAGGCATTCTTGGCGGTGCTCAGCACCAGTGAACCAGAGTAGGGGAGAAGCATGGTTTTCAAAATCGTTGTCGTCACCTTCATCCTTTATCTCATTGTTGACTCTCTTCTCTCTCGTATAGGCAAGCGGGCTCTTCCTTTCCTCAAGCCGAAAACCATCGAGCATTTGAGCGAACGCCGTAAACAAATATCGTGGATACTTCGGTACCGGGACATTCCCCCGGAACTCAGAGCATCTACAGAAAAGATACTTGACACGATTAACGAAACAATTGCTTCCTATCGAACGAAACGGCATGAGCAACTCGTTGCCATCGTTGCGCAGGTTGACGATTATTTTCGTACGCAACTGCGTCCTTTCAAGCGCAACTGGATGGCCGAGTTCATTGATTCGGTGTGGTGGGTCGTCCTCATCGCGCTCTGTATTCGTTTCTTTCTCTTCGAATCATTCCGCGTTCCCACCGGTTCCATGGTGCCGAATATCTACATCGGCGACATGCTCTTCGTGAACAAGTACATCTACGGGCTGCGTCCCCCGCTTACCAGATGGCACTTCTTCCGGTTCAAAGAGCCGACACGGGGAGAGGTTGTCGTTTTCATCTTCCCAGAGCAACCTTCCCAAGATTTCGTCAAGCGAGTCATAGGGCTTCCCGGCGACCGAGTGCGCCTCGAAGGAAGACGTATCTTTGTCAACGGCAAGGAACTGCAACGGGAGCGGATAGGTACCTTTACCTATGTCGAAAACAACGGGAATGAACGACACGCCGAATGGTACCGCGAGACCAACGGTGATGGGGTGAGTTACGAGGTACTGTACAGCAGTGAGAATGAACCTCACCTTTCTTTGCTCGAGTGCAGATTTTGCGAGAGTGAGTTTACCGTTCCTCCGCACTCTCTTTTTGTCATGGGAGACAACCGCGATGTGAGCCTCGATTCACGGTACTGGGGCTTTGTCCCATACGCAAATCTCAAGGGGCGCGCCTCTATGATATGGTTTTCCGTGAGCACGAACGAAGGGTTTCATCTCGAGAGAATCGGACGTTTCATCAAATAGGGCATGACAAAAACTTGAGAAGCGGTAACCGATAGCATACAATGATCCCTGTTTCGAATACTCCGGAGGAGAGATGCTTGCGTATGCGGTGACAGGAGCGCAGTGGGGGGACGAGGGAAAAGGCAAAATTGTCGATCTCCTGGCCGATCGGATGGATGCAGTTGTACGTTTTCAGGGGGGAAACAATGCCGGACATACCATCGTTATGGGGGGGAAGAAGCATATTCTCCATTCTATTCCTTCCGGTATCTTCCATTCAGGGGTCCACTGCCATATCGGTAACGGAGTCGTGCTCGACCCGGAAGAGTTTCTCACCGAAGTAGAGGGGCTTCGGACCCATGGGTTGACGGTCACTCCGGAGCGCCTTTCCATTGCACCGCGTACGAACCTGATTATGGACTACCACCGTACCTTGGATAAGGTGCGGGAATTGGCGAGAGAAGAGGTATCGCGCATAGGTACGACCGGTCGTGGGATTGGTCCTGCCTACGAGGATAAAGTAGCCCGTATTGCCATCCGCGCCGTTGATCTTTTGAATCCCGACACTCTCGAAAAGAAGATTGCACAGGTAGCCCGTGAAAAGAATATCATCCTCAAACATCTGTACGGCTGTGCCGAAAAAGACCTCATAGATGCCCATGCGACAGCGCAAAAATACTCCGCGATAGGGGAGCGTATTGCCCCTTTCATCGTGACCGACGAACAGGCATTCGGCGATCGGCTTGCGGGGAAGAAAGTACTCTTCGAAGGTGCCCAAGGCGCCATGCTCGATCTCGATTTCGGCACCTATCCCTTTGTGACCTCTTCGAATACGGTGAGTTCTTATGCTTTTGTCGGGTCGGGACTCAATCCGGGAACCTTCGTGGAAAATATCGCTGTCATGAAAGCCTACTCCACCCGCGTCGGAGGAGGACCTTTTCCGACGTGGGATGCAGGCGAAGCAGGGCGCACGATGGTTCAGCGGGGAATGGAGTACGGCGCTACGACTGGCAGGGAGCGGCGGTGCGGTTGGCTCGATTTGGTGGCTTTGTCGCACGCTTTTCGCGTAAACCATTTCACGGCGATTGCCCTTACCAAACTGGACGTCCTCTCGGTTTTTTCTTCTCTCCCCGTTGCGGTCTCCTATCGAATAAACGGCAAAGAGACCTTTTCTTTTCCTGCCGAGAGCAATCTTCTTCTCCAGATAGAACCAGTGTACCGCGAAATGAAAGGGTGGGGAAGAGATATTTCGAGCGCTCGTAAATTCAGTGACTTGCCCTCTGAAGCACGTGCCTATATCGCTTTGATAGAAGAGTATCTTTCGACCCCGGTGGCCCTTGTATCGGTCGGGCCTGACCGCGACCAAACCATTTCGGTAAGAGAGGTGAGGTAGCCCTATGGCGCACCACACTCTTCCCCCCATCGATCCAGAACATCTTGAGAAGTCGCATGAATCAGTCGAGCGGGCAGCCAGAAGGCTTGCCGCTGGAGGGATGGTCATCATGGTTGACGACGAGGACCGTGAAAATGAAGGGGACCTGGTGATAGCGGCTCAATTCGTCACACCGGAGGCAGTAAACTTCATGGCGAAGTACGGAAGGGGGCTTATTTGTCTCGCTCTCGACGGTGCTACCGTTGACCGTCTCGGTTTACCCCTCATGGTCCCGGACAATCAATCGAAGTTCGGGACAGGGTTTACCGTCTCGATAGAAGCACGACACGGCGTAACAACCGGCATATCGGCTCATGACCGCGCCCATACGATTCGAACGGCTATCAAGGACGATGCAAAACCGGAAGATCTCGTACGTCCGGGACATGTGTTTCCGCTCCGCGCGCGCGACGGGGGAGTACTCGTGCGTTCGGGACAAACGGAAGGGTCGGTTGATCTCGCTCGGATCGCGGGGCTCAAGCCAGCCGCCGTCATTTGCGAAATCATGAAAGACGATGGGACGATGGCGCGTCGCCAAGATCTCGACATCTTCTCAAAACAGTTCGACATCCCCATCGTTTCTGTTGCTGACATTATTGCGTATCGCCTGGCGCATGAATCACTCATCGAACTAGTTGCCGAGTCGATCATACCGACCGCGACAGGAGGCGATTTCGCCATTCGTATCTATCGAAACCGTATTGATGAACTCGAACACATTGCCTTGATCAAAGGGGATGTCGAACACAGCGCGAAACCTCCCTTAGTGAGGGTCCACTCGGAGTGTCTCACCGGTGATGTTTTTGGCTCGCTCCGATGCGATTGTGGCACCCAACTTCAGAATGCCATGCGCATGATTAGAGAAGAGGGGGCAGGAATCATTCTCTATCTGCGCCAAGAAGGGAGAGGTATAGGGCTCGGTAACAAGATAAAAGCCTACCACTTACAGGATCAGGGCCTTGATACCGTCGAAGCGAACGTAGCCCTCGGTTTCCCAGCCGATCTGCGTGACTTCGGAATCGGCGCACAAATTCTCAAAGCCCTCGGAGTCTCGAAGATACGTCTCCTTACCAACAATCCCAAGAAGTTGATAAGTCTTAGCGGGTATGGACTCGAAATAACAGAGCAAATACCTATTCTAGCCCCCGTAACCAAGTACAATGAACACTATCTACGAACCAAGAAAGAGAAACTAGGGCATACGATAAAGATAGGCACACCGTCCGAGGTTACAAAGAGAGGAGAGAAACCATGAAAACGAACATTATCGAAGGTGAGCTTTCAGGAAAGGGGAAAAAGTTTGCAATAATCCTTTCCCGATTCAACAGTTTTCTTTCCGAGTCACTCCTAGCGGGGGCACTCGACTGCCTCGAGCGGCACGAAGCAGGGGGGGTTGACGTATTCAAGGTTCCGGGTTCATTCGAGATTCCATTCATGGCAAAAAAAATAGCCCTCACGGGGAAATATGATGCCGTTATTTGTCTTGGCGTGCTCATCCAAGGGGATACGCCGCATTTCCACTACATCGCGGCAGAAACAACGAAGGGGATTGCGCAGGTATCGCTCGAAACAGGCGTATATTGCGCATTGGGCGTCCTGACTGCCGATACTCTCGAACAAGCGATCGAGCGGGCAGGGACGAAAGGGGGGAATAAAGGGTTCGATGCAGCGCTTGCGGCGCTTGAAATGGTCAACGCATCATCCAAAACGGCATAGTAACCATAGTTATTTATTGGCGTTTTCTACATGGGACTCAGACGACGATCACGAGAAAAGGCGCTCCAGATACTCTACAGTATGGAGTACAATCGTTCGAAGGATATCGAAGAGTTTCTCGAGGAGTACTGGAGATACTACAATCTGCCCTCATCCTGCCCGGATAAAGTCACAGACACCGAAGAACGCAATTTTGTTCGATATCTCGTCACCAATGTGGCGACGCAGAAACACAGAATAGAATCGCTCATCGAAAAAGCGGCTATCAACTGGCGAATAGAGCGTATCGGACTAATAGAGCGAAACATCTTGCGCCTCGCGGTTGCAGAATTACTCGACGATGCCAACGAGATACCGTATAAGGCGACAATCAACGAGGCAATTGATATTGCTAAAAAATTCGGGAACAAAGAATCCTCTTCTTTTGTGAACGGCATTATCAACAAGATTGCAGATATGCTCGAAGTCAAGCAACGGAAATCGTAGGTGTAGGGTGGCAATCCTCTTGCCTATAAAGATAACTTCGCATAACATATATTATGTAAACTTTAGACAATGAGCAAAGAAAAAGAGAAAAGAGAAGTCGTTATAGATATTCC
>Ga0209101_1001969_pt1 | contig 14296 bp, 10 predicted proteins | sample ConPoolayeCmetaG_FD_185481 | JGI IMG/M metagenome (GOLD analysis project Ga0209101, IMG submission 185481) | Hot spring microbial mat communities from California, USA to study Microbial Dark Matter (Phase II) - Cone Pool mat layer C metaG... ... | reverse complement strand
GATTTTCTCCTCGCGCAGACCTCCCGCATCTTACACGTATGTAATGCTCCCAGCCCGGCCGCCACGGCGGCGCTGGCCATCGGAGAGACGATTGCAGAACGGTTATTGCAGATGAATACCTAACCCCATTCTACGGCGGGCAGCTGCCGTAGACTATCGATGCGCCTGTCGAGTAGGGAAAACAAGTAGCTGCCATTGACGCAAATCACCGCGCCGTTTCCTCCGTTTTTTTTGCGCCGACCTAATTTTGCGGGCAATATGAAACGAACGATAGTGCTGTTTTCAATAACGACGTCAATTGTCGTAGGGACGGCCGGTTTTCAGATCCGACAGCACGAGCCTCTGACACCGGAGGAATTGGGCCGCCGCTTGTTTGAAGACCCCATCTTATCGGCCGATCGCAGCATCAGCTGCGCCTCGTGCCATTTGCCCGCTTTTGCTTTTGGCGATACGGCGGCCGTAAGCCTCGGCGTAGGCGGCCGAAGGGGAACGCGCAATACTCCCTCTATCACGAATATGGCCTTTCGCTCAGCTTTCTTTTGGGATGGCCGAGCGGCTACCCTCGAGGAGCAGGTGCTGCGCCCGATAGAGAACCCCTTAGAAATGGCTCTACCACTGGAGGAGGCGATATTGCGGCTGCGAAGCGACGAGCGCTATGCAGGGCATTTTCGGTCTTTGTATGGCCGCCCGGTCGATACTACCGCTTTGGCCGATGCTCTGGCCGCTTTTATCCGAACACTGGAAACGGCGGATACTCCTTTCGACCGGTGGATGCAGGGCGACGAGAAAGCCATGAGCGCTGCTGCCGTACGCGGCCGAATTGTTTTTATGGAAAAGGGCAAGTGCTTCGACTGCCATTTCGGTCCCGACTTCACCGGCGATGAATTCCGAAACATCGGCCTTTTTAACGGCAAAGACCTCAACGACCCAGGCCGCTTTGCCGTAACTCGAGATTCGGCCGACCTGGGTCGCTTTAAGGTGCCCGGCCTGCGCAACGTGGCTGTTAGCGCGCCCTATATGCACCACGGGGGCTTCCGCACGCTGCGCGAGGTGATCGACTACTACGACAACCCCGACCGCTTCGTGCCCAACAGTATTAACCGAGACACCTTACTACGCAAACCTCTGGGCCTGACGGAGGAGGAGAAGAGCGACCTGGAGGCCTTCCTCCGTACTTTGACAGACGACCGATTCGGTCAACGGGGCGAGTAATCGGCTAACATTATTTTGGGCGCTTGGAAAGACTCCCAAGCGCCCAAAACAGTGGCAAGCCATCTACACAGGCACAGCGGCTCTTCCTGTTAGTACTGCCACAAGTCTTGCTCGAAGTTGAAGATGGTGTTTTTAATCCGCTCGGACTCCCAAAGAGCATCTACACCGCGAGCATAGTCTTCGATACGGCGATCGTAAACGTTGGACTCTTTTATAATGTAACTGGAGAAGAAGCGCAGCTCCAGATAATCTTCCCAAGAAATCGTAGCATTAGTGTTTCCGCCCAAAGTGAAGACGCGGTGACGGGCAAGCAAGTTGCGGGCATGAGGATAGTACACCCAAAACATGGCTTTCTCATAGCGGAAATTGCCGTCGTTGTCGCGCACATCAATTAGCGGAGCAATTCCCAAGATGCGCACCTGCAGGGTAGAAGTTTCCTTATCAAAAAACCAAATCTCTTTTAGGCGAAAACGCTTGACGTCGGCCCAGTTGATGTCGTTTCGGACGACCTGAATGCGCTCCTCGTAGGTCTCTGGGTCGAAGGTGACGACAGTGTCGGTCTTTGCCATCATGGCCAGCACATCGTCCGTGCTTAGCCGCTTGGTAAACTTGTCGTCGTCTACCGAATACACCGGCAGTTCACCCTTCGCGGCAGCATCCGATAGGATTTTAAAAAACGGCTCTTCCGGATAGGCAAAGGGGAGGTTCATCTTCTCGCGCACATCGATAATGCGCCACACGCGTTTTTCCCACAAGATATCGCTCTCGCGCACGGGTTGATAATCCAGGACGCGGCGTTCTTTCATCGTCTCTTTCTTGACGACGTCGTCCAAAGGAGCCTCTCCAAATTCTTCGGGTTCGCTCGCTTCCGTGCGTACGTCTCGAACTTCACCGTAGTTTTGAGCAACAGCAAACGTGCTCACCGAGCACAACAGGAGGGCAAAGACAGCCCATCGAAGAAGAGCATACATGGTTCGAGAATTAAAAAGGTGAGTGTTTAGTAAATTCTTTCTCGCTCTCTTTAATAAGGTGGTGCACTTTACCTTTTGAAGAAGGCACCGTGCACCACTTTAGCAGAGAAACAATTAGAATTAGCGAATTTTGAAAACCAAGTCTCCCAATTTTCGAGCGGCGACATCGCCGGGACATTTAGCCCGAATATCCAGGAAATAGTAGACGTCACCCGGCTCTGCGCGACGGATAAGGTCCATGACATCCGGATTAAAGCGCGCACCGGTATTGGTTTTTTCTATAACATCGGCGCGCTTCTTCTGGTAGGCCACCGTATAGCCGGCCACCTCGCACTTGGCGTCGAAATCGAAGTTTTCGAGCACAGCAGCTACGCCACCTTGTGCCTTGAAAGTCCCATTAGGTATGGCGCTATCGAAGCGCTGAGCACCCAACAAAGGCACGGGGTCGGGAATGCGCTTGACTTTATAGGTGAACTTCGTCGGAGGCAGACCACCGCCCGATAGGGTGAGGGTGGCTTCACCCGGGGTCGTTACGCGCACGATGTAGTGCGAAGGACCATCTTTGGTGAGAGTGATACCCGCTCCTGAGCCGGAGATCTGTAATTCATTAGAAGAAACTCCCGACGCCGACACCGAAATAGGATTATCTACCCCGATGTAGAAGACGTTCATCTTATCCAGCTGGATAGAGGCCGAACGGCGGCCTACCTCATACTGGAAATCTTTAGTGTAGGTCTTCACTTCTCCCGTCAAGGGGTTTTTCACGTTGATGGTCACTTTGTATGTTTTGATTCCCGTGCCAGAGGTCATCACCTCGTATTTGGCCACACCATCTTTAAGGGGCAGGGGGCGCCCATCGACGGAGATGCTGACATTGTCGGCGTTGGTGCTGTAAGCACTAAGGAAGATGTCGGCCTCGTACTTCTCTCCGGCGATGACATACCCTTTTGGGGCGCTAATAGCCGGTTGGAAGGCATCGAATTTGATATCTTCGCCCGCCACTTTCTTCAAGCAATAGTTGAGTACGGCCGCAGATGAAGCCTTAGCGTCGCTTTGGATCTTGCCCAATATAGGAAAGCAGGCGGCTACCGGCATCTGGCGGAACTTAAAGTCGGCCCAGCTCGTTTTATCGGTCTTAGCCGGCAAGGGTTCGATATCCAGAGGCATGGTGGCCGCGACTTCGGGGTCGTTGTCGGCCAGCGCGAGCATTTTCTCGCGAAGTTCTTTGACCTTGCGCTCTATTTCAAAGCCGATACCTTCTTTGCCGTCCTCGCCCAGCACAAACATCCGGGTGGTAATGTCTTTGTTGCGGATGTCCTTGGGAATATTCGGGTCGTTCTTAGAGGGCCCGCCGGCCTTGTCGAACAGCTTCTTGCGCACACTCTCTATGTACTGCGTAAATTCCTCCGTAAGCGCCAGGGCTTGTTTAGCGTTTTCGCGATACTTCTCATTTTCCGGTTTGCGGTAGGCATCGGCCTGTTTGTTGATATTTTCCATGATCGCCTCGTTACTCTTTTCGACGATGTTGCGGCTACCTTTTAAGCCTCTATCGAGCGAAAAGAAGGCATTCATCACCTCGGCCGATACGTTCAATGCAAGCAGTGCGGTCAACACCAAGTACATGAGGTTGATCATCAACTGCCGCGGCTCCTTTGGTATAGACATATGGTGTTACCTTTAGTGTGGTTAGTGCAGGAGGTTTTGCAGTCAGTTTGTGTAAAGGACGTCAACCCGTGTTACTGACGACCGATGTTCGCCATGGCGGCCAGCATGTTGCCGTATACGGTATTTAGGGAGCTCAGGTTCTTATTCAGCGCAGCCAACTGGTCTTTGTACTGGCGCACATCCTCTGCTGAGCGAGCCATGTCGGCCATTGCTTCGTTCATTTTCGTGTAGAAGTTCGACATGGACTTAATTTGTTCCTGCGTGCCGGTGAAGTCCACCTCTTGTAAGGCCTTCAGGGCGGCCAGGCTTTTCGACATCGACTGCAACTCGGTCAGCATTCCGCCCAGCTGTCGTTCTACTACGTCGCCGTGTAGCGGAGCCACCTCGGGCATGTTCGGGTTCGGTCCGGCCGTCAGAGGCTGAATGCGGGAGTTGTAGTCGTCTAAGCCGGGGTACAGCTTGTGCCAATAGTAGTCCGGCTCTGGGCCGATGATGCCTAAGAAGAGAAAAATAATCGCTTCCACGGAGAGACCGACGATGAGCATCTCGGAGGCACCTTCCCAACTTTCCAGCTTAAAGAGAGCTCCCATCAGCACGATAGATGCACCTGCTCCGATGATGAGATTCTTGAAATACTTGAAGGGTTTGGATTTGACGAAACTTTGGAAACTCATTGTTAACGAACTTTTTTAACTGTTTAAGAAGAGTTGTTTTGGATGACTTTTTTGTCTTGGCTAAAGTTAGAAATCGTTGATGGAGCGACCCAAGAAGGTCAACACGCAACGGAAGCCGATGTAACACTTGGTCGTGTCTTGATACTCCCACGAGCGCGTATTGGTCTGGAGGAAGTAAGCAATGTCTTTCCACGAACCACCGCGAACGACCTTGCGCTTGGCCGTAATGGGGTCTTCCTCTTTGGCGTCATAGCGGATATCGGGGTTGAGATCGTGCATGAAAGAGTAGGCATTTTCAAAGAAGGCCGTCTCCGTCCACTCCGCCACGTTGCCGGCCATGCAATACAAGCCGTAGTCGTTGGGATAGTAGGCATCTGCGCGCACCGTATACAGGCCGCCGTCCTCCGGATAGTTGCCGCGACCGGGCTTGAAGTTGGCCAATAGACACCCTTTGGCATTACGGGTGTAATAGCTTCCCCACGGATATTTAGCCCCTTCGCGACCGCCGCGTGCAGCATATTCCCACTCGTGTTCGGTGGGGAGGCGGAAGTCTTCCGAGTTGATGCCCGCGTCGGCGCTGTAAGCGTTCCACAGCTTAGTGCGCCAGTGGCAGAAGGCTTTGGCCATCTTCCAGTTTACGCCTACCACCGGATAGTCGTCGAAAGCCGGGTGCCAAAAGTAGTTGCGCGTCATGGGCTCGTTGTACGAGTAGGCGTAATCGCGAATCCAACAGAGGGTATCGGGGTAGATTTTTACCTTTTCCTTGCGGATATGGCTTGTTCGGCTGCTGTTTCGGTCGTGCGCCGCCCGTTGCCAGTCGTACCACTGGTATTCATAGACAAACTTGCTGCCGTCCAGTTCTTTGCGACCGTCAAAGCGCTCATTGGCCGGATAGAACAGTTCCTCTAATTGAGAGATGGTTTCCTCGTCTTCCCAGTCAATTTCCTGCTCCCAGTCGATGCGCTGTTTTTCGAAGTCGCCCGCGTCATCTTCAAGGAAGTGACCTAATTTGTCGTGGGCCAGCGAGTCGCGCACCCAATATACGAATTGCCGATATTCGTTGTTGGTGATCTCCGTCTCATCCATGAAAAAACCCTGGATAGAGATGGACTTGGGGCGGGCCACCAGCTGGCGGCCGAGGTCTTCATCACCTACACCTACGTGGAGAGTGCCGGAGGGGATGTAGACCATGCCGTAGGGATTAATACCCTTCCACTTCGGGCGGTTTTGAACGCCGATGAGTTCGCCCGTCTCTTTGCGGCCGCAAGAGGCGACTGCGGCGACGAGAAGCAGCAACAGTAACGATTTTTGTAGTTTTTCCATGTTTGACACCCGTGTTTGCCTATTTTTATTATTTGCCTGGAAAAAACGGTCGTAAAGGTAGCGGATTAAATGCGATGCCAAAAAATTTATCAAAATAAAATTGGTTTCCCCCTACAGTCCTTGTTTTGTCAAGCCGCTTCTTAACGCTTTTTTAACTGGGAGTGGTATGCGCGCCGGGCGTTTTAAAATACGCGCTACAAAAGGAGCGGCTAAGTTCACCAAAAACGCGGATTGTAGATAATAGGAGGTAATTTACCGGAACCAATCGATTTGCCTAAGTCGTACCGGAGTAAAAGCTCATGCGTACCTCTATGGGCAGGCGCCAAGGAAGAAAGCGGTATGTCGTAGGCATAGGCAAATGAAATTTTTTCCGTGATCCTCATCCCGCCGAACACGACTACGGCATCTCGAGCCGAAGGAGTCAGTCCTCTAAACGAACAGCCGACAAAAGTATTCTCTCGCCACCGAAGAGTAGCGGAAATATCGACTTGTGTCGCTGCTGCATCAAATTTGAGCAAAAACGACGGAATGAAGGCGAGTCGATCGGACACGACGGCCCGATAAGTACCCATGAGCGCGTACTGGGGCACGAGGCGAAGGCGGAACGCTCCGGGAGTCGTGCTCTGCAAAAGAGGTGCATAAACGGGTAGCACGGCTCCGCTTACTTCCCATTGTCGGTAGCGGAAGAACGCACCGGCCTCTATCAGCGGAGTGCCCATCGCAACTCTTCCTTCGGGAAAGGACGGATCGTTGTGGGTAAAGCTGCCCCCCGGCTCGTAAAGACCCTCCGGAGTGCGCAGCCGGGTGCCGTCCAGCGCATACTGCAAGTAACCTATGCCCGCTCCTACCGAAAGTAGAGCGGCGCGGCCCATCTCTATATGGTGCGCGTAATGAAGCACGGCCCGCGTGGTTCGATGGGCGCCAAGAGCGGCGTTAGCCAAGCGCACACCCACCCCTCCGCGCAGGAAGTACACCGGCACTTGTGCATCGAGGTATTGCGTCTCCGGCGCTCCGTCCAGCCCGGCCCACTGCTGCCGGTAGGCGCCGTGGGCTAAAAAGGTACCTGAGGTGCCGACGTACGCAGGGCTGTAAGCATACGGATTGAGCATGTACAGGCTGTATTGAAAAAGCTGTTGCCCCATCAACAGGTAAGGGATGGCCGGCAATAGGAAACCGGCAGAGAGAAGCCTTTTCACCATCATAAAAGCGTTAGCGCCTCCTCAACCGTTTGAACCGGATGCCGGCAGGCGTAGTTTTGGCAAATATAAATTGAGGTATCCGCACCACGCGGCTTGTCTTTCAAGAGCGGGAGCCTATCGTCGGGATGCTCGGCAGCTGCCACTGTGGCATCCCATATAAAGTGGCGCTGTAGTGCCCGGGCCGTTTCTTTTGCTGCGGGACCTACAATGGCTATCTCCGGGCGAGGGCGTATGTCAAAGAGGAGAGCAAGGCCCCAGCGCTCGAAGGAGAGCGGGTAGCGCTCCACGGCCGAGCACATCCTTTCCAACATCCGAGCGGCGTGTGTCCGCCACGCCTGGCGGTCTAAGAGAGTACCCAGTCGCTGTAGGTTATGCACCATGGTACTATTGCCCGAAGGGGTAGCGTTGTCTTGTAAGTCTTTTTTGCGCAAGATAACGTCCTTTTGGTCTGCTGCGGTGTAAAAGAACAAGTCGGTTTGTGGGTCGTGAAAATAGGCATACACCTGCTCGGTAAACTTCTGTGCCCTCTCCAAGTAACTTATCTCGAAGGTAATGTGCCACGCGTCGATTAGGGCGGCGATGAGAAAGGCGTAGTCGTCCAGTACGGCGGCGTATTGCGCCCGACCGTCCTTCCAGCTGTGGAGCAGCCGGCCTTGAGCATCGACCAAGTGTCGGAGCAAGAAATCGAGGTTTTGTACGACAGCCTGACGATAGCCCTCTTGGCCTAATGCCGCATAAGCTTTGGCGTAGGCAGAGACCATCAGGGCGTTCCAACCCAGCAAAACCTTGTCGTCGAGACCGGGTCGAACGCGCTGCTCTCGGTAGGCGAACAGTTTTTGGCGCCACCGGTCTACCTGCTGCTCGAAGACCTGCGGATCGAGGCCGTGCTCTTGGGCGTACACCGAAGGCTCTACAGCGCGCCACAGAATATTGGTGTGTTCCCAATTGCCCGCATCGGTTACGCCGTATAGCGTACAAAAGGCCTCGGCATCGGCGCCTAACCGGCGTTCGATCTCTTCCTTGTCCCACACATAAAACTTTCCTTCTTGGCCCTGGGAGTCGGCATCCAAGGCGGAGTAAAATGCTCCTTGCGGATGGGTCATCTCCCGGCGCACAAATTCCAGCGTTTCCACTATGATTTGCTCGTAACGCCGGCGGCGCCGCCGGGCAGGCTCGTCCTGCAGGTCGGCTAAAAGGCGATAAGCCTCGGCCAATACAGTGACCAGCAGGGCATTGTCGTAGAGCATCTTTTCAAAATGAGGCACCTTCCAGGCGCGGTCGGTAGCATAGCGCGCAAAGCCGCCCCCTAGCTGGTCGTATATGCCGCCGGCAATCATCTTGTCCAAAGACAGTAGGGCGTGCGATAAGGCCTCGGTGTTTCCGCTCAGGCGGTAATGATACAGTAAAAAATGTATAGCCAAAGAGGCGGGAAATTTAGGCGCACCTCCGAAGCCGCCTTCGGAGCGGTCGAAATGCCCGCGCATGGCTTCGTAGATCCGGTCTACAGTCGCAGAGGTGAGCATCCGCGCCACATCGAGGTCGGCAGACGGTGCTTCGACAAAGAGGTCGTCGCTGCGCTGCAGGTAAGATATCACCCGTTCGGCCTGCTCGTAAACCGTTTCTCGCTTCGTCTCCCAAACATTGGCTATGTGCTGCAACAGCTGCAGCCACGAAGGGCGGCCGTAAGCCGGACGAGGCGGAAAGTAAGTGCCGGCGTAAAAAGGCTTCCCCTCAGGTGTCAAAAAGCAGTTCAACGGCCAGCCGCCGCCGCCGGTAAGCAACTGGCACGCCTCCATGTAAACGGCGTCCACGTCAGGGCGCTCCTCGCGGTCTACTTTGATGTTGACAAAGCGCTCGTTCATAAAAGCCGCCACCTCGGGGTTTTCAAACGACTCCCGCTCCATGACATGGCACCAGTGACAGGTCGAATAGCCGATGCTGACCAGAATAGGCTTATTTTCTCGGCGCGCCCGCTCAAAGGCTTCGGGCTTCCAGGCGTACCAGTCTACCGGATTGTGGGCGTGTTGCCGAAGGTAGGGTGACGATTCGTACTGCAGGCGGTTCATATAGATAACGATAAGAGCGCCTAAGGTATAGACAAATAAAGCATCTCAAGGTTCGAGCGTTTTTCCTTTCTAAATCCACATTGTTCTCTGCGCTACTTTTGCTCAAAATAGCCTTTTATGAAAAAAATACTCCTCTTAATCACCTTGCTGGTAAGTGCAAACGACCTGCTCGTCGCTCAAAAATTTACTCGCGAGGATACCCTACGCGGCAGCATTACGCCGGAGCGAGCTTGGTGGGATGTTACTTATTATCGCCTCCATATTTATACCGACCTAAACGCCCAACACATCCGGGGAAGCAACGAGATACACTACCGCGTACTGCAGCCCGGCCAAGTGCTTCAGATCGACTTGCAGTCTCCCCTGCGACTGGAGCGCGCCGAGCAGGACGCCGATACGCTCGACGTCGAGCGCATCGGCCGACATGTGTTTCACATAAAACTAAAAAAGCCGCAGGTGCCTGGTGCTGTAGAGTCCTTGACCCTCTGGTACAGCGGCAAACCGCGTCAAGCACGCAATGCTCCTTGGGACGGAGGCTTTACCTGGAGCAAAGACTCAAAAAAGCGCTACTTCGTCGCCACCTCCTGCCAAGGCCTGGGTGCCAGCGCCTGGTGGCCTTGCAAAGACCACCCTTACGACGAACCCGACTCGCAAACCATCGCCCTCACCGTAGCCACGCCCTATGACGCCGTATCTAACGGACGCCTCCGGCAGGTGCACCACAACCCCGACGGCACCCGAACGTTTGAGTGGCACGTCCAAAACCCCATAAACAACTACGGTGTAGCCCTCAACATCGCCGTCTATCAACACTTTGCCGACACTTTCCACGGAGAAAAGGGCTTACTCACGCTGGACTACTACGTCTTACCCGAAAACTTCCACAAAGCCCGGCGGCATTTTCAGCAGACGAAGAAGATGCTCCGCGCCTTTGAATATTGGTTCGGCCCTTACCCTTTCTACGAAGACGGCTACAAGCTGGTGGAAACGCCCTTCTTAGGCATGGAACACCAAAGCGCCATCGCCTACGGCAACCACTATCAAAACGGCTACTTAGGCAGAGACCTCTCTTATAGCGGGCACGGCAAAGATTGGGACTACATCATCGTACACGAGTCCGGGCACGAGTGGTTTGCCAACAACATCACGTATCGCGATATTGCCGACATGTGGATACACGAGGGCTTCACCTCTTACAGCGAAGGTCTGTTCGTGGAGTACTACCGCGGCAAGAAAGCCGGAGCCGAATACTTGCGCGGGCTGCGCCACTCCATTACCAACAACCGCCCTATCATCGGCTTTTATGACGTCAATGCGCGCGGTTCCGAAGATATGTACCCCAAAGGCGCCAACCTCCTCCATACCCTCCGACAAATTGTGGACAACGATTCGCTGTGGCGGGCGGTGCTGCGCGGGCTAAACAGCGATTTTTATCACCAAGTAGTTAGCAGCGCCCAAGTAGAAGCCTACCTTATAAAGCATACCGGCAAAAACCTACAAAAGGTCTTCGAACAGTACCTGCGCCAAACCGACATTCCGGTGCTGGAATACACCGTAAAAGGTAACCGCTTGACCTACCGATGGACACGATGTGTGCCCGGCTTCGACATGCCGGTGAAAGTAACCATCGCCCCGGGGCGATCCGTCTTTATCTACCCTACCACCGAATGGAAGAGCGAGCGAATAAAGAGGCTCAAAGCCAAGCATTTTCAGGTAGATGAGGACTTCTATATTTATAGCGAAGCAGTCCGATAAGGTAAAAGCAACTCAGATACAGACAATGACTCATAGAGGTCTATATGGGTAACCTACACCACCAGACCCACACACGCCCCCGGAGAGACCTAACATTTTCTTCGTGAACGGCACCCTTCTCGCACATATCTCTCAGTAGCGCTCTCGAATGCGGCGCAAGAGGCGCTCCATTTCCCGTTTCCAAGGAATATTGCTCCCGATAAAGTTCGTGTGCATAAAGCTAAAAATGAGCACGCGGCCGCTGCGTGCGACAAGGTAACCGCTGAGGCAATGTACGCCGCTAAGCGTTCCCGTTTTGGCAAAAAGCCAGGGTGCCTCGCCGGGGTTTGGCGCGTACCAACCCGCTACCGTACCGTCTCGCCCTCCGGCGGGAAAGAGGCTGAAAAGGCGCTCTCTTGGCTGTTGCTGCCACAGCTGCTGCAGCACATGGACCACCGCTTGGGGCGTGATAAGGTTGTAACGCGACAGACCGGAGCCATCTACCCAGCGCGGGCGCTGAGGTAAGCGCGACCAAACGCTGTCGAGCATCCATCGAATGAGAGTATCCGTGCGCAACACGCCCAAATGCCGCACGGCGCACAACAGCAGCATCTGCTCGGCGATAAAGTTATCGCTTTGGTGCATCATGCGCCGCAGCACAGTATCGAGCGGTGCGCCGCGCAAGGTCTGCCACCCCTCCAACGGCACTCGGCTCAGCAGGGAATCAGGGAGCCATTCGACGGCCTTGCCTAATGTGTCGGCCAACAACTGCGCCGGTGATAGAGGTTTGAACGGCAGCCAATAATCGCGCCGCCCCCCGTCGGAGAATGCGGGCAACACCCAGCGATTTTCCCACTCGGCCCTCCAGGGAGAAGAAACGGCAGCCGCCAGCCGCACGCTGTCGCGAAAATACGGAGGCCACACCGCTATTGAACCATCGCCGAACGGTTGCGCCCGCAAGACGTGGCCGTACAAAGGCAACGCCCCCCGCTCCGGCTGATAGTCCTCCGCGTAGTCATCCCATGCCCAGCCCGGTCCAAAGCGCGGCAGCTCCTCCGCAGGCGGATATAACCACACCGCGGTCGCCGGGTGGCGGCGCAAATAGTCGAAAGGCTGCTGCCAGGCGGCAAAGCGCGGATGCAAAAAAGCGGGGTCGCCCACACCTTTTACTATTAAACGAGAGCCCAATGGCGTATCTCCAACTGGCCATTCACACACCCGCAGACCGGGAAGAAGAGTATCGCTCAAGAGATAAAGGCAAGTGGCCAGCGTGAGGATCTTTGTGTTAGAGGCAGGAGTAAAATACCGGTCACCGCGCACATCCGCCAATACACGGCCCGTTTGGGCGTCCACCAGGAAAAGACCCGTTATCCCTCGCGCGAACACCGCCGAGTGCTCCACCTCACGCGCCCATTGACCGCTGCGACGATACGTCGCGCACGAGCCCAGCAACAAGCACAACAGCGCCGCAATACCGTATCTATTCACGAGACACCCTTATTGCAAGACTTCCAGGCGCTTTAGCGGAACCGAGCGAATAGCCTCGCGCAACAGATCCAGGTCGCAGCCGCGGCAGGCCGCATTGACTACATACCGATTGGCCACCAGCACCCCTACCTCACTGCTTAGCTTGCCGTAGGATTTCTCAAAACCCGGATAGCCGTCAAAGACCACGCTGCGCTCGTGGCCGTACTGATTCTTAACCTCCATTGGCTTATCGGCCCATGCCGCCACACTCTTTTGCAACAAAGGCGACTGGCCGGTGTCGGTGATGTGTAGGACAATCGCATCGCCCTCCGGCGTGTTGTACTCCGCCCAGGCCGAGTACAGGAGCATGACCTCCGGGCCGCTGCGCTCGCTCTTTTCGTAGATCTTTTTGTAGCGTCCAATGCGCGCCGGCAGCAGAGACGTCAAATCAGGCAGGTCTTCTTCCCGAATGAGCGCGCGAGGCTTGCCGGTAACTCGGCCGGCTACCGAGTCATTAAAAGAAAAGGTGGGGGCCTCGACAGCCGACCGGGCCTCCGAAGGCGATTTTGAACCGCCTGCCGAGGTCTTCTTTTCCGAAGAAGGGGAACCGCAGGCTGCGGCGAGCACCAAAAACAGCGCACTTAAACGCAAAAGATAGGTCATCGCTCCCGACAATATTTTTTGGAAAAAAGCGAGGCAAAGTTACACTGCAGAAGAAGTAAAAAACGCCGCCTGACGGCAAAGGGCAAAGAGATAAATGCCGACAGGCAGTGGTACCGCCTAACGGGCATCGCTCCTAAACGACCTTACTAATCGCATACGGAGATCAGAAAGGACCTGCCGTAGAAAAATGGCGCTTTCCGACCTCCTCGCGCCGCCCAGGAGAAAAGAACACAGTTAGGGTGGAAGCCCGCCTATGGCACTGAGAATGCTCTCCACTCCACCTAAAAATATATGCACAATACTTGCCGAGCTCCACCTGAGCCGTCGGATGCTCAGCTCGGTGGCTTCACGGCACAGACACCCTACTTTTCCCCAAAACCCTGTGAATGAAAAAGATGTAGGCAAAATCTTCGATAGCTATAAAAAATTTCGACGAACGAAAAAAAAAAAACGTTGGCCCTATTGCTTTTTGTTTTTCTACGACACATAACTTTGCGCTATAGTTCACCTAACGGTAATCCATAATCCATCATATCCTCGGTCTTTTGAAACGCTCCATAGTCGCATGAAAAGGTCTACCCCTTATTCTCCGGGCACAGCATATTTTTGTCCGGTCTATCGCAGGGTAAGCGGAAAGGTTGTTCCGTTTGCCCATATGTTTTTTTCCTTCGTCTCGAAATGAGACCGGAAGGGCTTTAATCTTTTGTACGACGAAAAAAGTTTCCCGTGCTATGGTCTCGAAAACGCCAAGGGTAAGGTATAGCCGGCGCTGCGGATAAGCTGATGTGCTCTATTCGTAGTGCGTTGTGCTCTTTCTCTTTGGAAAGGCCAAGCGGGAATACCGCCGCCGAACATTTTTTTAAATATAAAAAATTTTTCTCATGAAAAACGTGTACTTCTCATTGGCTCAAGATAAATCGAAACTCACACAGCCTTCCTTGGCCGCATCGCTATTTCACCTGTTCCTGACGGCCATGCTTTTGGGCCTTGGAGCGCCGACGGCAGGGGCTTCTAATGGCGACCTTAACCATATCGGCTCAGAGCCGGCCTGGTCGGAAGTGGAGAGCACCGCCCCTAGCGGCGGAGGGCTAGATCTCGCTTCGGCGAACGGCAAGGGCATGCCCTCCCTTAGAACACTCGGCGCGGGAGGGACAGGCTGCCCTTCTTGCACTCCTGCGACACCCTGTACGGGGCCCTATACAGGCAACATTACCATTAGCACCCAGGCCGCTCTAAATGCCTTTACCGGGCCGGGCGGCTGCCGGTACACAACCATCACCGGCAACCTTGTCCTCGACGGCAACGGGAACTCGGCAACGGGA
>Ga0209101_1001966_pt1 | contig 14304 bp, 8 predicted proteins | sample ConPoolayeCmetaG_FD_185481 | JGI IMG/M metagenome (GOLD analysis project Ga0209101, IMG submission 185481) | Hot spring microbial mat communities from California, USA to study Microbial Dark Matter (Phase II) - Cone Pool mat layer C metaG... ... | reverse complement strand
ACGCATCTCGAAACGGCTACCCGGCCCCAGGTCCCAACCGGAACGACAGCGGCGCCGACTGCCACCATCGAGCCGACCCTGCCTCCGCCCGTCCCCACGTCGAGTGCGCGTCCTTGTTTGCCCTCCGAAAAATCCCCAGCCATCCCCAACCCGAACGGCCCCTCCTTCCATCAGGTTTTGATCGCCACCTCTTCCGATGGGCTGACCTGGCAGACGGACAATCAGGTGGTCATTGACCAGGCTTCGGTGCCGGAGGCGGTGCGTCTGCCAGATGGACGCTGGCTGATTTATGCAGTGAACGGCTCTGCACTGGGCGGCCCCGGTTTGGTCTATGCCGAATCACAGGATGAAGGCCGGACGTGGACATGCGGCACTGTCAACGTGCCGGGCGCCGACCCGGATGTCGTGCTGTTGCCCGACGGGCGGATTCGAATCTACTACATCGAGTTTCCCTTTGGCCCCAATCCGCCTCAACCGGGCACGCCATCGTCCGAACCCAATCGCGTCAGGAGCGCCATTTCGTCGGACGGAAAGAACTTTACAATCGAAAGCGGCACGCGCCTCGAAGGAGTCAACTACACCGACCCGGACGTGATTCTCGTCGGCAGAGAATGGTTCATGTACGTCTCGACCGGCGAGAAGGCGTGGGCGGCGCGCTCGTCCGACGGTTTGAACTTTACCCTGATCGGCCTGGTCAACGAGACCGGCGCGGTCTCCGGCAGTTATCTCTTCCCCGATGGAACGCTGCGCCATTACTATTGCGGACGCGATGGCATCCAAAGCGCTACCTCCACCGGTGGCGCAGACACCTGGCGCGCAGAACCCGGCATACGCATCCCGCGTGACCCGGCCTGGAAAACCGTTTGCGACCCATCCGTCGTATCCGATGGTCACGGCGGCTACTGGATGGCGTATAAGATTCAACCGGCAGAAACAACGACACCGTAAGAAATCGGACGCGGATGCCGCAGATTTTCGCGGATCAAGAGCACAAATCAGCGTTTATCCGCGTCCAGAAATCTGTCCTGGCTTATTCGGCAACAACTCTGTTGATGATGAAATGAGGCGAGATGACGACCTGGCCTATGTGCGAACGTGGGCGCGGGAATTCCAGGTGACAGACCTGTTGGAACGCGCCTTGAACGAAGCTGGGGGAGAGTGAAATCAACTTAACCGGGCAAAGTATGTCAACCTCTTTGAACCGCAAACTCGTCTGGGGCGTTACCCCGGCGCACCTGCTCCTGGCGGGCATCATGCTGCTTTCCGCCCTGTTGCACTTTACCAATCTGGAATCCATCGGCGACGCCAACACCTATTACACGGCGGCGGTCAAGAGCATGTTGCAATCGTGGGGCAACTTTTTCTTCGTGGCAGCCGAACCCGGCGGCTCGGTGACGGTGGACAAGCCGCCGCTTGGCCTGTGGGTGGAAGCCGCCTTTGCCCTCCTGCTGGGTGTGAAAGGGTGGGTCGTCTCCCTGCCGAACATCCTGGCCGGCATTTTCAGCGTGCCGTTGCTCTACCACCTGGTCAGGAAGCACCTGGGCACGTTGGCCAGCCTGGTCGCCGCGCTCGTCCTGACCGTCACGCCGGTCGCCGTGGCCACCGACCGCAACAACACCATGGATGGGCTGCTGGTCTTGACCTTGCTGCTGGCGGCCTGGGCTTTCCTGGTGGCGGCCGAAAGCGGCCGGGCGCGCTACCTGTTCCTGGGCGCGTTCCTGCTCGGGCTGGGCTTCAATATCAAGATGTTGCAGGCCTTCCTGCCGTTGCCAGACTTCTATGCTCTCTACTTGCTGGGGGCGAAAACCGGCTGGGGGAAGAAATGGCTCAGCGTCGGCGTTTCGGCGCTCATCCTGGTAGTCGTTTCGCTTTCCTGGGCGGTTATCGTGGATTCGACTCCTCCCGACCGGCGTCCGTACATCGGCAGCAGCCAGGACAACACGGTGATGGGACTCATCATCGGCCACAACGCGCTTGCGCGGCTGTTCAACCCGCGCGCTGGCCATGTCCCCGCTGCCCCACCACCCCCTGCCAACGCTGGCGGGCCGAAAGTCGGGCCACCCCCGCCACAGGCGCTGGCGGCCTGCGCCGGACAGAGACAAGGAGCGGCCTGCTCTTTCACCCGGCCCGATGGTAAGGTCATTTGCGGGACGTGCATCTTCCCGCCGGGGATGAATCAACTGGCCTGCGCCCCGCGCAACCATGCCCCGCAATCCGGTCAGCCGCCCACCACCGCGCCAGTCGGCCAGATCAACCCGCCGCCTGCTGCGCCGGGCGGCGGCCCCAACCCCGGCGGCGCACCCTTCAACCAGGAGACCGGCTCGCCTGGCGCGCTGCGCTTCCTCGTGGCCCCACTCTCCAAACAGATGTCGTGGATGTTACCGTTTGCGTTGGTGGGCCTGGTAATGGCCCTCTTTGCGGCACGTCCCCGCCTGCCGCTGCAAGCCGAACACCGGGCGTTTGTCCTGTGGGGCGGCTGGCTGCTCACCGGCCTGGCCTTTTTCAGCGCGGTGGAGGGCATATTTCATGCCTATTACACCATCATGCTGGCCCCGCCTCTGGGAGCGGCCGTCGGAGCAGGGACGGCGCTCTTCTGGCGTTGGCAGGCCCATCGTCCGTGGGCGAATATGTGGCTGGTGGCAGTCGCCGCGCTGACCGTCGGCTTTCAAGTCTTCACGGCCCGGCAATACGGCTTTCAATCCCCCCTGCTCTACCTGCCGTTGGCCCTCCTGGTGGCCGGCGCGGGGCTGCTGCCGATCCGGTCCCTGCGCCCGGCGACGTATCTGGTCGTGCTGGCTGCCCTGTTGACGATTCCGTTGGCGTGGACGGTGCTGACGGTACTGGAACGCGCGCCGGACGTCAATCTGCCGACCGCCTTTGCGCCGGAGGCCGCGCGTCAGACCCCACCACCGGTTGACCAGGCGTTGGTGGCCTTTCTGCAGGCCCATACGCAGGACGTGGAATACCTGGTGGCCGTCCCCAATGCCCATCTCGGCGCGCCGCTGGTGCTGGCGACCGGGCGGCCGGTGCTGTACATCGGCGGCTTTGGCGGTCACGATGCGGTGATAGATGCGGCGGGGCTGGCAGAAATGGTCGCCCAAGGTCGCCTGCGCTACGTGCTGTTCGGCGACAGCGCCGAAAAGCGCGAGATTGCCCAATGGCTGGCCGCTTCCTGCGCCATCGTGCCGGAGTTCAGCCGACCAGGGCCGCCGCCGTTCCCAGGGCAGCCGGACGCTCCTCCAAATCCGCCTCTTATGCTGTACCGATGCAAATAGGTTTTCTGTAACCGTTCAGCGGGGGCAAAGAAATCAGGTTTTTTCGTTAGCAGAACCACTTACTCTGGCAAGACTTTCACAGCAGGCCCTCTCTGGCCTGGAAAGCACCCAATCCCGCTTGGCGAGCGAGGGGCGGGGGCCAGGGGGTAGGGTGAAGGGCCAGCACACCGGTCAACCGCCGCACACTTGATTGGCTGCTCGACCAGGAGGAGTGATATGGCAGCAGACCGCTTGGGTAAAGATTCCGTCGTGATCATCGGCGCCGGCATGGCTGGCCTGACGGCCGCCGCTTACCTGGCGCGCGCCGGGCTGGACGTGACCGTGTACGAGCAGCACACGCTGCCGGGCGGCTATATTTCGTCTTTTGCGCGCAGGGGCTTTACCTTTCCCGCCGGACCGACTTCCTTTGGTTCCAACGGCGTCGTCTTTCCATTCTCCGGGAAGAAGCGATTTTTGCCGTCTACCTGGGCCTGCGCGGCAGCCACGAACTCGACCGCGCCCTCGAACGCTTCCAGGCCAGCCACGTCTGTTTCACCTGTGCCGACGGGACGTTTATCCGCTTGGCGCTGCTCAGCCGGGACGATCCGGGCGTCGCCCCGCCCGGCAAGCACGCGCTGTTCGCCGGACGGCTCGCTCCGTACCGGGACTGGGAAGCGCTCCAGGGCGACCGGGCCGCCTACCGCGCCCGCAAGGCCGCCGTTGCCGACGACATTATCGCCCGCGCCGAGGAATTCATCCCCGGCCTGCGCGCGCACATCGAGGTGCAGGACGCCGCCTCGCCGCTGACCTACGAGCGGTACACCCGCAACTGGCAGGGCAGCACCGCCGGTTGGAGCTGGAATCCGCAGTACGCGCCGCGCTTCAACTTGGCCAAAGACCTGCCGCTCCAGAACTTTTATGCCGTCGGGCATTACACCTTCAACCCCGGCGGCGTGCCGACGGCGATGATCACGGCGTGGTATATCGCCAGGGAGATACTTGAAAAGTGCCAATGTTGAAATGGAACCGCGTTCTCAAAATGGGAATCCCCCTCCTGGCATTGGGAGGGGCTGCCCTCCTGTTATTTGGAAGCAACCTCTGGGCGGTTGCCAGCACCGAAGCCGCCCCCCCGATCTATTATGTGGATGCTGCCGTAACCGCATCAGGTGATGGCAGCAGTTGGGACACGGCTTTCAAAACCATCGGCGAAGCCACCGCCCAAACCCTGCAACCGGGCAGCATCATCTGGGTGCGCCCCGGAAACTACCCCGAAGATGTCGGCATTGACCAATCTGGGGCGGAGGTGGTGCCTATGACCACCGGTGTGCAAGCCCTGACCGGGAATCAGGTCGTTTTTCCCGCGGGCAGTGATCTTTCGGGCATTGCTCTGGCGGCTCACCCCGGCGAATACTATCTGTATCTGGCGCGCAGTTGGGTGGGCAACAGCGGCGTGTATCAGATCAGCGCGGTAGATGCAGTCAACCGCACGGTAACGCTGGCAGGCGCCGGCCTTTTAGCTGAAAACGGCGTGCCGGGTGACGATACTCGCCTTTCCGCCGCGGTGGGACGCCCCATTCACCTGCGTAATGCCGAACCTCAGAACGGCTACGTCACCCTGAATGGCGCGGGACTTGATGTCTATACCCTGCTTTATGTGGGAGATGGCTGGATTGACCCCTGCGGGGCGGATAACCCCGTGGCGTTCATCACCATTGATGGCTTTCACCTCACCAACTCGCCTGGCGGGTTGCACATTCAGGATGGCAGTTATGTAGTGTTTGCCAACAGCCGCACCAGCAACCAATCGCAGGGGACGGGTATCTATGTGAACGGCAACCAAAACCACCCGGCGCGCTACAACTTTTTCATCAACAACGAAATCTACGACCCCACGAGCGATGCGATTTACATCGGCGCGGGCGGGCAAGGCGAAGCCTGCAACTACACCCAATTCACCCACGTACTGGGCAACGACCTCTCGCACAGTGCAAACACGTGGATAGAAAATGCCATTGAGGTCAAGGAGTATCACAACCGCGGCACGGTTATCGCCGGCAACGTCATCCATGATTTTACACTGGATTATTTTTGGAATGGAGCGATCAACCTTCAACCGGCCGCCAACGATACCCTGGTGTACGGCAACGAACTGTGCGATATCACCCCGAATTACGAAGAAGGACCCATTTATATCATCGGCGTGGAGGCTGGCGGCGATACGGACGATCTTTTCACGCAGAATGTGCATATTTTCAATAACATTATCTACAACACCGTAAGCGTCACCAAAACGATCTATGCTTTCGGTGTACGTGGCGATCACACGCGGGAGGTGATGATTTACCATAATACGATTCACAACATCAACGGGGGGTTGTACTTGCACTACAACGCAGGCGATGGCAGCGATAACGGCGTGCATTTCGAAAATAACATCTTCGATATTCCCGCCGGGTTCCCGCTGATTACCGATGAGGATTGGGCGCTGATCGGAACCTTCAACCTGAGCCACAATTTCTTCTCTCGCACCCCTGAGGTTTACACGGGCACAACTTATTGGGTAGGCGATCCCGGTTTTGTGAGCGCCCCCACGAATTTGCACCTGAGTGCAGTCAGCCCGGCTCGCGATAAAGCCCTGGTCCTCACGCCGCCCCTGATACGAGATTTCGATCTGGCGGCGCGGGATGCTCACCCCGATCTGGGGGCGTATGAATATCTGATTCCGGCACCCCCCAAAAGAATCTACTTGCCCTTGATTGTACGGTAACCCCTCAAACCGGCGAAAATTTGGTACGTTTATGGATGCGATTGACAATCGTGAAAAGGAGAAATCATGAAATCCGCCGTTCAGAACGCGCATGGCTCGTCCCCGACCATGCCCAAGACACAGATTATTCCCGCCTCTTTACATTGGCTCATCCCCCTGATTGTCGTCCTGGCGCTCATTGCTGCCGGGACAGGGCTGTTCTCGCAGGATAGGGAAGGCCCGTATACATTCCAGACCCTGCGCGGGCAGCAGGTCGAGATGTATGGGCGCGGCATTTACGCCAGAGATTCGCTTTTGGCGGGCGCAGGTTTTCGCGGCGCCGATGCGGGGTTTTGCGGCGGGCGGCGAAGCCGCCCGCCGCAAAACCCCTTCCTTATCCCCCCTCTCCTCTGGCCGCAAGGCCAGGGGGAGAGGGGGGACAAAAGGGGGTGAGGGGCAATGAAGGCCTTCGGTCACAAAAACGCTTGGTGTGAATTAGCGACCGAGGTCGCGCCTGGCTGGCCTGGCGGCCGGGCGTCCCCGGGCTAAGTTATGGTCAGGGCGGCGGTCACCCACCGCCCTGCCACTCCCGAACCGGAGGTGGCACAGCGGCGCCGCGCCCGTACTCCCCTCATGCGGCTCTTAAAGAGTAAGGTACGAATGACCTTGCGGGCCGAGTTGCCGCTCATCCCTTGTACTATTTGCCATTTGGTGGTACAATTTCGAGCGGACGGGTCGCACCACACAGGTTCCAGCCAATCCCCTCCCTTGCGCTTTAATGAATCGTGTCATGCTCGCCGTGGCAGTAAGGCAGGCTTGTTTTGCCATAAGGTTAACCTCTTTGGGTCAGGTGGTTTTTGAGAAGGATTTGTAACTGCCTACCCTCCCGCAGGTTCGGGCGCAATCTCCGCACTGAAGTGCGCCGCAATGAGCTGCTCGCTCTCTTGCCAGCCGCTTTCTAACCTGCGGGAGGGTGGCGGGTAGGTATTTACAAGGATTTGATGAATTACATCTGGCTCTGGTTCGCCAACAGTATCTTTCGGAGGAGGTGTTTTTTTATGGTCGAGTTCATCGAGTTCACCAGCAACTATGAGGACTTGAGCACCGAACGCGGGTTCCAGTGGGAGTTTCGATGCCAGCGCTGTGATAACGGCTACCGCTCCAGGTTTCGGCCCTCGACGACCGGCCTGGCGAGTGAAGCCCTGGATGTGGCCGGCGGTATCCTGGGCGGCCTCTTTGGCACGGCCGCTGACCTGGGGAGCCGGGTCCATTCGGTGGCCTGGGAACGGATGCACGACGATGCCTTTCACCAGGCGGTCAAAGAGGTCAGACCCTACTTTATCCAGTGCCCGCGTTGCAACCAGTGGGTCTGCCGCCAGCGTTGTTGAAACGAGTCCCGGGGCCTGTGCCTGGAGTGCGCCCCCAGCGCCACCATCGAGACGGCCGCCGCCCAGGCCGAAGCCATCGTCGAACAGGCAGTAGAGGCCGTCCGTGGACGCCAGTACGACGTGAAGGAGTACGTGGCCGGGGACAAACTGCGCGCCGCCTGTCAAGTGCGGGGCCGCCGTTCAGCCTGGGGCCAGGTTCTGCCCGGAATGCGGAGCACGCCTGGGCCAGGACCGCTTCTGTGCCAGTTGTGGCGCCGCCGTCGCCGCCAACGCCAGGTTCTGCCCGGAATGCGGAGCCAGGCTGACCTGAAAATATGGCGGTCAGGGGCGTAAACCGCCGGCCGACCGCCCGCTTCGCGGCGGGCGGTTTGAGCGTCCCCCGCGTAGCGAGGGGCGCCCGGCCGCCAGGCCAGCCAGACGCGACTTCGGTCGCTAATTCACTGAGCCTGTAATTACCTGCCCGGCTGCCTGCCGCCGTGTGCTGATATTGGAAATCGGCCTTTCTGGGCGCCTGTGGCGCCGGGCGGCGGGCGACTTCAGTAGGCGTGGGTGGGCAATTACCTGAGCCTTAGGAAACATGAACCCGGACAAGAAATCCAATCTGCTGAGCCAGGTGACCCTGGAAATGCTCCTGTATGCTGCCATCGTGCTGTTGGCAGCGGCATTGCGCCTGTGGGGCCTGAGCCTGCGCCCGCTCTCGGCCGGCGAAGCAGAGCACGCCCTGGCCGCCTGGCAACTCTACCAGGGACTGGACTACACGCCCCAGCAGCCACTCTACCTGTTGACCACCTTGTGCTCGTTTGGGCTTGGGGGAGTGAGCGATGCGACGGCCCGACTGGCCCCGGCCCTGGCCGGTGTCGCGTTGGTGGCCTTGCCGGCTCTCCTGCGCCGCCCGTTGGGTCGGTTGGGCGCGCTGGTGGCCGCCGCGCTCCTGGCCGTGTCGCCCTCGTTCGTGTTCTTCTCAGACAGCGCGGAGGGGGCCACGCTGGCGCTGGCCGCCAGCCTGCTGCTGGTGGCCGGCCTGTGGCGTCACCTGGACGCTGGCCGCCCCAACGACATCTACCTGGTCGCCATCGGGCTGGGACTTTCGTTGACCGCCGGCCCGGCCGCCTACCCGGTACTTCTGACCGTTGCCGCCTTTGTTGGCGTGCTCCTGGCCGCGCGACGGTGGCCCCAGCCCGAACGGCCACTTCTCAGCCGCGCCGGGCTGCTCTGCGCCGGGACGCTGATCGTGGCGGCCACCGTGGCCCTGACCCGACTGGATGGCCTGCACGAGGTGTTGGTCAACGAGCCGGGCCGCTGGCTGGCCGGATTCGTCGCCCCGCGCGCAATACCCTGGGAACACGCCCTGCGCCTGCTTGTCCTTTACGACCCGGCGGCGTTCGTGCTGGGCGTAGTGGCAGCGGGTTACCTGCTGGCGCAGACCCTCACCCCACCTGTCAGAAGTAATGGGCCTGTTCCCGCTCCCTCCCCGGGTGAGGGCTTGACCCTCTTCCTGGTGCTCTGGGCCTTGCTCGCCTTCTTGTTGGCCACCCTGGCCGGGGCCATCTCGCCAGCAGCGCAAAGCCTGCCCGTGGTGTTGCCCCTCATCCTGCTGGCTGGCCTGTTCGTAGACCGTCTGCTGGACAGAGGATTTGCCTGGGCCGAGACCCGGGGGCTAATGACCGTCTTTGCCCTGGCCCTGGCTTATGTGGTCGTGGCCCTGGTGCGCCTGGTGATCTGGCAGGATCAGATCGGCAGTGAGTTCACTATCGCGGCCAGCCTGGTGATCATTATCGTAACCGTCTTGTATTGGACGTGGGCGGCCCGGCCCCGCTGGTTGGGACTGGCCGGCATCCTGATCGGGCTGCTGATCCTGTCGGTCCATGGGGCCGTCTACCTCATCTATCCGCCGGCCACCGGCCCCCGCGATCTCCTGACCGCCAGGCCCACCTCCGCCGATGTGCGCCTGCTCCTGGCAGACCTGGAAGAGGTGGAGTTCCTGTACCACAAGACGGACTGGGCCGGGCCGGACATCGCTGTCCTCGGCGAGCCGGACCCACTCTGGGGCTGGCTCCTGCGCGGCCAGCGGGTGACGTTCACCGGGAGGCCGGGTGAGACCCGGCCGCGGGTGATCATCGCTCCCCTGGAGTGGCAACCGCCTCTGGACGAGACATTGACCGGTTACGAGCGCAAGCGGTACACGGTGAGTATCCGCTGGGCCGGCGGGCCGTTCACCTGGGACGGTTTCATCGAATGGTTCCTCTACCGCCATAGCGATACGCCGCCAGAAAAATACGAGTTCAGCGTCTATATCCGCCAGTAGGGTCAGTCCATTTCCCTGTTAATACTACAACCGCATCTGGCCCAGGCGGTCATTCTGAGCGACCGCAGGGAGGGAAGAATCTCGTTCCTGGCGGGCGGTTCTTTACCACAATAACGGGATTCTTCGTCGCTTCGCTCCTCAGAATGACGAAACGCGGTTGTAGTATTAACCGTTGCCCAAGAGGTTTGTATGGCTGCCGAAATCAGAACCCATTTGCGATACCCCCTCCACCTGGATTGGGAGAAGCTGGCCTGGTTAGCCCTGTTCGTGATAGCCCTGGGCTCCCGGTTCTACAACCTGCAATTTGGCGCGCTCCACCACGACGAGATCATCCACGCCTCGTGGTCGTGGGAGCTGTACCGGGGCATCGGCTACCAGCATAACCCCATCTTTCACGGGCCGTTCCTGTATCACTTTCAGGCGTTCATGTATCTCCTGTTCGGGGCCACGGATGCCACGGCCCGGCTGGGGCCGGCCATCTTTGGGACGATCATGGTGCTGTTGCCCTGGTTCCTGCGCAAAGAACTGGGTAGGGTGGGTGCGCTGCTGGTGAGCGCGCTCATCCTCATCTCGCCCAGCATCCTGTACTACTCGCGGCACCTGCGCCACGACATCTTTTCCGCCACCTGCACCTTGCTCATGGTCATCGCCATGGTCCGCTACCTGGGCGAACGGCGGGAACGCTGGCTCTACGTCCTCACCGGCGCCCTCATCGTCTCCTACCAGAACCATGAACTGACCTTTATCACCGTCTTTATCCTGGGTACGTTCCTGGTTTGGCTGGCCCTCTGGCGTTGGTGGGCGGGCAGGCAACCCCCACTCCGTCGGTCGGAAACGGGTTGGGAGTGGGACCGGCCGGCAGACCTGATCGTGCTCCTGGGCACGCTGACGGCCCCCTTCTTTACACCCTTCCTGGTCAATCTCCTGGGCAAAGCCCTGGAAGTCGCTCACCTCACCCTGCCCATTATCAATACATCGCAAGGCCCGATTCAACTGGTGGCCGATCCCATCAACTATACCCCCGGCGGCATCCTGGTCACCGCGCCCATCTACGCCCTGGTCATGGCTGTGGCCGTGCTCCTTGGCCTGTGGTGGTCGCCCAAACGTTGGCTCATCTGCGCGGCCATCTTTTACGTACCGTTTGTGGTCTTTTATACCACGTTGTTCACCAACATGCAGGGCCTGGCGACCGGGGCCGTCGGCTCGCTGGGCTACTGGCTCACCCAGCACGACTATGCCCGGGGTGACCAGCCGCCGTATTATTACCTGCTCATCGTCCCCCTCTACGAGTTCCTGGCCCTGGGCCTCAGCCTCCTGGGTCTGTTCTTCATTGCTCTGGGCCGGCCGCCGGCCGAAGCCGTAGACCCGCCACACGACCTGCCGGGCGTGGAGATCCCGGATGACGACGAGGAGCTGACCCAGGAAACCCGGCCGGCGTCGAAGGTGTTATTCCCCTCTGTACTTCCTGGTTTCCTGGTCTACTGGACTTTCCTCAGTTTTCTCATCTACTCCTGGGCCGGCGAAAAGATGCCCTGGCTCACCATCCATATCGCCCTGCCGCTGGCTGTTCTGGGGGGCTGGACGCTGGCGCGCATCGTGGCCGGGGCCGACTGGCTGGCCATCGTCCGGCGCGGCGGCTGGCTTCTGGCCGCCCTGGTGCCGCTCCTCATCATCGTGGCGGCGGCGTTGGTGGGCCGGCAGCCCTTTGCTGACGCCACGGCGGAAGCCCTGGCGCAGACCATGCAGTGGCTGGCCCTGGTGATCGTCCTGGCCCTGCTGGGGGGCGCCTGGGTCTGGCTGGCCGGCTGGCAGGTGGGCGGGCGCGACGCGCTGCGCGTGTTGGCCGTGACCCTGGTGGTCATCCTGGCAGCCTTTACCGTGCGCGCGGCCGTGTTCGCCAGCTTTATCCACGGCGACGTGGCGAAGGACATGCTCATCTACACCCAGACCACGCCGGACGTGCCGCGCATGAACGACCGCGTGACCGAGATCTGCCAGCGCCTGGGCACCGATTACGAGACCCGCCTGATCCATGACGAGGAGATGCGCACAGTCCTGTGGTGGTATTGGCGCGATTACAAGAACGTGAGCTTCCAGGACCTGAACTATAGCAACTTTGTCCCGGACAGCCAGGCCCCGGTGGTCTGGATCGGAGCCAATCACGACGACAAGGTGCGCTCATTCATGGGGAATTATAATCGCTACCCGGGCCGGATGCGCTGGTGGTTTCCAGAGGACTATCGCGGCCTCACCTGGGAGCGCATCGTCAAAACCTTCACCGACCCCGACAACCGGGAGACCATGATCCGCTTCCTGCTCTACCGGGAGTTGCCCAATCCCTTAGGCTCCTGGGACTTTGTGTGCTACATCCGCAAGGACGTGGACAGCGGCGCGGGCGCAGGTCAGGAGGTCAGCCCGGCGTCCGGGTTCATGGCAGCCCTGGAGGAACAATACAGGGCGCAGACTATCACCTGGGCCAGCAGCCTGACCTGGGGCAAGCCGGGAAAAGAGGAGGGGCAATTGAATGCCCCCAAGGGGCTGGCGGTGGGGCCAGACGGCAACCTTTACGTGGCCGACAGCGGCAATCACCGCGTCCAGGTCTTTGACCGCCAGGGGCATTTCGTGCGAGGTTGGGGGCAGCAAGGCAGCGGCCCCGGCGAGTTCCAGGAACCGTGGGGCCTGGCCGTGGCCCAGGATGGCACCGTCTATGTGGCCGACACCTGGAACCATCGGGTTCAGGTCTTTGATGCCCAGGGCACGTTCCGGGCCGCATGGACCCAGGCCGGTAACCTGGGATTCTACGGGCCGCGAGACATCGCCCTCGACCGGGCCGGCAACGTGTTCGTCACCGACACCGGCAACAAGCGCGTCCTCAAGTTCAGCCCGGCTGGCGCGCTCCTGGGTGACTGGGGCACCCCCGGCGCCTGGGAGGGGCAGTTCAACGAGCCGGTGGGCATCGCCATCGGCCCAGAGGGCGACATCTATATCGCCGATACCTGGAACCAGCGTATGCAACGCTTCGATGGGGAGATGAACTACCAGGCCCAGTGGCCGGTCCTGGCCTGGTACGGCCAGGGCGTACTGAACAAGCCCTATCTGGCCGTCGCTGCCCGGGGTGGGTACGTTTATGCGACCGACCCGGCCGGGGCCCGGGTTATCCGTTGGAGTGGTAACGGCATCCTGCTGAACGTGTGGGGCACCCTGGTGGGCGACCCCACCCAACTCAATACCCCTACTGGCGTGGCCGTGGACCAGGAGGGCTATATCTATGTGAGCGACAGCGGCAACCACCGCATCGTGGTCTTCCCGCCGCTGCCATAGGGCTAAAATCCTTTGAGAGGCCACATGAACGAACTGGACATCATCGCCGAACGCATTCGCCAGGATATGACGACCAAGACGGCCGCCCGCGAGGAGGCTTTGCAATTCAGCCGGGAGGCCATCCAGCACTGCGCCTACAGCATCCGGGCTGTACATCGCGGCGAGTTTGCCGAAGCCCTCGACCGGCTGGGGCAGGCACGGGACCTGGTGACTCGCATGGCCGAGCTTTTGCGGCCTTTCCCAGACCTTTACTACGCCGGTTATGTGCAGGATGCCCAAAAGGAATACACCGAGGCCAGTACCATCTACGCCCTCATCCACGGTGATCCCTGGCCCGCGCCGGAGGACCTGGGGGTGGATGCGGCTCCTTACCTCAATGGTCTGGGCGAGGCCGTGGGCGAGCTGCGCCGCTATGCGTTGGACCGCATCCGGTGGGGTGAAGTGGCCCGCGCTGAAGCCGTGCTGGATTGGATGCAGTCCATCTACGACATCCTGGTGACTATGGACTTTCCAGATGCCGTGACCCGGGGCTTGCGCCGCACTACCGACCTGGCCCGGGGCATCCTGGAAAAGACCCGGGGTGACCTCACCGTCGCCGTGCGGCAGGAACAACTGGAACAGGCGCTGCGGGACTCTGAACGGAGTTGGCGGTTGGCGTGAAGAGTGATGATGATGTGATCCGGGCCAGCGAGTTGAACGAATATGCCTATTGCGCCCGGGCCTGGTGGTTGCGCCGGGTACGGGGTTGGCAACCACGGAACTGGATGGAGCTGGAGGCCGGGGCGGCCCGACATCGCGCCCATGGCCGGGCGGTGCGCGGGGCTGAATGGCAGCAACTCCTGGGTCTGGGACTGTTGGCGGCGGCTGGTGTCCTGGGGTGTATCGGGATAGCGCTGCTTGTTCTGAAGTAACCACCCACCCTCCCGCAGGTTTGGGCGTCGTGGTCAGCTAATACTACAACCGCATTTCGTCATTCTGAGGAGCGAAGCGACGAAGTAGTACTAACCTGCGGGAGGGTTCAGAAAGGGTAAGGCGGCAGGATGGCAGGATGCAGGATATGGGGTGTGGGAGCGGTCGTGGTTGCCGTGGTACTGGTGGCGAATGCCTGTGCCCGGCCTCAGCTCGCCGCTCCCCCCACGCCAGCGGCTCAACCCCCTGTGGTCGTCACGTCCATCTCGTATCCGATTGTCACGCCCAACGCCCTGGTGATGCTCTCGCCGGTGCCCTCTCGCACCCCGGCTACGCCGGACCATAGCCCTACGCCTCCGCTTCCCTCCCCATCCTCTACCC
>Ga0209101_1001964_pt1 | contig 14314 bp, 12 predicted proteins | sample ConPoolayeCmetaG_FD_185481 | JGI IMG/M metagenome (GOLD analysis project Ga0209101, IMG submission 185481) | Hot spring microbial mat communities from California, USA to study Microbial Dark Matter (Phase II) - Cone Pool mat layer C metaG... ... | reverse complement strand
ATACACTCACGCAAAATGTCATCGTAACCTTGCACGAGCTGGTCGGTTCCCTCGGGGCCGGCCGGCCAGCATTGTGCCCGTGCAGGGATGATCGCCGCGACGGCTGGCTGCGCAAGCCAAGCGGCAACGGCCAGCCATCCAGTGGCCGCCAGCAAGGCTACCGTACTGAACCGCCAATTTGATCGCATTGGCCACTGCCCCACAGCGCGCGGGCTGCTTGCTGTTGAAAGCGGTGGGCACCTTTCACAGTCCGGCGCAAGATGCACAGCGCGATAGCGGCGCACCCCTCCACCGCTTTCCAATATGTATATGCCGCTCGACAGGTATTCCTGACACGAAAAAAGAAAAAATTCTTTATGCCTATTTTGGGTGTTATAACTGTTGGTCACACTGGGCAGCCGGGTACCTGGAGTGCGGGCGTCAATTTTGTAGAAAGGCATTGTGCAGACGATGATATAGGCAAATTGGGGAAGCCCGGTAAATATTTTTGGCACTCGGTGCTATGGACTCACCACCAAGAGACCAAGACACAATGTACTTGATCGGAATAGTTGCCCCAGCAGTGGCACCCGGCGGGACTCCGTGGACGGCCAGGACCGCAGCGCGGCCATCCAGATGGCGCTGCAATATGCGCGGCACAAGAAACAGACCGAGGCCCGGGGGTTAGAAAACGCCCGCGGGCCTCTTGGGTCTGGTCTGATTGTCTTGGCCGCACTCAAGCAGCGCACGGCGGCCAGCTTGGGGTGACTAGCGCCACATCATGGCGCGTGATGCCGTGTGGCGTCAGGCCGCTCGACGGCGGCGGTAGACCACCGTAGCCGCGCCGCCGCAAAGCGCCAGCAGCGCCCAGATCAGCGCGCTAGCCGGCTCGGGAATTACGCCCTCCTCAGGCGAGCCGCTTAACAAGCTCAAAAAGATATCGTACCCAGATGGCTCACCTAGGTCCGTCCTGAAAATGGCCAAATTGGTTCCAAGCAAACCCAGATTATTGTTCGAACTGAAGGTTAAATAATTGATGCCGCCAATAGAGTAGTACAACACCCAACCATAATTGCCTTGCTCTTGTGCAATCGGATGAGTGGGAGAGATGAACACCGCCTGTCCCTGCCACTGACCAGGCTTTGTTATTTGCAAAACAAAAGATGGCGTATCGGACCAGGGTGGATTATTCGATGCATCGTACTGGCCCAAATCGAACCTCAGCGAAACCGTGTCGTGGGTCCAAATGGGGATACCGAAAATAGAATATCCCCAAGTTTGACGGTCAGTTACGGTTACCGTCTGGGCCATGTTGCTGGGTGCCCAAGCATAAACTTGAAACTCCATGTCGTAAACTTGCCATGGGGGATAAAATGTCAGAGTTTGAAACCAAGATCCACCGCCTGTGGTTCCTGACAATTTAACATCGACGTCTGTTAACAGCCACTGTCCTGCATCTTGAAGAATACCCGCGGAGGCCGGCACGGTGCCGGCGGCCAACACAAATAATAGGGCGAGAACTATCTGTTTCATGCACACATTCTCCGGAGTGAAAAGTTTTTTGGTCTGTATGAAACTTTGTCTAGAAAGTTCGTTTACTTGCAACCGAACGATATGCCGGGCCAACTACGGCCGCGGTCGGTGGAGCTAACATGGACGTTTCCATCTGGCGCTATCCGCGCGGCGGTGGCGTTGGCGGCCGCAGCCCGTTGGACCGCAATACCAGACCACGCTCCGGGCAAAGCCAAGCGCACACAGACGATTCGCACCAGCCCGGCGCTCCCGTCAGCGCCGCCGGAGCAGTGCCGCCGGTCGATCCGCCATAACCGTTATTGGGCGAAGAGGCGGCACCGCTACTGCCGGGGCTAACTGACTGGGCCAGCAACCGATTGGGCCAATCCGCCGAAGACGAGCCGGACGAAGTCGGCGCCTGTTGGGCCGGCGGATCGTAATCGGCACTGGTGTTATCGCACTCCGGGAGGATCAATAGCACAGAAGCCAGCTCGGCCATACACTCACGCAAAATGTCATCGTAACTTTCCAGTAAGTGGTGCGATCCCTCCTGGCCGGCCGTCCAGCACTGCGGCCGTGCAGGGATGATCGCCGCGACGGCTGGCTGCGCAAGCCAAGCGGCAACGGCCAGCCATGCACTGAGCGCCAGCAGGGTTGCCTTACTGACTCTACGGCTCGATCGCATTGGCATCTTTAGCATGCCGCTGTTACATTGGCTATTAGGAAGCCAACGATGGCGCCCACAAAACATCGCAAAATGTAAGCAAAGTTAACACCAAAAATCGCCCCCCTTTTTGAGTGTATTGTAGACAACACTCGACAAGTAGTCAAGTAAAAAATATGCCTACTTTGTGGCACCCATATAGCGGCCGAGCGCCGGGTGTATGCTGGTAAACTTCAAATGTCTGTCGTTTGAGTGGTGAAATTGCAAAGTGGGGCAAAACCGTTGAAAGGTATTGGCACTCGGTGCTTTGGACTGACCGCGAGGAGGCCAAAACACAACTCAACTTTGGTTAGCGACATCACCTCGTCGCCCCGGCAATGGCACGCTGTAGATATAACCTTTTCCACAGGCGCCGTTCATCCTGGAAGCCAGACGCCGGTAGAATTGGGCCAAGAACGGGTACTTCGACCATGGACCGGGCGTTAGCGATACTTTACGAAGACAACCATCTGCTGGCGGTCAACAAGCCGGCCGGGTTGCCCACGATGGGCGCTTTGCCGCAAGCGCCCAGTCTGCTGGCTTTGGCCAAAAAGTACATCAAGCAGCGTTACAACAAGCCGGGCAACGTGTATCTGGGCGTGATGAGCCGGCTGGACGCCCCGGTTACCGGCGTGGTGCTGCTGGCGCGCAACTCGAAGGCTGCCCGACGCCTGACCGAACAGTTCCGCACTCGCAGCGTACAGAAGACCTATTGGGCGATGGTCGAGGGGCCAATCCGACCGGCCGCGGGCACGCTGACCGACTGGCTGTTGCGCGACAAGCGTCATCGCCGGGTATGTGTGGCGGGGCCGGGTGCGGCCGGCGCCCAGCAAGCCGAGCTGAGCTACAGGCGGATATGCTTGCTGGAGGGCAATTCGTTATTGGAGATAACGTTGCACACCGGGCGCAAGCATCAGATTCGGGTGCAATTAGCCCATCGCGGCCATCCGATCGTCGGCGATGTGAAATACGGCAGCACTCGGCGCTTCCCGGCAGGCATCGCGCTGCATGCGCGGCAGATCACGCTGCTGCACCCGGTACGGCGCGAGCAGCTTACAATCGTGGCCGATCTGCCGCCGTATTGGCGCTTGCCGGATGTCGCCGCCGGGCAGGGATAGGGTTGTGTTTGACTCCTAGTGGTGCTAGTGTTCAATAAGTAGGGGACGTTTTGGGGGGCGGAGTCGCCTTGCAGATCGTGTTTGGGGAAGTTAACGTAGCAGTGTGACCTCACAGAATCGTTCCGAGTTCGAGCGTTGCGCATTGGCCAGCGGGTTGCTCAGCGAGCAGGACCTGGAAGAGGCGAAGCGTTCCATCCGCTGGTCCGGCGAGGACGTTCCCGACGCCGACAGCCCTCCCAGCGACAAGCAACTGGCTGACCGGCTGGTGGAACTGGGCAAACTTAACGCCTGGCAGGCCAAGCAGTTGCTCGAAGGGCGCACCAAGTTCAACCTCGGCCCGTACTTGATCGTAGATTCGATCGGCCAGGGGGGGATGGGCCAGGTCTTCAAGGCCGTCCACGGGGTGCTGGGCCGGGTAGTGGCCATCAAGGTGCTTCCTCGGCACAAATCGACCCCGGAGGCCATCGCCAACTTCCAGAACGAGATTCGCGCCCTGGCGATGCTGGACCATGACAATCTGGTCCGGGCGGTTGACGCCGGACACGACGGCAACGTTTATTTCCTGGTGACCGAGTACGTGCCCGGCTCCGACTTGCGCAAGCTGGTGCGCCGCGAAGGGCCACTTAACATGCAACGTGCCGCGGCGATAATCTATCAGGTGGCCCGCGGACTGCACCACGCCCACAGCCAGGGGCTTATCCACCGGGATGTAAAGCCGGGCAATGTGCTGGTCACGCCGGAGGGGCTGGCGAAGCTTTCCGATCTGGGTTTGGCCGGGCCTTTGGACGAGGCGGAGAAAGACCCGCGGTTCGGCAAGATCGTGGGCACGGCCGACTACGTTTCGCCCGATCACATCCTAGCGCCGTGGAATCCCACGCCGTTGTGGGACATATACTCGCTGGGTTGCACGCTGTATTACGCGGTGACGGGCAAGGTGCCGTTTCCGGGCGGCACGACGGCCGACAAGGCCCGCGCCCATTGCGAATTGCGCCCCTTGGACCCGCGGCGGCTGAATCCGCACCTGACGACCGAGTTTGTGGACATCATGGCGGACATGATGGCCAAAGACCCGGCGCAGCGGATTCAATCGGCGGCTGAGGTGATGCGTCGTTTGGAGCCGTGGGCATACGGGGCTTTGCCTGCGTCGATCCGGCCGCCGGCGGCACCGCCGTCGATTGCTCCGCCGCCGATCGTTCCCCGGCCCATCCCGATTCCCCGTGCCGTGCCGTCTTTTTCCGGTGCGCCCTCGGCGGCTGTGGCCCAGCCGCCGGCTGCGCCTTCTGGAAGAGCAGTACCCGGGTTCTTGGCTGTGCCTAGTTATCAGGCGGAAGGTTCCGGCGGAGCCAGCGTGCCGCACGCCGGGCCGGTTCGGCCAGGCTCGGCCTACGCCGCACCTGCCGGCGTCGGACAATCAGCGCCGGCGGCCGGAGCGGCTCGAGCAACGGCTGGTGGAGCGATTCCAATGGTGACTGCTGGCGCCCCGCTGGCCGACGCGCGAAAACCTGCTGTCAGCGACACCCAGGCAGACCTGCCCGATTCGACCGACGCCGACGGCGACAGCCAGGAAAGCGCCAGCGTCGAGTTGCAGACTTCCGATCCGGCCGCTGTCGCCGAGGGCAAGCTTCACACGGCTGCGGAGTTTACGCATTCGGGCGCCCGGCCATCGTTTCCACGCTGGTTGCTTTTTGTGGCGGCCGCCTTGGGTGGGCTGTTGCTTGCCGCCGTAGTGATAGCCACGTTCTGGATGCTGAGAACGGGGTTGCTCGGCGGCAACTTCTTCGGCTGAGCGTTTTCCTCGGCAGCATTCTCTTCGGCTGAACATTGCGGCTTGATTGGCGCCTGGTTCTGCGGCCACCTCGGCATCGGTAGGCGCCATCACGCTCACTGCCGTAACGCCGGACATAGATGCGCTGGGTGCGCAACTGTTCGGGTCGTGGGCTACTCGGGACCGCGCGGCACCCCGGCGCACCAGGGAAAGCAACCGAAAACTTTGCGGCTGCGGGAATCACAGCCGACTGCGTTTGGCGATGTACCGGCTGAGCATGAAGTCGTACGGCACCGAGGTGTCGGTCATCACGTAGTCGATCTGCGACTCGGAACAGGCCCGCTTGTAAGTGTCCACGAACTGTTTGAGCTGCTCGATGTACACATCGCGCACATAGGCCGGATCGACCTGGATGCGCTCGTCGGTTTCCAGGTCGTGGAAGGCAATCACATCGCGGAAGGGGAACTCCAGCTCGGCCTTGTCGAACACGTGGAACAGTATCACCTCGTGGCGGCGATGGCGGAAATGGTGCAGCGCGCGGATCACCTCCTCCGGTTCGTCGTACAGGTCGCTGATCAGCACGATCAGACAGCGGCGCTTGAAGCGGTTGGCTAGCTTGTGCAAGGTGGCGGCGATGTGGGTAGTCCCGCCCGGCTCGATCGACTCCAATTGCTCCATCATCTCGTTGAAGTGCCGGGGAGAACTGCGGGCGGGCATGTCCAGGCGGACTTCGGTGTCGAAGGTGGTCAGGCCCACCGAATCCTGCTGCCGGGTCATCATGTACGCCAATATGGCCGTCAGATAGGAGCCGTACTCCAGCTTGGTGATCCGTGCCTCGTGGCGGTAGGCCATCGACCCGCTGGTATCCAACAGAATCTGCACCCGCATGTTCGTTTCTTCTTCGAACTGCTTGATGTACAGTCGATCGGTGCGGGCGAGCATTTTGTAGTCCAGATGGCGCGGGTCGTCGCCGAGGGTGTATTCGCGGTGCTCGGCGAACTCGACGCTGAAACCTTTGTACGGGCTGGAGTGCAGGCCGCTGATGAAGCCTTCGACCACGCCGCGGGCGACCAGCGAAAGGTTCTTCACCCGAGCCAGCGCCTGTGGTTCCAGATAACGATAACCGGTTCGCATAATGACGTTCTCGTGTGTCGCCCGGGGTAATCGGCACGCCGCGCCCAAGGCAGAAAGACCACATATACCTTCGATGTAGTTCTTTGATTGGCCGAATCAGCCCGTGCTACCCAACACTTTTGCCTGACTGACGCTTTCGCAGTTGGCGTCTTTAAGTTGCTATCTTTACGTTTTTGCGGTCTGTTGGCGTGCCGCCTTCGCCGATTGCTATACGTTGCTATCGTAGTTGGAATCTCTTTCGCAGTATCCACTCGGTGGTAAGTATGGCTACGAACATGGTCCACAGCACCGGCGGCCAGTAAAGCTGGCGTTCGACCACCAGTCGGCGTTTGCGCTGCGAGCGATCCAACTGGTCGATCAGGTTGTCGGCCACGCTGATGTGGACGTAGCGGCCGCGGCTTTCGCTGGCGATTCGCGCCAGCAGTTTTTCGTTCAGGTCCAGGCGTTCGAACTCCAGGTTGGTGCGGCCGGCTTCTACAACCAGCTTTTCGCTAGTGACGGTGATCTGACCGATGACAGCCTCCACTTCGATCTGGTACGTGCCGTGGGTCTTCGGCTCGAAGGCGCCTTCGTAATGGCCGGCCGGTCCGAGGGCCGGGGCAAGCGTCACCTGATCGGGCCTGCCGGCCGGACCGCGAATCCGCGCCACAACCTTCGCGCCGCTTGCGCCCTGGCCGTCCTGGTTGCGTACTATGGCGGTGATGCGGATTGGTTCGTCGGGCTGATAGGCGGCTTTGTCGGTGCTGGCGGTCACGTTAGCGCCGGTCTCCACCGGCCCGCCCCGACCGGCCAGCCAGCGCACCATCTGCCCCCAGAAGCGCGTAAACGGCGACTCTTTATCCAGCGCCCTGGGCACCTGGTGCCACTTGCGGGTCGTGTCGCCGCAGAAAACCGCAGCGCGCCCTTCGCCCAGCGGCTGGATGGCCAAAACAGGCATGGGGCCTTCTGGCGCCTGGTAAGTGGCCAAAACAGTGGCTCCCGGCTTTGCCCCCAGCACGCGCGTGCAGCCGTCCAGAGGCGGCAGGCCGGGAATTTTCGGCTCGGCATCGGTCTGCGTGGGGAAAAAGCCGGCAATGTTAGCGAAGATCGGGTGCCGTACACCGTCGGGAGTCAAGGTGGGCAAGAAGGGATCGGTTATCTGTCCTACATCCCGGTCGCCCAGGACCACCGGCAGCGCCTCGCCAATCGGGGTGCCGGCATATCCGCCGGGTCCCAGGCTGCGGTAGCCACCCAGCATCAGCAGACCGCCACGGTTGCGCACCCGGTTGACGATCAGCTCCTGTTGTGCCGGTTTGATATACGAGCTGTCCAGGTCGCCGATGATGAACACATCGAACTTGTCGACGGTCTCGGCGTCGCTGGGAATCACTTGGAAGTCCACGCCCGTCATGTTCGTCCGCCGCAGGAAAACATTGGGCCGTGTCTGCACCAGAGCGTAGAACTCCAGATCGGGGTCTTTCGACAGGAAGCGTTCGACGATAGCACCGAACTCGGCCCGGGCGGTGCCCTCGATGTACAGCACGCGGATGCCCGGCTCCACCACTAGCGCCGCCGCGGAACGCTGGTTGTTTTCGGCGATTTTCTCTTCCGAGAGCGTCTCGGCGCGAATGGTGTAGATGCGACGGCCGAGCGTGGTGGGGCGATGCTCGAAAGAGACCTCCTGCGGGCCTTCGCTGTCGTCGAGCGTCAGTTCGGTCTCGGCGACCTGATGGCCGTCTTCATCCAGGAAGACCCTGATTACCCGGCCAGCCAGCCCGATGCCTTCCACCCCGCCTTTTATCTTCACCAGATTGCCCAGCAGCATTCGGTCGGGACAGTCGATGCCCGTCACCTGGATGTCGCGATATGTGATGCTAGTTCGCAGACTGGCGCCCACGCCGACCGTGTGCACTGTGCCCACTCGGGGCAGAACTTCCAGCGGATCGCCGGCCGAGTTGTGAACTCCATCGGAGACCAGGATCACCGCTTCGAGCATACCGCGGGGCAATTGATTGGTGGCTTCGGCTGCCGCCGACAGCGCGCGGGAGATGGAAGTCGCCTTGCCCTCGGGCCTGAGCGCTGCCAGTTCTGTTACTCCCGCCAATGGCCGGGCACGCTCGGAGAACTCGAAAAGCTGCAACTGGAAGTCGTCTTTGAGGCGATCGTGCCATTTTTCGATTTGCGTGCGGGCCTGGTTGAAGCGGGTAACGCCGCTGGCGTCGTCGGCTATGCTCATCGAGGCGGAGCTATCCAGCAACAGCACCAGGGCAGGTTTGTCGGACAGTTCGCGCTGGTAGCTGAACACGGGACGAAACAACAGCACCACTATGATCACGATGGCCGCGCTGCGCAACAGCAGCAATGTTTGCCACTGACGCGGCTTGAGCATCCGGTAGGTGCGATAATAGAACAACCCAGCCAATGCGATCGCCACCACCGCGACCGCCAGCATGGTGGTGAAGCTGTGACCTTGCTCGAGCGATATCTGGAACACGGTGCCTGTCGCCTGTCGCTAAGGCTGCGAAGTTATTCTGGTTGCCGGGCCGCCTTCTGTTTGGCCTCGGCCTTTTGTTTGCCTTCTTTATAGGCCGCTTCTCCCAGTTTAACCAACTTCACGTACTTAAGCGACTTCAGGTCTTCGCCCACTTCTCCCTTGTGGCGTTTGTGAAGGATGAGCTTCAAAGGCTCTTCCTGGGGCTTGTACTGCCCGGTCTTGGGGTCTATTGCGCGGAAGGGTTGCACGTACAACACGCCCGACAGCCCGCCTTCGATCGTCCGACCGTCTTGCAGGGTTATCACGTGGATGTATTCCCTGGCCGGATAGCTGCGCCCGGTGTACATCTTCTCGTTCAGCGCCAGCTCTTTGAACTTCCACTCTTTTTCCATCCACTCTTTGGCAACTTTGCAGTCGATTTGTTTGACGACCCGCAGCGGCACTTCCCGTTGCCGCTGGAGTTTTTCGTCGCTAAGCTGTAGTCGTTTGTCGCGCGTCAGGTAGATCAGCCCGGCGTAAATCGTGCCGTCGGACATTTCCACGTAGCCCGGCGTGGCGTCTTCTCGCTCGGTTGGCGCTTCGCCGAAGGGGTTGATCGCCGGCGGCTCGGCGGCCCAAACTGCACCACCGGTAGCTTCACGCCAACCGTCGATCGCAGCCAAGCACAAACACAACGCCCCGGCAACCGCAACGGTCGCTGCGGCGATGCGACTGGGCAATCCGGCGCAATACATGGCGTTTTCCTCCCTTGATCGTCTGTGTATATCCTACCACCGTATATTAGAAACATTCACATCGGACGGGCAACAACAAATCGTTTTCGCTGGGAAAAAACGTCCCATTTCAACCCGTGCGGAGCATAGCACCGCCATAACCGTCGGCAGGATTGTATCGTTATCCACGAATGCATCCCACGCACAGATATCTCGATTTTGCATGGCGGCCCCATTGGCCGATGCGAAAACCGAATCCACCATTTTGGACGTTGTTGATGAGCCATCGGTCAGCGTCCTTGAACGTTTACGCAGACGAGAGCACATAGGGTTGGCCATAAAACGCTGGTACTTTTCAAATACGATGGGTTTACGGACAACTTGGCGCTGCGTTCAACTTTGGGAGAGTGGACCCATGCAAAAGTTTTTCTTCGAGCGAACCTGTTTGTACTTTTGACCTTGGGAATTGTCACTGGTTGTGCAACAGCAGTGTGGGGCGATGATATCGCCGTGCCCGACCAGCAAACCAGCAAGGGTTTGAAGTATTCGACGACGTGGTACGGCGCTTCGTGGTCGGGTGGGCCGAAGTGGGTGCAAAGTCAGATTAGCTATTTGAGCGTGCTGCCCGACGGCCGGATTCTCACGGCCAGTCCCTGGGACGAGGCACACCGCGAACAGTCACTCTATTCGCCCGACGGCGAGCTGCTCGGCGGATATAACACGGCGCAATGCCGCGTGATTGGCGGCGACATGCGATACGTGTACGCGCCGTTCCGTGTCAAGGGCAACTCAGGCGAGAGCGTAGGCATCGAACGATTCCACGTTGACAAGTTCACCGACCGACAGCGAGCGCACGGCGGCATCCCTTACAACGAGCGCTGGGCTTAGCCTGCGCCGTTCGAAGGTGGTGACGGGCCGAACCGTAACCGCCTTATGCTAGCCAATGTTGCCGAGGCCGTTTCACACGCCGCGGATGACGGCTGGCGGCCCGTGCAACAGTTGCGCGGCATTGCCAGCAACGGCTGAACCCTTGTGGTGGCCGAGGATATCACGCATCGCGTACACGTGATCGACACAGAGACCATGCGCCCAAGACACACCTTCCCCGTGAAATATCCCGGTCCCGTGGCGTTCGACCGCGCTGGGCGTCTTTGGATAATCTTCCGGCCCGAACGGTCCCAAGGACGCACCGACAATGCCCAGGAACTCGGCAAGTACCGGATTGCGGAATACACGCTGGAGGGCAAGCCTACGGGGCGTCAGTTGACCGACTTGCTAGTGCCGAGCTATTTGGCATCGGCGGCCCGACCGGGTACCTGTACGTTACCGACATCCACCCCGGCCGGCTCAATGTGCGAATTTTCGACATATCGGGTGAGGCGCCGGGGCACGTCGGCACTTTGGGCGAGCCGGGGGGCGTGTATGCCGGGCCTGTCCCAGGACGCATGGGCACTCACCGCTTCGATGTGCTCTCGGGCGCCGGTGTAGATGACGCAGGACATGTAACTATTTCGACGCGGAGCCGGGCGGGCAGTCTCATCCGCCGCTTTTCGCCCGACGGCAAGACCATGCTCTGGCAGCGCTACACGGCGCAGTTCATGAATCGGACGGTGTTTGGTCCGGCCTACGACGGGACGGTCGTCTTCGGCGGCCACGGCGGCTACAACCGCTTTGTGTTGGATTACCAGCGCACAGACCGCCTCGACACCTGGGTGGCGATCACTAGCGATCCGTTCCGCTTTCCTCACGACTATCGTTGGCACCGAACCGATGCAGTTCGTTTCCCCAATGGCAAGTTGTACCTGGTCAGCGATGCAATGCATCAGGGAACGTTGATTCTTCGCCCAGAGGCAAATAGCGAGATTTTCATCCCGTCGGTCTTCCTAAGCGCGATGGGGCGAGGGACAGATTATCCGCCCCATCGGCCGATAGACCCTGAACGACCTACGCATCCCTACTCACGGCGGGTGATGTGGCGCGATCTGAACGGCGATGGTCATTTCCAGCCCGAAGAATATGTCGTTATCGAACCGCCGCAAAACCAAACTTCCTGGTTTGTCGACAGCAAGGGAAACTTCTGGGAGTTTCGCGAGGAGTACAAGAGGCAACGACAGGATCCTCCGGGCTTTCTCCGATATCCCCTAAAAGGGTTCGATAAATACGACAATCCAATCTATGACTTCCCAATTCGCAATGCGGAGCACTTCAGTCTGCCGGCCCCGTTCGCGGCCAGAACTCGCTACGAAGGCGATCTGGTAGTCCAGCGCTTCTACTACGACGCCGAGCACGACCGCATGTTTATCGCCGGCTACCCGGCCGACTACGCCGGCCCGCGCGGCGGCGCAGGGGCGGCCCTGGCACGTTACGACAACTTCACCGATCCCCAGAAGCGCCACCTGGTCAGCTTGATCGACTTGCCAATAGATCCCAAACGGCAGTATTACCACATCCAGTCGGTGGCAATGGTGGGCGATTTGGCATTTGCCGGTCTGGGTCGAGCCGTCGCCCAGGAGGCGTCGGTACTGGTTTTCAACACGCGGACAGGCGAATACCTTGGCGCGATGTTCCCTGGAGCGAAGCTATGGGGCGAGACGAACCTGCTTGACATCCATTGGGCGCTTAATGCGTTTGCACGCCAGAACGGCGAAATCATCGTCACCTGTGAGAACAATTGGAAGAACTTGCAAGTAGTCTATCGCATCCCGCCACAGCCTCTCGTGCCGAAGACCGCGCCGACCGGCTGGAAAGAGAAAAAACCTATGCAATTGGAGGCGATCGATCCGGGTTTGCGGTAGCCTTTGGGAGTTCCAGCCCTCCGCTGCTCTTTTTCGTACGGAGGAGTTAAACAGCTATCTCGCTTCCCGATAAAGCAGGCTGGCCGCTGTTTTCCACCCAACTATTGCCGGCACTCATGCCCGCACTGACGCCGGTTTCGTAGGCCGGGGAAACCGATAGAATTGCTCGAGAACCCAAGTTGTTATCTTCCTCAACGAGTCGTCCTCCGGCGGTTTGGGTGCCGCGTTGCACGCCGATCACCGGCTGGTGAAACACCAGCAAACCCATCCTGGCCATCTATTTGCCAGCCGCCCCGGATCGCCCATCTTGACTGACACAACTTGCAAAACTGTGTGCATCAGGGTTGTAGGTGAGCATCTGGCAAGCGATCACACCGGCAAATTGCGATAACACAGCAAACCGTAGGGTGCCCATGCTGGCTTCAAGTAGTGCGACTCAGGTTTATAGGGACTGAGCACGAAAACACAAAGGACCTGTTGGAGACGACTGCCCCAGCAGTAAGTTTCAGCGTGCCAGCGGCGATCGGCTATTGAGCACTTGCTCGGCAGCCGGGGCACACCACTGCTGGATTTGAGCCTTCGGCCGCAACTAAACTTTGTTGGTGGAGTGATGCGCCGGTCAGGTGGAGTGACGGGCTGCCGGGGCTTCCGGTGCACTGTGATAAATATCCGGCGAATCAGTAACGCCGAATGCGGCCGCGGCGGAGCACGCCCTTCAAGCACCGCGCTGTGCACAACCATGACGGCCAGTGGCCTTCCAGATGGCCGTACAACATGCGTGCCGCGCCCAGATTGTACGACGCTAGATGTGAAAGCCTCTATTGGCGTCTTAGTATCTTGGGGGTGTACCGACGGCGTGTTTTGCGGTCGAAGTCTTGAATCGCCAGCTTGCATTTCTGGCAGGTCAGCCGTGGCACCCAGGCACAAGTGGCACCAACTGCCTCAATCTATCAGACAGCCATAAGACAGAACGGCCTACGTAGGGCTATGGTCCTACGGGGGCATAGAATGTCTGTACGCCTATGCGCCGATTAAGTTTGAACATCGCTACAAAGCGGCTGGCCGAATTGGCATTACTCCAGGCACGACGGTACCGCTTGGTCAAGCTGTCGTACGCATCTTCAGGAAAAGCGAACACCGAGCCCGAGGTCATCAACAGTGCAGGCAATTGGATCGCACGAAAGAAAAGCAGCGCGCCGGGCACCACAGTTCGACTGAAATTGATGTCGGTCAAAGTAATGCGCCTGCCTTTTTCGCCCACATCCTGCAACAGCACGTGGTTGTGCGATTTGTCCACTGCCTCGACTTGGTATAGCCCTGTCCGAGCCGTGACCATGCCGGCCAGCAGCAACTGCTCAACGGGATCGCTTGGGCGACGGGTTTCGTAGTATCGTTGAACCAATGTTTTTCCCTGCCACGGCAGCTCGTATAGCAGGAAGTCGAAAATGACGCTCAGGTCAGACTCGCTTTCCACCACGATCGCCCGGCCGCGGCGCAACCCTAATGCAGTGGCGGCGTCAACAAGCAAATCAGCGGCGTCAAGAGATTCGACGATCTTGTTGGCCAGCTTTCCATAAACTATTCGATAACGACGATATTGCTTCTCAGCTTCCGATTTAATCAAGCCTAAGAAAGCCATTTCTGCACGCCTTTACAGAATGCGGCTTGCCTCCGGTGCTGCCATTGGCGCTTCCCCCAGCACCCCCGGGCGCCACCACCGGCTTGCCCAGAAGTCCATGACGGCAGGCCGATCCGGCTCGCGCGTTGGCAATTGGGTTAGCACAACGGAAATCAAACACCAATAGCACAATTCCTCAAGAGTCCCGGCGTCCCTGCTTCCGGTCGGGCCGGGATTCCCGGGCCCGGCGCGGTCGGATGGGCGATGGGCGGATGGGCGAATCGGCGAAGTGTAAGAGACGGTGGCGATGTACAACGATTGTGGAAACAGTCGCACAAAAGTAGCGTTGCTGAAAAAAAGGTAGGGCAAGGCAGGCCTCCACTGCGGCCAGTCATCAGTCAGCCCTTTGCCCAATCGCTGCTTCACCAGCGTGTTGGGCACACCACAATTTGCCCCGAAAGGGCAGCCGTCAATAACCAGCGGTGAAAACACCTGGTAGTCAAT
>Ga0209101_1001963_pt1 | contig 14315 bp, 11 predicted proteins | sample ConPoolayeCmetaG_FD_185481 | JGI IMG/M metagenome (GOLD analysis project Ga0209101, IMG submission 185481) | Hot spring microbial mat communities from California, USA to study Microbial Dark Matter (Phase II) - Cone Pool mat layer C metaG... ... | reverse complement strand
GGGATTAGGTAATATCCTTGCTATTGGCATTTGCTATCATAAATCATATTTTTGAAAAAATTAAAAGCTTTTTTTTCAAAAATCTTTTACCTATCCCATCAAGACAAAACTTTTGAGAATTGCTATAGCGCCCTGGTTCTATGTCCTTGACTGGCACATCATTGATGACCACTTTGGTTTGGCGCGACCAACGTGGGATGCGTAATTTCAGGATGAATTTCGCGGAGCGTTCTGGTGTCACAGCAAGTTCGATGCTGCCGTTGCGGGGATAATCAGTTGTTTGTGATAGCTTAAGGTTAGTACCGTTGGACAAAACAGTCTGGATCGTACCCGGGAAATAGGCATTAAGGACCACGCCCTCATCATCACGCATCAGCGCCCAATCACTGAGAACACCAAAGCCACGAGCACTGTTGACACTGCAGCAATTTAATTCGGGGGTTCCTTCACGCGCTTGAAAAGCATTGATCTGTGTACTGGACTGGCGCACCCCGTCCATAGGCGTGTTATAGGTAGCCCATCGTCCGGAAGCTGAGTGCATACCAACAACGGAATTGAATAATGTTAATTCCAGTTCGTCAGCCACACGGGGATCGCCACTTAATCGGAGCATTTCAACAGAAAGAGCTGACCAGGCGATCGTGCAGCAGGTTTCTATCGCCCCGGGATGGAAGGGATTCCCATTAGCCTGTTCAAGAGAGGAAAAACCGCCATTATTGTGACGATCCAGCTCTACAATGCTTTGCCAAATCCGCTTGAAGGCTTCGCTGTACTTTGACTCGCCGGTCAGGTCGTATAGTTCCGCAAGCGCCATGATGGGATGTAAACTTTCCCAGCGTGGTTTGGGCAGTTCAAAAAATTCTTTCCCTACCAGCGGACCCTGGAGATAATTGCCGCAAGGCCTTCGTCCCCTTTCCATCGCAGCAAAATCCACGTCTACAATCTGACGCGCAAGGTCAAGATATTTACGCTTTCTGGTATGGCGATATAACAGGCACAGGCTATGGGCGGGAGCAAGGTTCATTTCGCTATTGCCCTCGTCACACAAATGAGGCTTATTTGTACCGAGATACAATTTACAAAATAAATCACCGATACGGCGAGTGCAAGCCAATGCATCTCGGTCCCCAGTATATTCGTACCAGAACAGCAAGCCGAGCATGATATGATAATGCCCCCAGCTGTCCCAATTCCAGAAGATACGGCCGTCTGGATAAACCGCCTTATTTGTGAGGTGAGATCCCCGCGGCCATGGTCCCAGATAACCATCAGTATCCTGCAACGAAATAATATCTTGAACAAAACGCTTCAGCCGTTGATGCAGTGCCGCATCGCCGGTCAGTCGCAGTACCTGTACTGCACCGGTCAGATACTTGCCAGCGAATTCTCCAGCCCAGGGCACCAGGTCACGATAGGGTTTACGGTCACGGTCGGCGAACATTTCCAGCATGCCGGGGTTTGCGTCCGGTGCAGGTTTAAGCCACTGCTCGGTAACATTGCGCAAATAATCAGCAAGCAATCCTTTTATGGCAAATTGTGTAGATTCAGCGGTTTTCAACTTCATACCCTTATTTTTTCTCCTCTATTGTGTTTCATGATTTCAACTTTCTCGCTTATCCATTCAACAAAACCGTCTGTTTATTTTTCCTCGTTATTGGATCAATATGGCTGCTCCCTTTCTGATATGTTCTACCAGTGCGCAGGTTCAAAATGTAGTGTTCGACGTATGATTTAAGCAACAAGTCCAAACCAACAGCCGATTCCAGACATTTCTAGTTGGTCTGAAGCAACCCCATTTACAGAGATACACATTACAAACTAATATATATTCATTCACCGGACATATCTACATCGTATACTACTCATTTGAGCATGAATATTGTTCCCCTCGGTATATATACTACCTCTGAGTAAGCAATAAAAGTACTATCCGGTTTCTGATTCAGCCAGCACGCCCAGACCCAGTTGGAAGAACGCACAACAGATTCTATGCGCGCATCATCAAGAACACCGGAAAACCATTCCGCACCACCACCATAAATGCCCTGCCGCCCGAAATACAATTGATCTACTCTGGTATAAGTCAAGGCGCTTCCTTTTGTAGCTCTTAGCTCGCCGTCAAGATAAAGATAAGCATTGTTAGGTGTGGAGATTGCTGCCAGATAATGCCAGTTGGTATCTCCATTAATCAACCCAACATTTACAGAATTCCAGTTATCCGAAAATCGTATATTGTTATCAGCAAATCCCAAAAAGAAATCATTCCCTCCTTGTGCCCATTGAGAAAGCATTTCACGAAGCCCGCTGAAGTTTGTGCGTCGAAACCAGAGACTGACAGTATATGCCGCGCCGCCGGCCGGGACAATGGCAGAACCCATCCCATACACATAATCATTGTTACCGTCAAATGCCAGTCCATTGCCGATTGGTGCGCTGGTCCATGGATTTGCCGGCATGTTATAGGTGACGCCATGCCGCCTGTTGGCAGTGGAATCAAGTACGTTAGTGCCGCTGGTATGTCCCAGATGCCATACACCCCTGAAACTACTGCTCCATACTGCTCCATTGGTGGTATAGGCAGGTGCAGTTTGTCCTGCTTTGCCCCACCAACTAATAATCCGCGTATTATTCGTCAATACCGGAATCTTAACCCATACACGTGATAAGCCGCCAGTATTCCACATTTCAACTTCGTAGGGCAACTCCGTCGTACCTGCAGCATCGGTAAAACGTAAATCACCGTATGGTGCAGAAGCAAACTGGTTATAAGCAAAACCTGAAATGTTAGTACTCAAGGTTACCAGCAAGGGAAAATTCGTCAATGTTTCCGTACGAGTGTAGTTCGTTACAGTAATGGTAAGGCAACGCCCCCAGCTATCAAATAATCCTGCCCGCAGCAAAGGAGAAATTAAAAAGTAAATGACCGCCATAATAGCTAAAAACGGTACATAAATTTTACTGATCTTCAATGTTTTCATTTTTCGCAACCATTAAGTCATCCAAAGATGACGTTTTATAAAATTTTTACACTCCAACCATTTTTGAACTAAAAAGCTGAACCTTAGTTTTTAAAAAGGTATAGAATATCTTTTATTCAGAATCAATAATAAAACACGGCAAAATATAGGGGGTATAACTGTTTGAGTTTCAATAAGTTATAAAGAAAAAAATTTTTGTATTTTTCCTTGTTCTTTGTCTATAAGCTGTTATATTTATAGCATGAAAAAGATATTATTCAAAGAATCAGTTGAGTTGAAAAGAGCTCAACAACTATGGAAAAAGGCGCAAAATCTCGGTCTACCGATGAAGGCAAGTGTTGTGCGCAGGCGATTCCGCTGTGGAAAACCCGGTTGCCATTGCGCAAAAAGAAAATGGCATCAGGACATGATCGCAACGAGGAATATGTACGGGAAAACTCAAACAATTCGTATAGCAAAGGGACGCGAAGCTATGGCACTAGAATGGGTTGAAAACTGGCGAAAACTCAAACGCATACTTGTGAAACTAACCAACATTGAATTGCGGATACTGCGCATTCCGCAAAAGAATAAGAACAAAAAAGCCAGACTGTCATAATTGCAAGAACAAGCCAGTACCATTCCGCAGAAGAAAGTCCAAAAAAGCATCCGCCCCTAAAACAGTTAATGCGGCACAAAGATGAATCCATGCATCATGCTGCGACCTGAACATGGTTCATATTCCCACAAAGGCAAATTTGAAACTTCTGATACGGTTTGCAATATGAAATGGCTTGTTCATTATTTCCCTTGAAGACAACTTATATAGTAATGCTGATAATAGCAATGAATCTCGTCAATTCAGGAATTTTATCTGCCATTTTATTCCCGCTTTAGACTTGAAATAAAACAAACATCGCAGTGAAATGCCCCTTGCATTTTCAAATTAACTTTTTAACATGGAACTATAAACAGGCAAAAATTACGTGGATAAATTTATGAAAGACGTAAATAACAGCCGATGGGTTCATCCAGCGTTTGAACAATTAAACCTAGACCGAAACGGTCCCTTTCTTAACAATGATGATGGCAGTTTGTTGACTATAAATGACGATGGCTTGCAAATAAGCAAAGATGATGGTAAAACATGGATAGAAACAATCCCTGCATCTCACGGACAACGTTCCAGAGAACCTGCTTCCTTTTATTTTCTCAGAGCAAACGATAAGAGCCTTGTCATGGTCTACTTAAATCTGGCTGATTATAAATTTGAATGGGATGAAATTAAAGGCGAACCGAAAAGTTCATGTCATCTTGATATGTATGCTGTTCGCAGTCCCGACAATGGCAAGACATGGACAGATAAACAAAAATTGTTTGATGGATATAATGCCAACTTTTTTGGTTTCATAAAATTGAAAAACGGACGGCTTGTAACAACTGCCGAACATCTTATGTCAAACCCCGGCAGGTGGGTTGTATGTTCTTTTTTTTCTGATGATAATGGTCACACGTGGCATCGCAGCAATTTCATTGATCTGGGAGGACATGGTCATCATGACGGTGCCACAGAACCAGCAATCGCAGAATTAAATGACGGTCGTCTTATAATGCTTATACGCACCAATCTTGGACGTTTCTGGCAGGCATTTTCAGATGACGGCGGACAATACTGGCGTACAATCCAGCCGTCAGAAATAGATGCTAGTTCTTCACCGGGTTATTTGCTTCGTTTGCAAAGCGGACGCCTTGTGCTTGTGTGGAACAGATTAAACCCCGAGGGGAAAATTTTCCCGAAAAGATCGCCAGATCAGGCTTCGGAAGTATCTGCTTCGTGGCATCGTGAAGAACTTTCAATAGCTTTTTCCAACGATGATGCAAAGACATGGAACAAACCCGTTGTTATTGCAAGACAGGAAAAAGGGCAGTTAAGTTATCCTTACCTATTTGAGAGACGGCAGGGCGAATTATGGATAATAGCCGGATTTACATTCAAGAACGGATGGCAGGATCCCCTACCCCTGCGATTAAAAATCAATGAAAGAACGCTTACCTCCATCTCGTAAAATTATCATCAGGGGATTATTACCAGTGGATTTGTTAAACGTTTATGTATATTTTGCACCTGCTTAAAAATTTCGTTGTTGTTTCCTGTCAAAACCTCAAAAGGCACAAAAGCCATTTCTTCATAAAATTCTGTCCCGGCATGAACTATAACGGGTAGACTATGTATATTAGCAAAGTAAGTCTGTGTCATGGACCTTATGGTATAAAGGGTATAATGGCGATAAACTGACACATAGCTTTGCCTGCGTGCTGTTACGGAATGATATTGTTCTTTGTTAAAGTATGCCTGACGAAGCGTATGAACTGAGAAACCATACTTTTTATCTGCGTGGTAAAGAGCAATCCATGGAGTATCTGTTGGCATTCTTGCTGCCGGCGGCGAGCCAGTATCATTTCCCAGCGCACTTTCCACAGATATTATTTTTACCCCGCCATCCTGCGTCTGCCATGCCGCATGAGTAAAAAGGGATGGTGTAAGGCTTATACCGCCATTGCGCAAGGCAAGTATTTTAGCATCTTTATCTGCAGAAATTACCGATGTAATAAAAACTTCTTGCCTGCCTGCAATAAATCTATACCGCACATTACATGAAAACTCATCAACAAACGGCATTTTTCCCCATCGTATTGTTTCAATAAAAAGTGGTCCTTCAATATTTTTCTGCTGATATTGCCCCGGCTGCCAATCAAGCGCATGGCTCCATGGTTTACCAACACGATAAACATCCGGTGTTCTGTTAATTACACGCTCCGATTCTTTTAATTTACGCGGATCCTGATAATCAAAGAGAATGCCCCTTTTCAAATCCTGCCATGTCATAAGCTGCCCGGACAAGGGACTTAGTCTTATAAGATAAAATTCATTTGAAACCATCGCGGCGTCAGTTGCGTTCCACATACGCAGCGATCCTGTCGGGGGCATATTTTCATTATCCTTGCAATTCCACAAAAAAACAATTGTGCTGCTATATGCCGGCAGAGTAATAGGAACTGCTGTGCGAAACCTTACAAATGCATTATCTATCTCTTCAACTTCATATACCTGACATGCAACAGGCGTATGTTTTCTGGAATTGAAAATTGTAGCTCTGACGCATTTTGCAGGAACTGGAAAAAGCTGTTTTTCGGCAACAACATCAAAATCAACTATCTCGTTTGTTCGTGCTATACCACATTCTTCTTTAACACAAAATCCGATATTAGCCGTTTTCTGCGCATTTGTCCATGCTCCACCTTCTGAAGGAGTTTGCGCTTTTACCTGAAGCATTTTTTTCCTGCCGCAATAGATAAAAGAAAGATTAAAAATATGTTCCTCGCCCGGTTTCCAGAATACAGGGATAAACACCTCTATTTTTTTCTTACTTACATCACGCATAACTTCATAATCATACGTTGTCCCATCAAAATACCACAATGAATACAATGGCCGGATGCTATCCACAAGCACCTCCTGTGGAGCAAAAGTATCATCGCCATTATCAGGATTTGCTATTAATGGAATGCGTATATGCAATTCGCGCATTTCGGGCGCCCACTCCCCGTATGAGGGAGATCCTGAAGCAACGTCTGGTTCAGCTTTACAGTAAAAAGCAAACATCAGCAAAAAAAGAAACATACAATAAGTTTTCATGCAGCAAATTTTTGCAAGAGCAATTACATATTACAAGAAGAGAATAATTTTTTTGCATTCACTCGCATTTCTTATTCTTGTAAATTATAATATGCATTATTATTCTTTAATCTTATGTCAAACACAAAAGATACTATTGCAGCAATTTCAACAGCACCGGGTGAAGCTGGAATTGCTATCATTCGTATTTCCGGCAATAAAAGTTTGGAAATTGCCGACAAAATATTTTTAAGCCCATCAAAAAAAAAGCCCTCTTTACTCCCCGCTAATTCGTTTGCTTACGGGCACATAGTTGACTCACAGGGCAACATAATTGATGAAGCAATTGTTCTTGTATTTCGCAGAAATCACAGTTATACGCGGGAAGATGTGGGTAGAATCCAGTGTCATGGAGGTAGAATAAGTTCAAAAAAAATACTGACTGCTGTTATTGAGGCAGGTGCAAGACTGGCAGAACCCGGAGAATTCACAAAGAGAGCATTTTTAAACGGCAGGCTGGATCTGATTCAGGCGGAAGCAGTAATTGATCTTATTCGCGCCCAATCTGATTTATCCGCCAGGCTAGCTATGGAACAGCTTGAAGGTAATGTAAGTTATTGTTTAAGAATGATTTATGACAAAACACTTGCGCTGTGTGCGGATATTGAGGCTTCCCTGGACTTTGATGAAGATGAAGTTCCTGAAATTTTATCAGCAAATATAGTCACCCCACTTCGGGAAATAATAACCGAAGTTGAAGAACTAATAAAAACATGGGATGAGGGGAGGATAATACGCGAAGGGGTCCTTGTCGCAATTGCGGGCAAACCAAATGTGGGAAAATCAACTTTACTAAATAGTTTACTTGGCTATGAACGTGCAATTGTAAGTGAAATACCGGGGACTACCCGTGACTTAATAGAAGAACAATGTATAATTGACGGTATTGTATTTCGTTTTGTAGATACTGCGGGGATAAGGGAATCGGAATGTAAAATAGAGCGGGAAGGAGTTAATAGAACAAAAAATATTCTAAAACGCGCAGATCTGATTCTTTATGTAGCAGAAGCCCCCTACCCCCTTTCCAGCGATGATCTGGCACTGATCAGTGATTTTAAAAACAAGTGTGCTATTGTAATGAACAAAACGGATCTGGGTATTGCAACGCACGGCAATGAGATTCCGCCAGAAATTCCCTCCGTTTATACATGTCTTATAAAAGAGAAGAACAATGGAATTTTAGAAATAAAAAATATGCTAATTAATATGCTAAATGTATCTTCCCAAAAGTCCATTCCTGCTGTTGTAATATCTGAACGACATAAACAGACCCTAACTGAAGTTCTTTCTGCGCTTAAAACAGCTAGCAGCTTGATTAATACAGAATATGATATGCAAGTTATTGCTGCACAACATATTAGAAAAGCATGCAACAAACTTGGGGAATTGCTTGGAACTACTTATACGGAAGATTTATTGGATAAGATATTCAGCAAATTTTGTCTCGGAAAATAAATTATGGAAACTGAAATAGTAGTTATAGGTGCTGGCCATGCTGGCTGTGAAGCGGCTCTTGCAACAAGCCGAATGGGAGCAAAAACTATTTTACTTACTTTGCCTGGTTCACAAATAGCAGCTATGCCATGTAATCCATCGGTTGGCGGTATCGCTAAGTCCCACCTGGTGTTTGAAGTTGACGCAATGGGCGGTGAAATAGCTAAAAACACTGATTACACTGGCATCCAGTTCAGGATACTAAACACACGAAGAGGTCCTGCTGTAAGGTCAAATCGGGCACAATGCGACAAAACTGCATACAGCAGAAGAATGCAGGAGGTTATAAAAAAAACACCTAACCTTCAACTCATGGTATCCGAAGTAGTTGATTTAAAAACCAAAGGTGGGAAAATACATTCTGTAGTACTTTCTGATGGATCAATCATAAATTGCAAAGCAGTTATACTTGCCATGGGGACATTTGTAAATGGAAGAATTCATATAGGAAATAAGAGTTATCCGGGCGGAGGAAATAAAAGCCCTTCGGCTGATAAAATAAGTTCAGTTTTAAAAATGTTAGGAATAAAAAGCGCTCGCCTTAAAACAGGAACTCCTCCCAGGCTCCATAAAGATTCCATTAACTATTCTAAAATGGAGAAACAGGATGGACTAATTCCGCCGCCATTTTTTTCCATAGAAGCAAGGAGTCGCTGGAAAATGTTCCACGTGGAACAAAACAATCAGAATCTTCGGATGTTCCACGTGGAACATTTAAATTCAGATTTAATGCCATGGATACCGGGTTCTAATCAAATACCATGTTATCTTACACACACTACCGAACAGACACATCTAATAATAGAGGAAAATCTTAAACTTAGCTCCTTGTATGGCGGCTATATAAAAGGGACAGGCGTAAGGTATTGTCCTTCTATTGAGGATAAAATTGTTAAATTTAGGGACAAAAAAATGCATCATGTTTTTATAGAACCTGAAGGACGCAATACTAACCTGATTTATCCAAATGGAACATCAAATAGTTTACCAGCAGAGGTCCAGGAAAAAATGATTCATAGCATTCCAGGTTTGGAAAATGCCGGATTTATAGAGTGGGGATATGCAATTGAATATGATTTTTTTGATCCAACTCAATTGCTCCCTACTCTTGAATCTAAGGTGGTTGAAGGATTATATTTTGCAGGTCAGCTAAATGGAACTACTGGATATGAGGAAGCGGCGGCTCAGGGATTCATGGCCGGGGTAAATGCAGTTTTAAAAATAAGAAGGGAGTCTCCTTTAATTCTTGGTCGTCATGAGGCATATATTGGAGTATTGATAGATGATTTGGTAACCAAAGGTACAAATGAACCTTATAGAATGTTTACTTCACGGGCAGAGCATCGTCTTATTTTACGACAGGATAATGCACGATATCGTCTTTTGGAACATGCAAAGCGACTTAACATTGTGCCTAGGGAAATAATTTCAGAAACAATTAATCTGCAAAAAGAAATTGAAGAAGAACTGGGACGTTTATCAAAGATAAGGGTAGGGGGGGTATCTTTGCGTGATTTACTGGCAAGACCAGAATACAGGTATGAAGATCTTCCAGAAAAAAAATCACTTCCTGAAGAAGTGATAGAACAGTTAGAAATTCAGGCAAAGTATGGTGGATATATTGAAATAGAAGAAAGGGAAATAGAAAAGCAATCTTTAAATGAAAAAATAAAAATCCCTCCTGACATCAATTACTGGGGTATTCCTGGTTTAAAACATGAGACACGGGAAAAGCTAAACAAAATAAAACCATTAAATCTTGCACAAGCATCCAGAATATCTGGTGTTACACCTGCCGATATTTCTATTCTGCGCATTTTCTTATCCCGAAATATCCCCCCCAAAAAAATAGATACAGAAATCTTGTCAGAAGATAAAATTTCTGAATAGAGAAGAAAGTATAGTCCAACTTTAGCAAATAATTCACCTGGGAATATAAGCTTCAGCATACGCGTCTACGCGTGGACTTTATACAAAAGTTAGATTAATCTTCCGGGAATTGTAAAGATTTTATTTATGTAAGTTGTTTATAATAAAAATTTTATAAAAATTGCTAACAGATTTAATCGTGACTGTTTATTTACTTTAGTTACAAAGTTTCATACCATTTTCCAGCAAAATATGGCAGTGATGGGATAAATTTATTGTTTAGATTATTATGGGAATTTTTATAAAATACTATCTATCAATTATTTACGATAAAAATTTTACTGAATTAGTCCCCGCCTTATTCGCGTATTCGCGGAATAGGGAAAGATATAACTGATAGTTTTTATAGGAAACACCGGGGGGAGTTTGATGATCACAGCTAATCAAAAATCCACCCCTGGATGCTGCTGGTAATAATCTTTCGAATTCAACTCGCATTATTTCATCGCCCTTATTCATGGTCATTTTATCAAAATGACCTATAAAACGCATACGAGGATGATCTTTGCGTAATCGGACAATATCCACACCTGCTTGCTTTTCTAATGGGAGGATGCCATCAATACCAGCTCTTTCAAACCAATTTGCCGGAATAGAAATATCTCCGTCAGAATCTATTATTACAATGATTCCTTTTTCATGAAGAGCAGGTATTATCATATCATAATAGGGACGCATAAAATTCTCAAACATTTCTTCGGAAAGCATTGGTCCGTTGTTGTAGCTCATATCTTCACCAAAAGTCATAAAATCAGGCACACAAACAGAACAAAGCTGGTCAATAACCCGCAAGATCCAATTAGCAAGATCAGTATTTATGCGATGCATCAAATTGGGTTGATCATAAAACGCATATAAATGTCGTTCTATTCCCAGCAACCTTCTTGGGAACCAGAAAAAGCCATCAACCGTAAACCATGTTACAATTTTGCCTTCTTTTTGTTCTTTTGCCCATTGTTTCCACATTTCAATATCTACAGGATTTTCGGGATACAAATAAGGCAAAATCTTCTCATAATCATCTTCCGATTTAATAATGCCACTGCCGTGTGAGGGTGGGGAGGGACATGCTGGTGTTGTTACAGAAATCCAATTTTGTTTATATATATCAAGCCCGAAATGGTGACAAATTTCATAACGATCGGTTAAATTACATGGCAATCCTTCTGTATACCATCTCTTTATGGTTTGATCCCACCATCCTGCCCATTCAAGGATGGGAAGGCGATCAAACGGCTTAAAATTCATAATAGCATGAAATCTTTCTCTTGTATTCATGTTAGTATTTATGGTTAAAAATAAACCTTTTAATTGAATTGCCAGCAGAAAAACACTACTAATTATTGCTATTTTTGTAAAGGAAGAATAGAAAAGTGACAAGGTTAAAAGGGAAATTTTGTCCGCTGAATTCATGTGTTCTTGTAATCCTGCTGTTTTTAACCAGCCGTTTTTCTTTTGCGGACAGAAATACAAACAACGCGGAACATAACATTATCCCGGCAAGAAACAATTTTTGTAATCCCTCAGTAACGCTGGGGCAGTGCTGAGGCGGTGCTGACTACGCGTTATTTTGCTTCAGACGTTGTAACCGGCTCAGGCGCTATCGGAATCAAAGAGCAGTCTGTAGACATTGGCAGCGGGATTACGCGCCAGAGTATTCAATACTCTGGTAAGTGTCATAACGTGATCCTTGTTTCGCTTTTTGAGGGTAAGCAAGACACTCATAAGTGTTTCGCGGGTGAGAGCGCCGACATCTGATTGTGATCCGAAGCTGATCTTTCTGGCGATTACGAGAGGCCGTAGTTCGCGTTCCGCGAGGTTGTTCTCTGCCGGGATTCTGGAATCGAGTGCCCATCGATACATGCGATTCTCTTTTTCCCGGAAGATATTCTGTATATGCTGGATGCCTGGATGGGATGCCGGAGTGTTTACGATGGACTTGATCCGATCTGCAATCTGTCGTGCCTGACGATTGAACTGCCGCTTTGACAACGAACCCTTTCTGAGGCTCATGGCAAGAGCAAGTTGAGGAAGCAATTTTTCAACGAAGGCGGCGACTTCCTTGTTATCCGGGAACTCCTTTTCCAGGTTTTCCACATCCCTGGACAGGTGGGAGTAGCAATACTGCATATCACAAGGCGCCTTGTTGTAAGCGTTGTATCTGTCAACCACCAGGGTTCCCGGCAACCTCCTTGTCCCCAGTACTTCTTTGACAACCTTGGCCGATCTTGTGGCGCGGAAGCGGAAGATACTCAATGCCGGCGTGCAGAACAGCCAGGCATAGCCTCCACGCCCATCCGTTCTCCAGCCGGTTTCATCGGCATGTTTCACGAAGGATGACCTGTATTCCTTTACGAGGTTGCCTATCGCCGGTCTAAGACGTGCGGCCAGGGAGTGCATGGCCGACACGAGCGCTCCATAACATAGTCCCAACTGTTTCTCCAACTGTCCAAGGGTGGCGCCATAAACATAGTGCTGGACGGCTATAATGCTGAGCAGGCGGTTACTGAACAAGCCCTTTGGCAATACTCCAGGGGCTTTCGCCCTGAAAGTGCGTTTGCATTTTGGACACCGCTTGACGTCCAGCAGCATCAACTGTTTCTCGACTCTAATCGGCTCTCCATCAAGTACGGTTCGCCTTGTTATTCCCCTGTGCCTGAGTGTGGTCCCGCAGTCCGGACAGGTCTGCGGCAATTCCACGCGAACAACGCGACCAGCATTTTCTCCGGACACGCTCTGACGCCCATGTCCCTTATGACCGGGTTTAGCGCCGCCTTTCTTTCCCTGATTCTCCTCAAGACTGTTGGCTTTTACAGGAATCTTTGACGATGGTGTCGACGAACCGAATGCCCCTTCGGTCGCTGTACGGGACTGATAGCGCAACTTGCTCTTCAGCAACCGCACTTCTTCCTCAAGTCGGTCAATCCGCCGTTGCTTTTCCAGGCAACTGCGGCAGACACCCAATCCAACACGGCTGTTATCTCGCCACTTCGTGATAGCGCTCCTATTCTTTTGCCTTCCGGGCATCCAATACCATCTGTGCGCCTGCCCATGACAGGAGTGTCTCTATGCGCCTGCCGTTGGCAATGGCTTTGCGAAGATCCTCCACGATACTGGAAGAAACATACATGCAACGGCGGCGTTTCCCGTCGTTCCATGAAAAAATGAACGCGGGATGCTTCCTGCCCGTCTTGCAGGCCTTACAGTCCGACCTGATGCATGGCTTTTTTACCCTGGCCACTGAACCTTTTGCAGCAGGCCAGAGTTCCTGAATCTGCCGCAGAATGCCACTTACACCTTCGCTGGATATAGAATTAGTTTTCATGTGCGTATGTATACCATAATACATACATACTTGTCAACAAAAAAAAGAAAATTATTGCAAAATATCACTACAGCACTGCCCCGCGTTACTGACCCATTACCAATTTTTACATTGACAGGACAAACTCTTCATATTTTGGATTTGGAGCGGGGATAATAGCTAAAAGCAGCCCTTATAGGGATGTAGAAAATGGTATTATAAAATTTATACCATCAATCTTTTATATGGGCGAGCGGTTGAGGATATACGGTCCTTTTGTAGAATACAAAGCGTATTCTTTCAGATATGGCAACATTCTTTTGACAACAAGGTATCGTTTTAATAGTTATGATGTAAAGGAGAGCAATTTTTTTGAAGGATTGGATTCCCCGGAAGATACCGTTATGGGTGGTGCCGCTATTAATATAATACTGCCCTATAAAATGACAATTATATCGCGTTCAGACTTTGATATGCTAAATAGAATCGGCGGCTTTGAAGAAAAACTACATCTAAAAAAACGTATTAAATGGAAGATGCTGTCAATAAACCCTGAACTTGGCATAAATGTATTATCCTCAAAAATGGCAAATTATGATTATGGAGTCCCTGAAAACTCAGCAACAGTATGGCGTTCTTCCTATTATCTCAACAATGGTATTACATGGGATGTTGAAATTTCTCTTATGAGTATGCCTTTTTATGGATGGAACTTTAATGCAAGCGCAGGAATTGAATTTTTGGGGAATGAAATAAAAAATAGTCCGTTAGTTGATAAAGAATATATCTGGAAAGGATTATTAATTATTTCAAGGATATTGTAGTCCAGCAAGTAGATATTGCTAGCTTCACCGATATTCATTTATTATTCTGCTCTTTGGTTGTTTCCATACGC
>Ga0209101_1001960_pt1 | contig 14323 bp, 10 predicted proteins | sample ConPoolayeCmetaG_FD_185481 | JGI IMG/M metagenome (GOLD analysis project Ga0209101, IMG submission 185481) | Hot spring microbial mat communities from California, USA to study Microbial Dark Matter (Phase II) - Cone Pool mat layer C metaG... ... | reverse complement strand
AGTACTAAACTCCACCCTTTAAAATAAACTCGCTACGGTTCTCAAACCGAAACAACCAATTCATTCACGCGATCGTGAAGCGGTGTTTCAGCCTAAGCTGAGCGAGCAGCAAGCAAGAAAATAATTTAAAAATTTAAAAGAAAGCGGCCTATTCCGGTGAGCGATGTAATGAATTACACCTCTATTTGTATACCGGCGGGTCGGCCTAGATGTTACTGTTATTGCATTGTTGCGTACTGAATCCCGCGAATCGGGCTAAATGCCTTTACCAACTGGTAGAATTCAATCCCACCCCATTCTTCGCCATTGGCAAAGCATGTGCCGATAATGTTTTCGGGCAGTTGATTGATGGCATGGTCATAACCGTTTGTCCGATCCGGTGCGACAAGGCGATACTTTATGCCTTGAATGACGATTTCATCACCTTCACGGAACTTGACCCAGCCCCAATTCTGAACCCGGTGGATCCAAAACTGTCCTTCATACAGCGTCACACCGTATCTGGCTATTTCGACTTGCCCATTTACGGCGATTCCCCGATACAAAGGCATTGTCCGTTCGCCTAAGCGCACAGACCCGATTTCAAGAAAACCGTCGTCGCTGATGTCACCCACTGATGCAGGCGGGACCTTGACCGGTGCCGGTGTGGGCTCAATCTCGGGCTCGGGCTGCGCGAAGGGATCGCACGTTTTTTCGGTTCCGAATTCGGTTTGGCGGGTGCCAACACGAATAAGCCCAATCCCTTGGATCTCCCAAAGCCCGTTCTGCCCCCAGAATGGGAACGAAAACTGCCCGCTGGAAACCGTGTTCAGCTCATGCCATTCAGAATCGAACGGCTCAAACTGCTCATTCAGCATGCGTCCGAGGACCCATGTACCTTCTTCTCCCGAATGGGGCAGAGGCGGGCAATTTTTTGCCTCGGGCAATGCTGGCTGAGTCGGTGTTGGCGGTGGTGCCGTCGGTGTCGGCTCGGGGGTAACTTCGGGCTCCTCGGTCGGCGTGGGCTGCGGTTCCGTCGGCGTGGGCTGCGGAGTCGACGTAATCGTCGGCTCTTCCTTCGGTTCCTCGGTCGGTTCTAATGTCGGTTCCTCGGTCGGCTTCGGCGTGGGGGTGCTGGTCGGAGGCGGAGGTGCCGTGGGTGTTGGCTCATAACATGACGGATCAATCTCCGCTATGCCACCCCATAACCCTTCGTTCCACCATAAATCCAGTTGCCATTTACTGCAGATGTTGCCAAGACCTTTGGAAAAGGACTGGCCCGGTGCTAGTGTGGTTGTGCCACTCGAGTCCGAGCAAATGCTAAGGTCCCAACAATCAAGAAGCCATCTCACGTCGACCGCTTCGGTCCCGGTATTGCGGACCGAAAATGAGCCTGGATAGTTCCAGTGCCCAGAGTCTGGGGAGATGCTGATTTGTGCCTGTGCCTGCACGGATTGACCCGTCAGGCCCGCGACGATCACGAAGATCGCCAATAGAACGACGAAAAACTTCTTGGCCATGGTTTGATATCTCCTTTTGGCCTTGGCTATGCGAAATCGCGCAACTTGTGAGTCGTGCACTTCTCACAAATTTCACCTAAGCAGATTTGCTTGGCTATCCCTTATGGGAGCGCAGAAGAGACTGAATACAGCTCTAAATTTCTAATTACTAATTGACCTAATTGACCTAAACAAATCCTAATGCAAAAATGACTAAATGAGTTCAAAGTATGACCTGGAGGAGCGTACTGCCAAATTTGGCGAAAACGCGATCCTCTTTGTCAAAACTATTCATAAAAACGAAATAACCAGACCTCTTATCACCCAGCTTGTCAAGTGTGCAACCAGTGTCGGTGCAAACTATGCTGAAGCCGATGATGCTGAAAGCAAAGCCGACTTTAAACATAAAATCGGCATTTGTAAAAAAGAATCTCGGGAGGCAAAGCATTTTTTGCGTATGCTTGCCACCGCTATTCCAGAAAAATCTGATGAGATTCGTACTCTCTGGAAAGAAGCCAGAGAGATTAATTTAATCTTCAATAGCATCTACCAACAAAAAGTTTAGTCATTCGGGAATTGGGTATTGTTTAGAAATTAGAAATTAGAGCAATTAGAAATTTACTGAATTTCATTCAGTGCCTTCTGCGCCCCACAAAGGCTTTTTGTGAGTGTGCTCGTTTGCTTTCTTTTAATTAATCGCTTGCTTTGTTAAGGTGCTCAGCCAGATAGACTAAAACTAAAAGAGTGAAAGCGAGTGAAAGTTATTTAGCTTTAAAATAACCTACTCAATACTTTCTGTCCTCACATTATCTATCTGTCTGTAAAAGTACTGAGACTTAAGTCTCAGAAGAGGATAGCCGTACGCAATATGTACCGCTGCCCCTCTTCTGAAACATGTATCTCTTACACCGAGACAGTCAAATATTTGTTATAAATCAAATATAATTTGTAAAATTAAGTCTATCGTTATATATGAAGACTAAAGAAGTAATAATTGATAGTTAGCAGTATATACTATGGAGTGCTAATTGTCAAGTGCCAAAGCCTCTATTCCTAAATTTATGCTCAATATTTAATATTTAATCGTTCAGTTAAGTTTTAATTTCTATTTTTTTGAATTTAACTAAGAAATCTATGTCGCTTTTTTTATTATCTCCGTACAAACGTGAACTAAAAAGTAAAAGATAATTGATATCATTCTCCTCGCGTAATTTAGCCTCATTAAAGATAAAATTATTAATCTTTTGAGTATACATAATTACATGTGTGTATATTTTCAAGATGCTACACTAAACCATGAGCCTGAAAAATCTCACCTCGAAAGATACGCTTATCGTGTTGACTTTCGCCAAGGCTGGTTTGGGACACATGAGAGTGGCATATGCTTTGATGGAGGCGTTGCCGAAGAATGTAAATTTGGTCCTTTTTAGTTCCCTTGACAGAACCACAACTTTTATGCACAGACTCACTTCAGTAAATCCATTCATGCGAGAGATTGGGGAAGCTTTGCAGTATGGCCTTGCCGAGCGTATTTTTACGGCGCTTTATACGCGCGTTTTGAGATTGAAGGCAAAAGATTTATTACCTCAAATTAAAGCCCTTTTGAATCAAACAGGGGCTACAAGGGTTATCTTTATATGTACTCATTTTGGGCTTGCGCACCAAATAGGCGAATTAAAGGCCAAGCTTGCATGGTTAACAAGTGTTAACCCTAAGCTTGTGGTGGTGGTTACCGATGATAGTCCCCAAAAAGCTTGGAGAGTTTCTGAAGCTGATCTAACAATTGTGCCTAGTAAACTTACCCAAGTAAAACTCTTCGCACCTGCCTCAAAAGCTGTACATTATCCACTAAGCCTAAAGTTGGGGCGCATGCTTGACAGCAAAGAATTTGAATACCGATTAATGCAGGTGCAAACTCAAAGCAAGACTAAGATAAAGGTATGTCTGCCAGTTTCTGGCGCCGCTGTGGGTTTAAACTTTTATTACAAATTAGCTTGTAGTCTTTCTGAGCTTGACAATCGCTTTTGTTTTTATGTCGTTTCTCGCAATTCTAAACATACAAAGCCATTTTTGGAAAATATGAAAAATCAGCCCTATGCGAATATTTATAGTTATAAATTTGACCGTGACGTGGTTTTGGGTTACGTAAATGTTATTTTGGAAAACACCATTGCCTTTGAAGTTACCAAACCAAGCGAACAAGCTTTTAAAGCCCTTTATTCTCCCAAGCAAGCTGGTGGGGTAATTCTTTTACTCACAAACCCTGTCGGTAGGCAAGAATATGATAATCTTTGGTATCTATCAAGAAATAATTTTATCCCAAATGAAGAAGACCAAGAAAGGTTGTGGCGAATGTCCAGTGACCAATTATCAATTACCAATGAATTGTTAAAGAGAGCAAGAAACTGGAGGGGCGTGCGCCTTCTTTCAGACCCTAATAAATCGGCAAGATTTATAGCATGGTGTCTGAAACAGGGAATTTTTAGCGAGATGTTAAAGTTTGCCGGCCCCAATAAAAGTAAAGGTGTATTGACCATCTGGAAGACTGTTGACTCGATTGTTTGACTACTATATAATAACTATACCTCTTTTTTTAGGAGGAAAATATAAGCTCGGAAAATTGATGAGAAATTTTGTTTATCTGTCGCAACCCAAGAAGCCTTGTATTATATGTTTAGTGTAGTATAGGGTCGGGTTAAAGAAACGAAACCTATTTTTGTAGGTTTTTAGCAATTAAATAATATTATTACCGAGCTTAGAAGCTCGGTTTTTTAGTGTACATTAATACATATGGGGAGTTAAGGGCCTGAAGTTTACCCGGCTTGAACACCTCATTTGCAATGAGGAGGTAGAGGGTTCGACTCCCTCCAGGTCCACAGGGCTTGGAGAGATAAAAGAGTTAAAAACAAAGAGGGCTAAAAATTAAAACCATAGTTCTTTTTCTTTTTCACTTTTTTGTTTGTACCTTGACAACTGGAAGAAAAGGCGGTTTCATACCCCCGCTTGGGGCGGGGTGTCCTTCTCTTTAAAAAAAGAGAATGTATGAAACCAAGCGTCTAATAATGCAAACAGTGGATACCTTGGCATATGTTGCCGAAGAAGGACGTACATGGCCGCGATAGTCGTCGGGTAGCTGCCACGAAGCTTTGATCCGGCGGTGTCCGAATGGGGAAACCCAGTCCAGTTCATCCTGGACTGCAGTGAGACGAAACTGCTTCGCATAAGATTTATAAATTTCTAATTCCTAATTGACCTAATCAAATCTCAATTTAAAAAATGACTTAAATAATATTGTTTTTGGCCACTGAATAATTGATTAAGAAATTAAGAGATTAGGGCAATTAGAAATTGTCATTTGTAAGTCTTGTGCGGAGCACATAGTCTCACTTGAGGGTACCACTCGAACTGAAACATCTAAGTAGGGTGAGGAAGAGAAATCAAACGAGATTGCCTAAGTAGCGGCGAGCGAAATGGCAACAGCCTAAACCCTCGCGCGTTGCACGGGGAGTTTCTAATGGCGATTAGGAATTTCACGCGCAGCGTGTGAGGGGGTTGTAGGACTCACAATGTGGCATTGGTGGAAGGTAGCAGAAGGCTCTGGAATGAGCCGCCAAAGAAAGTGAAAGCCTTGTACGCGAAACCTGACACCAGCCTAGTGAGCACCTGAGTACCACGGTCACAATCTGTGGGAATCTGGGGGGACCATCCTCCAAGGCTAAATACAACATATGACCGATAGTGAACTAGTACCGAGAGGGAAAGGTGAAAAGAAGTGCGGGACGCACAGTGAAATAGAACATGAAACTGTTTGCAAACAAACCGAGAGAGGCCGCTTGGCGGCTAATCTCGTGCCTATTGAAGAATGAACCGGCGAGTTATTGTGTACTGCAAGCCTAACTCCAATAAACGGAGGCAGGCGTAGCGAAAGCGATTCCGCAAATAGCGGAAGGGTGTGAATAGCGCCTAAGTAGTACATAATAGACCCGAAACCAGGCGATCTAGCTATGAGCAGGGGGAACTCCGATGAAAGTCGGGGGGACGCCCGAACCGGTGTAAGTTGCAATTTACTCGGATGACTTGTGGCTAGGGGTAAAATGCCAATCGAGCCTGGAGATAGCTGGCTCTCCCCGAAAGGTGTATAGGCACCGTGTTCCGTCAGGTGTTCTGGTGGTAGAGCACTGTAAGGGATACCGAAGGCGACTGAGGTATCTCTAGCAAACTGCGAATAACAGAAAACACTAACGGGATAGACAGTCTCTAGGGGCTAAGCTCTAGGGACAAGAGGGAAACAACCCAGACCGTCGGCTAAGGTCCCTAAATATATACTAAGTGTTAAAGGAAGTGGAATTCCAAAAACAGCCAGGAGGTTGGCTTAGAAGCAGCCATCCTTTAAAGATAGCGTAACAGCTCACTGGTCAAGGAGTTCTGCGCCAAAGATTTCGCGGGGCTTAAGTATATTACCGAAGCTGCGGGTCTCATGCTTTGCATGAGACGGTAGGGGAGCGTTCCAAGTGCAGTGAAGGTAAACTGTAAAGTTTGCTGGAGCGCTTGGAAGTGAGAATGCCGGTATGAGTAGCGTGCAAGTCGCTTGAGAATAGCGACCGCCGAAAACCCAAGGTTTTCCCGGCGAGGTTCGTCCTCCGGGAGTTAGTCGGCGCCTAAGGTGAGGGCAAAAGCCGTAACCGATGGATAACGGGTTAATATTCCCGTACTTGTTTTAATTCGCTATCAGCTGGGGATTGACTGAATTGGAATTTCAAAGGTCGCCTTTGATTTGGTGACTGTAAGCCGTTAGATAGTCTTGAGTGGAAAATCCATCAAGATGATTAATCAAGCGGCGATGCAGAGCCTAATGAGAATTGGGCAATTTTGAACGTTTCAGTTTACAAGAAAAGATTCGCAGTGAGAATTAAAGCAAGCCGTACCGCAAACCGACACTGGTGGGTAGGTGGAGTACACCAAGGCGAGCGAGAGAAGGTAGTTTAAGGAACTCGGCAAATTAGCTGGACGTAAGTTCGCAAGATGTCCTGTCGCCTCGCGGCGACCGCAGCTAAAGATTGTCAGTCGACTGTTTATCAAAAACACAGGTCCGTGCAAAAGCGAAAGCTTAGGTATACGGGCTGACGCCTGCCCAGTGCTGGTAAGTTAAATGGATGGGTGATTGAATCTTCGGATTCTTTTGCTCTGAAATGAAGCTCCAGTAAACGGCAGCAGTAACTATAACTGTTCTACGGTAGCGAAGTTCCTTGTCTGGTAAGTTCAGACCTGCACGAAAGGCGTAACGAGCTGACAACTGTCTTGAACTATCACTCGGCGAAATTGCGATGGCTGTGAAGACGCGGCCTACACACACCAGGACAAAAAGACCCCGTGCAGCTTTACTGTACTCTGGCATTGATACTGCCCATTTTAATTGTCTAGCATAGGAGGGAGGCCGCCTTTAGCGGCCGACAGTGTAATACCTCCCTTTGAGATGAGCAGATCTTACCCAAGAGCGTTGCAAACACGTTCGGGAAAAGTGTCAGACGGGCAGTTTTACTGGGGCGGTACCCTGCAAAAAGGTAACGCAGGGACACAAAGGTTGGCTAACCACGGATGGAAATCGTGGGGTAAGCGTAAAGGTATAAGCCAGCTTGACTGCGAGGCTGATGAGCCAAGCAGGTGGGAAACCAGGTCTTAGTGATCCTCCGCTCCCTAATGGGTAGGGACGGAGCTTAATAGATAAAAGCTACGCCGGGGATAACAGAGTAGTCGCATCCGAGAGTCCATATCGACGATGCGGTTCGCTACCTCGATGTCGGCTCAGCACATCCTGGGGCTGAAGAAGGTCCCAAGGGTCGGTCTGTTCGCCCGTTAAAGTGCTACGTGAGCTGGGTTCAGAACGTCGTGAGACAGTTCGGACTCTATCCGGTGTGTGCGTTGAACCTTGAGAAGAGCTCTCCCTAGTACGAGAGGACCTGGAGGGGGGAATCCCTAGTGTGCCGATTGTCGCATCCGCGGCAGCGTCGGGTAGCTACATTCCTAAAGGATAACCGCTGAAAGCATCTAAGCGGGAAGCCAACTTCAAGATTAGGGTTCGTTATGAGACTCCCTGAAGAACACAGGGTAAAATCGGCAGGAGGTGGAAGACGCGCAAGCGTTTAAGCTTACCTGTGCGAATCGGTCCAAGACGCTTTGAGTCTGTTTTTACAGGCCTTTTCTTCCGGTATGTCAGTGTATAAACGTTTTTTTTGATTAAGCAATCTTGTACTTTGATAGTTTTGTGTAATATTGTCTCGGTGACTAAAGCGGTGCGGAACCACCTAACTCCATTCCGAACTTAGAAGTGAAACGTGCCAGCGCTGACGATAGTTGCTGCGCAAGCGGCCGCGAAAATAGGTCGTTGCCGGGGCAATATTGCACAAAACCACAAAAATACCAATGGCTAAAAATAACAAAAACAACCCTTCTAGTATGGAGGAACTCTTGGCAATTACCGGGCATAAAATTAAAAGTTTCTCGCGAGGCCAAAAAGTTAAAGCAAAATTAATTGAGGCAACAGACCGTTCTGCCGTTTTTGATATAGGTGGCAAAAGCGAAGGAATGGTTGTTGATACTTATTTTTTGGAAGCAAAAAAATTAATTGAAAATTTAAAGCCGGGCGATGAAGTATCAGCCACTGTCGTTGAACCGGAAAACCGTGATGGTGTAGCTCTTCTTTCTCTACGGGGAGCGGCTCAAGATGAGCTTTGGAGGAAAATTAAAAAGGCGCAGGAAAACGGTGAAATTATAGAAGTCGTTGTCAAATCTATTAATCCTCACGGCTTGTTGGTAGCTCTTGATAATGAAACTGCATTTATTCCAAATTCCCAAATAGGTAAGGAATTGTTATCTCTTTCTGAAGATGCGATTGGCAAACATATTAAGACAAAAGTTGTAGATTTTGACGAGACTAACTCGCGAATAGTTCTTTCAGAAAAGGCTGTTTCTGAGGCCGCGGATATTAAAAAGATTCAAGAAGCGTTTGCGGCTATTAAGGAAGGAGATAAATTTGATGGCACAGTAACCACTGTTACTAATTTTGGCGCGTTTGTGGAGATAAAAGTTCCTGTAGGCAAACAGAAAATCAAGGTTGAGGGGTTGGTGCATGTATCAGAGTTGTCTTGGGGCAAAGTGGGCCGAGCAAGCGAAGTGCTTGCAACAGGGGATAAAGTTAAAGTTAAGGTCATTGGCATAGAAAAGGATAAGTTATCTCTGTCTATTAAACAGGCTGAAACTGACCCCTGGAGCGAGATAGATAAAAAATATCATATAGAAGATAAGGTTTCGGGAAATGTAGTAAAAGTAAGCGATTTTGGCGCTTTTGTTGAGCTTGAACCTGGGATTGAGGGTTTAATTCACATTACTAAAATCCCACCGGGTTTATCTCTTAAAAAAGGCCAGATACTCAACTGTTATATAGAAGAAATAAACAAAGAAGATAAGCGTTTATCTCTAGGATTGGTAATTACTTCCGAAAAGCCTCTTGGATATAAATAGTTATTTTATTATTGACGCACTTTTTATATAAATATAACATTTAAGAGTTGGAATCAATTAAATACAAACTAAATGGGTGTGTTTGAATTGTGGGGAGGTAGGCCTGCAAACAGAAATATTGCGTTGCGGATTTTGATTACTGCTAAAAGTCTAGAAATGTATTATTTTTAATTATGTATAGCGTTAAAAAAGGCTTTACCCTTATAGAAGTTTTAACTGTTGTTGTTATTTTGTCTATTGTTTCTGTTGCTATGGCCTTTGCTGTTAACAGCGCTCGCGCCAGTGTTCGTGACCAGCGCAGAAAAGCAGATCTTGCAAAAATAGCATCGGGGCTTGAGAAATATAGGTCTGATTGCGGCAGGTATCCTACTGCAAGTCAATATAATAGCGTCAACACGGGTGGTAACCTAGTAGGTAGCGGGGCAACACCAGCATGCAGAACTTCAAATATTTACATTGAAGATAAACCGAACGATCCACAAGAACCGACAAGGGTTTACTCATATAATCCCAATCCATCTGGCGCTTCATACGTTTTGTGCGCCTCTCTTGAAGGTGGGGGGCCTGCTGTGAGTGGTTGTACCGCTTCTTGCGGGATACAAACGTGCAATTACAGAGTAACAAACCCATAGCTGATATAATTGCTCATGACTAAAGGGATTCTCTATGTTTGTGAATCTTGCGGTTTTGAGTCGCCAAAATGGCTTGGCAAGTGTCCAAACTGCTCTTCTTGGGCAAGTTTTGTTGAATATAAAAAACCAAGTTTGTCCACTTCTAAAAAATTAAAAAAGGCGAAAGAACCTGTTTATTTAAAAGATATCAAAAATAGGCAAAAAAGGATAAAGACTAATATTTACGAGATGGATAGAGTCTTGGGAGGGGGTTTTGTCCCCGGGCAGATTTTACTTCTTGCTGGTGAGCCGGGTGTAGGAAAATCAACTTTGCTTCTCCAAATTGCAAGCAATATGAAAAACTCTTTTTACGTTTTAGGAGAAGAATCTCTAAATCAAGTAAGCACTAGAGCAGAACGGATTGGTGTAATTGCTAAAAATATTGCGTTTTTAGAAGAAACAGATATCAACGTGGTTGTCTCTTCGCTTGACAAATGGGCAAAAGAAACCAAAGAGGGAGTTGTAATTATAGATTCTGTGCAAACTATGTATTCAGAAGATTTAACTGGTGTTGCAGGATCTGTTGGTCAAGTTAAGGAGACCACATTCAGGCTTATAGAGTTTGCAAAGAGGACAAATATACCTGTTGTTTTAGTTGGCCATGTTACAAAGGATGGTACGGTTGCTGGGCCATCCACTTTAGCTCATATGGTAGATGCTGTGCTTTGGCTAGAGGGGGACAAAGTTAGCTCTTTACGTATTCTTCGCTCGTATAAAAACAGATTTGCTCCTACTGATGAAGTTGGCATTTTCCATTTATCTCAAAACGGCATGCAAAGCGCTTTAGATACTGAAAGCCTTTTTTTGTCTAAAAATATTTCTGACACCCCGGGTTCGGTAGTTAGTTGCGTTATGGAAGGAACAAGACCGATATTAGTAGAACTGCAAGCACTTGTAGTTCCCACAAAGTTGGCTTTTCCGCGCAGGGTTGTTCACGGAATTGACTCAAAGAGAGTAGAAATATTAATTGCTGTTTTGGCCCGTCATTGCGGTCTGAAAGTGGCTGAAACTGATGTATTTATAAATGTTGCAGGCGGTATCAAGATTAGAGATCCTGGGGTAGATTTAGCAGTTGCTTTTGCAATTGCTTCATCTTATAAAAACAAACATTTAGGCAAAAAGACTTTAGTTGTGGGTGAAGTTGGTTTGTTGGGTGAAATCAGAAAAAGTGCGTTTGAAGAAAGAAGGTTAGAGCTAGGGAGAAGACAAGGCTATACTAAAAGTATAAATTCAAGCAACTTTAAAACGGTATCCTCTGCGTTATCCACAATTTCTGTGTATAATAAGAAATTGCCATGAACATGGAACAATTTTTAATTGTTTAATGCTATAGGATTATTGATTTCTTCTCTATCTTGCTATAGGATTTGACATCAAATGTTTTTGCCTATATAATCTTTAGTAAATAAAAAAGAGCATCACTATCGATTGTGTCCGTGCTAAACAGACCTCCACGAATAGCAATGCTCTTTTCAAAAATATCTTGAATTATCTCAAAGACAGGCGAGTGAGATAATTCAGTATTTAAGACTAGACATAATTATCATGTCTTGTCAAGAGTTATTCTGCCTTATAGGGACGGGTGGATTGTAGGGCAGGCGATCTACCCGTTCCTTTAAGGCAGATTTTATGATATACTACACAATTTCTTCCAAAAGATATGAAAGTAATTTAATTTTATGAATAAAAATAAAAGATATTGCTTTTTAGTTGCGTTTTTATTTTTTGCTTTTATCATTTGGTTTTTGGTGCCGGGATTGGTGCGTGCGCAAAGCTCTTCCAGCTGGTCTCAATGTGCTGACGGCAAAACAATTGTTAGGTGCGAGACGTACGATTGCCCCAAAGGAGACACCAATGGTGATGGTCGTTGCACTAGTGCTGATACTAATGCCAAGGTGACTGACGCAAGAAATGATGCTTTTTGCGCAAACCCAATTTCCGGTTGCGGGCAAGTTCTTTATTACCCGGCGGGAAGTTTTAGTGCGTGTCTTGAAAGAGTTGAAGAGGCTGGCAATAATTGTGATTTGTATGCTGTTGTGACGCCTACTTTTACTCCCCTGGCAACATCAACACCCATACCGACACCTAACCCAAAGCCAACGCAGATGCCGACAGCGAGCCCTTCTGCTTCTCCTTCGGCTACACCTGTTGTTTTAGGTAAGGGCGGTGGGGGAGATGAGCTTCCAAAAACAGGGTCGGAGCATATTTGGATTGGAATTTTGGTTTTAATACTCGGAGCAAGCGGAGTATTTTTATACGAAAAGTATAAGACAATTTAGACTTTAAACTTACAAAGGTAGAGTAAAAATCAAGGTTATCTTGCAGTAACACTATGAGACCTTCAGGTGTAATTTATCAATCTTCGCGAAAAAATATAAGCTCGGGCGAATTGAGAATTTTTCTAACAGATAAAGAGCGAAAACGCTTTAAACTTATTCGTTTTATAGGAGCAAATATAAGCAGTTTTGCGCTCGCGTTTGTCATTTTCTTTTATGGGCCAACTTTTGAGTTGGATTTGGATTATCAGGCTGGTATGGCAAAGGTTAGTGGTAAAGTTAATTATGAAGAAAATACTCTAAACTCCAATTCGGACTTGCCATCTGGAGTGGATGGTTTTCTTAATGATAATCCTAACCAATTTTCTATCTCCATACCGTCTATTGGCGCAACGGCAAATGTTGTTTCTGGTGTTGACCCTTTTGATGAACAATCTTACAAGGAGGCTTTGAAAGAAGGCGTGGCTCATGCAGTTAATAGCGGATATCCCGGAGGAGGTGGATTAATTTATCTTTTTGCCCATTCTACGAACTCGCCTGCAAATTTTGCGCAATATAACGCAGTTTTTTATCAATTAAGACTTTTATCTAAAGGCGATCGCATTTTTGTTAATTATAGTGGTGATACATATTTATATTTTGTGAAAGAGAAAGTAGTAGCAAATGCAAAAGACACTCATTGGCTTACTGGCAAACCGCAAACAGAACAGTTGGTTTTACAGACTTGCGACCCTCCAGGTACTACTTTGCGCAGGCTTTTGGTTGTCGCTGAACCTGCTAATTAGTTGTTTGTTATATTAACATGGTTTTTTGATTAAAATATTGATTGTTGACAAAGATATCTTGCATGTTAAAATTATTTAACTTCGAAATTTTTCATTTAAATGGGAAAAGACCTCTATTAAATTTAGTTAAATGGTAGTTGTTGCTGACGAAAAGAATTCTGTCTTTAGTAAGCCCGAGGAGATGAGTAAAGAGGATAATTCTCTTGTGGTGGATGATCGTGTGCTTCCAGATTCTGGATTGCCTACAGAACAAGTGGAAGGTGTTCTTGATATAGCCAATGAAGGTTCTGGTTTATTAAGACCTAGTTTTAGCCCTTCTGATAAGGATATATATATTTCAGCATCCCAAATCCGGAGGTTTAGTTTAAGAACCGGAGATTTAGTGAGTGGACTGGCGAGAAGACCGAAAGATAACGAGCGTTATTGGGGTCTCCTAAAAGTAGAAAAGATAAACGGGTCTCCTTCAGAAGAGCTTTCGTTAAGAACAGAGTTTGAGGATTTGCTCGCAGTTTATCCGGATAGACAAATTAAGCTTGCTACTTCAAGGGATATAATGACCACTCGTGTTATGGATTTGATTTCTCCAATAGGTTTTGGGCAAAGAGGGCTGGTTGTTTCTCCTCCTAAAGCAGGTAAGACTTGGCTTATCAAAGATATAATTGCGGGAATTGGCAAGAACTATAAAGATGTAATTTTAATGGCTGTGCTTATCGGAGAGCGTCCTGAAGAGGTTACAGATATCAAGAGACACCTTGAAAAATCTACAGACGGCAATGGGATATTGGCAGCAAGCAATTTTGACGAAGATGCTGAAGACCAGACAAGGGTGGGGGAGCTGGCACTTGAGCGGGCTAAAAGACTAGTGGAGCTTGGTCATGATGTCGTGATTGTTTTGGATTCAATTACTAGAATGGCTAGAGCTTACAATCTTGCTTTGCCTACATCCGGCAGGACTTTAACCGGAGGGTTCGACCCTGCTGCGCTACAGCCTGCTAAAAAATTTTTTGGCGCTGCAAGAAATATTGAAAATGGAGGCAGTTTAACAATCATTGGCACTTGCTTAGTGGAGACGGGTTCTAGAATGGACGATCTTATTTATGAAGAGTTTAAAGGCACTGGGAATATGGAACTTCATTTGGTGCGTCGTCTTGCAGAAAGAAGAATTTTCCCTGCAATAGATGTTTCAAGGTCTGGTACTCGTCAGGAAGAGCTTTTATATGGGGAGGAGAACCTCAAGAAGATTCACACACTAAGGCGTATGCTTGAAATGGTGCCGGAGGATGAGCGCACAGAAACTCTCCTTGAAAGACTTGCAAAAACTGATAGCAATCAAGAATTTCTTGACAGCTTAAAAACTGTTTAAGGAAAGCGTGTTGATTAGTCTAAGTAAACTCTAATGCCCCAGAATATAATTGTGCTTTTTTAGTTGCTTGTTTTTATATTAGACATATTGGTTGTGTTTTGGGTTAATTTTTACTTGCTTTATAAATCAAATCGTGCTAATTTAATTCTGCAAATGTACCATCTCCGATACAAACGTATCGCAAGGTATCAAAAGAATTCAAAAATATTTGATTTTTTAGTAAGTTTATATA
>Ga0209101_1001959_pt1 | contig 14325 bp, 10 predicted proteins | sample ConPoolayeCmetaG_FD_185481 | JGI IMG/M metagenome (GOLD analysis project Ga0209101, IMG submission 185481) | Hot spring microbial mat communities from California, USA to study Microbial Dark Matter (Phase II) - Cone Pool mat layer C metaG... ... | reverse complement strand
GGATATGCCTGATTGGCTGCAAGGCATGCCTTTTGTTTCGGAACAGACAGCCTCCGAGATGGCATCCGTTTCACCAGAACTTTCCCAACCGGCGGAGCACGCGGCGCCTGATGAAGCAGAAGAATGGCCGACCTGGCACGACCGAATGAGAGAGGTGGCCATGCCCCGGGAAAAGCGTCCCGCCTCTTTTGAGCCACAGAGCAGGCCGGCGTCTGAAATACCTGACTGGCTACAAGATTTTGCCGTGCCTTCAGCCGAGGTTATAGAGGGACCGACAACTGCGGGCACCGGTATGCCCCAGCCATCAGGCTGGCCGGGAGAAGGAGAAGAGCAACCATCGGAGACACCAGAGCTGGCGGCCGAACCTTCCATGCCGGAATGGCTGGCCGGTTACGCCGTTGAGCCGCCTGAGCCCGCAGCGTCAGAACAGCAACCCGCCCGCGAAGAGCGTGCAGAACCCGTTGCGCCTGCTCCATCCCCGGCAGAGACTTCGGTCCAGCCGGCTGAGATGGTGCGACCTGGTTTCGAGGAGAATGTCCCGGAGTGGCTGCGCGATAGCCTGCAAGAGGCATTTGAGGAAGCGTTGCCAGCGTTTCCGGAAGCAGACAGAGACCTGGCAGCAAAAGACTTGGGCACAACCGCGACCATACCCCTGTCACAGGTTAAGCCTGGAGAGGCTCCAGGCGAAACAGCAGATATGCCAGAATGGCTTCGCCAGTTGCGGGCTCAAGAAAAGACCATTGAGGAAACCCAGCCGCCTTCCTGGCTGAGCGAATCGGAATTTGAGGTTGAGCCCGGCTCATTGGAAGAAGGGCTGCCTCAGGTTCAGGAAGAGACCCCCGCCTGGTTATGGGGTGCGGCGCCCTCTGAGGAAACTGAAGTTATGGAGGTGGTTGAGCCTCACTCCCAACGCGATGAAGCTCCAAATTGGCTGAGCGACCTGGGCGCTGCGCCAGAAGAGCCTGCGAAGCAAATTCTGGAGATAGGCGAAAGAGAAGTCCCCGATTGGCTTAAGCAATTGGGAGGCGCATTTGAAGAAGGCTCAACACGGGAAGAACTTGCTGCCACTCAGGCAATTCGAGACAGCGGCGGCCAGCCGCCTGCACCTGAGCAACCGGGATTGCCGGGTGTGACTCCCGCCGAACCTCGACCGAGCCAAGCAGACGCAGCCACTGAGGCCGTGCCGGCCGTTCCCCTGCCAGGGCCGCGAGCCTGGCGCGGCATGGAAAGGCCCGAATCGCCGCAGCTAAGGGAAGGCCATATTTTGGCGGGGATTGGGGCTGCTTTGGCGGCCCCAGCCAGTCATGCTTGGCTGAAACCCGAACAACCTGTTACCACCGAAGCCATAGTTGAAGGTTCAGAACGCGCCAGCGTGTTTCAGGAGATTGTCAGCCAGCCTTTGATTGCTGGCGAGCTGCCCCAGAAGGGGCGCAAGCGCAGCCGTTTTTGGCCGGCGCTGGGGCGCGCTGTCCTGTACCTGTTGATTATTGCTGTGGTGGCGATTACGTTGTACTGGCAAGGCGCCCAAGACATCGGGTTCTTCCATGAGTATAACATGCCGATTTCGCCCCGCACCCAGTCGGTCTACAACCAGATCAACGCTGTTCCTGAACGTTCGCCTGTGCTGATAGTGGCTGACTACGAGCCCAGTTTGGCCGAAGAGCTGAACGCCCAGGCTCGCACCCTGTTGCAGAGCCTGATCCGGCGGCAACTGAAGATCCTTGTCGTCAGCACGGCCTTCACCGGCCCGCAGGTCATGCAGAATGTCCTCGAAGACGTCATTCAGCAGCAGACAGCCAGCTACCAGTACGGTGAGGACTATGTTAATTTGGGCTATCTCCCTGCGCAAGAGACGTCCCTGCTTCTTTTTGGTCAAGACCCGCTGTCCGCTGTGCGAGTGGACTTCATAAATCGGACAGATTTGAAAGAATATCCACTTGCTTCGGTGCTGGGAAGAGTGCCGCAAGAAGGGCTTGGTCAGGCAATCCCCCTGATTGTGTATTTGGGTGGCAACGAAGAATCCCTGCGTCTTTGGATCGAGCAGGTCATCGCGCGGCATCCAGATGCCCGAATGATTGCCGGGGTGAGCGCCGGACTGGAGCCTTACACGTATCCCTATTTGGGCGCGGGCCAGCTCGCCGGGGTATTGGCTGGGTTAACCGGGGCGGCGGAATATGAATCCCTGACCCAATTGCCGGGCCGGGCAGTGAGGAGCATCGATTCTCAGGCTGGCGTTCACCTGCTGATTGTCGGTTTGATCATATTGGGCAACATCGTCTATGCGCTGGGACGCCTTTTTCGTCGCCGCTGAGGGAGTGGAGACCGATGGAAGTGCTTAACGGACCTGCAGGAGTATGGATAGCTGCCATATTGACCGTTATGGTTTACTCCTATTTGCTTGGTGATAACCCACTCTATCGGCTGGCGGAGCATTTGCTGGTTGGTTCGGCCATTGCCTACGCCGTAGTCGTAGCGGTACATAGCGTTTTGATACCCAGGCTCTTTGCCCGCCTGGGCGAGGGCCAATGGCTGTACCTGATTCCACTCATCTTGGGAGTTTTGTTGTTGGCCAAATTCAGGCCCTCCTGGTCCGGCTTAGGGGGCCTGCCCATGAGCATACTGTTCGGCGTAGGGGCTGCACTGGCGTTGAGCGGCGCTTTGTTCGGGACGATCGAACCGCAGGTGCGCAGCGCTGTGGCCTTATCTTTGAATCCGTCTGACCATTCGATAACCGGCTGGTTTGGAGTCTTGAATGCCCTGATCATCACCGTTGGCACGATCTGCACCTTGTCATATTTCCGGTTCAGCGTCGGCCGGGCCGACAAACAAGGAAAGGGGCTTCAGGCAAACGTAACCCGACTCTGGTCCAGAGTCGGGCGCTGGGCTCTCATGATCGCGTTTGGGGCCATTTTTGCCAGCCTGGTCATGTCCAGAGCTTCGCTTTTTATCGGCCGTATGCAGTTCCTGCTGAGTGACTGGCTGCATGTGATTAGAATGCCGTGAGGGATCAGCTCTCGGGAGTAGCTAAACATGGCAACGAGTGATTCTATAGAATCCATTGTCGTTCTCGATTGCGGAAGCACCATGACCCGTGCGGTTCTTGTCGACCTGGTCGACGGACGCTATCGCTTCATTGCTCGCGGCGAGGCTTTCAATCCGAAAGGCAGCTCTGAATCAGACTTGTTGATCAGCGTCAGGGAGGCCATCGGCCAGATCGAAAACATCACGGGGCGAACCTTTTTGGACGATAGCAAGGCTTTCATCAGGCCAGACCGCGCCGATGGGTGCGGCGCCGATGCCTTGCTCATTGTCGCCAATGCAGCCGAACCTCTGCATCTCATCCTGGCGGGGCTTTCCGACCGGGTGAGCCTGGCCAGCGCGCGACGCGCCATCCATACTTCCCATGCCGTAATCGAACATGTTTTGTGTCCGCCATTTCAGCCTGGCCAAGACGGAAAATCTTCGGCTGAGAATAAACTCGACTTGATCGCTGCGGCTCGGCCGGAAGTGATTGTGCTGACCGGTGGCATTGATGGTGGGCCAACCGGCCCCATTGAAGACCTGGCGGCATGGGTTACGTTGGGATGTTCCCTGGTTGACAGTTCGACCAGGCCACAGATTGTGTATGCAGGCAATGCTGCTATTCGCGAACAGATTGCTGAAATTGTCAAGGATGTAGCGCCCCTGATCCTGGCGGACAATGTGCGCCCCGACCTCGATGTCGAAAACATCGAATCGTTGAATTCTGTTCTAAATGACTTGTATCGGCAGAAGATGCTCTCTGAGTTGCCAGGATTTCGGACTGTCGCTGACTGGTCAACAGCAGACGTACTGACCGGCCTGCAAGCGTTGGGTTACGTGACAAAATACCTGGCGCACATGTGGGGCAAAGGGCACAATGTCTTGGGCGTAGATATTGGCGGCAGTATGACAACCGCTGCTTTCGTGGTGAGCGGTAAGTTCAATCTGGTCAACCGGCCTGATTTGGGCGTCGCCCGAAATGTTACCCGCGTGCTCTCCGAGGTGGACGTGAGCAATATTACCCGTTGGTTACCCTCAGAGATGGGTGAGGATGTGGTACGTGACCGACTTTTGAATAAAGCCGTGCGAGGCGCTTCATTGCCCCAGACTTTGGAGGATCTATACCTGGAACAGGCCGTCGCCCGCGAGGCTTTGCGTCTGACTTTGCAGCAGGCTTACCCATATTGGCGCAAGGCTGACGGAGCAGCCCAGCCGTTCGGTCCGGAATTTGAGGTGATTGTCGGCAGTGGGGGCGTGCTGGCGCACGCGCCTCAGCATGGCCAGGCCGCCTTAATGCTGCTCGATGCCATCGAGCCGCATGGCATAACCACGCTCTGGCTAGACGCCACATCGCTGGCCGTCCCGGTAGGGGCGTTGGCGACATTGCATCCTTTGGCTGCCGCACATGTTATGGAAGGGGACGCCTTTTTGAATCTCGGAACGGCTGTCTGCCCGGTGGGGGTGGCCGGGCGTTCCGGAGAAGTCGTGATGCGAGTCACGATCACCTACAGCGACGGCCGCACACTTGATTTGGAAGTGACGGATGGCACCCTGGAATCAATTCCCTTGCCCCTGGGAGAGGAAGCCAGCTTGGAAGTGCGCCCACTCAAGAAATTTGATGTAGGTGCCGGCCCTGGCAAGGCGCGAAGGATCAAGCGGCTCGTGGGAGGGATGATGGGTCTGATTATTGATGCGCGGGGGCGACCTTTGACTCTGTCGGCTTCTGCCGAGGAACGGCAGGCCAGGCTGCGACAGTGGTTCTCAGGCATTGGTGTGTAAAGAGTGTAGCCCATGTATTGTCCAACGCGAGCGACAGTAGCGACTTACACCATCCTTCGACGAGAGCGGCTTCTGCCCTCTCCGGCAGAAGTCATGGTCCAGTCTGGCGAATTCGTGGAGCCAGCAGACATTGTGGCGCGTGCAGCCAAAGCGCCCCGGCCCGAACTGATTGATGTCGCTAAAGGTCTGTCGGTGCCTCCTGAGCAAGCACGCAAGTACATTCAGGTCGAGGCGGGCAGCACTGTGCACACTGGTGAGGTCATCGCCGCCAGGAAAGGGGCATTGGGTGTTTGGGGCAAGTCCTGGCGCGCGCCGTTTGATGGCCTGGTGGTTGCGGTTGCCCGCGGGAAAGTGTTGTTGAAGCCACAGTCCACAGGGGCGTCAGAACAAATAGACCTTCCCGCCTTGCTTCGAGGTCAGGTGGTGAGAGTGCTTCCGGAACGCGGGGTGGTCATCGAAGCGGAAGCGGGCCTGGTGCAGGGTATTTGGGGCTGTGGCGGACAATCGGCGGGGGTGCTGAAAGTGCTGGTTGATTCGCCCGATGAGCCGCTGACTACGGCATCGCTCGATGCAAGCAGCCAGGGCCACATTGTAGTAGCCGGCATGTTGCATGACCAGGCAGCATTGCGACGCGCGGCCGAAGTCAAGGTGAGCGGTATTGTCGCGGGAAGCATACGGGCCAGCCTGGCCACGCTGAATCTCAGGATCCCGTTCCCCATCGTCATTACGGAAGGTTTCGGCCAGCTTCCCATGGCACGGTTGATATTTGACCTCTTGATGGGCTACGAACAGGAAATGGCCTATATAAGTGGACCATTGCGCAGCCCGCCGGGCCAGTTTCCACCGGAAGTCATCATTTTCCCTGCGGTGCGCGGGCAGGCGACTCCTGTCGAAGAGAGCACCATGATCGGCCCCGGCGCCCTCGTCCGAATTACACGAGAACCTTATTTGGGCCGAATCGGTGCAGTGCGTTCAATTGGCGAAAGGCGCCAAATAATAGAATCCGGCATCTTGACCCAGTGTGCCGAAGTAGAACTGGATGACCGCCAAAGCGTCTGGACGCCGGTTGCCAACCTGGAAAGAATCCAATGGGTATCAGAAGGCAAGATGAGGTGACTTGCAGTTTGATGAAGACCAAGATTTCGCACAGAAAGGGGACCTGATCATGAACGAGGGCTTATCTTTTGAACCTGTCCCGGAACCGCCGGAGCAGAATCGGCTGTTTATCATCATTGCCATCGGCCTGGTGGGCATGTTGGTGTTGGGACTGCTGGGAATTGGAGGGTACGTTGTTTTCAGCCGCAGCAAACGGAGCGCTTATCTGGCTGAGGAAAGGCCAGTGGTTATGATGCCGACCGATACGCCAACGGTTATGGCAACCGCCACGCCTTTGCCAACCAATACATTTGCTCCGCCAGCCACCAGCACACCGATAGTCTTGCTTCCGACATCTACGCCAGTCGTTATCATCGCATTGCAGGCGACGACTACGCCCGCCTCGGGGTTTTTCCAAATCGAGACCCCGGCACCGACCTTTGGGCCAGCCGGAGCAGCGGTGGGAACCGGGACTCAGTTGTTCCCAGGAGTGAGCCCGGTCGAAACGCAGGTGGTGGTTATACCGAACCCGACGGCGACGCCTGTTTTCACACCGCTCCCCCAGGCTGTCAGCACGCCCGACACCGGTTTTGGCTTAGGTGCGATTGGCCTGGGCGCAGGCCTGGCGTTCATTGTGTTTGCCGCCCGCCGTTTGCGGTCGAGTTAGAGCAACAAGTTTTGAACCCATTCAAGGGCCCGATGTGCAATCTGGTCGCACCGACAGGGATATAACTGCTTGCTGCCCTGATACCCGATGGTTCATTGCCCGGAAAAACGGCGCAAATAACCCGGATTTGACCGTGTCACCCTGAGCGAGATAGCGAGGTGGATTGCCTGCCGACAAGCGAAAAGAGGCATCGCAGTCTCTTCGCTCCGCTCAGGGTTTCGACTTGTATTACGCTGGACGAACCCTCCAGACTGCTCTCGCCGTCCCCAGCCTCAGGGCGAACGCCGCTCATGGGAGAACAAACTACCTGTCCTGGCTTCTTCTCAGAACGAGAATTCACCTTCATTGTGAAGTGCAACTTTGGCACCAGAGCACTGTAGCGGATTCGGTGGAAATTCGATAAGGTTGCCCCAACGTCATGCTGAGCCGAAGCCCTGAGCGCAGCGAAGGGGCAGCGAAGGAGCAGTGAAGGGACAGCAAAGAATCTCAACGCCTGCCAGCGTGAGATGCTTCGCCTTCGGCTCAGCACGACGGGAGTAGCGGCTGAACGGGCACAAGGCCCTAAACTACACTTGCCCGAAATTTCGGATGCACCCGGCGCCAGTGCTGTCGTGCAGAATTGGGGAATTCGTGGTATAATAGTTGCTCAGAGCTCGAACGAATTTGGTGATCGGCAGAATCAAAAGATTTCTTTCTTAAAGGAGGGCATGAACATGGCAAGTTTACTGGACAGGGTGGGCACGTTGATCTCGGCCAATATCAACTGGTTAGTGACTTCGGCGCTCAAAGCCAATAGCATGGCAGTGGTTGACGAATACATTCGCAAGGTGGAAGACAACTTGGAGGCCCTTGAGGATGCTGCAGCCACGGTTGGCGGCGAGGCCAAAACGCTGAAGCGAAAGTATGAAGAGTTCAAAGCTCAACTCGATGCACTCGACAGGAACATTGACTTACTGCTGAAGGAAGGCAAGGAAGCACTGGCCGTCGCTGCGCAGAGCCGCTACAATACGCTGGAACGGCTGGCCGACACCTACAAGACTCAGGCCGAGCATCAGGAAGCAGAGTTTCAGAAGCTGATGGATGCCAAGCTCAAACTGGAGGCCAAGCTGGCTCAGGCCAAGCAAGAACGTGTCGAGCTGCAGGCGATGCTGGACCTGTCTAAGTCTAAAGAGCTAACCCATAAAGTGGTCGAAGGCATAGGCGGCATCACTACTTCAGAGGCTGGTATCAGCGATATCCGAGAAGAGATCCAACGTCGCCTGGACAAAGCAGCGGCCCAGAGTGAGATTGACGCTTCTCGATTGGACAATCAGATGGCCGAGATTTTGGAAGAGCGAACCATTAAAGGGCAGTTGGAAGAACGCAGACGAAAGCTGGGCCTCGGATAGCCTCCATTGCACTTGGGTGCACCTTCCAGGTGCTGCCCACGCTACAGCCCCTGTCCGATGATGCAAGGTCAGCGGTCTAGAGACGCCCGCCGGGCGTCTCTAGACGCACTGAGGAGCGGCGACCTGTTCCACATTAGCCCTTTGACGGACCGGAGAATGGCTGGCAGCCCATTTGCCTACCTGATTGACATTCTGGGCCAGAGATCACGAAAGGGAATGGCGATGAACCGAACGCGGATCGTATTCTTCGTCGTGTTGCTTATAGCTTTACTGATTGTCGCAATTTCGTTTCTCCTTGCCAGGGAAGGAAAGTCCGAAATCGTTCTCTCGCCAGTTCCTCAGGAAGTCGAGGTGAAGGTGGTGGCTGCTTTGCCCGTTGAGCCGTGGGTGCAGGAAGCAGCCAAAGGCTTCAATGGCGAAGGGCGTAAGCTGGAAGGCAGCCGAATCAAAGTTTCCATAATTCCTATGGATGGCTTGGCTGCGATGGGCCGCTGGGACCGCGAAGAGATGAACCCACTCCCGACAGCCTGGATACCTGACAGTCGGTATCTGGTTGAACTGGTGAACGCCGGGTACAAGGAACGACTGGGAAGGGATGTCTTTCTAAGCGATGGCGAATATCGTGCTCGACCGATTGCCGTATCTTTGTTTGCGTGGGGCATCTACGACAGTCGAGCGCGAGTCCTTCAGCAGAAGTATGGGACGATTGACTGGCAGGCCATTCACGACGCAGCCATTGCCAAGGGAGGATGGCGCGAACTGGGTGGAAAGCCCGAGTGGGGGTACTTCAAACTGGTCGTCCCCAACCCGCGCAAGAATACTGGCGGCCTGGCGGCCATGATCGCCGCTGCCGGAAGCTATTTCAAGAAAACCACAATTACTACTGCGGATGTCAACAACCCAGAATTCCAACAATGGCTCAAAGAACTTATGGCGGCTGTAACCGATTTCTCAAGTCTGGGAGCCTATTCGGTTGAGAATCTGGCTCTGTTCGGCTATTCTATGGGCGACGGTGGGCAATTGCTGGAGAGCGATTTGCTGACCAATATGGCTGGCATCTTGACCCGCTGGGAAGACCCGTTGGTCATCGTCTACCCCGAATACCTGACCTGGTTTGACTTCCCATTCACCATCTGGATGGGGCCGGAAACCAGCGCATTGGAGAAAAACGCCGCTCTGGAGTTTGAACGGTACCTCCTCTCTCCTGAGATTCAACAGAAAGCGGTCAAACGGGGCTTGCGTCCGGCCAACACGCAGGTAAGCGTTGCCGAGCCCGATAGCCCGTTTGTGCAGTGGAAAGACCAGGGCGCCATGAACGTCGTCCCACGAAGTTCGGCCATGCGCTCACCCGACCGAGAAGTTCTTCTCTCTTTGTTGCGCTGGTTCGACCTGAACGTCGCCCAAAGATAGCGAGGGGAGCACAATGCGCAATACCCGGAAGAGTCAGAGGAAATCGAATAGCAATCGCTGTTTCTGCTTGGCGCTGGCTGCGGTCGGGGCGATTGTCGCCCTGGCTCTTGTCTGTGGGCTCGCCTACTTCCTTTCCGTCGGGATGGATTCGAATATCGCCACGACAGCCGAGCCCCGGTCGCGGCCTGGTGTACTGCGCGTCGCCTATTCGCCGGAAAAGGCGGAGCTTTTCACTGCTTTGGTGGCAGAATTTAATGCCCAGAAATTGCGCACTCCCGATGGCGATGTGGTGTCGGTTGAGGCAGTCGAAATGGACCCCGACCGCATGATTCAATACGCCATAGAGGGCCGGGTGGATGCCGTAAATCCTGACTCATCCATCTGGCTGGATCAAATCGACCGGGCCCGGATGGCTCAACAACAGACCGAGACTGGCCTGATCGGAGACACGGTGCGCTACGCCGTTTCTCCTGTGGTCATTGCTGCGTGGGAAAACGTCGCCCGTTCGATGGGTTACCCGCAGAAGCGGCTTGGCTGGCAAGATGTCATGGCCAAAGCGGCTGCCGATCCTGACTTCAAATGGAGTCATCCCTCCACCAGCTCGGCCAGTGGACTGCTGGCGACCTTGGCCATGTTTTACGCGGGCGCGGGCAAAACGCGCGGCCTGACCATCGAAGATGCCACGGCGGAGGCCACGCTGAACTATGTCTCGGCCATCCAAAAGACGGTGCGTCAATACGGCGAAGGTGAACGGGCGGTCATCCAACAAGTCATCGAACAGGGCCGCAGCTATCTTGATGCGTTTGTCGTCGCTGAGCAACTCGTGATTTATTACAATACAACATCCCAAAAAGACAAACTGGTCGCCATCTATCCGCGTGAAGGCACACTTTGGGAAGACCATCCGCTGGCACTGCTCGAAAAGGCGGACCTGCGCCCTGACCAAAGATTGGCTTTTCAGGAGTTTCGCCAGTTTGTGACAAGCAAAACCTCTCAACTTCAGGTGCTGAAATATGGCTTCCGTCCCACAGATTTGAGCATTTCCCTGTCGGGTGCGTCTTCGCCAGTGACCTCGCTCAATGGTGTTGACCCCGCAGAGCCGCAAACCACGTTGCAAATACCCGGCCCCGCGGTTGTAGAGGTCATTCGCGACGTTTGGTGGTATACCAAGCGAAGGACCAATGTCTTTTTGGTGGCAGACACATCGGGCAGCATGGCTGGCGAGAAAATCGCCGGCGCCCGTGAGGCCATGGCTGTCTTTCTGAGCCAGATCAAGAGCGACCAGGAACGGGTGGGCCTGGTCACATTCTCCAGCCAGGTGAACGACGTTATTCCTGTGGCTCCGCTGTCGGCCAACAGGACAACGCTTTTGAATCGGATCGAACAAATGAGCGCGGGCGGCGATACGGCTTTGCTGGACGCGGTTTGGGAAGCCTATACCCGTCTGCAACAACTGAACGACCGTGAGAGAATCAACGCCATCGTGGCCATGACCGACGGCCAGGAAAATAATTCTCGTATCCGGCTGAGCGATTTGGTCGCCAGGATCAAGTCCTCCAATGAAAGAGGAGTTCCGGTGGTCATCTTCTGTGTCGCCTATGGACAGGATGCCGATTACGAAGTCTTGGGTGCGTTGGCCAAAGCAAGCGGCGGCCAGGTCCGGGAGGGCGATTTGGCGACTATCCGTGACCTGTACAAAGTGCTGTCCACTTATTTCTAAATTCAACCGCAGGGGAAATATGACCATGCCCGCCCAGTCAGACATGCAGGAAGAGCTTAAGTCGCGCGTATGGCAGGCCATGCTCAGCTACGCTTTTTTCAGAATCGAAAGCGCGCTGACCATCGCTCTTATTTTGGTGTTGATTTTCCTGTTGCCTCGCCCATTCGCCGGCTGGCAATGGTGGTATTGGCTGATATTGGGGCTGGCCGCCGAAAGTCTGATCGTGTACACCAGCCTGACCGATCACGAAACCCGACAGCGGTTGCTTGTCGAGCTGCTGAAGGAGCGATACAATCCTGCTGACCTGCGCAATCCCAAATACCGCAGCCGCCTGGAAAAGGCGATTGACTACCATCAGCGCATGGCCGCTCTGGTTCAGTCGACGCAGGAGGGTGTTTTGAAAGACCGCTTGAAGGGCATGGTGGACGGTATGGATGCCTGGATCGCCAATATGTATCGCCTGTCAAAACGGTTGGATGCTTACGAAGCCGACAAGGTCTTGGCCCGAGATATGGAGGCCGCGCCAGAGGCTATACGGCAATTGGAGAAACGGCTGAGCACAGAAAGCAACCCTGCCATTCGCGCTCAGGCGCAAGAGACTTTGTCCAGTAAGCGCGCCCAATGGGAGAATCTACAAAAGCTCAAGGCGATGATGGAGAAAGCAGACCTGCAATTGGAAGAAACGCTTTCCGATTTGGGCAACGTCTACTCTCAACTGCGGCAGATTGAGGTCCGTGACGTGGACAGCGGCCGGGCGCAGCGGATTGCCGATGATATCAACGACCAGGTGGCGACATTGCAGGACATTGTTGATTCGATGGATGAAGTCTATTCCGCCAGATAAGCCGTGTCCTATCCGTTTCTCACCGCGCTTTCGTCAAGGCCGTGGCTCTGATATGACTTGCCCGTCACGTTAGGGAGGTTTGTATGTCGAAAATTGGGGGAATTCTCTCAGTTCTTTTGCTTGCTCTTGTGTCCGCCTGCGGCGCCTCTCAGCCCAGAGGTGAGGTCTATGTCTACGTAGCTGTCCCCCTGTCGGGCTTCCAGGCCAACGGCGGGCAGACCGTCTTGGGCGGCGCCAATCTGCGGGCTGAGCAGGCGAACAGAGCCGGCGAAGCAGCCGGTTATACCATTAAGACTGTTGGCGTCGACGACGAATCTGACTCTGACGTGGCTTTGGAAGTCGCCAACCAGATCAAGGCCGACCTGGCTCAGGGCAAGAAAATCGTGGCCGTGATCGGCCATTACAACAGCGGCCAGACTTTGGCAGCGATGGAGGTCTACAAAGACCTGCCGATTCTGGTCATTACGCCGACTTCATCGGAGGTCTCCATCACGCAGAAAGGCTACCCCAATTTCTTTCGCGTGAACGCCAATGACATCACTCAAGGACGGGTAGTGGCTGAGTTTTTGGTCAACGAACTCAAGGCTACGAAAGTCGCCGTCGTTCACAACGATACGGAATATGGCATCGGGCTGAAAGAGCAGGTCAACCGAGCCCTGCAATCTTTAGGCGCCGAGCCGGTTCTAACCCTCCAGGTCAGGGAAGGTCAGGATGCTTATGCTGCCGAGGTGAGGCGCATTAAAGAAGCCAATCCGCAGGCGTTGTTTTACGCTGGCTATGAAATTGAGGCGCCGTACCTGCGCGCCGACCTGATCGCTGGCGGAGTGAATATCCCTATGCTGAGCAGTGATGGGGCGTTCCTGTCGGCAACCATTGACGAGGCTCAAGGCGCCGCCGAAGGGATGTATGTGAGCTCGTTTGCGCCCAGCCCCAAAGAGGTTGTAGATAGCCGCTGGATCAAAGAGTACCAACAGGTCGAGCATCGCAATCCCGACACGTATTCGATCAACGGTTATACTGCTATGGACGTCATAGTAAGAGCTATCGCCAAAGCCAATAGTACCGAACACAACGCGATTCTGACGGCCATCCGGCAGTTGGATTACGACTCCGTGATGGGGCATATTGCGTTTGATGACAGCGGCGATGTTAAGCAGCAGCGGGTGTTTATCTTCCAGGTCGTCCACAATGAGTTTGAACAGGTTTGGCCCCGGCAATGAGCCAGTCGTTTTACCTGTTGTTTACTTTTTAAGTGCAATCTTGACACCTTCCTGAAATAATGCTATAATGGGACAAGGTACATTTGAATACCAATGTACTGATACATTACCAATTCTGAGAGTTGGAACATTTTCGCACCCTACCCACCAGCGAAGTTGTCCTGACAGTGCTTACACCGCAGCCCTGACAACGGCTCTCCTGTTGTGGGACTCATCGGCATTGTAGTCGAATCAGCCGCGTCCTTCATGCAAGGGACATGTGTTAAGGAGGCAAGACCATGAAAAGTCGGACAGTTGTCAGTATCTCTCTATTCATTGTCGCTGTGTTAATTGTGACCGGTATGACCGCTTGTACGAGAGCCAAGCCCATTCGTCCTGCCATTGCTGAGGCGCCGACTTCCGTTCCGGGAGTGGGCGCGAATTTGCCTACGCCGGAGATACTCTTCAGCCAGCCGGGGCCTACCGAAGAAGTGGTTTCCAGCGAGACTCCGGTGGTGGGTGCGCCGGCACCTGGGTTGACTCCTCCCGGCGGTGCAGTCGAGGTGACTCCGCTCATTTTGGAACCACCACCAACCGATGTGCCTGGTATGCCTACACCTACCGCAGAAGGCGGCATGTTGCCCGCTCTGGAGCTCACACCTGTAGTGACGCTCATCATTCCGCTCACCCCGGCGGTGGAGCTGCCTCCTACGCCTACCCCGGTGCCGCAGACAGCCGATGGCAGACCGGGCCAAAAATACATCGTTCAACAGAATGACACGCTCTTCTCCATTTCGGTGCGCTTTGGCGTGAGCATCGAAGAAATCATGAAGGCCAACAACATGACGAGTGATTTGCTCTCGATCGGCCAGGAGCTGCTCATTCCGGTGCCACCTCCGACTGAGGTGCCCACGCCGCTGCTTGAGCTTGAGCCAACGTCTGCGCCTCAACCGGTGATTGTGCCTCAAACAAGGCCGCAACCGACGCTGGAGGCTGGGAATATCTACGTCGTGCAGGCCGGGGATAACCTGTTCCGCATCGCCCTCAAGTTTGGCGTGTCGTTGGATGCCATCGCCGAGGCCAACAACATTATGCCGCCCTGGTATGTCATCTATACCGGCCAGCGATTGGTCATTCCCAAATAAAACAGGTCGCCAGTTCACCGGCTTGTGGGATCAGTCAGGCCACTGCACGGCTTGTCG